>Ga0326727_10006316_pt1 | contig 32649 bp, 24 predicted proteins | sample MB2enrmetagenome_FD_207643 | JGI IMG/M metagenome (GOLD analysis project Ga0326727, IMG submission 207643) | Lab enriched peat soil microbial communities from McLean, Ithaca, NY, United States - MB29MY | ecosystem: Environmental > Terrestrial > Soil > Wetlands > Peat | place: USA: New York...
GAACCAAGACATATCGTCCCGGTTGAGCGTCTTGGCTGACTCGTCGAGCGAGAGAAGCATCGTATTCATAGCGGGACGATGCGTATTACGGAAAAACATAGGCCAAGAGAATCAAATAAGTAAGAAAGGAGGTCTTCTCCAAAGATAGTGGGTAAAAAACCGCTATTTTTCTCATAAAAGCCTTGCTGGAAGCGGGTTTTATGATAACTGAATCTCGAAAAAACGTGGCATGATCTGCCGATGCGATCGCATCGAAGACTTCAAGACACGTACCGCTTCCCTGGTTTCTCTCCGTGCACAACCGTTCGAGGCATTTTTGGTGATCCCAAAGTGCGCATTATTCGACTCTTGCGACGGGGAAAAAAACTATCTGTGGCGTCTGCGACAAGATCCACTGCTTGTTCTACGACCGCAGGTTGCGCAAGGTACGAGATCTGTCCTGCGGGGACACGCGTATCTACCTGGAGATCGAGGTCAGACGGGTCCTGTGCAGGAGCTGCGGCAAGGTGAAGACCAAAGAGCTTTCGTGGCTGGCAGACAATCCGTTTTACACCAAACGCTTCGCTTTCTATGTCGGTCGTCGTTGCCGGTCTTCGACGATCCACGACGTAGCCCAGGAACTGCATCTGGACTGGAAGACAGTCAAAGACCTCGAAAAGCAGTACATGAGCGAACAGCTGCGCAGGATCGGGACGCCTGGGCCAAGAGTCATTGGGATCGACGAAGTTTCGATCCGAAAGGGACACACCTACAGGATTGTCGTCAGCGACTTGATCCGTCTGCGTCCGATCTGGTTTGGAGGCCAGGACCGGTCCGAAAAAAGTATGGATCAGTTTTACCAGTGGTTGGGATCGAAGAAGAGTAAACGAATTGAATTGGCGGTGATGGATATGTGGCAGCCGTTTAAGAACTCCACGGTTAAGCCGGGAAACGCGCCACAAGCAAGGATTCTGTACGACAAGTTCTACGTGATGTGTCATCTGGGCGACGCTCTGGACACGGTGCGCAAAAGCGAATATGCACGACTTACCGGAAGGAGCCGTGAGTTCATCAAGGGGCAAAAATACACGTTGCTGTCGAACCGCGAAAACCTGACGCTCGATGGCCGACGAGCTCTGAAGAAACTGCTTGAAGTGAACAAACGGCTGAATAGGGCCTATCTGCTGAAGGAATCTTTCGGCCAGTTGTGGAACTACGAGAAGGAAGGCTAGGCGATACGGTTCGTTCAAAACTGGAGGGCCGCTTTGAAGTGGCAACGCCTGCAGCCTTACGAAGACTTCCTCCTGATGATCCTTTGCCACTGGGATGGCATCGCGACCTATTGTCTGCCGGAGAACAAGGTATCTCTGGGCTTTGTCGAAGGATTGAACAACAAGATTCTGGTTCTGCAAAGGCGAGCCTATGGATTGCGCGATGAAGAATATTTGCGCTTGAAGGTTTTGACGTGCATGCTTCCACAGATTTAGGAATTTCGATTTTCAACAACCCAACAAAGATTGAGGGATGTGAAAAAAAGACCTCGCCATCCATCACCCCTCTCCAGCATGAATTGAGGCGCCTCAAAGCCCCCCAATTGTAATTGGGACTTTGGGTGCCGTAGTAACCGATGCAAGCGATGGGGCCCGTGCAGGCAGAGTGCCAAACGTTATTTGTTTGGCGCGAGGCCTGCAGCCCCCAGCTTGCTTCTGACGTATTGTCGACAGGACGAAAATCGGTTGCATGGTTATCAAAGCTTCTATAAAAAACGAAAAATCCACCCACTATCTTTGGAGAAGACCCCTTTATCAGTTTTGAGGAAAAAGAGAGAAAGAGCTTTTTCCATTTTCTTCGATCGTGTATTTTCTTATTGGCACGCATCGTCAGACCCTATGAATTCTAGGAACCGTTTCGTTTAGACGAATATAGCGAGACGCTCAAACTTGACGATGTCTTTTGGTCCTTAAAGGTGTACTCAGATGTTTTCCCGTTAGAGGAATGCTATAAGGCTCACGCGGGACCAAGTCAGCGTGCTCGGACCACCGTAGATGTCTGGGATGTCTGGGAAACTTCAAAATCAGCGGCGGAAATCAGCATTGGAACTGGCAATTAACATTTTGGCGCAATTCCCGATAATGCGACTTCGCGGGAGTTATGGGAAATTCACTTCTCCGATATGCGTTTTATGTCATCATGACGTTACTTCCAATCCTTGACACCAATTGTGTATTCCGCTCGACGTTTTTTGCAGGAAACATCCGTTTCAGGCCGGCTTTGAGAACTTTTTGAAAATTCTGGGTATGGCTGTATGTTCTTGAAATCCACACAAATTGCACGATAGCATCACCTCTTCCCAATCCGGCTCCGGCTGCGTTCTCCGCCTTCCTTGTGAGAACATCAAGACATTTGTAAGCCGAGCCGGTATTGAACAACACCGCTCTGTCCTCAGCGCGAAAATTGTACAATTCCTCGCCTATCCCGATGTACAATTCGGCGCAATCAAAACCAATGCAAAGCTGAGAGCATCACGGAGGCTTGAGATGGTGGAATATCGACCATGGACGTGGAAAGTACCCGAAACCAGCAAAGACATGAGCCGCACGATCAATCGGCAGGACGCATTCGAGAGAGTCAGCGGACAGGCGGTTTTTACAAGAGATGTCAATCTCCCCGGAATGCTCTGCGCCAAAATCCTCCTTTCTCCCTATGCGCATGCGCGGATCAAAAGCATTGATACGAGTCAGGCCGAAGCGCTCGTGGGGGTACGGGACATCTTGAAATACGATGACCAGGACATCGAGTTCGACAACGAAACGCTGCCGGGCTTTGAGGCATCCCGCAACTACAACCTGCTGACCCTACCCCGAACCTCCGAATTCTTCCAGCACCCGATGGGTGTCGTGGTCGTGGCCGATACCGAAGAAATCTGCGACCGGGCGCTGCGGCTCCTGAAAATCGAGTGGGAAGAGCGCCCGTTCATCCTGAATATGGAGGAGGCCCTCAAGCCAAACGCACCGAAGATCATGCCTGAGGTGAAGTTCATGAACCCGAAGGCCAAAGAGCCCAATACGGTTCTGACCGATCGCGCTGGATTCGGCGACGTCGAGAAGGGTTTTGCGGGAGCCGACAAGGTGATCGAATACACCATCACCCGAGCCCGGAATACGCCGGCGGGTGTTGAGCCCATTGTATGCGTTGCCCAGTGGAGAGGCGATTTTCTCGATCTCTGGGTGCATCATCAGGATCTTCCTAACGCTACCGTCACTACTCCGAACACGGTCCGTGAAAAGCACCGAGCCCCTCTTGCCGAATGGGCCAAGATAACCGTCACGATGCCCTACCAGGGCTCGTGGTACGGGGGCTTTTCATGGCTTTCCTACTCGTATGCCTTTATCCGTCTGACCGCAATCCTCGCCAAAAGAGCGGCGGGCAAACCCGTGAAACTACTTTGGGATGAAAGCGGCTATTACTGCGGCGGCGACGATGCAGGGACCTACAGATGCAAGGTTGGGGTCAAGAAGGACGGCACCATCACGGCTTATCATTGGCACATGCTTGGGATTCGAAATCCCGCGGTTGATAAAACGCGAGTCAGCACCAGAATTCCCAACATCCTGGGCACACAGGAATGGGCTCTGGTCAATACAGGGCACAATATGTGTTTCCGGCACGGATCCCATTCCTGCGTCCCGCACAACGTAATGTTTGCCCGTGTTGCTGCGGAAATGGGGTTGGACCCGACAGAAGTCGCCCTGAAAAACGACGGCTGCGCCGGCCATGATTGGGAATGGGTCACGCAGTACCAGAAGGAAAATGGATTTCCCCAAAGATGGAGCCTCAAGGAAGTACTCGACAAAGGCAAAAAGGCAATAGGATGGGATGAGAAATGGCATCCCCCCGGAACTAAAAGGCTCCCGAACGGAAGAATGCACGGCCTCGGTTTCATCCACGTGAATGAATGGCACTGGCACGCGCCCACTCCCGGTAGCTCCTTCGCATGCGTGACGCTACGTGAAGGTAAAGCCGCGATTATAGGGGCTCGCTGCGATATGGGAATCGATACGGAGTCCGGCGCGCGTCTTGCGGTAGCCTCGGAAGCTGGACTCAAGTACGAGGATACGGTGATATTGGAGCGCCGTTCTGACAATACGAATTACCACCTCTGGCAACCGGGAGGTTCCTTTGGAACATGTTACATCAATACCCAGCTGATCCCCGCCGCCAGGCAATTAAAGCAGAAAATTCTTGAATACGCCGTAAGGCCGAGGCCGGCTTTGTTTGCCAACCCCGCACAGCCTCCCCTCTTCCCCAATAAGAATCCCGAAGATCTGGATATCAAAGACAGCATGGTTTTCGAGAAAGCGAACCCAGGTAACCGAAAGACAATAAGAGAGGTGGCGGATACTTGGTGGGCACAGGATCCTGCAATCTTCCATCCTCCTGTCCTCTCCAGCGTCCACGGATATGAATCCGACGGGTCACCGGGCCCTCAATCGTATGCGATGGCCAGGCAGGCTCACTTTATCGAAGTTGAGGTAGACACGGAAACGGGAATGGTCGACGTGACCAATATAGTCTGCGTTAACGATGTGGGACACCTGTTCAATCCTGAGGGGGCCTACGCCCAGCAATACGGCGGCGCGGTAATGGGGCTGGGCCGAAGCGGCACCGAGGAGCATATCTTCTGTCCCCGTACCGGAGTAGCCCTCAATTACGATTTGATCGGGTACCACATAGGGACGATGAATGACTATCCGGTCACCCAATGCCTGATCAATGAAAGCCACTTGGGATACGCAGCCTATGGCGCCTATGGCATCGGCGAAAACGTCGGGGCCAGCATGTCGGGAGTCACAGTCTCCGCGATCCACAATGCAACAGGCAAATGGGTCCTGGATTATCCGACGACTCCGGATAAAGTCCTGAAGGCGCTTGGGGAAATATAAAAAACGCAGAACAAATTGCCAATTTTCAATTACCAATTTCCAATTGCCATCTATCTAATTGGAAATTTGGGATTGGAAATTTCTAAGGTTTTTTTTGAATCTCTCATGAAATAAACACTGCAGTATCCAGGAGGGATTTTCTGATCCGCAAATGGATGAAGGACCTTTTGTAAGGCAACGTTTTGTACTTCAAAAAGTAATCAAGCTAGAGATTCAAAAGCTCAATTAAGACCTGTGGAATCAACGCGTAACATAAGCCCGACCATGTCAATCCCCCTGATACGGCGATATGGGAAACTGAGGATTTCAGGCTGGGGTTTCCGCCGACATCGATCGACGGCAGGGCAGTTGCCGGATTGCAGGCTCGACCAATATCGCGGATTCCGAAGGAAAGGATTTCCTGGAAGCCTACCATGAGCTGCATAGTCAGATTCTAGGCTGATATTCCCGCCAGAACCTCTTCAATTCATTTAAGCTCGGAGACAGCAAAGGGGATGTAAATTTACATCCCACTGCAACGATTCTTTCCAGCGACAGATCTTCCAAATTTTCAGAAACAGACTTAAGCGATAATCACACCCCTATTTCTCTAAATTAAAAAGTGGTACAACAGTCGGGGGTTGGTTAGGTCTTTTCCTGGTTCCTTAGACAAACATCAAATTGAGGGAGTAACAAGATGAATATTAATACGACCAACAGATTGCTTGGTTTCCTGATGTTATGCTTTCTCACTTTGGTTTGCATCGCAAGCGGCCTAAAAGCGCAAGTCGCTCCCGCTGCACAATCGCCCGAAGTCACCGCACTGCTAGACCGCGCCATTATCGAAAATCTGATGGTGGACTACTACTCGCACATAGGCAACAGCTCGTTCAATTTTGGCCAGTATTTCGTCAAGGATGGCGTACTGGATGTCAATGGCATCGTCGCAAAAGGAGCGGAAGAAATTAAAAGACTCTACGTGCGTGCCTCGGGGGGCGCCGCTGCTGCGCCGCCAAAGCAGGATCCCAATGCACCACCGCGAGGCATGTTCAATATGCAGTTAACCAACCTTAAAGTCGTGGTAACGGGCAATATTGCAACGGCCGACATGTTCTGGAGTAGCGTGGAATCCAAAACGCTGATCAGCCCGCCGAGTGTTACCGAGTACGGCCGCGACCATACCGAACTCGTCAAACAAAGCGGCCATTGGCTGATCAAGCATCGTGTTGTCACCAGTGGCGGTGGAATGCCGGAGGGTGAGTTACAGTCGTATAGGAATATGAAGCGTTAAAGCGGAATAATTCGGATTGATAAATCATGATATACGAGCAACGTATATGAAAACATTACTGACTTTGATGCGGATAGGTCGAATAAAGCCCCTTTTTAAACATGGCCATCCTTCCATGAGTTTTCCCCTGCGTCTGGTAACAAAGACGCTTCGCAGCCAAGCCACAAGCAGCAGTTGATTAATCCCGTAAATATTGTGAACGAATAGGTTGCTATCCGTTTCGGATCGCAATTCCCGAGAAACGAGATTCTGGGAAGTAATGGTGCCCCGAGCAGTTGCTCAAAGATGTCGGAAATCTGAAGAGTGCGGTGAAATCTCTTCAGCTACCAGTTCGGCCACAAAGCGATTGTGAGTGATCAGGCCTTTGTTCAATAGTTGTATGGGAACAACCATGCACAGACCGAAATCATTGCACACCAGAGCTGTTGCACTGCGCAGAATTGCCACTCCTGTTGAGTATCGTACCCGGACAGGCGTAAATAACTTTTTCTTGTGAGTTTTTGACGGCAATTAAAGCCAAATATCAATGAGTTACGACCTGAGGACAGGAGAAACTCCTAAGAATTCAGCAATTCTCTGGTGAGTTTCAGGCGGACTAAGAGTTGTTTGCCAATGAAAGAATCAAACAAAGGCATTCGATTAATGATCGATCCGATGCAATGTGTCCTTGCGGCAAGGCTGCGTGACTTGAGCTGACGGAGGTTGCTGGAGTCTTTGTCCTGCCTCACCGAGGCAAGGAGGACAGACGGTACCAGAAAGGGCGGCTCAATAGTTGAAGCCCGCGTGCGGTTGTGGTTTCCATCCTGCGGCGCGGCGCTTAGCCTCGTCCACTTGGTCTGGTTTCATCTGCGCTTCGAGTCTTTTCAGCGGCTGCAGGCACCACTCGGCCCCCGTCTGGGATGCGAGCAGCATCCATTGATAGGCGAGGACGGCGTCTTTCGGTAATCCCGCACCTTCAGAATAAAGCATTCCAAGATGGCACTGCCCATCGCCGATGCCCTGTTCGGCTGCCATGAGAAAGTACTTGGCTGCCTTCTCTGAATCGGCTGCCCCGGTTTGGCCGGGGAAACGACGCAGGTAGATTAGTCCAAGATCGTATGCGGCGTCGCCATGGCCAGCCTCCGCAGCCATCGCAAGCCATTTTTCCGCCTCCGCATAGTCGCGGTTGACGCCTTGTCCTCTCAGATAGCGCACTCCAAGACCATACGCGCCTCGAGGCTCGCCCTGTTCCGCTGCGAGACGGTACCACTTTGCCGACTCAACGTAATCCTGCTTCACACCGATGCCGTTCGCATAATCCCAGCCCAGGCTTGTCTGGGCTTGCGCGTCGCCTAGCTGCGCTCCTTTCGTGGTCCACTTGAGCGACTCTTTCATGTCTTTCGTCACGCCCAAGCCTTCCTGGTAAATCATGCTAAGGAGGAAAGCAGCATAGGCGTAATCCCTATCAGCAGATTTCCGGAACCAACGCAAGGCTTCCGCAGGATCGCGTTTCACTCCCTGTCCCATCAGATACATGATGCCGATATCAGTTTCCGAGCTCGTATCGCCGCGATCAGCAGCCATGCGATACCACTTCATTGCTTCCCCGTAGTCCTGCGAAACGCCTGTACCATTCGCGTAAATTGAGCCGAGGTTGCCCATAGCAACAGAGGATCCCTCAGATGCAGCTTTTTTGAGCCACTCCAGGCCGCGCGCCGTGTCGGCTTTCACTCCAATTCCGGCGGCATACTGCGCACCCACGTCTTGTTCGGCCAAAAGGTTGTTCTGCCTCGCCGCCTTCTCGCACCAATTGAGAGCCTCGGCATCGTCACGCGTCACGAAGCGGCCAATGCGGTAAGCAACGCAAACCGTTGTTTGCGCCTCGGCGTCGCCGCTGTTTGCTCTTTCCTGCACCGCCGCAAAGGTTTCCGCGTTCATCGCCTGGAATTTGGCTACGATGTCGTCGTGGACGGCCTGCAAATCCCGAGGAAGACGCACGATTGGCACTGACGCAGCTGTCCCACCCGAAGCTCGAGTGTCCTGGCTGTCGGACGAAAGCTCAGCTTGCTGTTGGATTGTCTCGCATGCATTTCGAATTCCCTCATCCCTTGGGGCCGCTTGACCTGCTGCCTGGCATTCACCAATCGCTTGACCGGCTTGGCGCACCTGCAACAACACCCGCGCTAGTTTCACATGCAGGTCTGCCGAACTCGGCGAGAGGGCCAGCGCTTGACGGTATTCGGCAATGGCGCCCTCAATGTCCTTTTTCACCATCAACATTTCGGCCAAACCCGAATGTCTGAACGCGACGTTCGGTTCCAGATCTACGGCTTTGCGCAACTCATTGATACATCCGTCAAGGTTTTCCTGCATCAGCAAAACAGCGGCGAGGTTGTTGTGGGCAGACGCGGAATCCGAGTCCAGCCGCAATGCCTCCCGCAGTTCCTTCTCGGCCGTCTTGAGGTCCCGTTCCTTCACTGCCAGATTGCCCAGGTTGTTATGGGGCGTCTCGAAATCCGGATCAAGTTGAATCGCCTTTTGAAACTCCTTCTTTGCGCCTCGACCGTCACCTTGCATACCGAGGAGCAAACCCAGCCAATTGTGAGTCTCAGGAATCGAGGGGTCGGCATTCTCAGCCGAGCGCAAGGCGCCGAGCGCGCCCTCGTACTTCCGCTCTCGTATTAAGACACTGCCAAGGGCGAAGTTCGTGACGCTCGGTTCGAAGCTCGTTGCCGCCTGGCAATGATTTTCAGCTTCCTCAAACCGGCCGTTCTTGGCCATCCTCAGGCACGTGGATAGATGATCGAATCCTGCTTGCTGGGCGGGTGAATACTTGGATGGGGCGCCCGTTGGCTGCAGTTTACTGACAGCTTCGACAAACCCGGCGGGAGCACCCAGACTCTTCAACAAGGCGAGATAATCGCTTACGGGCTCGAAATCAATTCCCGCGCGTTCGATCAACTTCCTGACCCGTGAGGTGGATTCGCCGAAATCCATCCAGGCCAGCAGCTGCGCGCGATCCAGCGGCCTCGCAGGGAACGCTTCCTTCGCATTACTGGTGCCAGACATGAACAAGCAAGCAGAGATTAGGGCAACTGTTCCGGCCTGCATGAAGACCCGGGAGGCGGACCTGCCCGTGCGCGGGATCCTTGTGACTTCGGGCCACAAGATCATACCGTCGGACTTTAATGAATCAAACATGACAGGCCTCGCCGTCAACACGATGGTCGGTAAGGAAGCCCATTCGGTCTCTCGAAGCGAAAGAGATTTTATGCTGTGATCAGAGGCAATTTATCATAAAATACGATGACTGCTATACCTTAAATCATCGCGGGAATTTGAAGAGAATTCACAGCGTGCGGTAGTAGCGAGCTTTGACAGCCTCCTATATAAGTCGTATCTTTGGTGCTTCTTCAGGGAAGTGTTGTTAGGGTCAGCTTAAAGCATAATGGCTCAAGAGATTAGGACCCATTTTGGCGCCGAAAAGTTCGGGCCTTCGCCGTAAGCAGACGGAAGTAAAATCAGCAGGATAAGAATTCTTATTGTTGCATAACCGTAGTTCAGAGGAAAAGCAACGTACGGAATCGAAAATGTCTTCATGACAACCTCCTTCCATACAAGTGCGGTTATGCACTATTACGGCAAACCCAATCAGTGATCCATTGCTTTCAGGCATATGTAACAACAATCTTTTATCTGATTGTTGATTCCGCAAGAATTGAGGAAAGGACAATTGTCCGTAAGTCGCATTCGAGGAAATTGCGCCATAATGGTAATTGGGCCTGTCAACTTTCCGATGAGGGCGTAATACGTCCACTTGAAATAGTAGCGCGGATCCTGTGGAGTGGGTGGGAAGGAGAATGCAGGCCAATACGGCCACGGCAAAAAACAAAAAAAATGTAAATGCATTTCCTTCGTGACATCGGTCTAATTAAATTCAGAATAAGGGGACTTAGTGACTGGCGGACAACACCGCCTCCGCCTGTCGCGATATCTTCAAGCGAAGTCTGTAAAGTATCGCAACCACAACCGCAACGGCGAAGCATAGTGTCATCAGGATCTCGATCACTGGCAGGTAGCTGCCGAAAGCGCTCTGCATACGTGCAATCGCGGTAATCCCGAGCCCGCCGGCCCCGACATCGACCATTGTCAAAATGCCCAGGATTTTCCCATAGGACTTGCCTGCAAAGAATTCCGCAATCACCAGTTGAATCATCGTGAAAGTGCCGCTGAAACCGATGCCATAAACGACTGCATATCCATACAGGGATAGCGGATTCCCGGGGTGTGAAAACCGTAGGATCAACAGCCCGAGTATCAGGCTGATGACAGCCGCTAGCATGATCAGGGTCTTGTCAGCCCGGTCCCCGAGATATCCGATGAATAACCTGCCGGCTAGGGAAGACCAGAAAAACACGCTGATTATCACCGGCAATACATTCATGCTGACGCCGAGTTCGGTGTTCATAAAAATTGTCTGGTGCTGTATCAGGCCATTGATGCAGAACCAGCAAGCGCCTGTGGCAAATGCCAGCAGATAGAATGCAGGAGTACGCAGCGCCTGCCGCAGCGTGGGGCCCTGCTGGGTGCCAGGGCCCTGAGGCTCTGAAGCGACAGCCTGAAAGCGCTCCCCATCAGGGTACAGTCCCTTGTCCTCCGGCCGGCTGCGAATCAACAGAACCGATGGGAGTACGATCATCACCACGCAGATAGAAATAAGAACGGAAATAGCCTCGCGCCATCGGCCGGTTGCTAGAAGAGGTTTTACAACCAGCGGGAATACGGCAGCTCCGATGCTGGTCCCCATCAGCGTGATCCCGACAGCGATCCCCCGGTATCGCTTGAACCATCGGGTGACCACCAGCATTGTCGGCACCTGTCCGCTGCAGACCTGTGCCAAAGCCAGTACCAGATAAACCAGGATCAAATGGGTAACGGTCTGGATTGACCGGTATGCAATCAGACCTGCAATGGTAAACAGGGAGCCCGCAATCATAAACAGTCTTACGGAATAACGATCGAAAAGCGAACTGACAAAGGGGGTAATGATGGCCCCCGTCAGGAAGAATATCGTGGCGGGGCTTGTCACATCTTTGGAACTCCAACCAAACTCCTTAATCAGAACAGGATAAAAAAGCGGAAAAGTGTACACCTGGATTCCGACCAGCGCGGTGTAAGAGGAAAATATTCCAAGCAACACCCACCAGCCGTAGAACACCCGACTCCTGGACATAAGACGCTCTCCGATCGTGTTGTTATTGGCAGTACGCGTATCCACCTTATAGCATATCCTCTTGATTTCTCCGAGTTTTCTGGTGAAGAACGGGTTGAGGCGGGCTATGCCGGCGACGCGGTGATTCGGCGACAAACAAGATTCAAATCAGTATCTGTCCGGCTGCTTCCGATGTAAGATCGGCCGTCCACAACTGGGCGGCTGAAAGCAATGCCGTCCTCTCCTGGCGGGCCGCTCCAGGGTGTGATTCATAGGGACCCATTTATGCGCTCCCAACCACTGCCGGGACCCGTTCTTCAACAGCCCACAGTTCAAAAAACACCTGATCACACCCGACCAGGCCCGCGAGATTGAGGCCAGGATTCGGGCCAACCTATGAGGTGGACGCACTGAGATTGCTGACCTCATCGAGGAGCAGAAAGCTTATTACGAGGCTTGGGCGGCCGAGTACGACAAGTGGTGGAAGCGGCGGAGGCGGTCCGCAGGATGCTCGACGAGCTTCCGCTGGGCGGACACGTGCTCGAATTCACCAGGGGGCGGGCATATGGATGGTGTACCTGACCCGCAGGGCGAGCCAGATAACCGTGCTCGATACTTCCCCCGCAATGATAGCCATCAGCCGAGCGATCGTGACGCGAGGAATGGGAGAGGCTGGAAGGCGTAGTGCAGTCATTCCCAGTTGACGTATTGTTGCGTAACCGGAAAGTGAATTACGCGCTTATCGGAGACGTTGACCAGTCCAATTAACATTTTGGCGCAATTTCCTATAATGCGACTTCGCAGGAGTATCGAGAATTTCACATCTGCGGCGTGCGCTTCACTTGGTTTGCTTAATCACGAGGCCCATAGGGTCAGCCTGGAAATCCGTCATAATCTTTATGCAATCCTTACATAGCCTCTTTCATGCCTGTCGTCCTGAGGCAGTTTTCTTAGCGGGCTTTATAAATGTCATGCCAACCGCCAGAGGGAATCACAGCGCCAATAATGGCGCCCACAATCGCACCAAGCAAAGTACCTACTCCCATTGCTTCACCACGGCTCCAACAAATGGAGCTCCCCGAGAGGCAACCTTCTCCGTATGCTGCGCCGCCCACAACGCCAGTTCCTGCGCCGATCCCAACTCCGATCAGTGCGTTTCGCGCGCGATGCCCTTTGCCTTTGGTCGAAATTCGAACAACACTCTGCCGACTTATGGTTTGTTCGCCGCTCGCCAAGCTTAGGACAATCGCCTCCTCGGTTACGGTATGGAAGTTGCCGCGAATGGATTTGGTGCCGTTCTGCGCGACTTGAACTTCCTGGCCTGGAGACAATTGTTTTAGCTTATCCCAGTTGGCTTGATCTTTTGCAGAGTTGTCACCTCCGAGTGCGGGATTCATCGCGAATCCCAATGAAAGAACCATTATCCCAATACATACCGGACTCATCACTTTTCGCATTAAGTCCTTTCTAGAAAGCGTTTTAGCCGCGCTTATTGGAATTTGGAATATGGATGGATAGGCAGAAATGGCCCAACTGCGCCCAATCCTCCGCCATAATATTGGATCCTATATCATATATTTCATTGAATTATGCGTCGAAACATCAAAATGCCGCGTGTCTTTGATTGATCGTTTCAACCATTAAACCCAGCTTTGGAGGATAGAGAACCATGAACGGCCTTCTGGGAGAATGAGAATTCTCGGAGGACGGTTTCCCACAATGCGACTTCGTGGGAGTTACAAGTGAAGATAGGAAGAACCACCGCCAACTCCTGCCAGTTCTCTCCCTATCGCGATGCCTCCAAATCTTCTGATAACCTGCTCTATGTTAATTTCTTGAATTTCCGGATTTGATTTTAATACAGTTGAGAATAGGCACGAATAAAATCTTTGGATTTTGCATACAAATCTATTGAATCAGCCCGTGGATGGTTTGCATGAAACTAGAAATCGAGGCATGGTTCCTCTGCTGCTGAGACTGGCTAAATAATGATTGAATTTGAGCAGAGATGAACATAAATTCAATTGAATTCTTGTTGAATCAGCCGGAAATAGAGGATCGGGTGAGACAGCCCTGATTTTTAAAGGGGAGGTGGAACTTGCAGCTATCAGAACGCAATAAAAGAGTAGTCGAAAGATTAATCAACACTGTTTTTATTAATCACGATTTGAGCTCCCTGGATGAGATCATGCGGGACGACTATATCCAGAATAATGATATTGCCGCACAAGGCAAGGCTGGTTTCATTGCTCTTTTCAAGCAGACATTTATAGCTATGCCGGACTTTAATTATCAGATTAATCGCTTGGTGGCTGAAGACGACTATGTCGTAGCCTATTGCACCACCAGCGGAACGCACAATGGGGGCGAATGGCTAAATTTCCCCCCACGTGGTGGGAAACTGCACTTTGATGTGGTGGATATATTTCGAGTTCAAGACGGGAAAATAGCCGAGCATTGGGATGTAGCCGATCGGCTGACTCTATTCACCCAGCTAGGTGTAGTTAAGGACATTGAAACACCCTCCAGGGACTAACATCCCTGGACATCAGGAAAGTCCGCGTTTCCCTGTTTTCTACAGCAATCACTATGGCTCTTCGGGGCTTTCGAGATAGGAAGAACAAACGCCACCTCCTGCAAATTCTCTCACTATTGTGCGGTATCCGAATCTTCCGATAACCTGTTCTATGTTAATTTCTTGAATTTTCGGGTTTGACTTTACGACGGGATGAAACAAAACAAACGGATATTTTAGGGCAATGGAAATAGTCCCGGTTTGCAAGGCAGTCAATCTAGCGGGGGGAGCGATTGGCTATCCAAAGATGTGCCCTGGCTTCAAACTCCCCCGAAACCATCTTCTTGGAGTAAAGAACCAGAAACGGCGTTGTGGGAAGTAATCTTACACAAGCGGAATAAGCACGCGGAATCCGCCGGCGATAGGGCTTCACGATTTAATAATTCGAAATATTCGCTTTTATCACCTGTCCGGTGCAGACTCTTACGAAGATCGAACCCAGCGGATCAGTGTAGCGAAGTTGGGCGCTTTGCCGAACATCAAAAGCCCTATCCGAAATACCTTGGCCGCAAACCATATGGCACAATATGCCGATCCAATTCCTATCGTAATCGAAAGCCATACCTGCCATAGGGGCGGGGGCGTGTTGGATGTCATCCGCAGAAGCATGGCAAAGGTGTTTACAGGCGGGAGAAAACTCATTGTTACGCTCAGCGCGGAACCCGGGTTGCGCGATATCGGCAGCCATAGGATCCATGGGATCATGAATACGATCATCAACGGCATCATCAGGCCTTGGGCTTCTTTGGCGTCATTGACCGCTGCCCCTATCGACATCATGAGCGATCCCATCACGAGATAGGTGATCAGGAAAAAAATGATCAGATAGAAAATCAGGGAGAAATTGAGGAGCCCCAGGAGAGCGAAACCGGAAAGCAGCGAAATTCCCAGTACAATGTACAATCCCATTCCCACCAGGCTGATTCCCAATTGGCCAAGAAGCTTGCCGGCCATTAATTCCATGGGGGAAACGGCGGACAAGAGCACCTCAACGACGCGGCTCGATTTCTCCTCTACCATCGAGTTCAGCAATTGCCCGCCGCCGCCCATGGTCCCCATGAACAACAGCAATCCGAATACGGCGGGCAACATGATGTTGAAGCCCTTAACGGTCTGGCGCTGTTCATTCTGAGTTACCGTGACGGATGGCGCGCTTGGGAAATTCATGATTGCAAAAATCGTAGACTTGTCAATGGACCGCGCCTGAATGCGGGCGTTTACGATTGCTTCCCGCAAACCCCGCTGAATTTCGTTGTCCGTCCGGTCGTCAAAGTTGGGCGGCACATACAGCTCGTACACCGGGTTTTCCAGGCTTGCGGGCTCGATCGCATCTTTGTGTATGACAAGGAGTGCGAGATGAGGCATGTCCTTGGGTTGCACGTTCAGCCATTTCTTTGCCTGTTCAAGATCCGAATTGGCCGGCATCTCCGCTATATGGAATTCCGGAATTGGACCAAGCTCGCTTACGATATTCTTGTTGATCGAATTGCCTGTGAGTTGCCGAACCTGCGGAGGGACGTTGGATAAGGCTTTGCGAGCCTCTTCTTCGCGGCGTGCGGCGATCGTCTCGCGATCAAAGGTCTTCTGCAATTTCGGCGTGATGCGGCCGGTCGAATCAATTACCAGAATCTCCCCCTTGATTTGGTAATTCTTCTGAGAAAACAAGCGGGGAGCGGCCAGGGCGAATATCGCGATTATGGCCGGCAATATAAGAAGGCCGATAATGAAAGCTCGCGTCGCCACCGTAGCCAGAAACTCCCGTTTCGCTATTGCGAGAATATTATTCATAAGGACGCCTCCTTAGCATCGGCATGCGCCAGACCCGCTCTCAATTTCTTTCGGTCTTCGGTAGTGTCAGTTGAACTTGAGACCAACCGGATAAAAATGTCCTCGAGACGCGGTCTCGATAATTCAAGACGTGCTGGCGTTGTGCAGTTTATGATCTGATGCATGGCTTCAGCCGGATCGCCAGTGTCTACCAGAAGAACCTTGTAGCCGGAATCGCCTAGATCTATCCGCTCGACCCCGGGCAAACGCGCAATGGCCGAAATATCCGCATTGGGATCGAGCGGATCGAATTCGATAATCCGGGGATTATACTGGCTGCGTATGGCGGAGAGCTTTTCGTCCAGCACCTTTCGTCCCTGGTGCACCATGATCACATGCTCGCATATTTCTTCTGCCTGCGGCATGACGTGGGTTGAAAAAAGAATCGTTGCGCCGCGGCCGTGCTCCTCCAGAATGAGATCGCGCAAGAGCTTGGTGCTGACGGGATCCAGGCCGCTGAAGGGTTCGTCCAAAATCAAAAGATCCGGTTTATGGATGGTCGCGGCAAGGATTTGCACTTTCTGGAGCATGCCTTTGGAAAGCTCTTCACATTTTTTCCCTGCCGTTCCGCCGAGGCCGACCCGCTCAAGCAAATTGCCAATGGATTTGATGAGGTCCGGGCTTCGCACACCTTTGAGTTCGGCCATGAAACTCAGGAAGGCGCCGACGCGCATCTTCCGATATACGCCCCGTTCTTCAGGCAAGTATCCAATCCGTTTTTTTGCTTCGAGCGCCGAGGGGCATCCCAGCACTGAGATGACGCCGGAGTCGGGGAAGAGAATCGACATTATAAGTCTGATCGTGGTTGTTTTTCCCGCGCCGTTGGGCCCAATGAAGCCGTAAATGCCGCCTTGCGGTATCGTTAGATTTAAATTCTCGACTGCGACTGTCCGACCAAAAGTTTTCGTTACATCCCTGAGTTCAATAGCATCCATAGTCCCCGACCTGTTTTAATATTTCGCGCTCTTGAGTATTTGCGCCTCAGAGTAATAGCACAAGCGACCTAAAAGCTCTAAGATTTAAATACTGCGATTCAGGCAGGGGGTGCAAAGACCAGTGAACTGCACACTCCCTTGGTACGGGCATCTGGGAAACTTCAAAATCAACGGCGAAACCCGGCATTGGATTGACCGCTCTCTTGGCAATGCTTGAACGCAATGAGCCCGCATGGATCATAGGGCTGATACCCGTACTTGTCGGGGCCGCATTGTTTATCTACGAAACAGGGGAATGTGTGAATTTTCGCGAGCCGCCATGCGTATTTATCCATATGCGCGCATTGATCTTTATTATAGCGGTAGTCATTTCGTCATGCCCCGCGATTGCTCAAAGCGGACAAACGGTTGATCGGCAATCTCAAATGCGTACCCCTCTGCGACCCGATAATCAGCAGCCAGCGGCGAAGCCTGTCCCTTTTCCACTACAGCTTGAGATGCGGGTGCCATTTTGAGCCCACGGCCTTCCCGAATGGAGCCCGGATACAGCTCTTTTACGAGTTGCATCTGACCAACTTCGCTACATCGCCTCTTTATGTGAGCCGGATTGAAGTACTAGACCCGGATGCCGCAGCCGCCGAACCGATTGCCACCTTTCAGGCAGAGCAACTCGCAGCCATCTTTCAGGCCGTCGGCGGCAACGCACCTGCCGGTCAGAATGGCAGTCTCGTAATCCCCAACGGCCGAACGGCCGTCGTTTTTATGTACATCCCATTTCGACCGCGGCTCTCACACTCCGGATAGACTGGTCCATCGCGTGATCACAACCGATTCCGTAGCAACAGGTGCGGTGATCGGAACACATCACACCTCTTTGCATGTGCTCGGACCACCACTGGAAGGACCAGACTGGCTCGCAGACGATGGCCCGAGCAATGACCCTGATAATCATCATCGGCGCGTAATCGTCATTACCGATGGCCGCCCCGTAATTTCAGAGCGGTACGCCATCGATTGGACGCAGATCAGGGATGGGGTCTCGTTCTCTGGGGACCCGCGGGATAAGCGGTCGTATTGCGCTTATGGAAAAACCGTCCTTGCCGTCGCAGAGGGCCGCGTCGTCACGGCAAGAGAAGGTCTTCCCGACAACATCCCCGGACACAACGGGGCGTTTCACCCCGCTGTACCCATCACGCTCGACACAATCGCCGGCGACACCATCACGATCGATCTGGGTGGCGGTCAGTTCGCCTACTACTTTCATCTACAAGCAGGAAGCCTGCGCGTCAAAGCAGGCGAGCGCGTACGGCGAAGCCAAGTGCTTGCGCGCGTCGGCTGCTCTGGTGATGCCCGCGAGCCGCATCTTCATTTCCATATCACTGATTCATCGAAACTGATCGCAGGAGAAGGTCTGCCCTATGTCATAGACCGCTACCGCACTATGAGCGCGAGTGGCGGGTCTAAAGAACTACGCATACGCGAGCTTCCCGTAAATCACAACCTCGTCGAATTCGCGGGAGATCGCGAAAAATAGGAAAATACAACCGACGCAGCGACATCGGTCCGCCGATCATGAAGCGCCCCCACGTAATTCCTGCAAAACCACTCTCAGTGTCCACAAGCACGATTTTTTCATTCATATTGGGTATTACTACCAAATACCCTAAGTACCAGATCGCATCAACTTGGAAGCACTAAGTAATTGCTGGAATTATCTGCATTGCATTGAGGTATAGCAAATGCTATCCCCCGTGTCTGGGATGCGTGGGATTTGTTGCCAGAAGCTCGTGGCTGCGTTTTTAATACCGAACCTATACTCCCTAGCTCCTGCGCGTCGGCGTCGATTTGGCGCGATTTCCCCTTGGAGCTATTTGGACTATTCCTTTTGAGTGCCACCTGATCCAGCGATAATCGCTTCCAATTCGGCGTCTGTCATGTTCTTTACGGCATTTAGCCGGATGTCAAGCTTGATGTTCTCACCCGCCTAGCCGTCTCTTGTTTCAACCAATTTTTTGATGGCTGACGGGTTTCCCTTGCATGCCAGTTCCAGAATCCGCTCGGCCAGGACAAACCTCGTGCAGCTGCCGTCGGATTTGCGGCGAAAACAACGGCAGGTTTTTGGGTCTCCCCGCGGGATTTCCGCTCAAACCCTTCTGCCAGACCGGATTCCCTCGTAGCAGCTGGCCGCACCGGCCGTTACTCCTGTTACTGGATTGCAGATTCATATTGCCTCATCTGCCGCCCGCTTTTCCCTTTCTTTTCCCGTCGCATCAGGACGGTACTGGAAATATGAGGTGGAATGGGAAAAGTTGCATCGCACCAAGTTGTTTGGTTCACAACCGTATGTACTGGTGCATATCGATGGTGGGCAGGGTCGGAAAGCACTTAAAATCCTGGGCCAGGCAACGGGCGTGCAGGTTCGATCCCGCCATCGACATTGAAAACAAAAGGCTTACGCTACTGATGAATTTCCGCTAAAATGCTGTGATTAGGATCCAGGAAAATCTTATCCGGGCACAGCGGCAGCTTCACTGTGACCTTTGTGGGTTTGCTACCCCCAACTCCGATTAAGGCAAGATAGCGCATTTCCCCGTTAAAGGAAGCGTATACCGGAAGGCTCATCTGAAATGATTCCGGCACGCCCGATTGTGTGATGGACATTGCAAGTTCGGTGTGTCCCGCATCGGCATCGGAAAGCTGATAACTGAAGTTGTAGGTCGGAATATCTCTTCCATAGACCCATTGGTCGAAGAACCACTCCATGGAGCGACCCATGTGTTTTTCTACAATCGCTCGAAAATCTTCTGTGGATGCATTTTGTCCGGCATAGGTCGAAGTGAAATCATGCATCATGGCGAGGAAACGGCCATCCGGATTCTTCTGTTGGGGATCAAACATGATTGCCCGAAGCATTTCCATGACATATGCGCCCTTGTCATAGATCAGTCTGGAATTGTCGGTGCCGTTGTGTTCGTCGAGTTGTGGATTCAGCCACATCGGTCCCGCGTCGACTGGACGGTAACCTGCGGGGGTCTTGGAGAGCAGATAATTCCGCCTCAAATTCCAGAAAGTGTTCCATTCCTTCGGCTCAAACTGGCGCAAGTATAGCGCCGAAGCAAATTCCGCAACTCCTTCCGATAGCCATTGATCATGGTAAGTCTTCCACCCTACTAGGTGTCCCCACCACTGATGCGCCATCTCATGGACGGCAACGATGCGATAAAACTCGCGCTGCTCTGCTTTGTCCTGCAATCTCAGGCTATGGCGCGTTGTTGCATCCAAAAGTGAATCATAGGGCAGAAAAATCAGGTTCGGCCAGCTTTGACCATAACCCCGGATCGGTTGCTCCGTAACAGACACGGCTTTAAAGGGCAATTTCCCGAAACAGTACTCAAAGAACTTGAAGGCTTGAAAACTCATGCCCGCCGCATACTTGACGTTTATAGCAGTGTTGAACCCGCCACTCATTATACCCGAAGCCGATTCGACGTCTCTCATGGTGCGGTTGTGCGCTTGCGCTAGCTGAGCCTTGAAGATGGCATTCTCCAGGTTTTTTAATTCGTCTGGCACCTCCTTCCCGGAATAAGCAGTCACTGCCAGTTCCGGCGTTGTTTGGCTTGCTTCGACGAAGTCGCCATAGTTGAATCCTATTACCCCGAGAGGGATTTCCGATTTCCAGGAGGACACGAGTTCATCTTTAGTTTTTTCCGACATCACCATCGATCCGCTTGCGACGAATTTGAATTTCTTAGGCGAGCGCGCACGCAGTTCGAACTGCGTGCGGTCATCGAAGGCGCCAAAACTCGGGAACCACGATTCGCGCGCAGTAACATAGTAAAGCCCTGAACCACGCTGGTGTACCACGCGGCTGTCGGGAGTGGAATCTTCCTTATAAGTGATTTTGATTTTGTACTTCTCTTTGGGCTTGGCGGGCTCGGCAAGAATCAGCCATGGGTCGCTATCGAGCTTCCTATCTTCCTGAATAAAGCCAAGCTGATTGCCGGCGACATCTTCGATCGAGGCTATTCGAAGGACATTGTCGAGATTGAAAGGCAGAATGCGAACGGGATCCCCGTTGACTTCAAGCTCCATCTGGACTGTGGCTGCTAGGAGGTTGTCCTTGATCTGCAGGTCAACTTGTTCGTTTATGCAATGTGCAGGGTTGATATTGTGGTCCGGGTGTTTCGATTTCTCATATTCGGAGGAGAGGTGGAATCCCGACCACCACTCGTAACTGCTCCCGTTTCTGATATGGAGCAGCATTACCTCTTCGCCTTTGTTATACTCGGGAAGCAGCAGGGAGCTGCGATTCCAGCTGATGTGGAACAGCAGATCTCCCGATTTTTTCCCAGCGAAGTCTGCTAGGAAAAACCCCTTGCTGGAATTGTCAGTAAGGTCGGCCAGGATCCGCGCCGCGATATTGCGCATTGCTGGATTTCTTTTGCTCTGATTCTCCACCCAATTGTTGTAGTCTTCCGCATACTGCTTCTGGGCTTTGGCAAATGAAGCGCTTGCGATAGCACCTGGCGCAGGCTTGATTCGTACCAGTTTACCAAGTTCAGAATAGCTATCATCGGTGAAGAAAAAGACGGCCTCGCGGAATGTGTCCGTCAGCTTAGGGCTTTTGGCAAAACGGGATATTTGATACTGGTCCAGGGGCGACGGTGGTTCCAGTTCGAATTTGCCCTCGCCCTGAAACTGGGCGGCGAGAACGCGCCCGGCGACGGGGGACGCAAATGTTATGCGGCCGCTGATGAACGTGAAAGTCGCGGCGTCGCGTTTGAAGATGACATTCTCAGTTATGGCGCCCTCTCCGCTCCCTTGGATTGTGCGCAGTTGTTTATAGACGGCAAGCAAATCCTTTGATGATGCGGTGGACAGGTCCATGGCATCAGCCAAAACAGCGAAATTCAGCAATCCGATCAGTAGGACCCCAATATGCTTCATAGAGCCTCCTATGAACGCGTTGGTTCCGTAACTCAGTTGTGGGTTCCGAATATTCTGGCATCATTCGTGTTCGGAGCGATACAGATTTTATTTTTCAGGTGCTTTGTTCTTCCTGCCGGTCACCAGAGTGTGTCGCGAACAGATTGGCCTGAACAGCCTGTGCCAGCTGAAGACCTTTGCCGGGATCTGCCTTGACGATGACTTTGCCGCCCTGCATGTTCAGGTCTTCAGGCTTTAAGCCTTTGAAGAGGTTGGGGGCCGGCTTTTGGGCAGGACCGCCGAAGCTACCCCTGAATCCGGTATCCGCTGGTTTATTGGCTTCTTCGATCGTGGTTTCCAGGAGGGTTGGCGTTGCCGCGGGAAATCTTGGCTGGGAAAACGGCATACCTTGAATCTCAGAGGGATGCTTTGGCGTTCTGACGTATTTTGTCCTTGGTAATGATTTGGGTAAAAACTCCTTCAAAATCCTTCAAAACTGATAGTGTTAGACAGAATCATCCGTTTTGGGATGTTCTTCTGTTTCAAAGCACTTGAGAGTCTTCAGGGGTGGACATGAAAGAGATAATAAGCTCCTAGAATCCTGGGCTTGGCAACGGGCGTGCGTGTTCGATTCCCGCCCTCGCACTCTTCAAACCAGTGTCGGACAAGGGTTTGCGAGCGGTCAGCCTCTTCCAAAATATACCCGAAATTCCCTCAAAATGCCCCAGCCGTGCCCGCGAAAATCTCGCCGCAACCAACTCAAGCAGCCTTCGCCTTTTATTATTTTACTAATGTGCTTAAGAACCTGGCTTTCATGTCCGTCTTTCTGCTGGCCACCAGTATCGCCCTGTTAATAGGAGCATTTGCCTCTACGTGGATCGGGATCCGGATCGGCAAGTGCGGTTGTTGCTGGATTTTTCTTGTCCTGTCTGCCGTCACGTTTGCTTCCGCGACGTTCCTTGGCCAAACTGCGTGGGGCCTCACCATCATTTTCAGCGTCGCTTGCTTCTTCGGCAACATCGCCGGCTCCATGAACCCAGCCCTGTTTTCGGACTCGGTTATTCACGGAGAATGGAAGACAGGAAAAAATATTCGGGCTTTCACCATGGTGCTGTTGAATTTCCCGGTCAAACTGGCCATTCTGGTCCGGAGCGCCGTCGTGACCCTGGGCCTGGTGGCGATCGGCTTTGTCGCCAATGCGGTTCCTGCTCCGAGCGTGGTCGACGGAATCAATCCCATCATGATCTTTGCACCGGCTGCCACGTGCGTGCTGGCGGCATTGATATTTTATTATGGCTACAAAATTGAAGGTCAACAGGTTCTTGAGACGCAGGACGAAATTGCAGCAAGAAGGGATAACCGTACACTCAATGGTGTAACCATATGAAAAATGGCCCTCCCACGCATTAACCAGGATGAAAATAGCGCTCGATCGTACCTTCTCTAGAGAGGTGAACATCCGTTGTATCTACGATCTCAGCCATCCCGGCATTCACATTACTCTCAGCCTGTTCTAACGGTTTAACCACTACACCTTTGGGGAATGATTTACTCGGCGCGGGCAAAGTGAGGTTGCATCCGATTTTTTCCATTCCTGTTCTTGGATAGGGTTGTTCCCACCCAGCAGAAATATGCCACCCCTGCGAACGATTCATGCCCGGCGAAGGCACCAATACCATGGATTGACGGAATAGACGAAAAACGGAGAGACTGTGAGCAATTGTGAACAGACGTGCAACGCGTCATCTGCCATCATTAAATGTAGTGTTCCTGAAGAGGGTGCGGATCTGCAAAACTGAAACGTCTTGCTTGGCAGAATGAGAGGCCATAAAGATCTGACAAACACAGGTGAAAGACGAGAGATCACTGCACGCGTGAATGCGGAGGAAGCGGAACCCGTTCAGCGGTCTAAGAAGCTGAGTGTCGAAAGCAAAGCAGCTCTCCGCAAGCGGGGACGCGAAGTACTTGGCGCGAAGCGCCAGAGCACTGAAGGGCCGATCTCGTCGAGGTACAGCGTGATGCCTGGTTTCGACGGGCGAAGTCGGAACCTGCCTTCGAGTGGGGAGGATGGGGTCGGCTAAGTGATGATGGATTGGGACAGAATAAACCAGATTGAAGTAACACCGTTTTGTTTTGAATATCGGCGGTCCATCTGGCCCGCAAACCTGAAGGAGAAGTCGTGGATATAAAAAGATATTTGCCTATTGTGGCAGTATGCGTGCTCTTTGGCACTATGGTCATGGCTCAGGATGCAAATCAAGCCGCACCTGAAATGAGCAATACGCAGAAGAATGCAGCAATTAAGGAGTTCTCACGTTCAGAAGCTGTGGATGGAGTCACGCTCACGTTCATACTTCTGAATAACAAAACCGTAGAGGCACTGTTTTCGGAGAGTAGCGGGCCTGCGATGCGGGCCAGGGCCAACACCGCGACAACCTTTTATGTTCAAGGAGTGCCGTCGAAGGACATCCATTTCGATTCCAAGTTTGTCGTCGAACAGGATGGGAAAAAGTTCACAGGACAATCTGTCAGTATTAAGAATTTCCAGGACGGCAACATTCTAAGAGGAACTAAAATTGAAGGCTTGATACAGTTAAGTGAGAAGATCAATGTGACTCAGCCGTTTATGGTCAAGGGCGTCCGCGGTGGTTCGGCTGAGTTCAGACTTTCCCCTGCGGCGATCAAGCTTCTGGCAAACTGACGCGCGTCAAAATAGCATCGGTCATCCGCCGCATTTCTGGGATTCCACAAGTCACTCTTGTCGGTCATCCTTGTCAATTGTGGACTTGATAACGGAGCAACCTATGTTAGGCGTTCGGCAAAGGATCACTCAAACATACCGCCAAACATGGAAATGATTTCGCTGTCATCAGCGTCATGGCTTTCAAGGCGCTCCTGATCGTACCAATCGTCCGGCGGCTCGTCAAACTGCTCCCCCATCCGCTCGCCTGTGTTTTCAAGAGAAATGCCGAAGGTACGTTCAAGCACAGCGGCCGTTTTTTTTGATTCTTCCAGTTCGCTCTCATCGTCGACGTTAGAAATATGCCAATCGAACATCTCATTTTCGTTCTCTTCCAGTGCCCCTTACACGCTAAGCCAGTTTCTCAGGAACGGCCGCCGTGGCCACCTTAATAAAGTGTTTAAGGGCTTGGAATTTTTCAAACTCGTCATACGGATCGATGTCCTCAAATGCCTTGCAGGCAGTCCGAATAAGCCGGTCCCGTATAGGGGATTGCTTCAGGGAGTTTCTTCACTGCAGATGAAGTTCTCCGCTTCGTCGGTGCTGCCGGTTCCCTTGTATACGGCCACCTTCGGGTACGCGCAGATTGGGTGTGTGCGGGTAACCTTGCCGTTCGTTAGCTTCGAAGCGACGATGCATTCCGGAGCCTTGCCGGTTTCCACCCACTGGTCGATGACAGCCAGTTTGTCGAAAGTATCGCAGCCGGGCCCACCGGAGCAGTGGCCCATACCCGGGATGCTGAAAACGCGCATGGAATCGCTGGCCTGCGGTCCTACAGTCTTCAGTACCGATTTGTAATAGTTGAAGGTTTCCACGGGACTGCTGCCGTCCAGCCAGCCGTGATACATCAACAGCTTGCCGCCACGATCGAAGAACGGCTTCAGGTTGGGATTATCGGCCAGGTTCACCGTGCCAAGCACCTTGTCGGCAAAGGCAACGTCACGGTCAAGATTGAGCGTTCTCCAATCCCAGTCGGGATCCTGAAAAACCAGATTCTGGTATAGCCCCAAAGCAACTCCCATCGGATTGCCCCCGGAAAGGTTGCCCACATTGCCCGGCGCCATGGGCGCAAAGATAAGTTGGCCGGTGCGCGGGTTCACAGGTCCCTTATACAGCAGCTTCAAGAGATCTACCTGGGGCGCCGTAAGGCAGCCTGGGGTGTCTGGCCCTTTGCATAGCAATTCCTGCGGATCAAAGTTGCAACGCAAGGGATTCTCGAGGATGCCATCTTTCACTCCGTCCAGTGCGTCGCACTTATTGAGTATGGCTTGGGAAACCATGGCGCTCTTGCTCTGCGGAATCGCCCGTGCCGGATCCTGGTTGATCAGCACGGATGGCCAAATCTGCCAGGCATTCAGGCGGGCGATGGGATTAGCCGGCGCTCCCACCACGATACCGTCGTAGTCATCAGGGAATCGCTGCACCTCCGTCATCCCCTGCTGTCCGCCCAGCGAACAGCCTACCCAATAAGAATGCTTGGGCGCAACGCCGTAAAAAGCTCTGATGATTGCTTTGGCTTGAAGCGTCATTTCGTGGTTGGCGCGATAGCCATAGTCAACGACCTTGTCGGGATGGCCGAGCGCAAATTGGCCCGTTGATCCCAGGGCGTCGGTATGACCGGTATCGTTATTAGCCACAGCATAGCCGTTCTTCACGCCTAGGAGCAGTCCGTCGTACATGATCCGTCCGCCCCAGCCAAAATTCCCTGCCCCGAAATACTTCCCGTTCCAACCCGACAACGGCAGCCACATTTCCATTTTGATGTCGGAGTCGCCGCTGGGCTTCATTGTCAGGGCTACCCGGCAGAAAGCGGGTTGGATTGCGTCAGACGATCCAAACGGCGTCGGTGGTCCCCCGCCTCCCGGACCTCCGGGGTTGCCTGGTCTCTTCGCCTCAGTTCCAGCCGGACCGCCTGGTCCCCCGGGGCCACCCGGACCTCCCGAACTCTGTGCCGGAGCCTTGAATTCCCCAGCTGCCACCGTCTGCGCCATGGTAACGGTAGCTTCTCTCAACTCCAGCTTGGCCAAGCTTTCGCAGGAAACGATGGGATGCGCTGACTGGCAGAAAACGGAAGCAATCGCCAGTAAGGGCAACAGGCCGACGCCAAGATTTCTTAATAATTTTTGGGAGCTATTCACAGCATGGAGTAGCTTCATTTTGGTTTACCCCTCGAAAAAAGGACAGCATGGAGTGCTTCCTGACATGTTCTTCAAATGCGCATGCTTTCGAATACGCAGACAAGAAAGAATGTTCCAGAATTATTTGATCCCTCCATGAGGACCATAGGGGAACAGGATCCTGAAGTGAAATGGTATTTTCTTCTCTAACGATAGGATTGCCTTATAAGTGTACACGTCCCAAAAAAATTGCTGGATCCGTGTGTGTCAGCGCGTATCCGTGTTTCGGAAAAGCAGAGGAGCCATATCCGCGAGCGAATGGCGCCAGACCCTCCATTCGTGCCCACCTGGAAAGGCTTTGCCAACAAAGTTAATCTTGCGAGCATTCAAGTCGTCCCAAGTTTTCTTCAAAGCTGAAATCCGATCGTCTTTAGTGCCGCACGAAAAGAAAAAGAGCCGGAGCTTCTTGCGCGTAACTGCGAGATCAGGAAAAAAGTCCGGAGCAATCGCTTCGATAGCCGCCATCCCCCTGGGAGAATTTCGAAACATCCCTGAACTGAGCAGGCCCACGGACGCAAAAATGTCGAGCCTCTCAAGTCCGACGTTCGCCGCGATGCTGGATCCCATTGGGCAGACCGGCAGTGGCCCGGTTCTCACGGCCCAGCATCGATGCGAGCCATGATGCCGATATTTCGAAAGCGATCCAACGGTACGGGACGCGCCACGGAGAAACCTCACTCCCACCGGTAATGCGCGAAAGCTTTGTTCGCTTCCGCCATCCGGTGCGTATCTTCCTTCTTTTTGATAGCTCCACCGCGGTTGTTGGCGGCATCCATGAATTCGGCGGCGAGTTTTCCATATGACGATGTCGTTGTGAATCCGCAAATCGTAGTTCACAGATAGATACTGAACACCTTTTCCCACAGCTGATCGGTGAAGAGAGTGGTTCGGACATGATTCCTGAAGATCCCGTTCGGAGACGTAATCCTGCCGGGCGGCTGACGACCTTGGGTCGCCGGGATAACCTCCCACAATCGCGTTTCTCGTTCCTTGTGATAAGGGGATTTACCGACAGCTAATCCTTCATTGTATTAGTGAGCAGAAAGCCCTCGGCCTGGACCGCTTGCAGCTGCCTTGATCGTGGTGGCTTGTCGTAGATCTCCATTATCAATGTCAATATTACGGATTAACACTGAGGCGGGAGTATATAATGGCTGTCGGCTAACAGCGCTAAAAAATTCCGGATAGAGCCTTTAATTGCACAAGGAGACGTTTCTATGAAGCATCACACGGGGCCGGTTCGATCTTTTGTTTTGCTAGCGGGCTTTGCACTTGTTTCATTTCCCGCAGCAGCTCAACAGTCTTGCGATGATCTAGCATCCACTAAAATCCCGAACGTTACCATTACGTCAGCCAAGGACATGAGTCCGAACTGGGAAATACCCGCGACCAGCGGTATGTTCGCTACGCCCCGCGGGCAGAAGGTTCCCGTGCCGTTCTGCAGAGTAGAAGCTTTTTCTGCGCCGACCAGTGACTCGCACATCGGCTTTGAAGTGTGGCTCCCCAAGGCAGCCATCTGGAACGGGAAATTTCTCGCCGTCGGCAATCCCGGATTCGTTGGTGGGATCGCTCGCGGCGCGCTGGCCGGCATTGTGCAAAACGGGTTTGCTACGGCATCGACCGATACCGGGCATACCGACGACGGATACGATTGGGCGAACGGGCATCCGGAAAAACTCGTTGATTGGGGGCACCGTGCCGTCCATGAGACAGCCATGGCAGCCAAGCAGCTCATTCAGAGCTATTACGGCAAACCCGTTCAATACTCTTATTGGAATAGCTGCCACAATGGCGGCAATCAGGGACTCAATGAAGCCCAACGCTACCCTGAAGACTTTAATGGCGTTATCGCCGGCGATCCTGCCTATTATGTATCCCGTTTGCAGGCAGGTTCTTTATACATTGGCTGGGTATCTCTCAAAGATGGAGTGAAGGCAACCGGATATATCCCGCCCAGCAAGTATCCGGTGATTAACAAGGCGGCGCTTGATGCCTGCGACGGAAAAGATGGTCTTGTGGACGGCATCATTGAAGATCCGTCGCGCTGCGGCTTTGATCCCAAAAGTATCCAGTGTCCGGGAAGCACAGACAGCCCATCTTGTCTCACTACTGCCCAGGTGGAAACAGCAAGGAAGATTTATACCGGAGCCAGGTTTAACGATGGCACGCTGCTATATAGCGGCTTCGAACCGGGGAGCGAACTGGGTTGGGCAACGATGGCCGCCGGGCCGGATCCGCTCAGTATTAATGCCAGTTATTTTGCAAACATGGTTTTTGAGAATCCCAAATGGGATTTTCGCACCTTCGATGTGGACCGGGATACGCGTTTGGCTGAAGCTCGCACAGGCAAAGCCACCGATGCGTTTAATCCGGACCTTAAGCCTTTCAAGAAGAATGGCGGGAAACTGATTATATATCAGTCCTGGAATGAGACCATTGTTCCACCTCGGACTATCATTGATTATTACAAAAACGTTGAGAAGGCTATGGGCGGACCGGCGCAAACGCAAGACTTCGCCCGCCTGTTCATGGCGGCCGGCCACAGCGGATGCCCGGGTTTTAGCAATGCTGAGGATTTTAATACACTGAAAGCGGTCGAGCAGTGGGTTGAGAAGGGTGTCGCACCGGATAAAATCATCTTAACTCACAGAGAGCAGGTAAAATTTGGGGAACAAGGCAAGGCGTTGCGAACTCGTCCGGTATGTGCCTATCCCAAAGTGGCCAAATATAATGGAAGCGGCGATCCCAATGACGCCGCCAATTTCAGCTGCACTACTCCGAGTGAGTAGATCCTGGGAGCATCGGCGGAACTCCATATTCCTTGCGGATGAAAACATGTGAGTCCAGGCTTCAGCCCGGACTCACAGCTCGACTGTTTTGGTCTTCCTTTGAAAGATAACTGTCGATAACGGGCCATTTCACAAGTAATCCGCTTTGCAGCCAGACAAAAAGGCACTCCTCACTCCCTCGGAATCGTGCCGCTGATTGACATCATTGTCCTGAAGACGCGTTCGGTGACGTAATCCTGCCGGGCGGCTGACGACCTTGGGTCGCCAGGGTGATTTCCCACAATCCCGTTTATGGACAACGATCCCGGTTACTGTTGACAGGCCGATATTTAGTTCATTAATCCCTGCTTCTAAGCTAATTGACTCAGACTGAAAAGTAATGTGCATGAAGCTATATATCCACCTGCATCCTTTCGGCATCAGGGCTGGATGTTCCTTAGGATTTCGCTTTCGACATCACTCTCAGGCGCTTATAATTGGCCCCATCCTATTCACCAGGCATCACCGAACAGCATGTTGGCAACATCTGATCGGGAGGTACGCATGTCCGTGATCGGCAAAACACTCGGCCATTATCAGATCACAAGCCCGCTGGGCAAAGGCGGCATGGGAGTGGTCTATCAGGCGAAGGACCAGAAGCTCAGGCGCGAAGTGGCTATCAAAGTTCTGCCGGAGGAGTTCCACGGGCGGGAACTCTTCTATCACAACGGCGATGCCGTGATGGCGGTGACGGTGGAAACAGATCCGGTTTTCAAACTGGGAAAACCTGAAGTCCTCTTCCAGGGGAAATATGTTACTGAAATAAGAGGCTCAATGGCGTGGGCCATTGGCCGGGACGGCAGATTCCTGATGATGAAAGCGGTGGAAACTACGGGAAAGATGCCCGCCGCCGAATCTCCGCGCAAAATCAACGTTGTCCTCAACTGGCTCGAAGAGCTGAAGCAAAAGGCGCCGGCAGATTGATAAAAGGAGCCATAGCGACGTTTTGAGAAGCAACGGTTTCTAACTCCCGGTTCCTAACCTACTATAAGGAGAATCGAAAATGATGAGAAACAATCTTGACCGCTACACCATAAAATTACAATTCGGCCTACCTGCTATTATAGCCACCCTTGGGCTTTTGGCGGCCTGTTCCAGGGTGCCGACAACAACACCGCCTGAACTAACGAAGTTGGTGGAGCGCGCCGCTATTGAGGAATTTTTCTATGATTACTATGCTCAGTTCAGGCCGGACAGCAAGCATGATTTTGTGTCGTTTTTCGCTAATGACGGCAGACTCGAGGTCAACGGAATGGTTGCTAACGGCATAGGGGAGATCAAGGCAATGTATGGCAGGGTCGTTGGCAGCGGAACGGGAAATGAGCCGAAAGCTAAAGACGCTGTGCCAAAGGGTGTATCCGAGATGATGTTAACAAACATGAAGATTGATTTACAGGGTGACAAAGCTGTTGCAACATTTCTCTGGCACAGCATCAAATCGGACCTGTTGACGACAGAGGGTAAAATTAGGGAGTACGGGCGTGAACGAACGGAACTGGTCAAGCAGGACGGGCACTGGCTTATAAAAAACCGAGTTGTCCTCACTGAGGGCGGCATGCCCGAGTCACTGCTGAAATACTATCCGAAACAATAAACGTGTCAAACTGAGTTTTTGACTCTGTTCCTGGCTTGGTTTTTGTGTTCTCTAAAAGAGACGCAAAACGGGAGCAACCATTATGATTATGTTCAATGTCAAGCGCTGATCTCGATGCGTTACATTTGCCGATAGGATTCGAAGTCGGTTATTTAATAGCTTTCCCTGTTCTTAATTCATATTTGCGTTTGTAGATTCTATTCCCTTTGAATCCGGATTCAGTTGAGGCGTGTTATTTGTTCCGGTGCGACGGTAAGAGCCGGAATATTGCCCTTGAAGCGGAAGTAACGTACAAAATTGAGTTTGCTTAAGCTTGGAGGTCGGCGCGCTTCCGGCGTACAGGGAGGACGTTGCCGGAAGGGGGATGAATCCGCTCTTCGCGCGATTGCGTCCGGACATGACGGTTGGCGTAGCAATGGAGCCGGGTCGGTCGGGCCCCGACCAATCTACCGACTTCTTGTAACGAATGTATGCGCTTTCAAGAAATTGACATCCAGCTATCCATATGTTACACCGGACCGATGTTTGCGACTCGGCCCGGGAAGTGAGTGTGTGCGCCTCCTGTGGGCGTTGCGCGCTCTTCAACAAAAGGAGAACTCATGAAATCGACGCTGATTTTTTTGATGTTGGTCTTGATGCTGGGCGCCGGGCTATGCTGGGCGCAGGCTCCGGCCAACTGCACGCCCAATCCGCTGAATATTCCCGAGGCGAAGTACCCCTGCATTTTTCCCGATAACCGAGTGATGTATCGCGTGATCGCGCCGAACGCGCAGTCGGTACGCGTCGGGAGTCTGGCTCTGACGAAGGGACCGGACAACATTTGGAGCGGCACCACCCCGCAGCCGGCTGTGGAGGGTTTCCACTACTACGGCATCAACATTGACGGCGCCACGGTTGCGGATCCGTCCACCCGCACCTACTTCGGCTCCGGCTGGTGGAACAGCGGAATCGAAATTCCTGCGCCGGACCAGGAGTTCTACCAACCAAGAAATGGCATCCCGCACGGCCGCGTCAGTGAGCAGTGGTATTTCTCGACGGTCACCAACAAGTGGCGTCGCTGCTTCGTGTACACGCCGCCGGGTTACGACGGAAAGTCCACCAAGTATCCGGTGTTCTACCTGCAGCACGGCTGGGGAGAGGACGAGACCGCCTGGTTCACGCAGGGCCGCGTTCCCTACATCATGGATGCGATGATCGCGGACAAGAAAGTCAAGCCGATGATTATCGTGATGGATAATCTGAACGCAGTTAAGCCCGGCGTCGGCGCGAGGACGTTCGCCGCCCGTGGCCTGGTGCCGGATCCCAGCGATAGCCCTGCTCAGGCCGGGCCGGGATTGGGTGTTTTGAGCACTATGGGTGATGGACGCGGAGCTGGAACTCCTGGCGCGGGTCGCGGAGCCGGGGCTCCCGGCGCTGGAGCCCCCGGACGCGGAGCCGGCGGCGGAATGCTGAGCGGTTCGGCGTTCACCGATATGATGCTCACCGATCTGATCCCCATGATCGAGAAGACCTACCGCGTGCTCCCCGGTTCGGCAAACCGCGCGATGGCCGGACTCTCCATGGGCGGCATGCAGACCAAGAGCACCACGATGGCCAACCTGGACAAGTTCTCCTACATAGGCTTGTTCAGCGGCGGCAACATCACGCTCGCCGAAGTGAAGGAC
>Ga0326727_10006317_pt1 | contig 32648 bp, 27 predicted proteins | sample MB2enrmetagenome_FD_207643 | JGI IMG/M metagenome (GOLD analysis project Ga0326727, IMG submission 207643) | Lab enriched peat soil microbial communities from McLean, Ithaca, NY, United States - MB29MY | ecosystem: Environmental > Terrestrial > Soil > Wetlands > Peat | place: USA: New York...
CGTCTGGCACGATGCCTGGTGGAAGCAGATTGTCTACATTCTTGTGGCCCTGCTGCTGATGTGGATCGTCACTCGCATCGACTACCACACGCTGCTCGCTCAGGTGCCCGTCCTGTACGTGATTTCCGTGCTGGCCCTGGTGGCGACGTTTATTATTGGAAAAACCGTCTTTGGGTCGCGCCGTTGGATTCCTGTTGCGGGATTCCACCTGCAGGTGTCAGAATTCGTTAAGCTGGTTCTGGTTCTGCTGGTGGCGCGGTATCTCACCGAGCTGAAGACCGAACGACTGGAACTGCCGGATTTGCTGAAGCTGGGCGGTCTCATTGGCATACCCATGGCGCTGGTGATGAAACAGCCGGATCTGGGCACCGCGCTGACGTATCTGCCGGTGCTGGTCGCGGGTATTTTTCTGGCCGGCCTGCGTTGGCAATATGCGGCGGCGCTGGTTGTGGCGTGCGCTCTGGTGATGCCGGTTTCGTGGTTTTTGCTGAAGGACTACCAGAAGGCCCGGCTGGTTAGTTTCATCGATCCGAATCAGGACCCCAAAGGGACCGGGTATCAGGTGATTCAGTCGCGTATTGCAGTGGGATCGGGAGGGATGTGGGGACGGGGCGTGACCAAGGGAACGCAGACGCAGTATCGCTTTCTGCCGGTTCCTCACACCGACTTTATTTTCTCGGCCTTCGCCGAGGAACACGGATTTGTAGGCGTTGTATTTTCGCTGGGATTGTACTTTCTGTTGTTGATGCAAGTTGTGCAGAACGCACAGATGGCCACCGACCGTGCCGGGATGTACATCTGCATGGGTGTGGCCGCGCTGTTGCTATTTCATGTTCTCGTCAACGTCGGAATGGTGGTGGGGCGAATGCCGGTCACCGGGATTCCGCTGCCGCTCATGAGTTCCGGCGGAAGCAATATCATGTCGGTTTTTCTGATGCTGGGGCTGGTGAACAATGTGCGGCTCCGGCGTTTTATCAGTTGACGGCCGCGCCGGCACGGACTTCATTCCGTGGACGCAGCCTGAAGAAACAAGTGCGGCCGGGAATGGCCGCGGCGAGGAAAGAAACGCTGGTTTAGCGGTCTTCACGCTTCGACGAGTTTGGGTCATTGGCCGCCATGGTGGGTGGCTGTGGCCGTCGAAAGGTTGTTGGCGAGTACGCGGATGAGCGCGGCGTGCGACTCCGCAATTCCGACAGCCGGCAGGTTTGATGAAGTGCGCGCCGGGGTAACGGTCTTCGGATCACCCGGCCTGATTGCCGCTCGCGCTGGTTGCTCCGCCCTCCCGCTGTTCTCCCGCCGTGACAACACGGAGAACGCCAAATGACCAAAGAACTGGTGATTTCGGCGGATCGCCACGAGACCAAAGTGGCCATCCTCGAAGACGACCAACTGGTGGAGATCTGTTTTCAAAGGGCCAATGAGTATTCGCTGGCGGGGAGCATTCACAAAGGGCGGGTGACTCGCGTCCTGCCGGGGATGCAGTCCGCTTTCGTGAATCTCGGTCTCGAACGCGACACGTTTCTGTACGTGTCCGATTTTTTTGAGGAAAGCGACGAGTACGATTCCACGCCCCCTCCCGAAAAGGCGGACCGTGGAGAGCGCGAGAGCAGACGTCGCTTCGAGCGGCCCGCCGAGGCTCGCCCGACCGAGTCCGAACCAGCCGCGGAGCCGCCGGAACCGGCCAGTGTGGAGGCGGAAACCGTTTCCACGTCCGCCGCGGAGGAACCGGCCGCGGAGCCTGCGCCCCGAACCGAAGCGGCAGCGGAGGGAGCCGAGCGGGACCGCGATCGCCAGGGCCGCCGCTCCCGGCGCCGCCGTAATCGCGGCCGCGGCTTTCCCGACTCGAAGTATGCCAGCGATGTAAGCGCGCCGGTTGCGCACGCGGCTGAATCGGTTGCTCCGGAGAGCCCCGCTCCCGCCGCGAGCGAGGACGATTTTATGGTGCTGCCCGGGGAGTCTCTGGCCAAGTACAGCGCTTCGAGCATCACCGCTCTCGATCCCGATGAAGAGGACGAGATCGCCGCGGCTCAGGCCGAGGCAGACGCCCGGATGGGCGAGTTGCACATGAGCGTGCCGGAGATGACGCCGGCCCCGCCGGAGGAAGATCCCGGGCTCGTCGCGAAAGCGGTACCGGAATCGGAACGGGAACTCGAGGAGGAAGTGGTTGCCGCCGCCCTGGTAGAGGCTCTGGAGCAGGAGGCGGAAGCTCGCGTCGAATCGGCGCTGGAAGCTGCGGTGGAGGAAGACACGCTGACGAACGCCAGCGTCGAGGCAACGGAGGGCGGCGAGGCGATGGAGGGAGTGGCGGAGGAAGACGCCGCAGCCGCCGAGCCCGAAGCCGGGGCGCAAGCAGCGGAGGGTGAAGCTGCCGCCGCATCCACTTCCGCTTCGCTGCGGGATCGTGGAGGCCGTTATCCGCATCGCGTTTCGCGCCGCATGCGCCGCCGGATGCGCGGAGGCCCCGGCGAGGCGCGGGAATCGCGTGAGCCAGCGCGGGAAGCTGCCCCCACGGTAACCGCGCCGGCTCCGGAGGCTAAGGCAGACGGGCGGGCCGCCAAACCGGACAAGACTCAGCCGTCCATCTCCGAGCTGCTGAAGGAGGGTCAGGAGATCATCGTCCAGATCGCCAAGGAGCCGCTCGGCCAGAAGGGCGCGCGCATCACGTCGCACATCGCGCTGCCGGGACGTTACGTCGTTTACATGCCCACCGTGGAGCACATGGGCGTGTCGCGCAAGATCGGCAGCGATGATGAACGCCTGCGCCTGAAACGGATTCTGCAAACGCACCGCGCCGGTATTCCCGGCGGCTTCATCATGCGCACCGCCGGCGAGGGACACAGCGAGGAAGAAATCGCCGCGGACATGAACTTCCTGTTCAATCTGTGGCTGGACATTCGGCAGAAGGCGGAGAAGAAACCCGCTCCGGCGCTGCTGCACCACGACCTGAATGTCGTCCAGCGGCTGCTGCGCGATCAGCTCACCGAGAATTTCAAGGCCATCTGGGTGGACAACGAAGACGTTTACGAAAGCGTGCTCACGTTCGTGCAGCGCTTCCAGCCGGCGCTGGTGGCCCGCGTCAAGCTGTACACTCGCCCGGCGCCCATCTTCGAGGCATTCAACATCACCTCCGAACTGGAGAAGGCGCTGCGGCCGAAGGTGTGGCTCAAGTCGGGTGGATACATTGTGATCAACCAGACCGAAGCCCTGGTGGCGATCGACGTGAACACGGGGAAGTACGTGGGCAAATCGAATCGTCTGGAAGACACCATTGTCAAGACCAACACCGACGCGGTGAAGGAAATCGTGCGGCAGATTCGCCTGCGCGATCTGGGCGGAATCATCGTCGTGGATTTCATCGACATGGACGAGCGCAAGAACCGCCAGAAGGTTATGCAGACGCTCGAAGAGGCCATGCGCGTCGACCGCGCTCCCTACAAGATTCTGCAGTTCAACGATTTCGGTCTGGTGGCCATCACGCGCAAGCGCGTGAAGCAGAGTCTGGAGCGGACGCTGTGCGCGCCGTGCCCATACTGCGAGGGGGCAGGCTACGTGAAGAGCCCGCAAACCACCATCAGCGAAATCCTGCAGGAGGCGCAGAAGCTGGCCAAAGCCCTGGAAGGCGAGCAGGAGGTGATTCTGAGGGTGAATCCGGAGGTGGCGAAGCTGCTGAAATCGCACACTACGCGCTATCTGGAGGAACTCGAGGAAGTGTTGCACCGATCCGTACTGGTGAAAAGCGATCCGCTGCTGCACCAGGAGAAGTTCGACCTGGCGTGAACTCCGCTCCCTTTGGTCGCGGCTCAGTTCTGCCCAAGAATTACGTGGGTCTCTGTGGAGAGCCGCTTCAGTCCAAACGGCAGCGGCAGAGGTTTGGAAGTGTCGTACTTCTCCGGCTGCCGCGCCGCAACGATTCTGATCGCTTCCGTGACGAAGAAAGCCGGCAGACGAACATTATCGTACCAGGCTTTCTCCACCGAAAACGTCAACCGGCCGTTCGCCACCTGAAAACGGTAATCCACCCAGACCGACTTCCGGCCGCTCAGCACCGGGCGCAGGAGCGCGGGGATGGTGCCCGGCTTCCAGCGTTCCACGGCGTCGAAATCGACGACTGTGAAGGTGGAGATGTAGTCGTGCGGGAAAACTTTCACCGTCATGGATTGAATGCCCGGCCTGGGCGTGGTCTTCAGGCTATACCGCAGATAGTCGTTGATCTCGTTTTCCCAAAGTTGAAATGAGATATGCTCGCGGGGCAGCGTCGCGAGTAAGTGCCGTACCTTGCGAACGGTGGGCGGCGCTTCGGTCGCCGGCGGCGTTGCCGGATGCACGCCACTCGCGGCGAGCAGAGCGAGAATGATCGGGCGTGAAGTCACCCGCCTATGATCACCGTGGGCTCGCCCTCCACGATCACCCCGCCATGCACCGTGGGGTCGCCTATACGCGCGGCGTTCTGGCCGCCGATAATCACGGTCATGGAACCCTCGGCGATCATGTCGGGCGGGGCGTTGCAAGACGCCATGTCCCCCACCCGCGCCGCCGGAAGGAACCCGATGAGCACGCTCGGCTCGCAGGGCGGCAGGATGGGCCCTCCGACGTGAGGCGTCGGTCCGGGATCCACCGCCGGGCAGGTGTGATTGTCGCTCAATCGCGCCGCGGGAGGCATGGGAGCAGTTTACCCCGGTCTCCGTTTTCCGTGCAAGACTGGGCTCAGAGTGCACAGGACGCGTCGGCGGCCGTGCTGAACGGCCCGAATCCGGGCGTCGGCGCGTTCGTTGTGCGCCGTTCAGAAAGCCGAAATGTCATGCGAATCGCCGTCACGGGCGGGACCGGGTTTATTGGCGGAAGGCTGATTCCGCGATTGCGCGCGCACGGACACGAGAGCGTGCTGCTGAGACATGGGGACGACTGGCCAGCCGTCACGCTGGACGGCATGGACGCGGTGATCCACCTGGCGGGTGAGCCGGTGGCCCAGCGCTGGACGGCCGATGCGAAACGGCGGATCCGCGAAAGCCGGGTGGAGGGCACCGAGGGTCTGGTGCGCGCTCTGGCGGACACGGCGCGCAGGCCGGCCGTGCTGATAAGTGGATCGGCCATCGGGTTCTACGGCGATCGTGGGGACGAGGATCTCACCGAGGAATCCACGCCGGGCGGCGGGTTTCTTGCTGGTGTGACGCGCGAATGGGAGGCCGCCGCCGATGATGCCGCCGCGCTCGGCATTCGCGTGGTGAAGATCCGAACCGGCATCGTGCTCGGCCGCGAAGGTGGCACGCTGGCGAAGTTGCTGCCCATCTTTCGGGCCGGGATCGGCGGGCGCGTCGGCTCGGGCCGGCAGTGGATGTCGTGGATTCACGCCGACGACATGGCTGAGCTGCTGGTGTTCGCGGTGGAGCAAGGCGGCGTGTGCGGCGCGCTGAACGGGACTGCGCCGAAACCGGCGACCAACGCCGAATTCACGCGCCAGCTCGCCGCGGCACTGCACCGGCCGGCGGTGTTTCCAGTCCCCCTGTTCGCGCTGCGCCTGCTCTACGGCGAAATGGCGGAGGTTGTAGTCGGCAGCCAGCGCGTGCTGCCACGCGCGACCGAAGCGGCGGGATTCCAATTCCGCTACCCGGAGTTGCGCGGGGCGCTGGAGCAGTTGCTGGGGACATAGCTACTGGTCGTCAGCGGCCTTGTTCCTGATGATGTCCACCAATCGATAGACGGCGGTTGACGGGTTGTCTCCCTCGGTGCCTCGCGTTCCGTGCCAATGATCGAGTTCGATGGCCCGTTGCCGTGCCTCGCTGGTACGTGGGTGCAAAACGTCGCACGGCAGCCGCCTCTCGTAACCCGGCATATGTTGTCTGCACAGGCTCTGCACTTGGGCGCGATCAATCCAGGCACGGCGGTCCTGGAAGTGCAGCAGAGCCCAAAGCTCGAAGCAGGGATTCGAAACCGCTACGTCGATCTTGTTGTCCCTGGCCTGTTGCTGAGCTTCGGCGAGGTAGGGGTGCTCATCAACGTCGAAAACACACCAGATGTGCTGGTAGCGCTCATTCTCATCCCTCTTGGCTCGTCGCTCCGACTCCTTCTTTTTCGCGACCGCTCGTTCCACGAGCGTTTTCGGCGTTCCGCCCGGGCTGATCTCAAGTTCGATGAGACTGCGCTCGCGGACGTACAGATCCCGGAAGTACTCGGGTTCGGTAACGCCTCCCTCGCAGACAATCAGAATCCGGGGCTTGGGCTGGCGGGACCACCTGCGGCGGCGCAGCGACTCACGCTTTCTCACCGTCGTCTCCAACGGCGCTCAGGAACGCGTCGGCATTGATGAAGGGAATAGCGCCGTACCGCCCCTGCAGGTACCCATTCTCCAGATTCTCGTGTCGGCGGGGTTTGAAGTCGGTTAGCGGGTACAACGTGGAATTGCCCTCGCGGTCCTTTTCGGTGAACCAGATCTCGTCTCGCCGAAGGTTGTGGAGGAGGTTGGTGTCGTGCGTGTTGAAGATCAACTGCGCGCCGTGTGGATTCCGCGAAGTGTCGTTGAACAACTCGATGATCCGGGTGGAAAGAAGCGGGTGCAGGCTGGCATCCAGCTCATCCACGCAAATCGCCCCGCCGTCGCGAAGCGCGGCGACGACAGGTCCTAGCAAAGCAAAGTACGCTAGTGTACCGTTGGATTCGGAGCCCTGATCGAAAGAAAACACATCACCGCTTATGCGGTGCATCATATGGGCTTCGGGGAAACTCAGGTCCGGTGGGGGAGCAGGAAGCTCCTTAGCACCGCCCTCCGTGCGCATGAACTCGATCAATCGTTTGGCCAGGTCCGGGACCTGTCGCTGTTCAACATTCACCCCTGCGATGCCAAGATCGGCCCCTGCAACGAACTCTGCTATCGACTTCCGAGAATGGTCGTCGCCACACAAAACCGTAGTCGCTTGCAGCAGAAGAGTGCGATCCAGGACGAAGCGCACAGAGTTGGAGAACCACGAATAGATTGGCGAAAGCGTGGGGTGGTTGTTCTGCGCTGCAGCCGACAGAAACAAGCTGTTCTGGCGCGTCAGTGCCTCAATCGTCCTGTTTTCGCCGGACAGCTTGCTGCCAAAGGAGATGGGCTCTCCACTCCTGCGCTTGAACCAGGTCTGCCATTTGCCGTTTGGGCGAACACGCAGCCACTCCTCAACGATGATCTTGGCGTCTAGGTTAAACCCGTACCGATGCCGGATCCCATCGACGAGGAAGTCGACCTCGAACGATGACGCGGCACCTGCGGCGGCGCGGGAGACGAAGACGTTGCTCGGAATTGATCCGTCAGGTGCCCAACTCCGGTGAGACTCCTTCACGGCCTCGCACATGAACTGAAACGCTCGAATGACGTTGGTCTTGCCCGACGCGTTCGCGCCGTAGATTGCGGCGACGGGAAGAACGCGCTCTTTGAGACCTGCGACCGAGAAAGTCGATTCCGGGGAATCGTTCAGACTGCTCGCGACGAGCGAAAGGTCCGCTTCGTCTCGAAACGAACGGTAGTTCGAGAATCGGAACCTGAGCAGCATAATTGTGCCCTACACCTAGTTTACTCGCATTCTGCGCAGAAGATCGGCACAAACTGCCATCAAAATTAGCTCTATGCCGCTTTTCCGCTCACCTGAGGAACCCCGACGCCGTCTCTTTGCCGGATTCATAAACCGCGTACTCGGCGTCGGGAAAGGACAGCGTCCGGGCGAGCCGCTCGGTCTCCAGCGCGGAATTACCGGCCAGCACCAGGACCATGCGATGCGGGTTCAGCGGATTGCTCGCGGCCAGCGCAAGGGAATCGCGCTCCGAAGAATACGTCGAGCCGCCAATCCGAAACACCGCCGCCGGATAATCCAGCTTCAGCGCCTCCGCCAGATGAGCCAGCGCGGAATTGGACTCCGGACGGCCCACGAAGATCACGTCGTGGGATCGCAACGCGTCGTCGCTCAGCTCGAAATCCTTCAGAACCCGGGGCTGGTTCTCAAACCAGTGGGTCAGCCGCGCCCGCAGACGCTCTGCCCCATGGCGATTCGCCCCCGCGTCCATGACCGTGCCGTAGACGATGACCGTCTGGCCGATCGCCGGCGCGAGGTCGTGATATTCGGAAAGCAGATATGCCGGCCCGCCGGAATCCCCCGGCAGATTGCGCGCCTCGAGCCATGCATCCACCACCACACGCTCACGCGGTTGCAGCGCACTAACGAATTGCGCCGTGCCCACGGCCTTCGTCGTGTTTTCCGCAAAGAAGCGCGTCAGGAACTCGAAGAACCTGTCGTCACCCATGGCGCGTCGCAGAGCGTCGAACAGCAGCGCGCCGCGGTCGCGTGTCATCTCCGCGCGCGTCATATCGTCCGGCTCCGCCAGCAATGCTCCGCGGTACTTTGCGCGCCGCACCTCCAGCGCGCGCTCCAGGTCATCGGAGTTGAGATCTTCGTAGTACGCGGCGGAACCCGCGCTGAGCCAGTTGTCAGCTTCGCCGGCCGGCAGAATCCAGCCCTTCCACAATCGGCTGCGGTAAGAAATGGGCGCGGGTTTGAGTTCGGCCGGCTCGCCTTCCGGTTTGACGGCTTCGCTCAGCGACGCCGGGGCCTCCGTCGAGATCAGCCGATAGCCGGATGAGTAAACCCCCTCGTTGCTCGCGTACTCGTCTTTCTCCTCGGTGGTGGGAACCCATTCGCGCTGGTTGGGCTTGCCGAACACCGCCCACGCCATCATGTGCGCGGCCATGTCCGCGGTCGTTACCTTGGCGTCCACGGAAGTTGCGGTCACCAGCGGCGCGGTGCGGAACGCCGTGAAAGCGAACTGCTCGTCGATGCGGCCTTTGTATTCGCTGTACAGACGCTGCCACGCCAGATCGCGCGCTTCCGGCACGTAGGGCAGATGCTGCGGAGGGCCCTCGGGATCGGGCGCATATTCGAGGCGCACGTTCAGATCCTTGGCATTGTTGTCGCCCCAATAGAAGCCCTCGGTCCCGCCGAACCACTCGCCGCGCGAGCTGCGCCATAGCTTCGTGCGATACGTGCCCAGCTCGTACATGGCGATCTCGTTTGTCTTCGCGTCGCCGATGAGCCATTCGTTCGTGTACAAGCCGTCGTTGCGCGTGCCCAGAAACTCCACCACTTTGTCGATGTTGTCGCCATACTGAATCGCTTTGCGCACGCGCCACGCGATGGGCGTGCCCTCGATGTTGTACGGACTCTGTCGCAGGGTGTCTTCCTCGATCACCACGCCGGCGTCGTTCTGATACCAGTCCGTGCCGCTCTGGATGCCGCCAGGAAAGCTCTGCATCAGCACGCGGTGGCCAGCGACGGGTTTGACGTCGAGCATGATGTTGGTCTGTTCGCCCAGGGTGAGCGGCCACATCAGAATATGACCCATCACCATCCGTCCGTCGCGCGTGGCCGGACCGGTGGCGGCAAAAGTGCTGCAATGGTCGGGCGCGGGCCAGGCGGGAGCCTTCAGATGCAGGCCTTCGAGGCCGGTGGGCGTCAGGTCCATCGCTTCGCGGAGGGCATAGAGCTCAGTGGTGGTATTGGCGGTCACAATGTCGATCAGATCGATGCGGCGGCTGTCCCACTTGGCGCCCGCGTCGGCGGCTCCGTCGGCGATTCCGCGCATTTCCTCGAGAATTTCTTTGTCGAATCCCCGCAGGAAGAGCGCCTTCGCCATGGTACGGGCGGTTTCCCACGCGCGATCCTTTGAAGTCGAATCGAGTATCGCGGCGGAGCGGTCGATATACTCGACAATCTCTTTCGACATCAGATGCCCGTGCTGGTAGCCGCGCTCGTAAGGTGCGCCCTCGATGTGCAGGTAGATCCAGCCGCCGATGGGATAGCGATAAGCGGGCCCGTATCGGCGCAGCGCGCCGGCGCTCGGCCAATCGCCCGCTGCCGTGGTTTCGGTCACCGCTACGTCCGCGAACCAGGCGCGGCCGCGGAACGCGCCGCCCTGGCCCGCGCTGACCCGGATGGCGTCCTGCGCTTTGGTGGCCACGAAGCGAAGATGAACGCGCGTCCAGTCGCGGGTTCCGCCCACCGATTCCGAGTGCACGTCGAAGGGCATGGAGGCCATGGCCAGAGTCGCGCCGCTGGCAATCGGAGAACGTCCGGCGTCGCGCACTTCCAGCGAGTCGGTCCGAATCCATCCCGTCAGCTCGTAGTGTTTGCCGATGACCAGCGAGATCGGCGGCGATTGCGCCGAAGTTTCTCCGCTCCCGTTGCCGTCGAGACGGAGCGAAATCGAGGTGGCGTGGCGAACCGCAGAGTCCACCGACGCCGAGCCATGCACCGAGGTCCAGGAGGAAGGGTCAATCGGCGGCGCGGCAAGACACGAACCGAGAAGAAGGCAGGCGACGAGAGCACGCATCAATCGAACTCCAGTTCCGCGCCGAGCGCGAACTGGGCTGGGCGGTGGGATCAGGATAGCATCGCGCCGTGCATCGCCTCGCCGCCGCAAACGAGGCCGGCATCGTTGAAGCGCAGGAACTCAGCGGAGCGCATGCGCATGCCGTTGATCTTCGATGTGTAGATAATGCCCAGACGGTTGCCGTCCGCTATCACGTAGTCGAGGTCGAAATGAATCGACTGGATCGCGGCTGTCGCGCGGGTCCAGTAATCGCGGAGCGCCGGCTTACCCGTCAGGCTTGCCTCACCAGTAATCGGAACCGCGCGCGGCGACGTGAACTCGACGTCATCGGCGAAGTGCGCGAGCACCGCCTCCACGTCCCGGCGATTCCAGTTGTTGATCCACTCCTCAGCCCAGGCAAGGGCTTCATTTTCGGTCATTCAACCATTGTGTATCGGCGGTGTGCCTCAATGCACTTTCCAGCCGATGCCCACCAGCACGTCCACCTGATTCTGGGTCGATTGGAACGAGAAGAGCTGCGTCACTTCGATGGCGGCGTTGCTCCAGCGTGTGAATCGCACCTCGGGCGAGATCCGCAAGCGCCCAAGCCCGACCTGCACGCCGCCGCCGATGATCAGACCGTTGCTGGGTTTCCAGTTCGTGCCGGTTTGAGTCGACTGGCCGCCCTGGCACACGTTGGTTATGGGGTTGCAGTAAGTCGTGGTGAACGAATCGAGGGTGCCGCTCAGCACACGCGGCGCGTAGCCGGCCTCCACGAACGGCTTCACAACGGGAAAGCTGGTCTTGTATTTCAGCAGGACCGGAACTTCCCAGGAGTTCGCGCGCTCGTATTGGTAGTACGGCTGGAACCCAACCGGGACGGAAGAGAACAGAGTCGGGGCGGTGTCCAAATAGCCTTCGCGCCGATAAATGGCATCAACCTCGATGGCGAGACCAAATGGAAGACTCAACTCCGCCTCTGGCCCCACTGCGTATCTTTTGGACTCAGATGTGGCATTTCCGGTCAAGTCATCGGTCAGCCGACCGCCCCCGACAACACCCAGTGTCAACGACTGGCCATAGCAGGCACACACGGTTAACGCAAACCCTATCACGCAGCACAGGCGCATACATTCGACGTTGCAAGCGGCATGCCAGAGGAAGCGGGCGTTGTTTCAGGCGAGCAGCAATCCACGGAACTTCGGGCGATTGTATCCCGGAAAAACCTCGCTCACCGCTCGGCCGCCTAAGTGTTTTACGACGCATTCGCCGAGGACATCGCGAAAATCGGTGGTCAGCGCGAGATCGCGGTTCTCGTAGAGCTGTTCGTTGGCGAGACCCGGCCACTCGCCGTAGATTCGGCCGCCGCGAACGCCGCCTCCAAGCGCGAACATCACGTTGGCGTGGCCATGGTCGGTGCCGCGATCGCCGTTCTCTCGCGCCGTACGGCCGAATTCGGACATGGTCACGACGACGATGTCTTCCATGCGGTCGCCTATGTCCTGATGGAACGCCGCGAGCGCCTGTCCGAACTCTGCCAGACGATTCGCCAGTTGCCCCTCGGTCGGTTTTGCGCCGACTTCGTTGACGTGCGTGTCCCAGCCGCCAATGTCGGCGAACGCCACTTCCACGCCCACATTGGCCTTGATCAGCCGCGCCACCTGCAGCATGGCCTGTCCGAACCCGCCCGGATAACGCGCACCGCCGGCGGGCGTGTACTTGTCTTTCTGCAACGACTGCATCAGCTTCATCGCCTCGAACGTATCCTGCGCCGCGCCGTGCAGAACGGTGTCGCTGGAGCCGTCGTACATGGATTCGAACGCCTGCTCCGCGCCCGCGCCGCGCACCTGAAAGTCGGCAATGTTCGTGAGCGCCACCGCCTCGTTTCGACCCCGCAGTGCGCGCGCCAGATTCGATCCAATGCTCACCGCCCGCACGGGCGAGGGCTTCGCTTCGGGCGCGAGCGCGCGATTCAGCCAGCCATCGGAGGTCGATTTCATCCCGGGCGTCCCGGATTCCATGTAGTCCTGGGCATCGAAATGCGAGCGCGTCGCGTCGGGGGAGCCGGCCGCTTCCACAATGGCGAGTTGTCCGGCCTGATACAGAGTCTGCAGCGGGGCGAGCGCCGGGTGCAAACCGAAGTACCCATCGAGATCGAGCGCCGCGTTCGCGGTACCGTCGGGTTTGGGAATGGCGATGGTGGGACGCAGCGCATAGTAGTTCGGATCGCCGAACGGCGCCACCACATTCAGGCCGTCCGCCGCGCCGCGCTGGAACACCGCCACCAGAATCTTCTTTCGGCCGGCCGTCGTCTGGGCCGCCCAGGCCGCGCGCGATAGCCACGCCGGAGCCAATCCCACGCCGAACATCGTCACCGCCGAGTTGCGCAGGAACAGTCTTCGCGTATGCATGAATGAAAATCTCCTTAACGGCGCTGGAAGTCCGGCGACCCCAGCACCAATCCCGCGATCACGTCCGGTTTGGCTTTCTCGATGGCCGCGCGCGTCTGCTCGCCGGGTTCCTCGAACAACAAATCGCGCGCAGTTGTTTCCGCGTCGCCGCCGGCGAACGAGCCCACATGCACGCCGGGCACTTTGTTCGAGGCCAGCGCGGCGGCGAAGTTCATGCGTCCCAGCAGGGCCGACGAGTTCACCCACTCCGAGTTGACGTTCGAATAACCCGTCGGCTCCAGTTTGCGATAGATCGGCTCTCCCAGCCGCCCCACCGCCAGCGACAGCGCGAAGGCATCGTCCACATCGGCGTTGGTCGCGCGAATCGCGCTCACCACCACCTCAAACGGCGTCTTCACCTTGGCGTGCCGTGCGCCCTGCGACCAGAACTCCGGCGCATCGAGCATGGCCTTCATCACCTCGCGCAGATCGCCGTGGGTCTTCAGAAACGTCCTCGACATGCGATCCACCAGCGCGGCCGGCGGATTGTCCGCGACGAACTTCTGCGCCAGCTCGAGCGAGATGTGATGCGCGGTCGCCGGGCTCTCCGTTAGAATGTCCAGCACTTTTTCGCCGTCATCCATGCCGCCGCCCGCGGGGATGGTCACGCCGAGCACCACCTTTGCGCCTTTGTCGTGCCACTGATCGCGATAGATGAAATCGCCGCCCTGGCGCGGCGCGCGGATGCTCCAGCCGGTGAAGCACCGCGCCACTTCCGTGACGTCCTTCTGCGTGTAGCCGCCGTCCACGCCGAGCGTATGCAGCTCCAGCAGCTCGCGGCCATAGTTCTCGTTCAGGCCGATGCGATCCTTGCCCCCCTGCTTCGCGGGACCGCGCGATTGCCAGTTGTCGAGATAGTACAGCATGGCCGGGCTTTTCGCCGTGGCTTCGAGCAGATCGCGAAACCGGCCCAGCACGTGCGGCGCAATCGTGTCGCGTTCGTAATCCGTGAGCTCGTAGCGATCCGCGCCTTTATCCATGAACACGTTGAAGTGGTTGAACCAGAAATCGTCCAGAATCTCCGCGAGCTGACGGTTGCTGTAGATGGCGCGATAAAGTTTCGCGGCGGTGAGATCGGCGGCGACGGCCTGCTGCGGCGCGTTCATCACCTGCAGCCTTCGGCGAACCTCCGGCGTGGCCGCGGCCATGATGGGCGCGCGAAACCGCGGCGGAAGAGCTTCGGCGAGATCCTCCAGCTTGTCCGGCGAGAGCGATTCCAGAACGGCCCGCTTTTCCTCCGGCGCGCCATTGCGCAACGCGGCGATCTGAGCCGGTTCGAGAATGTCCCGCAGCCGCTCGGCGAGATCCAACTTATCGTCGCCGTGCGTTGCCGCTTCGTCTTTGGCTTCCTTGCGGCGCTCCTGCCTGGCGATAAGACTGCGAATCGCGGCCCGCGCCAACAGATCGTCGGGCATGGGAGCCTTGCCGTCGGCGATTCGCCGAACGAGATCCGGGGGCGGATAGTGCTCGATCAGCTCCTCGGTGTCCATCTGCAGGGACCCGAGCGGAGCGAGCTTCTCGTGGAGCACCGTGCTTTCCGGAATGCGCTCGGGATGAAGCTGCCGATCGATCCACTTCTTCAGGCCGAGGCGCTCCACCGCTTCGACATCGCCGGGCCGCGGACCGTAGGTGAGCCGGTCGAGGGCGTGCAGAATCTGCCGGTCTTTGGTGAGCTTCCGATGGAAGGGGGCATCGCTGGCCGCCGCCACCAGAATCGTCCCCGCGCCAGCGCACGCTGCAAACAACCGCAGCCTCATGATTCTATAAACGCGCGAGAGGGCCGGGAAGTTGTGGGTCTCAGGACAATACTGTTCACTTTGCGTGCGACGGACACGCGGCGCCAGCCGCGTCTCTTCGGTACCGGCCAGGGACGCGGCTGACGCCGCGTGTCCCACTGGCGGACGAGGTCCAAAGTGAACGGTATTCGGTTTAAGGAGAATTCCTGCTAATCCCCGATGATTTTCACGAGCGCGCGCTTGCGGCGCCGGCCATCGAACTCACCGTAAAAAATCTGCTCCCACGGGCCGAAATCCAGCTTTCCGCCGGTAACCGCCACCACCACCTCGCGTCCCATGATCTGGCGCTTCATGTGCGCGTCGGCGTTGTCTTCACCGGTCCGGTTGTGCTGATATTGCGAAACTGGCTCGTGCGGCGCAAGCTGCTCCAGCCAGCGGTCGTAATCGTGATGCAGCCCCGATTCGTCGTCGTTGATGAACACCGAAGCCGTAATGTGCATGGCGTTCACCAGTACCAGACCTTCGCGCACCCCGCTGTCGCGGAGGCATTGTTCCACCTGCGGCGTGATGTTGACAAATGCGCGCCGCGAGGGAATGTCGAACCACAGTTCCTTGCGATAGCTTTTCATAGGCCGCTTGTATCAGCATAGGACGAGGATGGCCGGGGCCTCGACGAAATCTCCCCGATGGTTGAACCGCACGGTGCTCGGCGCGGGCCTGACCAGCGGATTCGGCGACCTGTGTTACGAAACCGCCACGGCGATTCTCCCCGGGTTCCTCGCGGCTCTGGGCGTTCCGGCGGCCGCGCTGGGTGCTATTGAAGGCAGCGCCGACGCCATCGCCAGTTTCACGAAGATGGCTTCCGGATACATTGCCAGCAGGCTGGGACATCGCAAGCTGCTGGTGCTGGTGGGCTATGGGCTGACACCGCTCGGGCAGGTGCCGATTGCGCTCGCCGGTGGCTGGCCGCTGGTACTGCTGGGCCGGCTGATCGCGTGGTTCGGCAAAGGACTGCGCGGCCCCCTGCGCGATGCCATCATGACCCAGGCGGTTACGCCGGAGACGCGTGGCCGTGCCTTCGGATTTCACCGCGCGATGGATACCGTGGGCGCAGTGGCCGGACCGCTGCTCGCCGTTGCCCTGCTGAGCTGGACCTCGGTTACGCACGCTCACAATTCCGCCGCGCCATTTCGCATGGTGATGTGGCTGGCCATCATACCAGGCGTGTTGTCGGTGGTGGCGTTTCTCACTCTCGTCCGCGACCCCGAGGACTCGCCCAATCCCAAGCTGCGGCTGTTCCATACTCTGGCCAGCCTGCCTGGAAGATTCAGACGCTACCTCGGAGCCGTGGCGCTTTTCGGCAGCGGCGATTTCTCGCATACGTTGTTGATTCTCGCGGCCACCCAGCTCCTGACACCGTCCCTTGGGGTGGTTCGCGCGGCGCAGGTGGCGGGACTGCTTTATGTCGGCCGCAACGTCGTGCAGGTGCTCCTGTCGTATCCGGCCGGAGCGCTGGCTGACCGCATCGGTTCACTTCCAGTGCTCGTGGCCGGCTATGGGCTGGGCGCGGCGACTGCAGTTTTAACGCTGCTCGCGTTCTGGTATAACACCACGAGTGTCCTGTTTCTGGGGATGATTTTCCTCGCGGCCGGATTGTGCACCGCGGTGCAGGAGGCGATCGAATCCACGGTTACCGCGGGCATGGTGGCCGAAGAGACGCTGGCCATCAGCTATGGCGCTCTGGGCACTGTGGGCGGCGCCGCGCAGTTCCTCTCCAGCACCGCCGTGGGAATCCTGTGGACCACCCTCTCGCCGGTGGTGGGCTTCGGAGTCGCGGCCGTGCTGATGGCCGCCGGTACGCTTGCGCTGGCTTGTCTGACACGAAGATGATATTTCCTCTAAGCGTCGCAGCGGTTCGCGATAAATCCTTCCCGCAGTCGCGGCTCGGTTGGTGCGTGCGAATGCAGGTCCGCGATTCTGAGCCGCGCTCGCAAGCAAGCGGTTTTGCGACATTTTCACCGCCCTGCTAAAGGAGCTTCCAACGACACTACGACAGGTGTTGTTGACAATTCTGGCTGTGGTTCCGGTTTTTGGGAGGCGGATTGTTTCTGTGGATCCGCGACAAGCAGAGGCAGGGAGCCGATGAGCAGACGGCGGCTGCGCTGAGTGCCGAGCGCGAGAACCCCGAGTGCAAAATGGAAGTCGACACCGCCAACCTGTATAAGACGGGCGATGCGGATGTAGTGCTCTCGGCCGATCCGGACATCCGCAACGACAACGATTTTCCGGTAAGAGACGTAACCGTTCGCTGCGCGCTCTATGATCGCGCCCTTGTCGAAACGGACTCCTGCGCCACCACCATCTGTTTGCCCGTCGCCGCTCACGGCACGCGCTGGATTCCCAATGGTCGAACGGCGCTGTTCGCGGAAAACAGCTTCCACGCAAGTTGCACCGTGGCTGGCCCGACGCCGCGATAGAGGTGCGGTCGCTTTGCTTCAGCCCGCTTCGGGACGGATCATCCTGAATCGATCCCTGGTGCGCGTGTATTCCGGCCCGCCCATGCGCCCAATCGCCCGCAGCTTGTCGGGATCGATCTGGTAATTCGCAATCATCGCGTCGTCCACGTGGAACCGCACCACTTCGCCGATCACCAGATTGCCGCCGTCCGGCCGCGTGCTGATGCGCACAATCTGCAGCAGCCGGCACTCCATTGCCGCGGGCGCTTCCAGCACGCGCGGAGGCTTCACCACCAGGCTTGGCGCCGGCGTCAGACGCGACAATGCGAACTCATCCACATTGGGCGGATACTCGCCGGAACAAAGATTCATCTGCTCGGCGATCGCCTCGGGCACCACGTTGACCACGAACTCGCCGGTCGCCTCGATGTTGACCAGCGTGTCTTTGTGCGAGCCGTCGGCGCGATTCGACGGGCAGAAGCACACCGCCGGCGGGTTCGCCCCGATCCCCGTGAAGAAGCTGAACGGCGCGAGGTTCAGCGCTCCGTTCGCGCTCATGGTGGAGACAAACGCGATGGGACGCGGCACAATCATCCCGATCATGAGTTTGTACGTTGTTCGCGTGTCGATGCTGGCCGGATCGATGGTCATCCTGTTCAACATACCTTGACGCGGCGCGCCGCTGGCTCCTTGCGGTGTGCTATGTTCGCCTGCAGACGATGAAGAAGCTCGTTCTGTCCTCGCTCGCGGTGGCGGCGTTTTTCCTGCAGTCCTCCGCGCAGATGAAGCCCGGCGTTCAGGAGCAACTGGAGCAACTGCGCAACCTCGGGAAAGCGTTCTATGAGAACCCGACCACCAAGCAGCAGGCTGTCGATACGCTCCGCAAGGCTCTGGAACTGGCCCCGGACTCCCCGCGCGAACGCCTGAACTACGGTCTGGCACTGCTTGCCAACGGTGAAACGGACAAGGGCGAAGCTGAGCTGCTGAAGGTTCAGAAGCAGGACCCCGCACTTCCCCACACCTGGTTCAACCTCGGCATTCTTTATAAGAAGCAGGGCGACGCGAAAAGGGCGATCGCGCAGCTCCAGCAGATGGAGAAGCTGGTTCCGGACGAGCCGGTGACGCATTACAACCTCGGCGCACTGTACAAGCAGACGGGCAATCTCGACGAAGCGATGAAGGAGTTCCAGGAAGCGGCGCGGCTCGATCCCAACTTCGCCGCCCCGCGCTTTCAGATCTTCCAGTATTATCGCGAACGCGGTGAAGCCGCGAAAGGCGCGCCGGCCTTCGCCGAGTTCCGGGAGATCAAGGCGCGGCACGAGAGATCCGACGCCGGCAACGAAGACGTGGACTGGTCGTACTACGCGGAGATCTACGACGTCGTAAAACCGGAGGTGCCCGCGCCCGAAAAGGTCGAGTTGAAGTTCGTCACCAAAGAACTGCCTGACAAGAAAGACCTGCCCGGCAAAGTGGATCCGAAAACGGCGGGGATGCTGGTGCTGGACACGATGAACGACGGCAGCGCGGACCTGCTGGTGTGGTCGAGCGCGGGCGTGCGGCTGTTCCGGCATGGTGTTGAGCCGCGCGTGAGCGGTCTGGAGGACCTGAAGGGCGTCATCTCCATTGCCGCCGGCGATTACAACAATGACGGCTTCGTGGATTTGTGCGTGCTCACCGAAGCGGGGCCGCTTCTCTATCGCAACGACAAAGGAACATTTCACAAGGACCCCGCGGAACTCCCCGCCGGCCGGTTCACCAAAGCCCTTTGGGTGGATTACGACCACGACTACGATCTGGACCTGATGCTGCTCGGCGACAAGCCGGTTCTGCTGCGCAATGATGGCGAAAAGGGCTGGGAAGATCGCACCCAGGATTTTCCGTTCGTAGCAGGGTCGCCCGTGGACGCCGTGGTCTTCCGTCTGGTGCATGATACCAAGTGCTTCGACATTCTCGTCTCCTATCGCGACCACGCCGGCGTGCTGTATCACGATCAGCTTGGCGGCATTTATCGCGCCGGGAACCTGCCATTGCTGCCCGCCGGTGCGTTCGGACTCGCCGCCGCCGACGTGAACAACGATCAGAGCCTCGATGTTCTGTATCGCGATGCGGCCGGCGTGGAGACGATTGACAACTCCAACGGTGAGCTGAAGCCCGCTCGTCAGATTCTGAAGAACAACGCGCCCTTTGTTGTGGCCGACTTCACGGATCGCGGCCACGCGGAAGTAGCCGGGGTGGTCGGCGATGCCGCCGCACTCGCTACCGCCGACTTTAATCAGGACGGCCGTATGGATGCAGCGGTGGTGACCACGGCCGGCGACATCCACCTCCTCACGAACGAGACGCCGGGACATAACCACTGGGTGGCGGTGCGGCTGGAGGGCGCGAAGAACCTGAAGGCCGGCGGCCCGGGCGCGGAAGTGGAAGTGAAGTCCGGCACACTCTACGCAAAGCAGACGTACACCAGCGCGCCGATTCTCTTTGGGCTTGGCGCGCACACGACCATCGATACCGTGCGCATCACCTGGCCGAGCGGCCTGATCCAGAACGAAATGGATCAGCCCATTGGCAAGCTGATTGACGTGAAGGAAGCGCCGCGCTTGTCGGGTTCCTGCCCCATGATCTATGTCTGGGACGGAACGCGCTTCCGCTTCGTCACCGACGTTCTGGGCGTTGCGCCGCTGGGCGCCAGCTCCGGCGACGGCAGCTACTTCCCCGTGGATCACCAGGAGTTCATCCAGATTCCCGGCGATGCCCTGGCGCCCGTGAACGGCCGCTATCGGATTCACATCACCGAGGAGTTGAGCGAGGTTTCGTATCTGGATCAGGTGCGCCTGATGGCCGTGGATCATCCGGCCGCCACCGAGGTCTTCACCAACAGCAGGTGGAAGAGCCCGCCGTTCCCCGAGTTCCGTTTGTTTGGCGTGAGCCGGCGCGTGTATCCGGTCAGCGCGCGCGACAATAAGGGCCGCGACGTTCGTGACGCTCTGCTGCACAGCGACCGCCGCTACGTCGATGGCTTCAGACGCAACTATGCGGGCGTGGCTGAGCCGCACACGCTCGAGCTCGACTTCGGCAACGCCGCTCCCGACAATCGCGCTGTACTGGTGCTGAACGGCTGGGTGGACTGGGCCGATGGCAGTACGTTCCTTGCGGCCGCGCAAACCGGCAAAAGCCTTCAGCCCCCGTACCTTCAGGTGAAGGACGCGCAGGGGCGCTGGCAGACAGTGATCGACGACATGGGCATGCCGTCGGGCAAGACGAAAACCATCGCCGTCGATCTCACCGGCAAGTTCCTGTCGGCTTCGCGCGAGGTGCGCATCGTAACGAATCTCTGCGTGTACTGGGACGAGATCTTCCTCGGCGAGGACTCACGCCCGCCGCAGGTCCGGCTGAGCTCGCTCGATGCTGGCACGGCGACGCTGGCCTTCCACGGCTTCTCGCACCCCACCATCGACCCGCAACGCCTGCAGCCGGAAATGTTCGATTACCAGAACGTCTCCACCGTCTCGAGCTGGAATCCGACGCCCGGCCTCTACACCCGCTACGGCGACGTGCGCGAGCTGGTGACCGCCGCGGACGACAAGCTGGTGATCATGGGTTCGGGCGACGAGCTGAAGCTGGAGTTCGATCCGTCCGCGTTGCCCCCGTTCCCGGCCGGCTGGAAACGCGACTTCATCCTGAAGGTGGACGGCTGGGCCAAGGATCGCGACGCCAACACCGCGTTTTCGCAGACCGTGGAGCCGCTGCCCTTCCACGCCATGTCCGGCTACCCGTATCCGGCGGGAGAACACTACCCGGCCGACGCGGACCACGAAGCGTACCGGAAGAAGTACGACACCCGCCCCGCGCTGAAGCTGCTGCGTCCGCTGGTGGCGGAACGTTAAGGCGGGACGCTCTTTCTCGCTAATATAGACAGATTATTGTTTCAACGCCGCTTCTGGGCCACAATCTGAGTTCAGGGAGACAGTTCTCCGCTCAGGGGTGAGCGAATGCATTCAAAACGGGGCGGTCCCGTCCTATGGGGCTGCGTAGGATTGGTGTGTCTGGCCAGCTTCATTGCCGCCGCTGGTACCTCTGGTACTCCTGATCACTATCTCTTTACTGAGGCTTCCCACTACAACCCGAGCGCCTGGCTGACCAATGCTGAACGGTTTCCCGCCGGTGCGGCCATTGTGCTGGTTTCCGGGGGGAAACGCCACGCGCTGGCGCCCGATTTTGCCGCCTCTGCCGATCCCGATCTTTCCTTCGATGCCACCCACGTTCTTTTCGCCGGCAGGCAGAAAACCGGCGACCCCTGGCGGATCTGGGAAGTCGCTCTGGAAGGCGGCATGTCGCGCCAGGTTTCCTCGGGCGAGGGCGATTGCTACCGCCCGTTGTACCTGCCCGGCGATCAGGTGGTCTGGACCCGCCGCACGGGCGCCGGTTCCGAGATCGAGATCGCACCGCTGGCCGGCGGCAAAGCCGAGCGTCTGACCTTCGCCCCCGGGCGCTTCCTGACCGCCGATGTCCTCCGCGATGGCCGCGTTCTTTTCGAAGCCGAGCGCGAGTACGGCGGCAAGCCAGCCGGCACAGGGCGGAGCCGCCCACAGTGCGCGCCGAGTGAAGCTGGCGGTCCACTCCGTTGTGCCGGCGTTTACTCGATGCTTCGCGAAATCATGACGGTCTATCCGGACGGAACGGGTGTCGAGTCCATCCGCTGCGATCACGGAGCGGACCGCTACTCGCCGAAGCAGGTGGCTTCGGGCGACATCGTCTTCGTCGAGCATGGCCGGCTGGCCCGGTTCACCTCGCCGCTGGCGCATGAGACGCCCGTCACGCTCCAGCCCGCGGGTGAAATTGCCGGGCCGGTGGCCGACTCCGGCAACGGCGAATTCATCGCCGCGACGCGCGCCACTGCGCAGCAGCCTTTCCACATCGCCGCCTGGCAGATTCCCGGCCGGTCGCCGAACAGGAACGAACTTCAGCCGATCATCGTGGCGCCGCGCGCGGTCCCGCGCCGCTTTCCGTCGGCTCTGCTGGCCATTCGCACCGCGGGGAATCTGCTTTGCCTCAACGTGGCCACCTCGCGCGATCCGATTCGCGGCGCGGCCATCCGGGCCATTCGCGCATACACGCGGGATGCCGATGGCCGTCCGGCGCTGCTGGGAACCCAGGCGGTGGAGAAAGACGGTTCGTTCTTTGTTCAGGTGCCCGGCGACAGGCCGCTGCGTCTGGAAGCCATCGACGCCGCCGGCCACGTGGTCAGCGCCGAGCGCAACTGGTGGTGGATGCGGGTGGCCGAACAGCGCGCCTGCGTGGGCTGTCACGCCGGGCCGGAGCGCGCGCCCACGAATGCGGTTCCTCAGGTGCTGCTGCGCCATGACGTGCCGGTGCCCATGCTCGCACCCGTTGTTATGCAGGCGAAGAAACAGGGGTCTTGAATGCGTATCTTTTTTCCACTGGCCGCGATCGGACTCGTCGCGTTTGCGGGTTTGGCCTTCGCGGCCGATAAGGCTACGGCGCCCATTCGCTTCGAGGACGCGACGCAGAAAGCCGGCATCCAGTTCACGCATTCCTTCGGCGCGGAGCACCTCGGTTCGCTGCTGGAAAGCACCGGCGGCGGATGCGCCTGGCTGGATTACAACAACGACGGCCTGCCCGATCTTTTCGTCACCTCCGGACGCCCGCTTGAAAAGGGCATGCATCCCTACCCGCTGCGCAAGCCGCCAGCCGAGCCGCCGCACAATCACCTCTACCGCAACAACGGCGACGGCACGTTTACAGACGTCACTGAAAAGGCCGGTGTGGCGGGAAGCGGGTTCAGTTTCGCGGTGATCGCCGCCGACTACGACAACGACGGCTACACCGACCTGCTGGTCACCGCCTACGGCCACGTCACGCTCTATCACAACAACGGCGACGGCACGTTCACCGACGTAACCGAGAAGGCCGGCATCAAGTTCGACGGCTGGGGCATCAGCTCCACGTGGCTCGACTACGACAAGGACGGCTGCCTCGACTTATTCATCGGCCGCTACGTGAAGTTCGATCCCACTTATCGCGCTTACTACGCCGCCGATAACTACCCCGGCCCGCTCGACTACGAAGGCGACAGCAACTTACTCTTCCACAACGATTGCCACGGCCACTTTACCGACGTGAGCGAGAAGTCGGGCATCTCCGCGTTCAAGGGCCGCACCATGGGCGTCAGCACGGTGGATCTGGACGGCAACGGCTATCCCAGCATCTACGTCACCAACGACAAAACCGAGAACTTCCTGTTCCATAACAAGGGCGACGGAACGTTCGAAGAGATCGGCGTCGATGCCGGCGCGGCCTTCGGACAGAACGGCGAGATGACCTCGGCCATGGGCCCGGTGTTCTTCGACCTGCAGCACGACGGATCGATGGCGCTGTTTGTGACGGATTCCAAATACAACCGGCTGCTGAAGAACATCGGCAATCGCAGTTTCAAGGACATTACCGAAGCGGCGGGAATCTCGCAGCAGGCCGCGCAGTACACAAGCTGGGGCAGCGGCGCGTACGACTTCGACAACGACGGGCTGCGCGACATCCTGATCTTCCACGGCGGCCTGATCCACATGGTTCCTCAGGAGCACTCGCTGTTCCGGAATCTGGGCGGCGAGAAGTTCCAGGATGTCTCCTCCACGGCCGGCCCCATTCTCGACAACAAGACGGTGGCGCGCGGCGCCTGCTTCGCCGACTACGACAACGACGGCAAAGTGGACGCCTTTGTCGTGAACCTTGGCTCGCCGGGCTATCTCCTCCATAACGTCACGCAGAACGCGAATCACTGGCTGATGGTGAAGCTCGAAGGTGTAAAGAGTAACCGCGACGGGATTGGCGCCAAGGTGCAGTTAGTTGCGAATGGAGTTACGCAGTACGCGCAGCGCGTGTCCGGATCGGGTTACCTCAGTCAGGACGACTGGCGGCTGCACTTCGGCCTCGGCGCCGCGACGAAAGCCGATTCCATCACTGTGATCTGGCCCGGCGGCATCCGGCAGACGGTGCACGACGTGAAGGCCGACCAGATCGTGACCATCCGCGAGGAGGCCAGGTGAAGCGTTTGGATATTAAGCGCCTGCTCATCGCCGCGCTTGCATTGGCAGCGTCATGTGGCGCGAAGACGCTTTATCCTTCTCCTTCCGAACTTACCTTGTCGCCCGATGGCCGGTCCCTTGTTGTCGTCTGCGAGGGCACGAATGAAGTAGTGATCGTCGACACCGCCTCCAGGCAGATCATCGCCCGCATTTCCGTTGGCCGCGTTCCCCGTGGTATCGCTCTCTCGGCCGATGGCAAGCGCGCCTGGGTTTCGAACTCGTGGGACGACTCGGTCTCCGAGATCGACCTTGTCGCCCGCAGTGTCACACGCACGCTGCCTACCGGTTTCGAACCCGGCGGCCTGGTAGCCGATCGCGCCGCGGAGACCCTGTACATCGCCAACCGCATCAGCAACGACATCTCCGTCGACAATCTGAAAACCGGCAAAGAGGACTACCGTCTGTTGGCCGGCCGCGGCGCGAACAATGTCGCTCTGTCTCCGGACGGCGCGCGCGTCTACGCAACGCACATTTATCCGAACATCGGCAAGTTCCGCACGGCGCCGATGTCGGAGATTACGGAAGTCGACACCCGGCGCCACGTCATTGAGAACCGCGAGTGGCTGCCCAACTCCGCCGGCGTTTTCCATGTTGCGCTGTCTGCCGACGGCCGGCTGGTGATCGCCGCCGAGGTTCGTGCCAACAATCTGATCCCGCTCGCGCACGTGGAACACGGCTGGGCTTTCGTGGATGCACTGGCTGTCTTTGGCGCCGACAGCGGCGGCCACGTCGTACACATGCCGCTCGACGAGCTGGACCGCGTGTTCTCGCTGCCTTACGCGGTGGCGATCTCCGCCGACAAGAAGTTCATCTATGTTTCCGCGAGTTCGTCCGATGAAGTGGCCGTCGTGGACGCCGCGAAGCTGCTGACGCTCGCCCGCTCACCCCGCCGCGACAGCTTTGCGACCGATCTCTCAGTCTCCGCCAACTACGTGCTCGCGCACATTCCCACCGGCCGCAATCCCCGCGGCATCGTACTCTCGCCCGACGGGTCGAAGCTCTACGTCGCTTCCCGCCTCGACGACGCGATCACGGTGATCGACACGAAGAAGCGCGCGGTTGCGGAAACCATCTCCCTCGGTAGCCCCACCGAACTCAGCGCCGAACGCCGCGGCGAGCGCCTCTTCAACAGCGGCCGCTTCGCGTTTCACGGGGCGTTCGGTTGCGCGAACTGCCACATCGACCTCACCATCGACGGCCTCCAATGGGATCTCGAGCCGGATGGTTTCGGCATCGACATTGTCGACAATCGCTCGCTGGAAGACATCAGCCAGACCGCGCCCTTCAAGTGGAACGGCGGCAACCCGGATCTGGAAACCGAGTGCGGCCCACGCACCGAGCGGTTCTTCTACCGGTCGCAGGGCTACAACCGCGAGGAACTGGCCGATCTCGTGGCCTTTATCAAAGCCATTCCCCTTCGCCCCAACCGCTATCGCCTGCCCAACGACGAGCTCACCCCTGCCCAGGAACGCGGCAAGGCGATTTTCGAGCGCACCACGAAGCACGACGGAAAGCCCATCCCGCTCAACAACCAGTGCGCCTACTGCCACTCGGGTCCCTATCACACCAATCTGCAGCTTGCCGACGTCGGCTCGGGTAAGTGGAACGACCGATCGCCAAAGATCGACACGCCGCACCTGACCAATGTGATCTACAGCGCGCCCTATTTGCACGATGGGTCCGCGCGAACCATGGAAGAGATCTGGACCGTTTTCAACCCCAACGATACGCATGGGCAGACGAACGATCTGAACAAGGACGAATTGAACGACCTCATTGAGTATCTGAAAACGTTATGAGGAAATATCTGATCATCGGTCTGTTGTTAGTGCCGGCGTTGGCCGCGCCGCCGGACATGCCGCGGTATAAGTGGGTCAACTATACCGTCGCCGACGGACTTCCCGACAACCGGGTCTACAGTGTCGCGGTGGATGGCGACAAAGTATGGGTGGGCACCGATAACGGCCTCGCGCTCCTTGAGAACGGCAAATTCAAGGTGTTCCGGCCCGAAGATGGTCTGGCTCAGCGCGCCTGTCTCGACGTCCAGTTGAACAAGAAGACGCACGACGTCTGGATCGGCACCATGGGCGGCGCGAGCCGGTATTCGGGAGGGCGCTTCGATAACTTCACGCAGCTCACCAGCGGCCTTGCCAACGATGTGGTGTACGGCGTTGCGCCCTACGGCGACGAGGTCTGGTTCGCCACCGCCGCCGGCGCCAGCCGCCTCAATACGAAGACCAACCAGTGGACCCTCTACAACGAGCGCAACACGCCCATGTACGAGATCTGGAATTACGCAGTGAGCCCCGGCGAGGACAAAGTCTACTATGCGGTGTGGGGCGGCGGCCTTCTGGAATATACGCGCGCGACAGACCAATGGAAAGACTACAACGACCCCGACGGTGAAACCGAGATCGTCCTCTACAAAGACCAGGGACTGATCCACGAGATTACAACGTCTGTCAGTTACGTCAATAAGATCGTCTGGGTGGCCACTTACTTCGGAGTCAGCCGTTACGACGGCCGGAACTGGAGGAATTTTCTCGACAAAGACAGCGGCCTGCCGAGCAACTTTCTGAACAAGGTGAAATCGATCGACGGCGACAGGACCTGGTTCGGCACCGACAAAGGACTGGCTTACTACGACGGAGAGAACTGGGCCGTCTACCGGCCCGCGCTGGACACAAAAGCGCCGCAGATGATTGTGCGCAACGCCCAGGGACAAACGTGGAACATTCCGGTTACCACCGCCCCCGCGCACAACTACGTATTTGCCATGGATTTTCAGGGCGACGACATCTGGGTGGCCACGGCCAAAGGCCTGAGCCACGGAATTCGCATCAAGGAGACCGCTAAAAAATGAGCACCATATTTGAAGAAGCACTGACGCAGATGGCCACCGCGACGGAGATCACGAAGAAGGCCATCACCAATCTGAAAGTACTCGACGAGGCGCCCGACTACGGTTCTTCCTTTTCGCGCGGGCTGCGCCTGGAAGTGGGAAACGTGGTGATTCTGCTGATCTCCGGCACGGCCAGCATCGACGAGCGTGGGGACACCGTGCACGTCGGCGATTTTCGCGGGCAATGCCGGCGGACTTACCACAACATCACCGGGCTGCTGGAAGCCGAGGGCGCAAGCTGGAAGGACATCGTCCGCACCACCTGCTATCTGCGCGACATCGAACGCGACTACGCGGCATTCAACGACGAGCGCACGAAGTTTTTCCGCGCGCAGGGCCTCAATCCGCTTCCCGCCTCCACCGGCATCCAGGCCATCCTGTGCCGGCCGGAGCTGCTGATCGAGATTGAAGCCATTGCGATGTTTATCAAGCGAGACGCCGAGGAGTAATTCCATGAAGTGGCCGCTGCTGGCTGCGCTGCTGGCGTTCGGTCCGCTGCTTGCCGCGGATGCGAACTGGTGTTCGTGCGGGAAGAACCCGCCGCCACCACCGCCGAATCGTGAGCTGACGCCGTATGCTCTCGAGCCCGAGGACATGCGGCCGTATAGCAATTACACAAAGGCCTATTACTACCACTACACCAAGCTCGTCGAATACAACGGCGCGGCGCGCGATGTCCCCACTGTTCCTGCCGCCGACGTGGATGAGGTGCGCATTGGTTTCCTCGGGCCCATCTACCAGCACAAGGACATCAAGCTGGGCACGGCGATGCTGAATGGCGCGCAGATGGCCATTGACGAGGCCAACGCCCGCGGCGGCTATGGCGGAAAACCGTTCAAGCTGATGGTGCACAACGATGGCGCGGTGTGGGGATCGTCGAGCAACGAGATTGTGAAGATGGTGTACGACGACAAGGTGTGGGCCATGCTCGGCTCCATCAGCGGCGATTCCACGCACATCGCGCTGCGTGTCTCGCTCCGCGCCGAGCTTCCCATCGTCAACAGCGCCGCCACCGATCCCACCATTCCCGAGACCATTATTCCCTGGTATTTCACCACCATTCAGGACGACCGCGTGCAATGCTACACCCTGGCGCGGCACATCTACACCGAACTGGGCCTGAAACGCGTCGCCCTGCTTCGCGTCAACGAGCGCTACGGACGTTTCGGTGTGGGCAAGTTCAAGGATGCTTCGCGCCGCCTGGGCCATCCGGTGATCATCGAGCAGAAGTACATGCCCGGTGACACCGACTTTCGCCGCCAGTTGCGCGTCATCCAGGACTCGCGCGTGGATGGCATCGTGATCTGGGCCGACGCGGGCGATGCCGGCGCCATTCTCAAGCAGATGCGCGACGCCGGAATGAAGCAGCCCGCCTTCGGCAGCTTTCGCACATACGGTGACGACCTGTTTAAAAACGCCGGGGCCGCCGCCGAAGGATTCAAGTTCGTTTACCCGTACGATCCCTTCCGCGGCGATCCCGTGTGGGTGGACTTTCAGAAGCGATACGCGGCGAAATACAGCACGAAGGTGGACGCCTTCTCGGCGCTTTCCTACGACACGATGAACGCGCTGCTGGGCGCAGTTTGCCGAGCTGGCCTGAACCGCGGCATCATTCGCGATGCGCTGTACAGCATCACCGAATACGACGGCGTCACCGGGCACATGAAGTTCGATCCGAACGCCAAGAACATCATGCCCCTGTATCTCGGCACCGTAGGCAAGGGCGGCGCAGTGAAGTTCCGCGTGGAACCCATGGGTAAGGAACAGGCGGCGTACGCCACTCCGGAGCCGAAGCCGTACGCGCGTGTCGGCGAAGATGGCGTGTCGTTCAACGGCCCGCCGACGGGCGATCTGAAGACCAGCGAGCTGCGCATCGGCGTGTTCGGGCCCAATGCGGACAAGCTCGTTGCCGCCATTCCGCAGGATGGCTTCCGTCTCATCCCCGTCGCCACGGACCAGAACTGGGGTAAGTCGTCCACGGCGTTGGTGGATCTGGTCTACAAAGACGAAGTTGCAGGCATTATTGCCACCGATCGTGCAGCGGCTCATCTGGCCGAACAGATCGCTGTCAAGACGTTCGTACCGCTCATCGCACTGTCTTCCGATAAAACGCTCACCTCCACAAACATCCCGTGGATCTTCCGCCTTCCGCCGGACACGCCGCCCGCCGACGCGGTGCGCGCGATGGTGGAAGCAGCGCGGAAAGCGGGACTCAATCGCGGTGCAATTCGCGACGCGCTCGCATCCGGCAATCTCATCGCCGGAGAATTTCGCTTCCAGGCCAACGGTGAGCTACGGTAGTTCGTGAGCTGACTTTAATACTCCGGCTGTTATCCGAGATCTTCCGCGCCGCGTCCAGATAAGCAGGAATGGAGGACGCGGCATGATTAAACGGCCTGGACTTTCGCTGTTGGCGTTGCTGGGGGGCCTTATGTTCGTGGCAGCGCCACAGGCCAGCGCCGGCGTACGGTTCGGGGTCGCCGTCGGACCGGCATATCCGCCGCCGTACGCGTATCAGCAGCCCTATCCGCACCCACACGAGTACAACACGTATCCGGCGCCTGCTTACGGTTACTACGATTACGGGCATGGGGATCACGGGTATTGGGAACACCATCGACGCGAATGGCGCGAGCACGAACGGCATGAACACGACCGTTACCGCGACCACTGGCGGTAACACAGGTTAACAGCGCACCCGAGTGACGCGCGTGGAGGCGTCGATCCTTCGCTCCTATTGATCGGCGCCTCCCGGCTGGCGCCGCGGTCTCACTGCGAGCACACCGAATCGAGAACGGCGCAGTTCCGGCCACCGTTATTCGCGCACTCCTTGAGGGCCCGCTCCTTTGCGTAATATCTTGCATTGGCGCTGCCCCATCCGGTGTGGCTGCCATCCACGGCAATGGCGCCGCACTCCCGGTTGAAGTACATCCACACGACGCAGTTTGCTCCGTGCCGGGAACAGTTCTTCATGGCCTCTTTTGCCGCGCCGTCTTTGGTGTCGAAGTTGTACGCCGAGCCGTAGCCCTTGTCGGCCTTGCTGTAGGCGATGGCTCCCCAGGCCTGGTAGGCGTCGGGACGCGAACAGTGCGCCTGGCAGCGGGCGCGCGTGTTCTCGCAATCCGCGCTGTGATTGCCGAAATCGGCGCAAACTGGGGTCTCGCAATCGTACAGGCATTTGGAACCCGAACTTGCGGAAACGGACGTGACCAGAAGTCCCGGCTCGAATATGAAGGCGAGGCCGGAGAGAATCAGCAACTTTATCGTGTACCTCAAAGCATTCCTCCTTTAGCCGCGGCAAGGCGGCCCGTCAGTAACGCGGTAATGACGGGTCCACTTCCCCGCTCCAGCGGTCTATGCCGCCCGCCATGCTCTGGCATGCCGCGACACCCTGCTCGCGCAGCCAGTGAACCACATTCAGACTGCGCACGCCGTGGTGGCAGAAGACGACGAGCAGGTGATCGTCGGCCGCGGCATCGAGCTGCTGCAGTTGCGACGGCACCCATGCCATCGGAATCAGCTCCGCGCCGGCGATCCGGCTGATGGCGTGCTCGGCCGGCTCGCGCACATCGATGAGCCGAATCCGCTCCTCCGCCGCGAGGCGCTGCTGCACTTCGCGTGGCGTGATTTCGAGCGGAAGCGGCTGCATGCGAAGATACTCTATTGAGTGACAGTCTCGCACAGTCCACCAGCCGCTCGCCGCTGAGCGCGCGTCTATTGGTGCTCTCTGCGGCATTGCTGTTCTCCACCGGCGGTGCCGCGATCAAAGCGGCGGCTCTCAACCCGTGGCAGGTGGCCAGCTTCCGCTCCGGCGTCGCCGCGCTTGCTATTCTGCTGCTCGTCCCCGAGGCCCGCCGAAACTGGCGATGGCGTTACGCGCCGATTGCCCTCGCCTACGCGCTGACACTGCTCTTCTTCGTGGGCGCCACTAAACTCACCACCGCGGCCAACGCCATTTTCCTGCAAAGCGCCTCTCCGCTTTTCGTCCTGCTCATTGGCCCGCTGCTGTTGAAAGAGCCCATCCGCCGTTCCGATCTGTTGCTCATGGCTGGCGTGGCCTGCGGCATGGCGCTTTTTTTTTCCGGCCGCGATGTCGCCGCCGCCACCGCGCCCAATCCGGCCGCCGGCAATGTCCTGGGCGCGCTGTCCGCCGTGACCTACGCTTTCACGCTGACCGGATTGCGCTGGGCTGAACGTGGGCATGCCTCGGGAGGACTTTCCGCCGGAATGGTCGCTGTGCTCATGGGCAATCTGATGGCCTGTGTAATCGCCCTGCCGATGGCTCTGCCCGTGGCCGCGTGGCGATGGCAGGATGCGCTGGTCATCCTCTGGCTGGGCGTTTTTCAGATCGGTCTTGCCTATCTCTGTCTGACCCGGGGCGTCCGCCGCGTTCCCGCATTCGAGGCGACCACGCTGCTGCTGCTCGAGCCAGCGCTCAACCCGGTGTGGACGTGGCTGGTCCACGGCGAGCGGCCGGCGGACCTGGCGTTGGCCGGCGGCGCGATCATCCTTTCCGCAACACTGCTCAATTCGTGGTGGCAGAGCCGCGGCCCGCAGTGACCGCGCCGCGCCGCGTGGCTTCCAGCGTGCTTACCATCGAATCGCGCGGAAACTTCTGCAGAAAACCGTGCAGCCAGCCGAACCCGAATGGGATGTCGCGCGAAAGCGAAATGGCCCGGCACTGCGCGTACACGCCGCCATCGGCTTCTTCAAACCGCCAATAGGAATTCAGCCGCCACAGAAAACCGTGATCGTCGCCCTGCTGCTGGATGCGCGTGGAGCGCGAAACAATTTCCATGCGTTCGGGCTCCGGCTGCCTGTAGCGCACGTTGTACTCGGAATCGTAAACCAGCGTCAGGAACTCTTTCCTGTACAGCTTCAGGTACACGCGAAACCGGTCGCCGTCGCGCGCCAGCAGCTTCGATTCGGTCACATCCGGCGCGTAGATGCGCTTGTAGTTGTCATAGTCCTGCATGAGCGCCCGCACGCGGTCGATGGTCGCGCCGCGAATGAAGAGCACGCCCAGCCAGTCGTGAATCAGCCCGTCGGGCACGGAGACGCCGTCGATCCTCGGCTCGGTCACCACGGTCTCGCCTCGCAGCGCCGAGGCTTTCGCTTGCGGGTGTGCGTCGGCGTAAAGGAAAGGGCCGGCGTTGAGCTGCTGTTCCGCCAATGCGGTGTACCGATCGAACGCCTGACTGGTTTCGGGCTTCAGTTCCACCGCGAGGGCGGGCATCGCCAGCACGGCTATTGCTGTCACCAGACGGGCCGTCAGCAGACGCATGCCGCCATCACTCGCCTAACACCGTTACGGTCACTTCGCGATTCCGCGGGCAGTCGTCGAAATCGCACAGGATGATCTGCTGCCACGTGCCCAGATACAGCGAGCCATCGCGCACCGGATAGGTCTCCGTCGTGCCCAGCAGCGCGCTGCGCAGATGCGCGAAGCCGTTATGGTCACCCCAGCGGGCGTTGTGCGAGTAGTTGTCGTTCATGGGCGCGACCTCGTCCAGCGCCCGCCGCAGATCGGCCACCGCGCCGGGTTCATATTCGATGGTGGTTACTCCCAGCGTGGAGCCTTTTCCCGCCACGTTCACCATACCCTCGTGAACGCCGCTCTCGGCGACGATCGACGCCACGCGTGCAGTGATGTCGATGACATCGCAGTGGCCTTT
>Ga0326727_10006319_pt1 | contig 32635 bp, 23 predicted proteins | sample MB2enrmetagenome_FD_207643 | JGI IMG/M metagenome (GOLD analysis project Ga0326727, IMG submission 207643) | Lab enriched peat soil microbial communities from McLean, Ithaca, NY, United States - MB29MY | ecosystem: Environmental > Terrestrial > Soil > Wetlands > Peat | place: USA: New York...
GCATGCCTGACCGAGCTCGTTCGATCGCGCTCGCTCCTCCGCGCGGAATCGGGCGGTCGCTTCTTCTGAGTTTGCCCATGGCCCTGTTCACGCTGCTGCTGTTCACGCCTGTCCTGCGCCAGCCGGGCCGGCCTGCCAAGCTGGCTGCGCTCATCGCCTGGGCTTTCATGATCGCGCTGTTCTTTCTGATGATGCGCACCCGCGAGACCTATCGCTGGCGCCGGATATTCTTCGTCACCTTGGGATTCCTGTTTCCGGTTGGCTTTATCTGGGACCTGGTCGCCCTGCGCTCGTCGATGAGCATCCCCCTGGAAAGGATGATCTCCGGCGACACGCCTTTCTGCTTCATGGTGCTCCCCATGACGCTGATCCCGGCCGCGCTGACGAGAACCATCATCTTCCCGGGCTCGATCCTTCCGACGCCCTCCAACCCTCACAGCATCGCCATGATGGTGGCGCTGTGGCTGCTTGCCACCATCATTCTCGGCAAGGCGTGGTGTAGCTACGGTTGCTTCTTCGGCGGGCTGGACGAGGGCTTCTCCTCGATCGCCAAGAAGGCGCGCCTGCGCAAGATCAACCCACGGTGGCGCCTCGCGCCTTGGGCGATTCTGGTGGCCATCGTGCTGCTTTCTGCGGCCACCTACGAGCCCATCTACTGCATGTGGCTCTGCCCCTTCAAGGCGGTCACCGAGTTTCCCCAGGTGCGCTCCACCCAAACGGCGCTCCAGTTCGGGATCTTCGTCGCGCTTTTTCTGGGCCTGGTTGTCGTGCTGCCCTTCCTCACCAAACGGCGCACGCAGTGCGCCTTCTTCTGCCCCTTCGGCGCCTTCCAGTCGATCTTCAGCAGGACCAGCATCTTTGATATCCGGATCGATAAAGAGAAGTGCGGCGCCGGTTGCCTGTTGTGCCAAAACAACTGCCCTACGCTCGCCATCGACCAGGACGCGATTCGCGCCGGCAAAACTCTCTCCTCTTGCATGCGCTGCGGCGCCTGCGTCGACGTCTGCCGCAAGGACGCAGCGGTGTGGCATATCAAGGGCACGCCGGTGGGCGTCAAGCCGGAGCGCGCACGGCTGCTCTATCTTTACGCGGCGTGGACCTTTGCGAGCATGTTCGGCGGCAGTATCATCGCCAACTCGCTGCAAAAGCTGATTGGCCTGGTCCTTTGAGGTTCGATGGAGGAGAATGCCATGAAACGCCTGACGGCAATACTCGGTTATGCGGTCGCGGTGCTCACTATCGCCGTGGCGGTGGTGGGGCCAATGTTCTGGTTCGGCGTATTCAGCCGCGCGGCGGCGAAGACCTCGCTAAGGGTTGACCCGGAATACACAGGCGGCGAACCGGCTCGCACAATCGCCCGCGATGCTTACCAGATTGTCATCTACAAACCCGTGCTGAAACGCGCCCCGCTCTCGCCCTCCGCGTCGTTTGTGCAGATTGTGTGGAAACCCGCCTCGGCGCTGCCAGCCGCGATCTCTGAGCCACTCGACCTGGATGGCGACGGACGGCCGGATTGCGTGGTTTCCTTCCAGGTGTCGCGCGATCCGCAGGCGAAACTGCGCGTCACCGTGAAACCTTTGACCGACCTCGTCCAGCCGATGAATGGGGTCGGCAAAGATTCGTTTTCCTCGCTCATCGCACGGGTGAACGATGCGATCGTCGTCCGAGTGCCGCTGCGCTGAGGTGGGGGCCCGCCCAGTTCGGATGGTAGATGGTAGGTGGTAGGTGGGGAAGCACATCCCCCATCTACCATATACCACGTACCGGCTCCTTTTTCCCCACATACCACCTACCACCCACGACCTGCCGCTTTTCGACCAACCGTTTCGTCCTTGACCCCAGATGGATTTTCCAATAGCGTGAGGAGTTGGCGAGGTTAGAAATGTCCAGAATTCGAGTTGCGCTTTTTGTAACTTGTTTGGGTGACCAGTTCTTCCCGCAAGTGGGGGAGTCTGTGGTCAAAGTGCTTCGGCAGTTAGATGTCGAAGTCACTTTCAATCCTGCGCAAACCTGTTGCGGTCAGCCTCCTTTCAACACGGGTTACCGTGATGAAGCTCGGGCGGTGGCTTCAAGGGTCCTCAACCTCTTTGATGATGCAGACTATGTGGTGTGCCCGTCGGGTTCCTGCACCTCGATGGTGCGCGTGTTTTATCCCGAACTGTTCGCGACCGACCCCGACCGGCTGCGAAAATGCCACCAACTGCACAACAAGTTTTTCGAGTTCTCGGAGTTCCTGGTGAATGTTCTGAAGGTCGAGGACGTTGGGGCAAGCTTTCCCCATCGCGTGACATACCACGATTCCTGTCATCTTCTGCGCGAGTTGGGCGTTGAGGAACAGCCGCGCAAGCTGCTGCGCAAGGTGCGCGGCATCGATTTCGTCGAGATGGAAGGGTACAAGGTCTGCTGCGGCTTCGGGGGGACTTTCGCCGTTAAATTCCCCGAAGTCTCAGTCGCCATGGGTCAAGACAAACTCGGATTTGCCACTCACACAAACGCCGAATACCTTGTCGCCAATGACTCGGGATGCCTGATGCACCTCGCGGGGATGATTCATCGCCAGGCCTTGCCACTCAAGGCGATGCACTTGGCGGAGGTGTTAGCGCAAAATGGCTAACACAGGCGTTTACAGCAACGAAGTTCACGAGCTCGGTAACAAGACCCTCGCCGATGCGCATCTTCAGGAAGCCTATCGCTCTTCCACTCTTCGTCTTTACACGCACCGCCTGGAAGCGATCAGCGAAGTGCCTGGCTGGGAACGGCTGCGCGAGCGCGCCCAGGGGCTCAAGCGCGAAGTGATGGAGCACCTGGACTATTACCTCGGGCAGTTTGCCGACAACGCGGAGCGGCGCGGCGGCAAGGTGCACTGGGCCGCGACAGCCGAGGACGCCTGCCGGATTGTTCTGGAAATCGCGCAGCAATGCAGCGCCAGGGAAATCGTGAAGGCAAAATCGATGGTCGGGGAAGAAGTGGAACTGAACCACGCACTCGAGGCGAGGGGGATTCACGCCATCGAGACCGACTTGGGCGAGTTCATTATCCAACTGGCCGGCGACCGGCCCGGACACATCGTGGCCCCAGCCATCCACATGACCAGGCACGATGTTTCCGATCTCTTCGCCGCTCACCTTCAGTCCGAGCGTACCGACGTGCCGGAGCGCCTGACGGCGATTGCGCGTCGGGCGCTGCGAGAGAAATTTGCCAGGGCGGGCATGGGAATGAGCGGCGCCAATTTCCTGGTGGCGGAAACCGGCACGGTGGTGCTGGTCGAAAATGAGGGGAACATCCGTTTTTGCACGACTGCGCCGCGGGTGCATGTAGCGCTGGTGGGGATCGAGAAGCTGATCCCGCGTTTTGCGGACCTCGCCGTTTTCCTGCGGCTGCTGGGGCGTTCGGGCACGGGACAGAAGCTGACGACTTACACCTCTTTTCTCACCGGCCCGCGGCGCCCGGGTGAAGACGGCCCGGACGAGCTGCACGTGGTGCTCGTGGACAACGGGCGCGTGGCGACCTTGGCGGATCCCAAGATGCGGGAAGCGCTTTTCTGCATCCGTTGTGGCGCCTGCCTCAACACCTGCCCGGTTTATCGCAAGATTGGCGGGCATGCCTACGGTTGGGTTTACAGCGGTCCCATCGGGGCGTTAATCACTCCTCAATTCACAAGCATCGGGCAGGCGCGGGAGTTGCCCTTCGCTTCTTCCCTTTGCGGAGCCTGCCGCGAAGTTTGTCCCGTCAAGATCAATATCCCCGACCTCCTGCTTCACTTGCGCAGTGAGGCGCAGGAAGTGGCCCCGGCACCCAGACCGAAAGGCTCCCTCTTGCGCGAGAAGACCATGATGCGCCTGTTTGCCTGGGCCCTGTCGCGCCCCTGGGTTTATGCGCTCGGCGGGCGCCTGGCGCGCTGGGGCCAGTTCCTGCTCGTTCGTTCCGGCTGGATTCGAAGAGTTCCCCTCTACCCGGCGTCCCGCTGGACGGATGCACGGGACCTCCCCGCGCTTGCGAAAAAGTCCTTCCACGACCGGTGGAAGGAAATTTCTTAGCCGCTGCACCGGGTCGTAGTAGTGTCATTTGCCAGACATGGGCGCTGCGGGTTGCAGTCATTCCCGCGTACTCCGCAAGCTTTTGGAAACGCGGTGTAGGGGTACTGGATTCCCCCTTTCGCGGGAATGACCGGCGCCTCGAATGGGATCTTAGCCCAATAGACTGATTTCCCCGTGCTCAAACTCCTGCTTCACCGCTATTTCCCGGTATTGGGTTAGATCTCCAAGCGTTATTATCGGTCTGGGCATAATTCATTCACAGTGAGCGGGTATTTTGTCAGGCAGTAAGCTATCGGAAGAAAAACAATGAAGCATCTACGTCTTTGGGTTACACTCGGGATCCTCGGCTTCTTCGCTGCCTTGAGGTGGGGGGTCTTCCTGCACGCCCAGAATGCCGGAGATCTGGGGTTCATTGGCAGGTCCTATCTCACCACCATTACGGATTCGACGGGAACTTTTGTGTCTCGCGGGGTCATCACGTTGCATCCCGATCGGACGATCTCCGTGACTGATTCCGGGCAAGGGGGGCCGTCATACTACTTCAGCAGCCAACTGGGCTCCTGGAAACCGGACGGCAACCACAGAATCGTGGCAAGAACAATTGACTTCGACTTTCCACCCAGCCCGAAGGTTGTGGCGCGCGTGGATTTCACCCTTAACTTCGGGGAAGATCCCAATCAGCTAACCGGCACTATCACCGTTACCTACTTCCCGCTTGAAGCTGACCCCCTCGGGGGCGGAGGGACAGTTGTAGTCGACGACACCTTGGTGGGCGAATTGATTAAACCCTAGCGGGCTTTTCGAGGTCAACCCCCCCACGATTCGAGCGGGTTGCGCAGAGTCTCGCTCTCCAGGGACTCTGCGGCTTGTCCGTGTGGAATCAGCCGTATAATTCGGCTCGCTGTCCCGCTTGCGCCGCCTGGTATTATCCAAGCGTTTCTGTTCTTACTCCTCCCGCAACGCGACCGCAGGGTGCAGAGCGGCAGCGCGGCGCGCGGGCAGGAAAGACGCCAGGACGGCGATGATGAAGAAGAGCACGGCCATGGCCGCGTAAGTGGCCGGGTCGGTCGGTTTGACGTTCACCAGCATGCTGGTCATCAGGCGCGTCATGCCCAGGGCCGCTACCAGCCCGATGACGATGCCGGCGGCGCTGAGGCGCAGTCCTTGTCCCACCACCAGCTTGAGGATGTCGCCGGGAACCGCGCCCAGGGCCATACGCACGCCGATTTCCGCCGTGCGCTGCCGGACCATGGTAGAGAGCACGCCGTAGAGTCCCACCGCCGCTAGCACGGCCGCGACCACAGCGAAGACGCCGATCAACATCAGTGAAAAGCGGGTGCCCGCCTGCGCCTTCTCCACGAGGTCTTGCATGGGCTGCATCTGGGTGATGAGGAGGTGCGAGTTGAGCCGGGCGAGCGCCGCACGCACTGGCCCGGCGAGATTCGCAGGGTTGCCCGCAGTGCGGATGGCCCAAGTTCCCGCGATGCCGTGGCTCAAGAAGCCGTCCGTAAAGTAGATCTGCTCGCGACCGGGCTCGGCCAGCGACGTGTCGCGCTGGTGGGCGACCACGCCGATGATCTTCACCCACTCGGGCTCGGGGGTGCGGATACGAATCAGGATACGCTTACCCACCGCCGATTGGTTGGGGAAGGCCTTGGCGGCGAGGGCCTGATCGACAATCGCCAGGTTGCGGTCGGGCGCATTATCCGCCTCGGTGAAGGTGCGCCCGGCGAGCAGCGGCGTGCGCATCGTTTCGAAATAGCCGGGCAGCACCTCCTGGTTATCGACTGCCTGGAATTTGCTGGGGTCGGTGAGCGCCGGCTCCAGGCCCCAACGGATGGGATAAAATCCGCCCGCCAGCGGGAAGGGGGTGGAGGCAGTAACATTTTGGACCCCAGGCAGCTCGCGGAGCCGCTGTTGAATCTCGCGCATGAGCGCCGCGCGCTGTTCGGGTTTTGGCCTCCCTTGAAACACACCCAGCACGTTGAACGTCAAGACGCCGTGCGGGTCGAAGCCCGGGTCGATGCGCTGGAGGGCGAGGAAGCTGCGAATCATCAGCCCCGAGCCGATAAGCAGAACGAAGCAGAGGGCTACCTCCGCCACCGCCACTGCGCTCCGGAGGAGGCGCCCGCCGCTTAGGCCTGCCGTGCGGGCGGTCGAACGCAGCACTTGCATCACGTCGGGCCGGGACGCGCGCAACGCGGGCGTGGTGCCGAAGAGCACCGTGGCCGCAAAACCGGCCAGCACCGCGAAGGCGAGCACGGCACGGTCGATGGCGATCGTCTCGAGGCGCGGCAGGTTCGCTGGCGCGATGGCGAGCAGTTCGTGGATGCCGAGCCAAGCCAGGCCGACGCCGAGCACAGTTCCGAAGCCGGAGAGCAGTAGGGCTTCCGCCAGCATCTGGCGAACCAATTGCCACCGGCTGCCGCCGAGCGCGGTGCGCACCGCCAGTTCGCGCTCGCGCAGCGACGCCCGCACTAGCATGAGATTGGCCACGTTGGAGCACGCGATGAGCAGCAGAAAAATCACGGCGCCCATCAGAGCGAGGATGGCGGGCCGCACGCGGGCCACGAGGTACGCCTTCATCGGCTCCAGGCGGATGCTGTAGCCCGAGGTGCCAAGGATGGGGAAATTCCGGCGGGCTTCCGCCGCGACATTGTTCACCTCCGATTGGGCCTGCGCCAGCGACACACCCCTCTTCAGCTTCCCGACCACCTGCATGGAGACGTTATTCCGATTGGCGGCATCGTAGGCGAGGCGGTTCGCCACCCACACGTCGGGAACGCTCTCGATGTCCATGCTGGGCGGGAAAAGCAGCTCGAAGCCCGGGGCCAGGACGCCCACAATCTGAGGGCCGGCGTTACCGGCACTCAACATGCCGTGTCCTAGGATGGCAGTGCTTCCGCCGTACCGGCGCTGCCAGTAGCCGTAACTCAGGATGGCAATCGTCGGGAGCTGCGGTGCAGCCTGCGTGCCCGGGGCGCTCGGCGTGCCGGCGGCCTGGGCTTGGGGTGGCTGCGGCTGGCCGTCCGCGTCCGCAAAATCGCGCCCCCCCGCGATCCTGGCCCCCAGCAGCCGGAAAAAGTTCGTGGTGACCCCGGCAAATCTCACCTGTTCCGGGGTGCCGTCTTCTCTCGGCACGATGCCGCGGCCCGTATCCAAGGCGGCGAAGTCCTCAAAGAAAACCTTCGACCCGTTGCGCAAGTCGATGAAGTTGGCGTCTGAAAAGGGAAAGTCCCGCACGTTGCGCTTGGTCATGTCCGAACAGGCCAGCACCAACCGGTTCGGATCCCTGTAGGGCAGGGGCCGTAAAACCACGGCGTGGGTCACGCTGAAAATCGCCGTGCTGGCGCCAATGCCGAGGGCCAGGGTTACGGCCGCAGTCAGGGCAAACAGCGGACTCCTCTTTAGCGTCCGCCAAGCGTAGGCGAAATCTTTTCGCAGCATGTCAGGGCCTCCGGAGAGATAATCCGGAATTTCCGTCTTTTAATTTTCGACCGACCGATATCATAATACCAAAGTCCGCGGTCAGAACTTCACCCGAAGGGTTTTTATTTCATGCGGGGCCACGGACACCTTTACTTTCGTTCCCTCGACGACGAACGATTTTGGGGGAACGTATTTATCCCATTCGAGCATGTCCGTCTCGCGGGCACTCCGTGGCGCTCGCCTGAAACTGAGGACGGCGTTGGCGGTTTTCCCGTCGGTTTCGTACAAGCGCACGATGAAATCATCCGAATCTTCAGCTTTCTTGACTGACTCGACCGTAACGTTCGCGGGTTCGATATTGAGCGCGCTAAATGTGCCGGAAAGTTCGCCAAGGATCAGGAGCTTATCCACCCCGTGCTTGGATTTGAGTTCGGCTAATTCCTGGAGCATCTCGTCCGGGATCACTTCTTGGCTGTAATCCCCGACCGTGTGGAACGCCAGCACGCGCGATCCGTCCGAGGCCTGCCACCAAAACAGGTGATAGGGGAAGGGCAATGGCGGATTGTTCCGCTCAACCTGCCATTTCAGCTTATGGGTTACGAAATAATCGATCCCGCATTTGCGGTAAATCTGGGGCATGTTCCAGTTGAAGCCAAACACATCGGGTAGCCAGCCGACCTTGACGTCCACACCAAACTTCTCTTTGAAGAATCGCTTCGCGTAGAGATGCTGGCGCACCAGGGACTCCCCGCAAGGGATGTTGGTGTTGTGCTCGACCCACTGACCGCCGACGATTTCCCATTGGCCCGCCGCGACTTTTTCCTTGATCCCTTGAAAAACATCCGGGTAATACCTCTCCATCCACTTATAGAGTTGTGCGGCGCTCTGGGCATAAATGAAGTCGGGGTGCTTGTCCATGAGCTGGAAGACGCTTCGAAAGGTCAGTGGACAAACCTCGTGGATGGTTTCGCTCCTGGGCCACAGCCAGGAAGGATCAATGTGCGCGTGGCCAACCAGGAAGAACTCCCCTTCTTGGGAGAACAATTTCGCCGTCGAGCACAATAGGAAGACAGAAATCAGGAGAATCTGCACGCAAATATGACGCTTGAACATTCCCACCTCCGTCAAGTCACTTTGGGCAAATGCGGTGGCGGCGGTTTTACATCGCCGCTACCAAGCAGCGTGTGGTACCTTAGCCTTGGTGCGCGCTCCATTCCTGCGGCCAATCGATCAGTTTTCAGGCGCGGACCGGTTGCTGGGGAATAGCTACGGCATCCCAAAGCCTGCAATCAGGGTATCGACATGTCCTGGATCAAAATCATCCAACCCGATGACGCAAGGGGGGAACTGAAGGTTGAGTATGACAAAGCGATCAAACGGGCAGGCAAGGTTTTCAACATCCTGAAGCTGCAAAGCCTGAACCCTCAGAGCCTCCGCGCGTCCATGCATTTGTATCTCGCCACGATGTACGGTCGGTCAGGCCTTTCGCGCGCCGAACGGGAAATGCTGGCCACGGTTGTCTCCTGGGCTAACCACTGCTTTTATTGAATCGAAGCGCACGGGGAGGATCTCCGTCAGGAAACAGGGGACCAAGAGCTGGCCGAGCACGTCAAGCATGATTACCGCTTGGCCAGGCTTTCCGCCCGCCAAAAGGCGCTGTGCAGGTTCGCCGCGCGGGTGACGCGCACGCCCGCTGCCATCCGCCGCCGGGATGTGGAAACCCTGCGCAAATATGGACTCACGGACCGCGACATCCTGGATGCCGTGGAAGTCATTTCCTACTTCAATTACATCAATCGAATCGCCGACGCTCTGGGTATTGACCCCGAGCCTGAAATGCGCCAGTCCTTCAAGCGTTGGCGCAAGGATAAGGCTGGGGAGCTGCCGAGAAGCAAGAAGGAAATCAGAAAATAGAAACAAGAAAATTGTCGATTTTCGATTGCCGATTTCTGCCGGACAGCAGCGGAGGTTGCCATCCCGCTTTTTCAATCGGCGATCGGCAATCAGCAATCGTCAATGAAGACCTGGTCTTCAGTTGCGGCTGAGGGCTGCGCTTGCGGCGCTCGCGGAAAACCTCTATTCTAGCTTCATTCGCTCTATCGCAGCTCTGTAGCGCCGACCTTTAGGTCGGCACTCCAGTGTTCGCGCATCGTGCTGACCTAAAGGTCAGCGCTACGAGCGATAGGGCGGGCACATTGATACGCTCGGAAGGCAGTCAGAAGCGCATGAACCGAGTTTTCATTCTTCACTACCACGAAATATGGCTTAAAGGTGGGAACAAGAACTACTTCCTCAGCCGGCTACGTTCTGCCGTCAAGCAGAGTCTTGCCGACTTGCCGGTCCAATCGCTTGGCAGCACTGCCGAGCGCTTCCTGCTTGTCCCTGGGGACGAATCCGCCGCGCCTGCTATCCTGGAGCGTTTACGCCGGGTTTTTGGTCTCGCTTACATTGCGTCGGCCCGCGAAGTTCCGAGTTCGCTTGCTGAACTGGGCCCTGCGGCTTGCGCCATGATGGCGGAAAAGAACCCGCGCAATTTCGCTGTACGCGCCAAGATCGCGGCAACGGGATATGGCATGAATTCCATGGAGTTGGAGCGTCAGCTCGGGCGGGTCATCCTGGACTATTTGCGAGCGAGAGACCCGAGCGTTCAGGTGAAACTCACGAACCCGGAGGTGACCTGCTGGGTCGAGGTCGTACCAGGGAAAACTCTTATCTATTCGGACCGGGTGGAAGGAGTCGGCGGCCTGCCTGCCCTCACCAGTGGACGGCTCGTCGTGTTGCTTTCCGGCGGGTTTGATTCCGCAGTGGCTGCCTACAAGATGATGCGACGCGGCTGCCACGCTGCTTTCGTGCACTTCTTCGGAAGCCCCTCTCCTTCACGGGATTCATCAAGGGGCGTGGCGGAAGAAATTGTTCGGACCCTTACACCCTACCAGTTCACCTCACGGCTTTACCTGGTTCCCTTTGACGCCGTGCAGCGCCAAATTGTTGCCGCAGCGCAGGAGAGCTTTCGCCTGCTGCTTTACCGCCGCATGATGGCGCGCATAGCGCGAGAGATTGCTCGGGCTGACCACGCGCTGGGCCTCGTGACCGGAGACAGCGTCTCGCAGGTGGCCTCGCAGACGCTGCACAACTTGGCGGCCATTGACCACGGCCTTGACCTGCCCATCTATCGCCCGCTGGCGGGCGAAGACAAGTCGGAAATACTGCGGCTGGCCCGGCAGATCGGGACCTACAAGATCTCCTGTGAACCCTTTGAGGACTGCTGCCCTCGCTTCATGCCGCGCGCCCCCGCCATCTTTGCTCAGCCCGAGCAGCTCGACCGGGCCGAGGCGGTGATCGACGTCCCCGCGCTGCTCAGGATGGGTCTCGAGGCGACAACCGTAAAGAATTTCGCGTTCGAGCGAGGGTCGGTGACCACGCGCGAAGGGCTGCCTCGGCGCTTTGCGATTTGCGTTCATTGACTGTCCCGCTTGGCGTCCCTATAATTGATATGGTTGGTGGAGAACCCGAGGATGAAAAAACTGCTCTTCTTCCTTTTACTCTTTTGCCTCCCGGGGGGAGGACTCTTCGCACAAGACTCCGCCGGCCGGCCAAACAGCAACAATTCTCAATCTCTGGGCGACTCGAGTGGAATCAAGGTGCGCGTTGAGCTGGTCAACGTCCTCACGACCGTTACAGACAAGAAGAACCGGCTCGTCACGGACCTCACCAAAGACGACTTTCGCATGTTCGAGGACGGTAAGCCCCAAGAGATCCGCTTCTTTAGCCGCGAGACCGACCTCCCGCTACGCATTGGGATGTTGATCGACACCAGCAACAGTATTCGCGACCGGCTACGCTTTGAACAGGAAGCGGCTATCGAATTCCTAACCGTAGCGGTGCGCCCCGGCAAAGACCTTGCCTTCGTGGTATCTTTTGACCTGGAACCCCAGCTTATCCAGGATTACACGGACGACATTGAGAAACTCTCAAACGCCATTCAGGGCCTTAAGGCCGGGGGTGTTACGAGCCTCTACGATTCCATTTATTTCTCCTGCAAGGAGAAGTTGCTCTTCTTCCCGCCGCCTGAACCCTACCTGCGCCGGGTCATGATCATCGTCAGCGACGGGCAGGATAACCAGAGCGTGCATACTCGGGAAGAGGCACTGTCCATGGCGCAACGTGCGGAGGTTACAATTTACGCGATCAGCACCAACCGCAGCGGCGCGGAGGGACGGGGAGACAATGTCCTGCGCCGGTTGGCGAAGGAAACCGGTGGGCATGCCTTCTTTCCGTTTGAGGCAGGTGATTTGGCCGCAAACTTCCAGGAAATTGCCCGCGAGCTCCGCAGCCAGTACAGCCTGGCCTACGTTTCAACGAACGCTGCCCACGATGGGACCTTCCGCAAAATCACCATCCAGCCTGTCGATAAGAACTTGCTCGTGCGGGCAAAGGACGGTTATTTTGCTCTGTCTCAGTAGGGAACAGGGAACAGATTACAGGGAACAGGTTCTATGGGGGTGTTCCATGTTCCCTATTCCCTGTTCCCTAATCCGTGGGCGCATAGTAACCCCGCCGGGACTGAACTTTGTAGTCCCCGTTGCGAACTGTCAGCCGGATCTTGCGAAAGGACCCATCGTGCTTGGTACTCGTGGGCGTATATCCGAGCAGGTATTGAGTTCGCAGCTCGTTGGCAATTTCCTGAAACGCCGCGGAGGCATCTTTGGAGCGATTCACACTGATAACGCGTCCGCCGGTGTCGTCGGAAAGCTTTCTCAAAACGGAATCCCCGCTGAAGCCCGTTGAGTGTATCCCGTAGAAAGGACGATCAACGATATCGACGGAGTAGTTGATCACATCCGATTTTTGTGCGGACTCGAGTGCGGTCTCCACCTTGACCCTGCTTCCTTGGTCTTCACCGTCCGTCAAAAGGATGAGTACCTTGCGCCCCACTTCGTTCCTTAGAAGCTCGTTGGAGGCTAAATAGACGGCGTCGTAAAGGTGGGTGGCGCCGCCGGAGTCACTCGTGGGAAAGGGTCCCGGCATCACGCCATGACCGCCACCATTGATCACGGTCTCATCGATGGCGTGGGCGAGCAATCGTTGATCGCCCGTGAAATCCTGGAGGAGTTCTACCTCCACGTCGAAGTGCAGGACAAAAGCTAGGTCCTTGGGACGCAGCACCTGATGCAGAAAGGCCTTTGCCTCTTCCTGCTCAATTCCCAGCACCCTTCCTTGGCTGGGGCTGGTATCCACCATAATTCCGATGGTCAAAGGGGTGTCCGTCTCACGCGAGAAGTAGCGGATCTCCTGCGGTCTCCCGTCTTCCTCAAGCTCGAAGTCCTCTTTCTTCAAGTCCGGGATCAGGTGCTTCTTCTTATCCTCCACCACGGCGTACACGTTCACGATTTCTATCGATACTTTTAACGTGGTCGACGGTGCCTGCTCAGGTTTCTCCTGGCCCCAACCCGGCAGACTTGTCAGTGCCACGAAGATCACCCCGAGCATGATGGGCGTGTACGTTCTGCCGGCAAATGGGAGGGGATATACGATACGGTGACGCTCTCTGATCTTCAATTTGTTCGCCATGCTTCTTTGATGCAGCGGCCAACCTCGGCGTCTCCGCCAATTATATCCATAACGAATCCGGGGATGACTCAATCCGCCTGCCGCGGACCTCAAGTTTACAGATGAATGTGCGGTGGAGGCGAGCCCGCAATCCCGTCGCTGGCTTCGCGATGCTCGTTCCGTACGGAGCGGAGTTTGGAGAATGATTCCCGCAAGCGGGTCGGCGGATGGTTACTTTTCCGGATTCGGGTGTAGCAATTTCATTTTTTTCGTCGCAAACCTCACTTTCCTCTTGACAAGACAAATGGGTGTCACTATACATGAGATTGAATACGCGCTCCGCCAGCAACGCTGGCGTGAAATTCAAGAAGTTTGGAGGAGAATAGAATGGCAGCGAAAAAGAAAGCAAAGAAGAAGAGGTAAGCACAAATCCGAAAGGAACTATCGGGGATGCAGCGATGCATCCCCGAAGTTTTTTTGGGCCCTTTTTCTATTAGGCTGGTGCTGAAAACGACATGGCAACGCTACCAAGAAGGGCAAGGAACGTTCGCCAGCTCGAACTGTTAACTGTCGACTGTCGATTGCGAACTGGTTTTCTCCTCCGAGTCGCGCTCGGCTGCGGCGAGCGCCCGAGGCGCCTCGTCCACCGGCTCAATTTCAGGGAGCTCATCGCCTGTGGCCGCCCCAAGTTCTTTCAGCTTCCTGGCCGACGGCAGTACCCGTCCTTCCAGTGAACCGACCGCCTTATTGTAAGAATCAACGGCCTTCTCGAGAGCTGATCCAATCCCTTGGAAGTGAGAAAGGAAGGGCCGAATGCGGTCGTAGAGTTCCTTGCCCAGTTCGCTGATGAGGCGAGCATTCTCCGCAATTTGCTCCTGCCTCCACCCATACGCTACGGCGCGAAGCAAGGCAATAAGCGTCGTAGGAGTGGCCAACACCACGCGCTTCTGCATTCCGTCCTCAATCAGGCTGCGGTCCTGTTCCAGCGCCGCGCTGAAGAATGACTCGCCGGGAAGAAACAGGATGACAAACTCCGGGGCCGGCTCTAATTGCTCCCAGTAGCTGCGCGCGGCCAGTTGGTTCATATGGGTCCGTACGAGCTGGGCATGCCTGCCGAGGGCGGCTTCTCGCTCCTCGTCCTTGGCGGCGGAAGCGGCGTCGAGGAATGCCTGGAGGGGAACCTTGGCATCTACTGCAATGCGCCGGTTGCCAGGCAATCTCACGATCATGTCGGGGCGCAGCCGGCCTGACTCAGACGCGAAGGTTTCCTGCTCGGTGAAATCGCAATGCTCCGACATGCCCGCCAACTCGGCCACATTCCGCAGGGTCATTTCCCCCCATCGGCCCCGCGCCTGGGATCCACCCTTTAATGCAATCGCCAGGGTCGAGGTCTTCTCCTGCAATTGCTGATTTGTGACTGCCAGGTTGCGGAGTTGCTCTTCGAGCGTGCCGTAAGCGCTTTGACGAGCCTTCTCCATTTCCAGGATCTGCTTTTCATAACGGTTGAGGGATTCCTTCAAGGGAACCACCAGCGCGTCGATGGCCTGCTGGCGCGTCTCAAGGTCTCCTTTCGCATGGGCTTGGATGGTCTCGAAGGTGCTTCTAGCCAAAGCGATAAACGCCTGGTTGTTACTCTTGAGCGCTTCCGCGGACAGCGCTTGAAACGTATCCACCAGGTCTTTCTTGGCGTCTTCCAACAACTTCTTCTGTTCTTCCAGGTTCGCCTGTGCTTCTTGCAGTTTGGTCTCCGCTGCAACGCGTAGTTCGCCTTCTGTCTTTATCCGCTCGCGCAAGGCGGCGAGGTCTTCCAGCGTGCCCTGCAATTGCTCCAGTTCTGTCTGGGCTTTGACCTTTTGGTCGCTTTCTCCGCGCAGCAATTGCTGGAGGCCGGAAATCTCCTTCTCTTTGCCGTCGAACGAAATCTGGAGCGCGTTGAGCTGCGTCCGCACCTCGCTCAAGGTGCTTTCTGCCGCTTTGACGCGACCCTCCGCCTCTATTTGCGCTCTTGCGAGTTCGGCCTTTGAGCGAGCTGTCACCCACAGCCAGCCGACCACAATTCCCAACACTATACCGATCACGAGCAGGAAGATGGCATTCATGAGGTCACCTCGGTAGTTCTAAAAGTTTTCCTCGTGCGCAGGGCAGATAGGCCGGTAATCGCAGAACTTACACACAAAACCGGGGGCCGCGGGGAAATGGTTCTGGCGGATCCGGTCCGCTACCGTCAGGATCTCAGTCTTGACGGCTTTAAGGTCCTGTTCGGTCCTGACCGTGCGGACAGGCTCGTTGTTGGTAAGGCAATAAAAGGTCAAGCGCAGTGGCCTCAGCTTCATCTCTTCCTGCGCAGCCAGGGCGTAAACGGAGAGCTGCAAGCTCTTGTCGGCATCCTTCTGCGAGCGGGGCTTGCCGGTCTTGTAGTCAATCAGTTCGACCGCGCGGTCGTCCTCCCGCGCGTGCGGGACCAGGGGATTAATCTGGTCGATGCGCCCTTCCAACAATACTTCGCCCAGGTCCAGTGAGAAGGAGCTTTCCATACTCAGTGGCAGCGTTTCACTGCTTTCCTGCTTTTCCACGAAGGCGCGCAATTGTTCCAGCCCGGCTTGTTTGTAGGCTTGCTCCTGGTATTCGTCCTCGAACCCGGTATTCCTCCACGACGACTCGTAAAACCCCTTTACGGCCTCGAAGCTTGCTTCTCCATTGGCCCGCAACTCGAAGTAGTGCCCTACGGAACGGTGCATGATGTTTCCAAAGGTGAGGGCAGCCTGTGGCCCTGTAGGGATTTTGAGGTAATGGCGAAACTTGAACTTCAGCGGGCAGTCCTCATAATCCTCGATCCCCGAGGCGCTCAGGCGCAGTTTTTCCCCAGGCTTGATTTCAGGTTCGCGCCCGGCCCATTCCGCAATCGGAGGATGCACGCCGGCCGGCTCGACGGTCTCCCCGAACAGCCCTCGCTGAGCGGCGCCCGTGTCATCCCCGCGAAGGCGGGAATCCATTCCGGAAACCTTCGGAAATGCGCTGGCTATGGACTGGATTCCCGCTTTCGCGGGAATGACCGGCTGTTCCTTCACCTGGACGCGCTCGATGTCCCGAGCCGCGACCACGGGGTCGGCGAGCATGTCATCGATGAGCTTTGACGGCTTCTTCCCGGGCGCAGCCACGCTGGAAACGTAGAGGCGGTCCTGGGCGCGCGTGAGGGCGACAAAGAACAGCCGGCGTTCCTCTTGCATGTGAATATTCTTCGGCGGCAAAGGCCCTTTGCGAAGTTCGTCAGGGAATTCAATGACGGCCCTGCGCTCCGTGGACGGAAAACGGCGCGAGGCCACGCTGAGCACGAAGACCACGGGGAACTCCAACCCCTTGGCGGCGTGGACGGTCATCATCTGGACTGCACCGACACGGTCTTTGGGGAGGGGCGCTTCAATCTTTCCTCCCGCCTCGAGGTATTGCTGGAAGTAATAAAGGAATTCGCGCAGATTCTTTTTGGGTCTCCCCTCGCGTTCCTCCTCCCACTCGGGCCCGGCCAGCGCCGGGAATTTCGAGATCTTCTCCTCCCACTCCCGGAGGAATTCCTCGAAAGCATTCACGTACCTCAGATCACGCTCGTCAAGAAACGAATGCAGTCGGAGGCGCTCGCGGAGCAGCTTGAACAGCGTCGTCACCGTCCCATTTTGCGCCGCCCAGTGCATGTCGCGGAGGAACTGCTCTAACTCATCCCAGTTTGTTGTTTGGATGGGGCTGGGTTTCGGGCCCTTTTCCCAGGAAGTGAGGACATCATAAAGTGAGCAGCGCTGCTTCTCCGCCTCGACGCGGACTTCCAGGGCGACTTCTTCCGGAAAGTTCCAGCGCGGGGCCAGGAGCACACGGGTCAGGCTGACGTTGTCGTGGGGGGAAAGGACCAAGTTAAGGTAGGCGAGGAGGTCCCGAATAATCGCTGTGGAAAGAACCGAAAGGCCACGAATGGCGAACGGTATGCCCCGGCGTTGAAATTCCTCCACGAGTCGGCTTCGATAGTTATGCGCCCGGTAGAGGACGGCAATGTCGCCATATGAAGAGCCCTTAGCAATGAGCTGCTGTATTTCGCCTGCAACCCAATTCGCCTCGCTCACATAGTCTGGGCTGCCCGGCAGATAAACCGGACAGCCTTCTTCACGCTCGGGCTCCAGCTCCGGCTTGCCTGAGTATCGGTCTTCATTCTTCTTGATGACCACATCCGCGACGCGCAGTACGCGCTCGGTGGAGCGGTAATTGCGATTCAAAAAGACGGTCTTGTGTCCCGGGAATACTCGCCCAAACATGTCGAAGGCGCCGTGCGAGGCGCCCCGGAAGCGGTAGATGGCTTGGTCGTCGTCACCGACGGCGGTTATGTTGAAGGGTGGCGCCACCAGCCGCTTGAGCAGCTCCACCTGAGCGTAGTTGGTGTCCTGAAATTCATCCACAAGGACAAAACGGAACTGCTCGCGGTAACGCTGGAGGATTTCCGCCTCGCGGTCGAACAGGCGCACCGCCTCCGTAATCAGGCTGCCAAGACTGGAACTACCCGCCCGCTCGATCAGCCGGCGGCTGTTGCGGAAGACCCGCGATAACTCCTTTTTCTTTTGAATCTCCTCTTCTTCGAGGGCTCGTTCCTCGGCATCCAGCTTGCCGGCATTCTCCAGAAAAGCACTCTCAGCCTCCTGGGCATATTTCTCGAAGTCACCCGGCTCGATGAGCTCGTCCTGGCAACGAGAAAAGAAGTCACTCAGAGCGTGCAGGAAGGCGCCGGGTTCAGCCAACTTTTGGAAGAACTCGAGTTGGAGTTGCTCCAGGCGTTGGCGGAGAAAAACCCACACATCCTCTTTGTCCAGCAGCATGCGCTCCCTGGCCTGCCCGTGATCTGCCCCTGGGTTGCAAACAAGTTCGTAAGCGAAGGCGTGAAAAGTGGAGACGTGTGGGAAGGCGGCGAGGTCAGGCAGGGCCTGGCCGACACGAGACTTCATCTCTCCGGCAGCCTTCTCCGTGAAGGTTAGGGCCAGAATGTTTTGCGGTTCGAGTCCGGGGGCGTGCTGGAGCAAATGGACAATACGCTGCGTAATGACGCGGGTCTTGCCGCTTCCCGGACCCGCAATGATGAGCAGCGGTCCATCGCCGTGTTCAACCGCCCGGAGCTGTTCCGGGTTGAGCTCCAACATGAAAGCAACCAAGTCGACAGTCGATGGTCGAAGGTCGAAAGTGGACTGACACGAAAAGTGGGTGGCAAGTTGCCCCGATTCCAACCCAAGAAAGCCGTGCCTTCGTGCGGGCACCGCCACCCCAACATGCTGCTGAAAGAAGCCATTCTAGCATTCGCTCATGCGCTGTCCCCATGTTTATTCGGCGGGGCCTCCCGTTCGAGCCGCTGGTGAGATAGGATTCAGGATTCGGGATTCAGGAAAAAGCACCCGCGCACTTCTCTGGCCCTTGAATCCTCTGTTATGGTTGACCTTCGAATCGGGACTCGGTTATCTTGGGATTTCTGTGCAACGAGTTAATCGACTACCAACGCGAAGCACCTCCTTTCCCAAGCTGCCCGCCGGGCAGGGCCCTGTACCGGACGGTATAGGGCAGGGCAGTGAGCCACCGCGTGGTGTTGGCTTGTTCATTTTGCCTGCGGGGAGTCGAACACAAAGAGACTGTCTGGCCAGCCCCACGTCGCTTTCAATGCTAAGATATGGGGGGCTGGTAGCGTTCGTAACCAAACCGACGTATTGGCCGTCCATTAATAAGGTGCGCTTATCGAAAGACGAGTGTCCTCGACGTGCGGCCAAGTCCCAAGGGTAGGGAGATCGAGATAAAAGCTGTGTCACGCAGCCTGCATTTACAAAGGACAGAAACATGAGCTCGCCCAGTACAATAGAAAGAAATGATGAGGTCCAGGTTCAACCAAGCATTTCGCCAGGGCTTCCGGGGAAGGAACCCAAGCGCCGCTGGTGGGTTTGGCTGCTAGCGCTCGCGGTTTTGGCATACGGAGCGTACCGCATACGGAAGGGAATGGTAGCGTCGCAAGCGGCGAACGTCACCGCGCCGGGGAGTGCGCCTGGGCGAAATTTCGGCGCAGTCCCGGTGGTTGTCGCCCAGGCCAGCCAAGGTGACATCGGCGTCTATTTTACCGGGCTGGGCGCTGTCACGCCGATTTATACAGTAACGGTAAAAAGTCAAATTGCCGGGTACCTGATGGAGGTCCTCTACAAGGAGGGCCAGATTGTTCACAAGGGGGACTTGCTGGCGCAAGTTGATCCGCGGCCTTACCAGGTGATGCTGGAGCAAGCTGAGGCCGGGTTGGCACGCGACATGGCCAACCTGGAAAATGCGAAAGTAGACTTGAAGCGTTATCAAACGCTCGTCCCTCTCCGAGCCGTTCCGGAGCAACAACTGGCCACCCAAGACGCGTTGGTGAAGTCAGACGACGGAATCGCCAAAACGGACCAAGCCCAAATTGATACCGCCAAGCTCGATCTCGTCTATTGCCATATTACAGCCCCCATTACCGGCCGCGTGGGCCTGCGGCTGGTCGATCCGGGGAATTTCGTGACCCCGACCGATGCTACTGGATTGGTGGTCATTACCCAAATCGAGCCGATCAGCGTGATCTTTACACTTCCCGAAGATCAGCTCCCGGCTATTATGGAGCGAATGCACGCAGGAGCCCGGCTCAGAGTCGACGCTTACGACCGGGAAATGAAGAAAATCGCCCAAGGTTGGCTCGAGACGATCGATAATCAGATCGATCCCACCACCGGGACGGTCAAGCTGCGCGCCAATTTCGACAATCGAGACGAGGCATTGTTTCCGAATCAGTTTGTCAATGCCAAGCTGCTGGTTGAGGAGAAGGATGGGGTGACCCTCATGCCCACGGCGGCCGTGCAACGGAACTCCCAAAGGACGTACGTTTTTCTCGTGCGACCTGATTCCACCGTGACGGTAAGGACGATTACCATCGGCACCACGGAAGGGGATGAATCGGAGGTCACCTCAGGGCTGGCCCCAGGTGACGTCGTGGTGATGACCGGCGTGGACAGGCTGCAAGAAGGAACGAAGGTCCGGTTCCAGAAGGGCGGGGAAAAGGCGGGGACGTAGGCCGGTGGGCAGCGGGCTGATGGAAAAGGCAAGAGTCAAAGCCCAAAGGGCAAAAGTCAAAACCGAGGCTGCTCGTCCGTTTGCCTTTTGCGCTTTGCCTTTTGCCTTGGTTCCTAAGCGCCCATCTGCCCATCTGCCCATCTACCTGTTGCCTGCGCTGCGTCACAGTTCCCTGAAGTTGAGGAGTCAATGAGTCCGTCACGGATCTTTATTATCCGGCCCGTAGCCACTTCGTTGCTCATGGTGGCCATTCTGCTGGCGGGCGCTGTAGGATTCAAACAATTGCCGGTTTCAGCCCTGCCGGAAGTGGATTATCCTACCATTCAGGTCATCACCTTTTATCCTGGGGCCAGCCCGGACGTGATGGCGTCTTCGGTCACTGCCCCCTTAGAGCGCCAGTTTGGCCAAGTGCCCGGGCTCCAGCAGATGACCTCGACGAGCTCGAACGGCAGTTCCATCGTCACCTTGCAGTTTAACCTTAGCCTGAATATCGACGTGGCCGAGCAGGAAGTGCAAGAGTCCATCAATGCTGCCGGGACTTACCTGCCTCCCGACCTCCCCACTCCGCCCATTTACAGCAAGAGCAATCCCGCCGACGCCCCGGTTCTGACCCTGGCGCTCAGTTCTGATACGTTGCCCTTATCGAAAGTTGAGGACCTTGCGGATACCCGCCTAGCGCCGAAGATTTCCCAGTTGCCGGGAGTGGGCTTGGTGAGCATCAGTGGCGGGCAGAAACCTGCGGTGCGGATTCGCGCCAATCCCACCTTGATGGCCTCCTACGGCATTAACCTCGAGGATCTGCGCAGCGCCATCGTCGCCGCCAACGTGGACCAAGCCAAGGGTAGCTTTGACGGCCCGCACCAGAACTATCAGATTGGCGCCAATGACCAGTTGATCTCCAGCGCGGATTACCGGCCGCTGATTGTGGCCTACCGAAATGGCTCGCCCGTTAACTTGACCGACGTGGCGAGAGTCGAGGACGACGTCGAGAACGTCCGCCAGGCCGCCTGGATGAACGATACTCCCGCGGTGATCGTGAATATTCAGCGCCAGCCGGGCGCCAATGTCATCGCCGTGGTGGACCGCATCAAGGCCCTGCTCGGTCAGCTCATGAAGGCGGTGCCATCCTCCGTGAAGGTCAGCATTCTGACCGACCGGACCACCACGATTCGCGCCTCCGTCCACGACGTCGAGTTCGAATTGATGCTGACGGTGGCTCTGGTGGTGATGGTCATTTTCCTCTTCCTGCGCAACCTTGCCGCCACCGTCATTCCCAGCGTCGCGGTACCGCTCTCGCTGGTGGGAACCTTCGGAGTGATGTATCTGCTCGGGTACAGCCTGAATAACCTTAGCTTGATGGCCTTGACCATTTCCACCGGATTCGTGGTGGACGACGCCATCGTGATGATCGAGAACATCACCCGCTACATCGAAGAAGGCGAGCCGCCGCTCCAGGCGGCGCTGAAGGGTTCGGCGCAGATTGGCTTCACGATTGTTTCGTTGACCATTTCCTTGATTGCCGTGCTCATTCCGCTGTTGTTCATGGGCGACATTGTCGGGCGGCTTTTCCGCGAGTTTGCCGTTACGCTGGCGGTCACCATCCTGGTTTCCGCGATCGTGTCCTTGACGCTCACTCCCATGATGTGCTCGAAGCTGCTCAAGCATTCGCCGGAGGCCGATCAGACCCGCTTCTATCGGGTCACCGAAAAGGGCTGGAAGGCCATCATATCCTTCTATGACCGGACGCTTCAGGTGGTCCTGCGCCACCAAACCTTGACGCTGCTGGTCGCCGCCGGGACCCTGGTCCTCACCATTGTGCTCTACATCTACGTGCCGAAGGGTTTCTTCCCGATTCAAGATACCGGGGTCATCCAAGGCATCTCGGAAGCCTCGGAGACGGTGTCTTTTCCGGAAATGGCCACCTTGCAGCAAGAGCTGGGCAAGATCATTCTGAAGGACCCGGCCGTCGAAAGCCTCTCCTCGTTCATCGGGATCGACGGGACCAACACCACGCTCAATAGCGGGCGCATCCTCATCAACCTCAAGCCGCTCGACGAACGAAAGATAACCGCCAGCGAGGTCATCCGCCGCTTGCAGCCGGAGCTCGCTCAGGCGCCGGGAATCACTCTGTTTATGCAGCCGGTGCAAGATATCACGGTGGAGGACCGCGTCAGCCGCACGCAGTTCCAATACACCCTCGAGGATCCTAACTCTGACGAGCTTTATGCCTTTGCCCCCCGCATGCTCAGGAGACTGCAACAGTCACCGTTGTTGCGCGATGTGGCGAGTGACCAGGAGGTGGGCGGGCTGTCTACCAGATTGATATTCGATCGCAGCACAGCGTACCGTCTCGGCATCTCCCCCTCGACAATCGACCAAACGCTTTACGACGCTTACGGACAGCGGGAGGTGTCCACAATCTACACTCAGTTGAACCAATACCACGTGGTATTGGAAGTGGATCCGTCTTATATGAAGAATCCTCTGGACCTGCGCGACCTCTTCATTCGTACCAACGAAGGCAGCACTACCGGATCCGCGGGGTTGGTAGCGGGCGGCTCGTCCGCTAGCCAGTTGTATGGACCGACAAGCTCGCTGACCGCGGCCAACACCAGTCTCTCGAATTCTACCTCGTCTTCTTCCCTTTCCGCTTCCACCATCGGCTCGGATAACGCCTTCGGCCTCGGTCAGATCGCTTCTACTGCGCATTTCCCCAACGGTGGTCAGGTGCCGCTGTCAGCCTTCACGCACGTGGAGGAGACAAACGTTCCCATCACCGTGAACCACCAGGGCCAATTCCCGGTGGTCACTCTCTCTTTCAATCTGGCCCCCCGGGCTTCGCTGGGAGACGCGGTGGTGGCCGTGAACAAGGTGAAGGACGAGAGCCACATGCCCGCCGCCGTTCAGGCGGCCTTTCAGGGTACGGCGGCGTCGTTCCTGGCTTCGCTCTCCAATGAGCCCGTGCTGATCCTGGCCGCGCTCGTCACGGTCTACATCGTTTTGGGCGTTTTGTATGAAAGCTACATTCACCCCGTCACCATCCTGTCCACGCTGCCCTCGGCGGGTGTGGGCGCCCTGCTGTCACTAATGATCGTGCGGACTGATTTCAGCGTGATTGCGCTTATCGGATTGGTCCTGCTCATCGGGATTGTCAAGAAGAACGGCATCATGATGATCGATTTCGCTTTGGACGCGGAGCGCAAGGAAGGGATGACGCCGGTAAATGCCATCTATCAGGCCTGCTTGCTGCGGTTTAGGCCCATCATGATGACCACCATGGCGGCGTTGCTGGCCGGCGTCCCGTTGGCGCTGGGCACCGGTATGGGTTCGGAACTGCGCCGGCCTTTGGGAATCACCATGGTCGGCGGACTCCTTTTGAGCCAGTTGCTGACCCTTTATACGACCCCGGTCATTTATCTCTGGTTTGATCGCTTGGCGCGAGGCCTTTCCCAGTGGCGCGGTCGCGGGAAGCCAGTGACGAGTGGCGAGTGACAAGTGACGAGCAAGATTGCTGATTTTCGATTGACGATGGACGATTGGGCAAAATCGAAAATCGACAATCGGCCATCGCCGCAGTCCAGACACTGAGCCGGTTCCGGCAGAGTAAGAAGATTTCAAACGGCAAATGGCAAAGAGCAAATGGCAAATGGAATTGAAAAAACAATCTGAATTTTGCCATTTGCTCTTTGCCATTTGAATTTCTTTACCGATGAATATCTCCGAACCTTTCATCCGACGACCCGTGGCGACGACGCTCCTCGTCATTGCCATCTTTTTAGCGGGCGCAGTGGCTTTCCGTTTGTTGCCGGTGTCGCCGTTGCCGCAAGTGGATTTCCCCACGATATCCGTCAGCGCAGGTTTGCCCGGAGCGAGCCCGGAGATCATGGCCTCCTCGGTCGCCACCCCGCTCGAGCGCCAGTTTGGGCGCATTGCGGCGGTCAGCGAGATGACTTCCGCGAGCGCCTTGGGGTCGTCCAGCGTCACCTTGCAATTCAATTTGGAACGGAATATCGACGCCGCGGCGCGCGATGTTCAGGCCGCCATCAATGCGGCCCGCGGATACCTTCCCACCAATCTTCCCAGCAACCCGACCTATCGGAAGGTGAACCCGGCTGATTCGCCTATTCTCATCCTGGCCCTCACCTCTGACATCCTCTCCAAAAGCCAGATCTACGATTATGCTTCCACGATTATGGCCCAGAAGCTGTCACAAGTGAGCGGTGTGGGCCAGGTGTTCGTGGGAGGGGGCGCGCTCCCCGGGGTGCGCGTAGAAGTGAACCCCACCTTGCTCAACAAGTACGGCGTCGGGCTGGAGCAAGTCCGGGGCGTGCTGAGTAATGCCAACTCGAACACTCCCAAAGGATACTTTTCTGACGGTCATCGCATGTGGCAGGTGGGGGCCAACGACCAGCTCTTCCACGCGGTGGACTATCGGCCGCTGATTGTGGCTTATCGGAAAGGCTCACCGGTACGCCTCTCGGACATTGCGGAGGTGCGGGACGGGCCGCAGACGATCATGTCCTCCGGTTATACCAACGGTAAACCGTCCGTTTTGCTCGTCATCTTTCGCCAGCCGGGCGCGAATATCATCGATACAGTGGACCGCGTCCGGGCCATGCTGCCGCAGCTCAAAGCGGACATTCCCCCGTCCATTGATACGGGCTTCGCCATGGATCAGACCCTGACCATCCGCAGTTCGGTGCGGGACGTGGAGCGGACGCTGATCATCTCGGTGCTTCTGGTGATCTTGGTGGTTTTCGTCTTTCTGCGCAACGCGCGGAGCACGTTCATTCCCAGCATGGCCGTCCCGGTGTCCCTGGTGGGGACTTTTGGGATCATGTACCTGCTGGGCTATAGTCTCGATAACCTTTCCTTGATGGCTCTGTGTATTTCTACGGGGTTTGTGGTGGATGACGCCATCGTGGTGATTGAGAACATCACGCGCTACTTGGAGAAGGGCATAGCGCCGTTCGCGGCGGCGCTGCGAGGCGCGCGGGAGATTGGCTTCACCGTGCTGACCATGAGCATTTCGCTGGTGGCGGTGTTTATCCCCCTTCTGCTGATGGGGGGGATCGTCGGCCGGTTGTTTCGCGAGTTTGCCGTGACTCTGTCCGCGGCCATTCTGGTTTCCCTGGTGGTCTCGCTCACCGCGACGCCCTCCATGTGCGCGCATCTCCTCAAGCAGCATGAGTCCCACGGCCGGCTTTACCGGACCTCCGAGCTCGCCTTCAATTGGGTGGTAGGGTTCTATGGCAGAACCTTGGCCGTCGTCCTGCGTTTCCCGGCCACCACCCTGGCCGTGTTGCTGGCCACCATCGCCCTGAATGTTTACCTCTACATTCATGTCCCCAAGGGATTCTTCCCGCAGCAGGATAACGGGCGCATGATGGGGTCGATCATTGCCGATCAGGACACCTCCTACCAGGCCATGGACAAGATTCTGCGGCAGATGATTGGAATCATCACGGCTGACCCGGCCGTGGATGCCGTAAGCGGCTTCTGCGGCGGAGGCGGCCCCGGTGGCGGGGCCATCAATCAAGCGCGGATGTTTATCATGCTCAAGCCCCCCGCCCAGCGAAAAATCACCGCCGACCTGGTGATTGCGCGTTTACGCCCAAAGTTGGCGGGCGTGCCGGGCGCAACGCTTTATATGCAATCCTCGCAGGACATCCGCGTCGGGGGACGCTTTGGCGCCGCCCAGTATCAGTTCACCATGCAAGGCGATAATCTGCACGACCTCCAAGCCTATGGCCCGCGCATGTTGGAGGAATTAAGGACTATCCCGTTGATCGTGGATGTGAATACCGATCAGCAGAATAGCGGCTTGCAAAGTTACGTGCAGGTTGATCGCTCCACCGCCGCCCGCTTCGGGATATCGTCGCAACTCGTCGATAACACCCTTTACGACGCCTTCGGAGAGCGCGAGGTCTCAACCATGTACACTCCGCTCAACCAGTATTATGTGGTCATGCTGGTGGGGCGGGCATTTTGGCAGAACCCCTTGACCCTGCGCCAAGTTTACGCCTATGCACCGAACGGGCAGGAGGTTCCCTTGAGCGCGTTCTCGCATTTTAATTCCATCACCGCGCCACTCGCGGTAAATCATCAGGGTCTCTCACCGTCGGTAATGATTTCGTTCAATCTCCAACCAGGCGTGCCCCTGGGGGATGCGGCGGACGCTATTCTGGCCAAGGCCGCCAAGATTGGTTTGCCCTCGACGATTCACACCGGCTTTTCCGGGACCGCGCAGGCTTATCAGGATTCACTTTCCAGCGAGCCGCTGCTGATCGCCGCCGCCCTCATTTCGGTTTACCTGGTCCTGGGCATCCTTTACGAAAGCTACGTTCATCCCGTTACCATTCTCTCCACCTTGCCGTCGGCGGGGGTGGGCGCGCTGCTGGCGCTCCTGCTCACACGGACCGAGCTCACGGTGATCGCCATCATCGGAATCATTCTGCTGATCGGACTTGTGAAAAAGAACGCCATCCTGATGATTGACTTTGCGCTGGCCGCCGAGCGCAACGAAGGAAAGTCTTCCCGTGACTCGATCTACGAAGCATGCCTGTTGCGCTTCCGGCCCATCATGATGACCACCATGGCGGCCATGCTCGGCGCCGTGCCGCTCGCCCTCGGCACCGGGATGGGCTCGGAATTCCGCCGTCCGCTGGGAATCGCAATCATCGGCGGCCTGGCGGTGAGCCAGTTGCTGACCTTGTACACGACCCCGGTGGTGTATCTTTACTTCGACCGGGTCCAACACTGGTGGTGGAGGCACATAGGTATTCGGCGTCAGGAAGAAGCCTGAGCCGCTGGAGTGGAAGGTATGGAGCTGGGGAATAAATCATCAGGTTCAGCGGAGGGGCGGGGCTTCAGCCCCGCCATCGAGCGTAGCCCCTCCCTCTCTACCCCCTCCTCACAGGGGAGAGAGGGGGCCCGAAAGGCTAGTGAGCCCCTTTTGCGGCGGGGTTAAAACTCCGCCTTTCCGACATGGTCGAAAAACATTGGATATCGAGAGACACGACTCATGAACCGTAAGACTAATGCCTTTCTCCGTGGGTTTCGCCCACGCCTAGTTATGGAACTCCCCTTCCAGGGACCAAAGGCCTTACTTGCCTGCCTACTGATTACTGCCTTCTGCCTACTGCTCTTCTCGAGTGCCTGCATGGTCGGACCGAAGTATCAACGGCCCACCGCGCAGGTCCCCCCGGCGTATAAGGAGCCCCCGCCCGCCAACTGGAAGGAAATGCAGGGCTGGAAGCAAGCTCAGCCCAACGAAGCAGCGAAGCGTGGAAAGTGGTGGGAGGTCTATAACGATCCTGAACTCAATGCGCTGGAGGAGCAGGTGAGCATATCCAACCAGAACATTCTGGCGGCGGAGGCGCAATTCCGTGAGGCTAAATTCGCTGTCCGGATTGCGCGCTCCAACCTGTACCCGACCATTTCCGTCGCTCCTACCATTGTGAACGCGCGGGCGTCATCCAATTCGCCTTTTAGTACGGGGCAACAAACCACCTACAACCTGCCGGTGGATGTGTCTTGGGAGGCCGACACTTGGGGAAGTATCCGGCGCAGTATTCGGTCGAGCGCGGAGGCCGCACAAGCCAGCGACGCCCAGTTGGAAAACGCGCGACTGTCTTATCAGGCGGAACTCGCGCAAGATTACTTTGAGTTGCGCGGCACGGATGGCGAGAAAGAATTGCTCGAAACAACCGTGAGTTCCTATCAGGATTACGTCAAGCTCACGCAGGACAGGTTTAATAGTGGTGTGGCGTCGGGCTCGGACGTTGCTCAGGCGCAGACTCAACTGGAAACCGCGCGGGCCCAGTTGATCGATTATGATGTGGCGCGCGCACAGTACGAGCACGCCATTGCCGTCCTGGCAGGTAAGTCCCCCGCCGACCTTTCCATCTCTTACCGTTCCATCAAGATCACTCCGCCACCCGTGCCGGTGGGGCTGCCTTCCCAACTGCTGGAACGGCGGCCCGATATCGCCAACGCCGAACGGCAAATGGCCGAGGCCAACGAGCAGATTGGCATTGCCAAAGCTGCCTTTTACCCAGCCATTGGCCTCACCACCACCAGCTCGCCGGTAGGCCTTGAAAGTACGTCATTCTTACATTGGCTCTCCTGGCCAAGCCGATTCTGGTCCGTAGGTCCAGGGTTGGCGGAGACGGTCTACGATGCCGGCAGACGCCGCGCGACGTTGAACCAGTCAATAGCAGCCTATGACGCCACGGTGGCGAATTATCGCCAGACCGTTCTCACAGCCTTCCAGCAAGTCGAAGATAATCTGGCGGCGCTGCGCGTGCTCGAGAATGAAGCACAAGCCGAGGACAATGCCGTAAAAGCCGCCCAAAATTCGCTGGATATCTCCACTTACCAATACAAGGCCGGCACCGTCAACTACCTCACCGTCATCACCGAGCAAGCGATTCTTCTGCAAGACCAGGTGCAAGCCCTGAATATTCTTACTCGCCGCATGAGCGCCAGCGTCCTTCTGGTTGAAGCGCTGGGCGGCGGGTGGGATACTTCGAAGCTGCCTACCGTGCACGACGTGGCACATGGGAAGTAGGTAGGCACAAACGAGATCTGCTAGAATTGCGGCGCCAACCTCCGCACGTTGGTTGGTTCCGCTGGGATGCTGACCCCACCCCTGGCAATGCTTCGACGCCAAGCTCACGAAGCGTTGTCAGCCGCTCGCATGTAATGCCAAGCGACCGGTAAACGTAGCCGGTGCGCACCGCGGCGGGTGGGTCGGGCCCACCTTCGAATACGTCAGCGGGATTGCGAAAGAAGGCACCTTGCGGGGATCCCGCAACACCCAGTTGGGGAGGGAAGCAAGCGTGCTGTTGCCTGTGGACAGCACCTCTCTTGAGCGCGTCCGCGGGCTCTACACTAAGGTTTCTCTGGCCCCCCTGGAATGCGCCAAGCACATCCCTGGAAGCGCACGATCACAAGAAGACCACCGACTGAATACCTGAAATCTCAAAGCGCTTTCGGCAGCGGAGGTTCTTGCATTGTACGAAATCGTCTCGCCGTAGCATATAGTTCCTTGATTTTGCAAATCGCGCGCGATCTCGTTCGTCCGCGTGACCTGGAAGCTTCTTCCTTTTTGTGCGCACCAACCACCGAATCTCGTAGGTGTCTGTCTGGTGACAAAACAGGCAGGAGAGAGTGGCAGGTTTCAGAGTCTCATTTTCATCAAAAAATTCGCGCTCATCCATACTTTGCCTATCTTAGCCGGATTTCTCCTGCAACTCCACACGCATTTGAGGACAGGGACGCCTTGTCCGGCGAGAAAGCATTAGTACAATTCTCTCTAGCAGAAGTATAATGTGCTGGGGGCGGGACTCACACAGTCTCTTAGGTTTTTCTACGAGCGGAGGACCAGTCGCATGGCCCACACTTTGGGGGAACAAGAGCTCGCCGATTACCTCTTCGATCGCATCATTGTGAATTGCCCGACCTGCCTGGACACGAAGTGCCTGCGTGTGGCGTGTCTGAAGGTTGCGGAGGAGTTGCTCGAGGACGCTGAAATCGTTTACAAGCTGGCGCCTGTTTCCGACGGTGGAGCGTAACCGGCCCTGATCTCCGGAAAAAGAAAGACTGCAAGGGCAAGGGGAGACTGTGTGCCTCATTCGATGGCCCGATACTGCCACGACTCCTTAAAAGCAAGAAAAGACTTCGAAATATAACTCTTGCATATCATCGTTACCGCTCCCTCAGGCAACCGACTCTTGCGGCAGGAATCTTGGACCCAGCCACGCAAACGCCAGGGCGTCGATCAGCCCATGCGCCAGCATGGAAGGATAAAGGCTTCCGAAGTGAATGACGGGATAGGCCAGCAGCGCCCCCAGCAGAGACGCTCTTAACATCCCGTTCCAACCTTGATAAACGTGCGCCAGCCCGAAGGCCAGCGATGAAGCAGCCAACGCCCATGCGCCGGAACGCAGCCATTGAGTAAGTTGAGCGAGGAGGAAGCCGCGATACAAGAATTCCTCGCAGAGGGCGGCCGTCGGAGCTAGGAGTAGCACGGACCAGAACTTTTCCTGGCGTGTCTTGGGAACCAATAGGCGAACCAGTTCGGCCTCCGCCGGCCACCACCCACGGCGTTCAAGGAAAAGGCCCAGGCAAATGCCGGCCACAGACAATGCAACCAGAGCACCTGCCCAGGTGAGCGCGGTGACTGGCGCGAGCGTTCGGAAGCCCAGGGAAAAGGCACTCAGCGAGCTGAGAAAAAAGATGAGCAGCCCCAAGCCCGCCAGCACCCACTGCGAAATCGCCGCCGAGAGGTAAAGTGCGAGCCGCGACATCTGACGGACTTGGCTGTCGCGCGCGGTTGATAAGGAAAGAGCTGGAACGCCAACAACCAACAAGAGTATGAAAAGAACCGACAGTGCCCTGGGTAGCATTTCCGGTCCAACTGGAGTGAAGATCTGGAACAGATTATTCCTTTTGTTCAAGACTGGGGTGTATGGTACGAATCCTCGTATCTGACTGTAGGATCAGCGGTATCGCGTACGTCTTATAGCCAGGAAGCTGAATTTCCAACTCATGTTTGCCGACCGGCAGCTTCAAGATCGAGGGGGTATTGCCATAGAAATCGCCGTCGATCAAGATCTCGGCGCCGGAAGGATCGGAGAAGCACTCCACCGTGACCCTCTCCGCCTTGGCGAGCGGCGACGCCGATTGGCCCGGCGAGGAAGCGGGGGGTGTCGCAGGCGCCGCAGGCGTGGAGGAGGTCACGCTCGGTGTAACGGTCGAGGGGGTTGGCACTACCACTTGCGCAGGCGTGGGAGGCGGCGTTGGAGCCTGCGTGGGAGGGATCGTCGGAGCAGCGCTGGGCGTAGCGGCGAGTGCAGGGACGCTGGGCTGCCCGCTCACTGCCACTTCTCTAGCCTCATTGACATAAGCTGTGTATTCGGTCCCTTTCGGCGCCCCAACCCCTCCTTTGAAACTCGATTCGACCTTGATCTGATCCTGCCCAGGGTTCTTGGCTCTTGCTCCAACGCTGCGCAGCTTGACATCGGTAAGGTCCGGCAACCGCACTCCTTCGATGTCAAACTTGATGAATTTCCCCTTCTTAACACTTTGCACGGCGCCCCACGAAACAGCTCCTTCCGGGATCACAGTCATTCCCTGGATGACCACGGGACTAGCTACCTCGAAATCCACCCGGGCGCCCTCCTCGACTTGGTCACTCGCGAGGTCGGCCTTCAAACGCACGCGCACGGGAGTCCCCTCAGGCAGGCGCACCCGCTGGCCGAAAGCCAAGCAACTCGGGATCAACATGCAGACAAGAACCATTCCAATCGAATGCTTCACTTTCACAGTGGCCTCCAGCTCCCAAGACTCGATCTGTCCCTCACCCGCAGCCCCATGCCACTCCAATCCTGCCCGTTCATTGCTTTTCCAGAGTGGCGCGAATCGAAGGGTATGAACCCGGCTCGACCATCATGGTGCGCGTCCAGGAGTTATACCCACCTACTCGCAACTGGATAACGTGGCGCCCCGCGTCAACGTGCTGTATAGAGGGGGTGTTCCCGACCAAGTTGCCGTCAATCAGAATATCCGCTCCTGGTGGATTACTCTTAATGTCCACTGTGGCCGGCTCTTCCGGCGCCGACACGGTGGGTACGACGGGCACCGGAGTGGAAGGGGCAGCAACCGTGGGGGTCGGCCCGCTCAAGGTGGCAGGCACAGCGGCAACGGTTGTGATCGGCGGCGGCGCGACCGGGGTATCAGAAACCCTCACCGTAACTGGAGAATCGACGTAAGCAGCGTATTCCTTCCCTTTTTCAGCCCCAATCACGCGCTCGGCATAGCCGGGGACCAAGTCGTTGGCCTCAATCTCATTCTCTTTGGATTCTGCTTTCTTGGATTTGTCGGGGCGCGCCCGAAGCGGAATGTCTTGACTATCCACGGATCGGACAGACACAAACCGGAAAGTCACCGAGGCATCCTTCGCGTTTCTCTTTCCTGCTCCCTTCACTGCAACCACCTTGCCTAGCGCCGGGTCTCCCGTATGGATTACCACATGGCCCGCCACCACCACGTCTTCGGCAACATCAAATTCTATCGTCTCGCCTTTGACTACCTTCTCCGTCGTCAGCACATCGTGGAGCTTGAGCCGTACAATCTGCCCTTGGCCAACAGGCACTTGCGCCGCAGGCGCGGGAGTAGAAAGATAAACAAGCATGAAGAATGTGCCCAACCAGGTCCACTTACCATCCCGCTGGAAATACTCAGTTGAGATGTTTGGGATTGCGCTTTCGCGTCTCATGACAACCTCCAGGTCCCCCTCCGCCAACTCTGTGATCCGGCAGCGAGCGCGCCGCGCCTGACGGGTTTATTTCGCAAGACGGCTGCGTGCATTGTCTCACCACCATGGCGCACGGTCAAGCCCACGCATCGAGCCTGTCGCGGCAAAATGATAATGTCCGGTTTCAGCAAAGTAGAAATGTCCTGTTCCACTCCGTCAAACTTGACGGATGGAAAAACAGGAGATGCTGATGCTGAGTGGGAAA
>Ga0326727_10006320_pt1 | contig 32635 bp, 30 predicted proteins | sample MB2enrmetagenome_FD_207643 | JGI IMG/M metagenome (GOLD analysis project Ga0326727, IMG submission 207643) | Lab enriched peat soil microbial communities from McLean, Ithaca, NY, United States - MB29MY | ecosystem: Environmental > Terrestrial > Soil > Wetlands > Peat | place: USA: New York...
CTTATGCGGGCGGAAGCAACGGCTATGGCGCGGTTTACCAAATCTCCAGCAATGGAGCGTTCACCCCGCTTTATTCGTTCACCGGCGCGGACGATGGCGCTTACCCGGAAGGCGGCCTCGTCCAAGCCGGCAACGGCTGTCTCTACGGGACAACTTATGAAGGCGGAAGCAACAGCTATGGTACGGTCTATCAAATCTCCACCAATGGCGCGTTCACGCCGCTTTTTTCATTCAGTTACACCAATGGCGGTTATCCGGAAGCCGGGCTGATCCAGGCCGGCAACGGCTATCTCTACGGGACAACTTATGAAGGCGGAACCAATGGCGGCTACGGCACGGTTTATCAAATCTCCACCGGCGGAGCGTTCACGCCGCTTTTTTCATTCAGTTACACCAATGGCGGTTATCCGGAAGCCGGGCTGATCCAGGCCGGCAACGGCGCTCTCTACGGGACAACTTATGAAGGCGGAAGCAACGGCTATGGCACGGTCTATCAAATCTCCACCAACGGAGCGTTCACCTCGCTTTATTCATTCAATTACGACAGTGGCGGTTATCCGGAAGGCGGGTTGATCCAGGCCGGCAACGGCCATCTCTACGGGACAACTTATGAAGGCGGAAGCAACTTCTACTATGGCACGGTCTATCAAATCTCCACCGACGGAGCGTTCTCGTCGCTTTTTTCATTTGGTTATGGGAACGGTGGCTCTTATCCGGAAACCGCCCTCGTCCAGTCCGGCGATGGCAATCTCTACGGGACAACTTATCAGGGCGGAGCCGGCGGCGACGGCACAGTTTATCAAATCTCCACCAATGGCGTGCTCAACACTCTCTATTCGCTCACGGACGGAGATGATGGCTCCAATCCGAAAGGCGCCCTCCTCCAGGCAGGCGACGGCAATCTCTACGGAACGGCTTACGCAGGCGGGGCCTCCAACTACGGCGCCGTGTTTGTGCTCGATGCCCTCCAGATCTCGCCTCGGAAACCCGTGCCCGCCCTTCTCTACGGGGGAGCCAACCCCATCACAGAACAGACGATCACGTTGAGCAACCTTGGCGCGCTCTCCTTGGAGTGGAGCCTGGCCAACACCTCCTCCTGGCTGACCCTTTCGGTTTCCAACGGCGCTGTGGCGCCGGGCGGCTCCACCGCTCTGACTGTGAGCGTCGCCGCCGTCGCCAGCCTGCAGCCGGGATTCTATCCCGCCGTGCTCGACTTCACCAATTTGGCTGATGGCGTTGTGCAAAGCTACCCGGTGAACTTGCAAGTGCTCCTGGCCCCCCTCCCCCCTTTCGCCTCCTTCCCTGCCAACGACGGCGCAGATCCTTATTCCCCCCTGATCCGGGCCTCTGACGGCTATCTCTACGGCACAACAGTCAACGGCGGACTCAATGGGGATGGCACGGTCTATCAAATCTCCACCAATGGCGCGCTGATCATACTTTATGGGTTCACAGGCGGAAATGACGGAGCCAATTCTTATGCGGGACTAATGCAAGCCAGGGACGGTTATCTCTACGCAACAACTGCCAATGGCGGAATCTACGGCTATGGCACCGTTTTTCAGACCGACACCAATGGCGTGCTCAACACTGTTTATTCGTTCACAGGCGGGAATGATGGAGGCAATTCTTATGCGGGCGTGATCCAGGGCAGCGACGGCAGTCTCTACGGAACCACTTCCGCCTACGGCGCCTCCGGCTACGGCACGGTTTTTCGAATCAACACCGAAGGCACGTTCAGCAACCTTTATTCGTTCACAGGCGGGAATGATGGAGGCAATCCTGATGCCGGCCTGATCCAGGCCAGTGACGGCAATCTCTACGGAACGACTTCAGGAGGGGCCTTCTACGGCACCATTTTCCGGATCACCACCAACGGCGCGCTCACGACAATTTATCCGTTCACCGGCGCGGACGATGGCGCTTATCCGGAAGCGGGCCTCGTTCAGGCCAGCGACGGCAATCTCTACGGAACGGCTTCCGCCGGCGGGGTCATCGGCTTGGGCACGGTCTTTCGGGTCAGCACCAGCGGCGCCTTCGATGCGTTGTTTTCCTTCAACGACACGGACGGCTCGACACCTGTGGCCGGCCTGGTTCAGGGAGCCGACGGCGCTCTCTATGGAACAACTTCCACCGGGACTGGCCACACCGCTTCCGGCACAGCATTCCGGGTCACCACCAATGGCGCATTCAACTCCATTCATCTGTTCACGGGTGGGTCCGATGGAGGCAGTCCGCAAGCCGGTTTGATCCAGCTCAGCGACGGCAATCTCTACGGCACAGCTTCCGCCGGCGGGTTCGGCAGCGATGGCACGGTTTTCAAGGTCAGCACCAATGACGCCTTCACCCTGCTCCATGCGTTTGTCATCACCGGTCCGGTTGACTCTTCGGGGGGGTTGCAGCTCAGCGGCGGCGATCTCTACGGGACAACGGCCAAAGGCGGGACCAACGGCCAAGGCTCCGTTTTTCAAGTCACCTCCAATGGCACGCTCACTACAATCTATTCGTTCTCCGGCGGAAATGGCGGTTCCGTCTCCGGCCTGATCCTGGCCGGCGATGGCTGTTTCTACGGGACAACTTACGGCGGCGGAAAGTACGGCGATGGCACGCTCTATCAAATCTCCAGCACCGGAGTGTTCACGCCGCTTTTCTTGTTCAATTCCGAGAATGGCGCTGATCCGGAAGGCGTCCTGGTCCAAGCCGGCGACGGCTATCTCTACGGGACAACTGCTTCAGGCGGATCCAACGGCTATGGCACGGTCTATCAAATCTCCACCAACGGAGCGTTCACGCCGCTTTTTTCATTCAATTACAGCGATGGCGGTGATCCGGAAGCCGGGCTGATCCAGGCCGGCGATGGCTATCTCTACGGGACGACTTATGAGGGCGGATCCAACGGCTATGGCACGGTTTATCAAATCTCCACCAACGGAGCGTTCAACTCACTTTATTCCTTCACGGACGGGTACGATGGAAGCTATCCCGCCGCCGGCCTTATCCAGGCCGGAAACGGCTATCTTTATGGAACCACTTCATCGGGCGGCTCCAACGGTTATGGCACGGTCTATCAAATCTCCACCAACGGAGCGTTCAACGCACTTTATTCGTTCACGGGCAGGTACGACGGAAGCAATCCCACCGCCGGCCTCGTCCAGGCCGGCAACGGCTATCTTTATGGAACCACCCCCTCGGGCGGAGTCAGCGGCCAGGGCACTGTGTTCCAAATCTCCCTCGACGGCGCATTCACCCCGCTGTATTCGTTCAGCGGAGGTGAGGACGGGGGTGATCCTGCAGGCAGCCTCGTGGAGTTTGGCAACTATCTATACGGAGTAACCCAGGAAGGCGGGCCCAATGGCAACGGCACCGTGTTCCGAATTCCCATTTCCCAGGCCTCCGTTCCGCCCGTCACCATTGGGCCGGCGTCGTTCTCGGGCGGCGATTTGATCTTCAGCGTCCCGACCACCCTGAACCAGAGCTACACGGTCCAGCAAACCACCAATCTCGCCACCGCCGGCTGGTTTGTCTATACCAACTTCCCAGGCACCGGTCTGGCCGTTGAACTGGTCATCCCAACCACCAACCATAGCGCCTTCTTTCGCGTTGTTGAGCCGTAATGAAAGAGTTGACCTCCCGGGCCGCTTGGGACAAAATCCGGGCATTGATTCAATCGGTCATTGCCATGAAAAAGCGGGCGCTCACAGTTGTCGCGGTTGTCAGTTTTGTTTTCCTGGCCCTGGTTGGCTGCTCCAATCCAAACGTGGATACGGCCAAAGTCCGGGCTGCTCTGCAATCCATTGCCGCTGACCAAAAGGTCCAATTGGAGATGGCTCTTTCCGCCATCGACGCCGGCAAATACAAGGAGGCTCTGCTGCCGTTGCGAAAGGTCGCCTATGGCGCCAAGCTCGATAAGAATCAGATCCAAATCGTCCAGGACACCATTGAGAAGGTTAGGGCTAAAATCGCCAAGGGACAATGAAAGGCAAAACCGATGCCGCCTCATTTTTCTGGCCAATTTCGCGGGATGGGGTTAGGTTGTGTCAGGAAGCAAAGGTTGTGAAAGCAGGAAAAGGAGCGTTTACACTGATTGAACTGCTGGTGGTGATGGCCATTATCTCGATCTTGGCCAGCATGCTGCTGCCCGCGTTGGGCAAAGCGAAGGAAAAAGGCGTCACGATTTATTGCGTCAACAATCTTCGCCAACTGGGCCTGGCCATGCAGATGTATGGGGACGATAGCGATGACCGGCTGCCGGTTTCCTATGCCAATATATTGATTCCGGGCCAGGGCGGCTTCAACACACCCGGCCCTTCCAATGCCTGGACCGCTTCCCTTCAGCCCTATTACGGCCAAAACACCAATGTCCTCCGCTGTCCCGCCCTGAGTTCAAAGTACAAGCAATCCGGCTACAGCTATTTTATGGGATCGGTCGCCTTTGCCGTTTTGACCGGCGGCACGGCCGTAAATCCGGCCAGCGTCATCTTGCGCAGCATCAACACCCCGTCCTTTTACGTTCTTTCCGGCGACTGCAATTTTGCTTCTGATCCCACCAACGCGGACCTGAATAATGATGATGTGGATACATTGTTCAACCCGCCCAACCTGCCTTCACCCATCCATAACAACCGCGTCAATGTTTTGTTTGCCGACTGGCACGTCAAAAATTACAAAAATTTCAAGGCTGGCGAGTTGACTTTCGCTATCACCAACTCGGGCGTGCCCTGGCAGTAGTCAACGGGAACCTCCTTCGGTTCCAGCGTCATCAGGCCATCGTGATCGAAATATCTGGCGCAAACCCCGAAAAAACCGGCCCGCGTTGTCACGCGCCTGATTTCGTGTAAAAACCGTTCCGCCGGCGCCGCGCCTTCGCCGATGAAGTTCATGAACTTTTTCAGCCGTTGCACTTGCGCGATTTCGGGCGCCCCCGGCGTGGCCTCCGCCTCCCACAGTTCGTGGACGTAGGCCAGCACTTCCCGTCCCGTGGGCAGCGTGGCCGGCTCCCCGCGTTGCCGCTGCCGGATCTGGCGAAAAAGCCACGGGTTGCGAATGGCCCCGCGCCCGATCATCAGCCCGCGCGCGCCCGTCCGGACCAGCAAGGCCGCGGCTTGATCCGGCCCATGCATGTTGCCGTTGGCCAGCACCGGACAAGGCAGTTCGCGCGCCGCCTGCGCGATGAGATCGCAGCGGATTCCGGGCCGGTACATTTGCGCCACCGTCCGGCCATGCACCGTGAGCAAGTCAATGGAATGTTTGGCGAAGAGGGCCAGCAACCCGCCAAAGAGCGCCGGCGAATCAAAACCGATCCGCGTCTTGACAGTAAACGGGATGGACACCGCCCCGCGCAACGCCCCCAGGATGGCTTCGATCTTCGCCGGCTCGCGCAACAGGCCGCCGCCCGCGCCTTTGCGACAGACCACCGGCGCGGGACAGCCCAGGTTCAAATCGATGGCGGCGACGGGATATTGCTGGAGTTCCCTGGCGGCGCGGACAAGGGAAGGAACATCGTTGCCGATCAATTGCGCGATGACCGGCCGCCCGGTCGGGTTTTGCGTGATGGAATCCAGGATCCATTTTTCCAGCCGCGAATCGGCATGGACGCGAAAGTATTCCGTCCAATACGCATCGGCCCCGCCGTAACGCGCCATGACCCGCCAAAAGGCCAGATCGGTCACGTCCTGCATCGGGGCCAGGGCGAGCACCGGTTCCGGGCCGCGCAACAGCGCCAAAAATGTTTCAGACGGACTCATGTTGAAAATGGCCAGGGACGAAGCACAAACAAGCATTATACAATGGCCGGGCGGCGTGTAAACTGTTTGAAAATCAAGAATACGGTGCCATCTGCGTGGTTGACACTTTGGGGCTGCGGGCTATCTTTTCAGGCTCTGATTAACGGATGGACCGTGAAAGGGGGTTGTTGCCTCCCGAAAAACATGGCAACGTCAATTAAAGATCATCATGAAACGCCAGTATCAACCGTCAAAAATCCGGCGCAAACGGCAGCACGGCTTTTTAAGCCGCAATGGCAGCAAGAGCGGACGCGCCATTATGCGCAACCGCCGCCGGAGCGGACGCAAACGCCTCACCCCGGTCTAAGGCGATCATGGCTGACTCGCGTTCCGCCCGTTTGCGTTTCCCCCGTTCCAGCCGCATGAAATTGCCCGGCGATTTCGCGCGCGCCAAGGCGCAGGGCCAGCGCTGGGTCAGCGGCTGCCTCATTGCCAACGTGCTGGCGCGGCCGGGGGGTTCGGCCAGCCGGCTGGGGGTGGTGACGGGCAAGAAGATCGGGGACGCCGTGGCGCGCAGCCGGGCGCGGCGATTGCTGCGCGAAAGTTTCCGGCTGCATCAGCACGATTTGACTGGCGCAGTGGACCTGGTTTTGGTGGCCCGGCCCTCCATCGCGGGCCGGAAGTTCGTGGAGGTGGAGCGGGATTTTTTGCGGATGTTGCGCCAGGCCCGGCTGGAGAAGGAGCGGCCATGAACATCGCCCAACAGGGTTTGATTTTTGTCATCCGGGTTTACCAGTTCACGCTGTCGCCGGTGCTGGCGGCGGCTTTGGGGCCTTCGGGCCGCTGCCGCTTTACGCCGAGTTGCTCGCAGTACGCGCGCGAGGCCATCCGCCTCCACGGCGTGATCAGGGGCGGACTGCTGGCCGGGCGACGGCTTTGCCGCTGCCATCCCTGGGGTGATTCCGGGGAAGACCTTCCGCCGGCGGCGGGCAGTTTCAAGGGCGGCAGGCACAGGTTGAAAGTATGGAAGCCGGGACCTTCTCATGGATCGTAAATCCTTCATCGTTATCGCCGTTGCCGTGGTGCTGCTGTTGGCGATGTCGCCGATAGTGGATCACTTTTTCCCGCCGAAACCGGCGCCGGCCAGTCCGCCGGGCCTGACCCGCCCGCTGCCGGAGAATGTGCCGGCCCCTGCCACCGGTTCCAATGCGGCCGGCCCAACGGCCGCGGCCCCGTCCGCGCCGCTGGTTTTGCCTTCGGGACCGGAACAGACGTTGACGCTGACGAACGAGGACCTGATTTTTCATTTCACCTCGCATGGCGGCGGGTTGAAAACGGTCTCGTTAAGAAAGTATCCGGCGATCATCAGCCGCACCAGCGACACCACCGTGGAAACCAACATGGCGGCGCTGAACACCAAGGCGCCCGCGCCGGTCCTGGCCCTGCTGGGCGAGGACGCGCAGGGCGACAATTATTTCAACTTGACGCAAAATGGCCGGGTGGTCAGCGCCGAAAAAACCCTGGCCAATGGATTGCGGCTGGTGAAGGAATTCGATATCGGGAGCAATTGCCTTTTCACCGCCCGCCTGCGCCTGGAAAACACCTCGGCGCAACCGCTGAAAATCCCCGCGCGCGAGGTGGTGGCGGGGACGGCGACGCCGATTGGACCGCTGGATGATCCGACGACCCTGGGCACGTTTTGGTACAACGGGATAAAGGCGCAGGACATCAAACAGTCGTGGTTTGCCAATCGGACGCTGGGCTGCATCCCCGGAACGCCGCGCACCGTCTATGAGGAAGGGTCCAGCAACGTCATTTGGGCGGCGGTCCACAACCAATTCTTCACCTTCGCCGCCATTCCCGGCAACCCCGCGGCGCGGGTCATCATTCGTCCCATCTGGATCGCCCCGCCGGAAATGGTGGGTTTGACCAACGCCACCAGCGCGTTGCTGACCAACGGACTGGAGGTGTCCTTGTGGTATCCCGAGGCCGTGCTGCCACCGCATCAAACACTGACGAACGACTTCACTTTTTACGCCGGCCCCAAGGAATATAATCGCCTGGCCCAAATCGGCCAGAGGATGAACAACAATCTGGACCTGATCATGGATTTCAGCGGGTTCACCGGCTTTTTCTCCAAAATGCTGTTGATCTCCCTGAACGGACTGCATGCCTTGGGATTGGGCTACGGCTGGACCATTATCGCCATCACGGTCATCATCAAGGGCATTTTCTGGCCGCTGACCAAGGCGAGCACAAAATCGCAAAAACGCATGCAGGCCCTTCAGCCGCAAATGAAAGCCATCGCCGAAAAGTACAAGGACGACCCGGCCAAGAAGAACCAAAAGACGATGGAATTCATGAAGGAGCACAAAGTCAGCCCTCTGGGCAGTTGTCTGCCCACGGTGATCCAAATTCCCGTCTTCTTTGGTTTTTACTATATGTTGCGCAGCGCCATCGAACTGCGCGGCGTTCATTTCCTTTGGGCCCACGACCTTTCCCAGTCTGACACCGTGGCGTATCTGCCTGTTCTGGGCGGTTTCCCCATCAACCCCCTCCCGATCATCATGGGCGCGACGCAGTTGTGGCAGTCGCTGATTCTCCCGCCCTCCCCCGGCATGGAGCCGGGCCAGCAGACCATGATGCGCTACATGCCCCTCCTGTTCGTCGCCATGTTTTACAGGATGTCGTCGGGCCTGGTCCTGTATTGGACGGTGTCGAATTTGTTGAGCATCCTCCAAACCAAAATCACCCGGATGCCGGATCAGGCCGCCGCCAAACCGGCCGCCGTCGCTCCCAAGAAAAAGATGTAGCCATTAATTGACAGGATGGTTATGCTTGGCCCGACGCAATAAACAATGAATGACATATGCCCGCGCAACCCAAAGCCATACTCGAGCAACTCCTGAAACTGTTGGGGTTTGAAGCCACGGTCGAAGAACATGCCCTGGAGGAGGGCGTCTTTCTGGATGTCAAAACAGACGATTCCGGACGCCTCATCGGCCGGCAGGGCCAGACCCTTTCGGATTTGCAATACTTGACCAATCGCATGCTCTTCCAGCAGGACCAGAACAGCCCCAAGGCACTGATCGACGTCGGCGGTTATCGCGCCAAAGCCCGCGACGCCCTCGTGCAAAAGGCCCAGGCCGCCGCCGAAAAAGTCCGGCGCTGGGGCGACGTCGTCGAATTGGAGCCGATGAGCGCATTTGACCGGCGCATCATTTACAACGCGCTCAAAGACGCTCCCGGCATCGAAGCCGCCAGCGTGGAAGCCGAAGGCACCACCAAGAAGGCCATCCTGCTTCGTCCCAAACAGTGACTCGTATCATTGTGAATAAACCTCCCATTCGCATTGCGGTCACGGGCGCGGCGGGCGCCATCGGCTATTCCATTTTGTTTCGCATTGTCTCCGGCGAAATGTTTGGCCCCGATCAACCGGTGATGCTCAACCTGGTGGACATTCCGGAGGCGCTGCCCATTCTGCAAGGCGTCGTGATGGAACTGGAGGATTGCGCCCCGGCCGTCGTGCAGAAACTGGCCGCCACGGCGGATTTGGAGGAGGGCTTTCGCGGCATTCATTGGGCGTTGCTCATCGGCAGCGTTTCGCGCAAGCCGGGGATGGAGCGCAAGGATTTGCTGGCCATCAATGGCAAAATTTTCACCGGCCAGGGCCGCGCCTTGCAGAAAAACGCCGCGCCGGATGTCCGCGTCCTGGTCGTGGGCAATCCGTGCAATACCAATTGCCTCATCGCCATGCAGAGCGCGCCGGACATTCCGCGCGAGCGCTGGTTTGCCATGACGCGCCTGGACGAAAATCGCGCCAGGGCGCAGTTGGCCAAAAAAGCCGGCGCCGGCATCGGCGCCGTTTCCAACCTCGCCGTCTGGGGCAATCACAGCCCGACGATGTTTCCCGATTTTTATCACGCCAAAATCAACGGCCAGCCGGTCACGTCCGTAATCCAGGACGAGAACTGGCTGAAGACCGAATTTGTGACGACGGTGGCGCAGCGGGGCACCTCCATTTTGAACGCCCGCAAAGCCGGCAGCGCGGCCAGCGCCGCCAATGCCGTCATTGACAGTGTCAAGTCGATTGTGAAGCGGACTCCGCCGAACGACTGGCACAGCGTGTGTGTTTGTTCGGACGGCAGTTATGGAATTGAGGCGGGACTCATCTGTTCCTTTCCCATTCGCAGCGACGGCAAGAAACTTCAAATTGTCCAGGGCTTGGAGCTGAACGAATTTAGCCGGGGCAAAATCACCGCCTCGGTCAACGAGCTGAAAAGCGAAAAGGCGATGGCGGTCGAATTGGGGCTGGCGAAATAGGACTTATCAGACTTGTCAGACCCGTCGGACCAATGGGAATACATTCGTCATTTCGAGGGTTCTTTGATCTTGCGGTTGGCGGCGGCGCGCCCGGTTTGTTGGGCGCGGAAGTTTTCGTAAGCCTTTCGATAACCGGGGTGTTTGTTGCCGAGTATGGCAGTGGCCAGCAGGGCGGCGTTGATCGCCCCGGCCTTGCCGATGGCCAGGGTCCCGACCGGAACGCCGCCAGGCATCTGCACCATCGAGAGCAGGGAATCCAGGCCTTGCAAGGATTTTGATTCCATCGGCACGCCCAGCACCGGCAGGCATGTTTTCGCGGCGGTCACGCCAGCCAGATGCGCCGCGCCCCCGGCCGCGGCAATAATCACCTCCAAGCCCCGCCCCGCCGCGCTCGAAGCATAGTCGGAGAGAAGATCGGGCGTGCGATGGGCCGAAATCACCTGGACCTCGTGAGGTACTTGCAAGTCGGCCAACTGTTTGGCGGCGTGCTGCATCGTTTCCCAATCGGATTGGCTGCCCATGATGATGCCAACCAGCGCTTGTTTTTTAGCTTTGGTCATAATTTCGGTAAGTGTCTGTTTGGTTAACTCGCTGCGTGGATCCGTGGGTTTTCGGCCAGCCCATGCAGCGTGCTTTTTGGCCATATTGCGCAAATTGTGTTCGGACCACCCGACGGGCAAATCTGTATCCGACCGTGGTCCTGGACAATAATCATAACCCGGAACCGAGGCCGAGGCATCTCCTGCCTGCCATTTTCGATATCGCCTAATCAACTCTGCATGCACTGCGCGGAATTTCCTGGGTGACCATTGCGAACCAAGCCATTCCCGGAACTCAAAAGGCAAACCTGTGGACGAATAGCTATTCCACCAATGGGAGCCGGCGCGCGCCTTGTCAAGTAAAACATGCCAACTTTGCGTGTTTCTGAAAGCATAGTAGAAATTGGCGATTGTCCCCTTACCCCACCCGCGCGCATAATTGTAACGCTGGGCAATTGCCGCAATGGTTCTCATAGTCTTGCCGGGCGCATCAATGATTTCGCTCACAGCTTTTAGCCGCAGACGGACCATCCGTTTAAGTTCAGGTGGCAACGCGACAAATTTTGGGTCATTCAGGAGGTCGAGTGACATAGTGATTGCGAAATCCGCGAGCCAGGCGGCACCTGCAAGTCGGCCAGATGTTTGGCGGCGTGCTGCATCGTTTCCCAATCGGATTGGCTGCCCATGATGATGCCAACCAGCGGCCGTATGTTTGCTTCTGCCATGACAGGCGGAGTTTAAAGTCCGGAGCGCAAAGTTCAATCTGAAATTCATTTTCTCATGCTTTGATTGCCAACGTTGAGCGAATTCTTTATGTTGGCTGCGTGGCAAGTTGATTTAATGATCCAACGGCGAGACATCAAGAAATGGTGCGGAATTGTGGCCCGCGAATTTCGGCCTGAGCAGATTATTCTCTTCGGCTCATACGCACATGGCACTCCCACGGAAGACTCCGATGTGGATGTGCTTGTCGTAATGCCGTTGGCGCGCGGGCATCGCGACGTGCAGCAGGCGGCAGCGATTCGGGAACGCGTGCCTGCTCCCTTTCCGATGGATGTCATTGTGCGGTCGCCCCAACAAATTGCGCGGCGCCTCGCGCGCGGCGATAGCTTCATAGCAGGGGTTCTGCGTTACGGCCAAATGATGTATGAAGGCAAGTACGCGTGAGTGGATGCTGAAGGCCGAGGAAGATTTTCTTGCCGCGACGGCACTCAGCCGGCGGCGCAAGAAACCACTTTGGAACATAGTCTGTTTCCACGTTCAACAGGCGGTTGAAAAATATCTCAAAGCGCGACTGGAGGAAGCTGGATTGAGCGTCCCGAAAACACATGATTTGCTGCATCTTCTGAATCTTGCCACGCCGACAGAGCCGCTCTGGTCTTCGTACCATTCTGCATTTAGCCTGCTGGTCAGCTACGCGGTGCAGACCCGTTATCCCGGCGACTCCGTTACAAAGAATGACGCGCGCCATGCCATAAAGCTTTGCCGCGAATTCCGCAAAGAGGCGCGACGGGCGTTGGGATTGCGTTGATCCGCCCACCATTCCCCATTCTGACACTTGGAAATAAGGTTTGTTTCCGGGCGATGCTTTGTCCACGCTTGGCGTCATGGCAAAGCAAGTCTTGGGTCGAAATTTGGAGGCGCTCCTGGATGGCGGCGCGAAGGAGGCGGGGAAGGGCGATCCCTTCGCGCCGGAAACAGCGCCGGTCGGTTCGGGCGTCCGCTCGCTGATGCGCGGACCTCCGGCCACCCCGGCCCAGCCGCCGGAGGTCGCGTCCGCCCGAAAGTCCGTGGTGCCGGGCTGGTATCTTTTTGGCGGAGATATTTTGCTGTCGGCCCTGGCTCTGGTCATCGTTTGCAAAAGTCCGCATCCGTTATCGTGGCAGAAGGAACTGTTTTGCGCGGCGGCGGTGGCGCTGGGCGGATGTTTGGCGCTGGGCGCGGTTTTGCTGGCGGAGGACTGGGACGACCGGTGAACGGTCAGGCGCTGGCGCTGGCATAATGGCGCATGGAGAAGCGCCAGAAGAGTTCCGAAACCACGAAGCAAACCACACTCATCCCAAGGAGCCAGAACATTTCGCGGGGCGATCCCAGATTGAGGAGCAGTTTCACCGGCACATTGGCCACCAGCAGCATCGGAATGGCAAAAGTGAAGAAGGCGCGGAAAAAACCTTGAAACGCCGAGTCCGGGTTGCGCGCAATATTAAACAGGCTGTAATAGCCCCAGACGATTCCCTGGGCGCGCACCGTCCAAAAGGCCACGCTGGCCAAAAGAAACATCAACGAGTAGTGGATGAGGATTCCGGCCGCGCACAACACCAGGAAACCGGCGGCCTGCGCCGCGTCGGGGACCAGTTGCAATTGCCGGGCCGCATAGCCCATGACGGCCAGGGCGGAGGCGGCGTTGACAAACCCGCCCAAATCGACCTGCCGCAACGAAATGAGGAAACGAGTGTTCATCGGCAGCAACAGCATGAAGTCGAGCCGGCCGGTGCGAATCAGATCGGAGAGTTGCACACAATTGGTGAGGAAGAAGGCCTGGAAGATTTGCTGGATGAACTGGCTGGCCCCGACCAGCAGGACCACCTGCCATTTGCTCCAGGAGGCGATGTGATCGGTATGGAGGTAAATGACGCCAATAAAACCCAGTTGCAAGCCAAACCAAAGCAACTCCACCACGATCCAAAGCAGGAAATTGCTTTTGAAGCTCATCTCGCGCACGACGGAATTGCGCCACAGCGCCAGGTAGATGGCGGCATGGCGGCGAAGCCTTTCCGCGAAGTTGGAAGGGTTGGGGTTCATGCTTCACCCGCCCACCGCGGAGTATTTCCGAATGCCGCGGCTCCACACCACGCGGGCCAGGACAAAGAAGAACAGCACCCAGCCCGACTGGATGAGAAGGCCCCGCCACAGGGCCGGCCCCGTGACCTGGCCCAGATAAATGCCGACTGGAAAATATAATTGATAGGGAAACGGCGTGTAATTCAAAACCCGGGCCAGGACCGGCGGCAAAATATTCAAGGGGAACAAATGGCCGCCCGCGATGTATTCGAAGGCGAAGACCATGAAAATAAGGGTCGAGACTTCCAGCAGCCAAAAGGCCAGCAGGGCCAGGGTGAACGACATGAAAAACTGCAGCAAGCCCGTCAAAAAAGTGGACAGCAAAAAGCAACCCAAGGCCATGCCGCCATCCGGCCCGGCAAAATAATGGCGCCAACACAACATGAAAATCCCGACCGGCACCAGCGACACGGCCGTAAAAATCAATCTTCCCGAAAAAAACAGGCACAGGCGATAGGCCAGGTAATTGATCGGTTTGAGCAGGAACTGGCTGATGTTGCCGTCCTTGATGTCGGCCGCGATTTGCCAGTCGTCTTCCGTGACCGCGGTCAGGGTATCGACAATGGTCACCATCAGATAATAGGAAATCATCCCTGCCAGGCTGTAACCCGCCACCGTGCCGGTTTGGCCGCGATAGATGGCGCGCCAGAGATAAATGGTGGCCAGGAGCGGGATGAGGCTGAAGGCGACCCGGAAGAAAAAATTGAAGCGATAGACCAGTGTGTTGGCCAGGCCGATTTTGATGACGTGCCAGTATTTTTGCATCTTGCAAAGGCCGGGGCTAGGGCGCCGCCGATTGCAGAATCCCGAAGGCGGCCAGTTCGGCCTGCAATCTTTCCAGGGGAAGACCCGCCACATTGCTGAAGGAACCGGAAATGGATTCCACCAAAACCCCGCTGTGTTCCTGGATGCCGTAGGCGCCCGCTTTGTCGAGCGGATTGACCAGGGCGTGGTAATGCCGGATTTGCGGCAGGGTCAGCGTCCGAAACGTGACGTCGGTCTGCTCGCAGAAACTTTTCTGGCGATGCCCGCGCAGGTGAATCAAACAAACCCCGGTGACCACCTGATGGGTCTTGCCCAGCAAGGCCAATACCATCCGTTCCGCTTCAGCCAGATTGGCCGGTTTGCCGAAGAGAGTCGAACCCAGCGCCACAACCGTGTCCACCCCGAGCGTGACGGCATCGGGGAATTTTTTGGAAACGGCCCGGGCCTTGCGATAGGCGTTGAGTTGCGCGACTTCGCCGGCGCTCAGCTCTTCGGAGTGGATTTCCCCGGCCGCGCTGGGCACGACGTGGAATTGGAATCCCAACTCCCGCAACAAATCCGCGCGGCGCGGCGAGGCGGAAGCCAGAATAAGCAATGGAGAATTCATGACTGGCGTTCTCACGGGGATTCGGAGCGCCGAATCCCCGAAAAAAAGTCTAAGGCAAGGCGGGTGCGTTTGCAACTGCTTCCGGGCGCATCCACTTTTTGGGCAGCCTCTCCTAATCCTAATCCAAATCCCACTCTCGGCACGGGGGAGATTAAGATTACGATTAAGATTAGGATTAGGAACTGGAACCCGCCACCCAAAAGGCGGGATGCGGCCAGTGATCAAAGGGCACAAGATCAGGGTGAAGGCGGCGTGATGACCGTTACAACAGATAGATCACTTGCGAGGGAGAAATTCAACCGGGCCAATGGCCATTAAATCTTCGCACGCCGCACGCCGGTCGATTTTTCGCAACGGGATTATTTCAGCGCACGGCTGGCCGTGCTCGGTCAAGGTGAGCTTTTCGCCGCCGTGAATCACCGGACGGACAACCTTTGCCGCATCTCGCCGCAGTTGAGTCAATGTTGCCTTCACGCTTCTAAAATACACACTTTTAGCACTGGCGCAACTGGCTTCCAGCCGGGTCGCATTCGCTTTCAATTCGCGCCTCACCGTTTTGTCACGCGGCTTTCTCTGGGTATGACTGCGGTGCATCTCACTTTTTGGACAGTTGTCAGCGCCGCCGGAGATCAAACCTCGATCTGCCCGGGGGAATGTCTAATGCAGAAATTCTAATGACCAATCAACCCCGAAAGTAGTTTCGGGGTCAATGCCCAAATGGTCCAATGACGAAATTTCGTCATTCGAGCTTCGTCATTAATTGGTCATTCGTGCTTGGACATTCGTCATTTTCGATAATACTTTTCCCCATGCGGCTGATTAAAAAAGTATTGACATTCTTGGTTGTCGTTTTGCTGGGGCAGCAAGGCTTGGCGGCAGGCAGGGCTTCGCATGTGGTGCTGATCGTCTGGGACGGCATGAGGCCGGATTTTGTTTCGGAGGCAACGACGCCCGCCCTCTTCGCCCTGGCGCGGGATGGAGTGACTTTTTTGCATCATCACCCGGTGTATCCCAGCATCACGGAAGTCAATGCGACCGCGCTGGCCACCGGAGTTTACCCTTGGCAAAGCGGCATCATCGGCAATCACGAATTTCGCCCCGCCTTTGATGCGTTTGAGCCTGTCAATACGGATTCGCTGGCCGTCGCGCGCCGGGGCGATGCCTTGACCGGCAATCATTATCTGGCCTTTCCAACCGTTGCGGAAATCCTGCGCGAGCACGGCCTCCGCACGGCGGTCGCCGGAACCAAGCCGGTCGCGCTGCTGCACGATCGCGCGCCCCGCCCGGCAGGTTCATTGGGGGTGGATGTGTTCGCCGGACATGCTCTGCCGGAGGCGATGGAACAGAGCCTCGCGCGGGCGCTTGGAAAATTTCCGGAGTCGGGACCCAACAAAACCGATCCGGACCAATGGACCACGCGGGCGTTGACCGGTCCGCTGTGGCAAAAGGAGGTCCCCGCCTTTTCGGTGCTCTGGCTGGCCGAACCGGATTATTCGCAGCATCAAACCGGACCGGGATCGAAGGCCTCCCTGGCCGCGATTCAAAGCTCGGACCGCAATCTGGCCCGCGTTCTCAAAGCGCTCCGGAAAAAGCATCTGCAAGATTCAACCGATGTCATCGTCGTTTCCGACCATGGTTTTTCGACCATATTGGAGAACATTGATGTCGCGGCAGTTCTTCAGGCGCACGGCTTCCATGCCTGGCGCAAATTCCCCGAAACAGAAAGGAAGGACGGTGACATCATGGTGGTTGGCAATGGCGGCGTGTTTTTCTGCTACGTCACGGGCCACGACCCAGATCTCATTGCGCAACTCGTCCATTTTTTCCAAGCCCAGCCTTTCAGTGGAGTTATTTTCAGCCAGAAACCGGTGGACGGCGCGTTCCCCCTGGCGGATGCGGGTCTCGACTCATCCTATGCGCCGGACATCGTCGTGGCCATGCGCTGGGAGCCTGAGCGAAGCCAATACGGCGTTCCCGGCTTGATTTATTGCACCGGCGGCCCGTTGGGACCGGGGCAAGGACAGCACGCCAGCTTAAGTCCATCCGACATGCACAACCTCTGCATTGCTTTCGGCCCTGATTTTGCCAGAGGCATGAAGGATCCCCTGCCGAGCGGCAACATTGATATTGCGCCCACGATCCTCTGGATACTGGGAATCGAGCCGAAGCAAAAAATGTCCGGTCGCGTCCTGGGCGAAGCCTTGACCGTTGCGTGGCCGGGGATTCAATCGAACGCGCCCCGCCATCGCCAGACGGAATGGAAAGGCAACGGATTCGTATGGCGGCAGTACCTGGACACATCCCAAGTCAACGGAGTGACCTATCTTGACCAGGGCAACGGCGGTCAAATCAGCCCGTAAAGGAGAAATTGTGTGAACAACCAGCGAATAACGAAGAATAACTCTGCGTTGACTCTGTCGTTGCAGCCGCAATGATTTTCACCATGTTGAAAAAAGCGCAGTCAGAGCCGCCCGTGCCCTCGCACCATAATTGGCGCACGACCGATCAAGACGAAATCAACCGGCGCCGGGAGCGCGCGCAAACCGAAGACTTCAAAATTACCAACACCGATCCGAGCCACCCCATTTTCTCCAATTTCCTGGTCAAATCGGGCAGCGGGCTGACCTATTCGGTCGAAGTGCGCGATGTGCGCCAGCGCCAGTTCGCCTGCGAATGCGTCGATTTTCGCATCAATGGTTTAGGCACCTGCAAACACGTCGAGGCGGTCCTGCTGCTGCTGCAAGCGCGTCATTCACGGCTTTTTAAGGCCGCCGCCCAAAACGGTTCCACCCGTATCGAGGTCATGCCGGACCCGCTGCACAACACACTTCGTCTGGTCAACGGCCACGACCCTTTGCCATCGGCCCTGCGCGAATGGTTCAACAGCGATGGACAATTGATTGAATCCCCGCCCGAAGCCGCGGCGGAAGCCTTGCGGCAACTGGCGGCAAGCCACTTGCCGCAACTGCGCGTCTCGCAGGAGTTGGAACCGTGGCTGCAAGAGCGATCCCGGGAGGTTGAACGCAAAGAATTGCGCCGCCAGTATGAACTCAAAGTGCAGAGCGGTGAGTGGCCGGCGCACGAAACGAAGATGCCGCTCTTTCCGTATCAGCGTGAAGGAATGCTCCACCTGGCCTTTAGCGAACGCGCCTTGCTGGCCGACGAAATGGGTTTGGGCAAAACCATTCAGGCCATTGCCGCCTGCGCTTTGCTTGAGCGGATGGACAAAGCCCGCCATGTGCTGATCGTCACACCGGCGTCGCTCAAGAGCGAATGGGAAGAGCAAATCCAGCGTTTCACGGCGCTGCCCTACCAGTTGCTTTTTGGCGGCCGCTCACGACGGCTGGCCGCTTACGCCGGCGCTCCGTTCTTCACCATCGTCAATTATGAACAGATGCTCGCCGATTCGCTGGACGTCAACACCCGCCTGCGTCCGGACATTGTGGTGCTGGACGAGGCCCAGCGGATCAAAAATTGGAGCGCCAAAACCACCCAAGCCATCAAGCGCCTGCGCAGCCGTTATGCTTTTATTCTCACCGGCACCCCGATTGAAAACCGGCTCGATGAATTATATTCCCTGATGGATTTCCTGAACCCCTCGTTGCTCGGCCCGCTCTTTCGATTCAACCGCGAGTATTATGAATTGGACGAGAGGGGACGGCCCTCGGCCTATCGCAACCTCGATAAACTGCGCCAGCGCATCAAGCCCTTCATCCTCCGCCGCCGCAAAGCGGACGTGGAGACCGAGCTGCCTGAACGCACGGACCGCAACTTCTTTGTCCCACTCAGCGCGGAACAACAAGGCGAGTACAACGACCATGAAAGCGTCGTGGCCAAACTGGCTTCCCTGGCCAAACGCCGGCCCTTGACGCAACCGGAACAGGACAAGCTGATGCGCCATTTAAATATGATGCGCATGGTCTGTGACACCAATTACATCTTGAACTCCGAACACCGCGCTTGTCCCAAAATCAAGGAGCTGGAAAAAATCATCGAAGAATGCCGCGACAACCCGGACGTCAAAGTCCTCATTTTCTCGGAATGGGTGCGGATGCTGGAGTTGGCGCGTGATTTGTGCCAGCGGCTCAAACTGGGTTTTGCCTGGCACACCGGCACGGTCCCGCAAAAGCGGCGGCGCGCCGAGATCAATGTTTTTAAATCAGACCCTCACTGCCGTGTCTTCCTGAGCACCGATTCCGGCGCGGCGGGCCTGAATCTGCAAAACGCCAGCGTCGTCGTCAACTGCGACTTGCCCTGGAATCCGGCCAGGCTTGAGCAACGCATCGCGCGCGCCTGGCGAAAACACCAAACCCGCCCTGTCACCGTCATCAACCTCATTTCCGAAAAAACCATCGAGCACCGCATGCTCGAAACCCTTTCCAACAAGCAGGCGCTATCCGACGGCGTGCTGGACCTCAAGGGCAACCTCGCCGACATCAAACTGCGCAGCGGACGACAGGCTTTCCTGTCCAAGCTGCAACAATTGATGACCCCACTGGCGGGGAGTCCGGCCTCTCCGACTCCCAAGCCGCCTCTTCCATCCGACCGCCCGCTTGGCTTTGCCCAAGCCGCCCATCAACGGGTCAACGGCGCACTGTGCCGTTGCGAAGAACGTTACCCGCTCGAAGGTCATCATTCGGTGCTTTACGTCGTAGTGGAGCGCGACGCCGCGCAATGGCGCGAACCTCTCAACGCCTTGCACCAGGATTACTTCGGCCCCGGCCAATCAGACCCTTTGGCGCCCGTGCGGCTGGAAGTGATCGACCGCGCGACGGATGAAGCCTTGCAGCGGCTCATTGAGGCGGGTCTGGTGACTCGGACCACGCGTGCCACCCGTCCGCTTTGGCCGCCGGAGGCCGGCGCGGATGTGCCGGCGCCGCTCTCGGACGCGGAACGCGAGAAAGCCGCCGCCTGTCGCCAGCGGGCGGCGCGCAAATTGAAAATGGCCGCGCTCCTGTCCGGCGGAGGGCTGCCCGAAGAAGCCCGCGCGGCTCTATTGGAGGCAGTGGTGCCTTTGGGCTGCGCTCTGGCGGTCGAAAACCGTCTGCCAGAACCCGCGTCCTTGCAGGACGCGCTCCTGCCGCCATTGGGCCTGGTTTGGAAAGACGCATTGTCAACACTGCGTGATTTTGTCCAGGACGCCACCCAGCCCGTGGCGGCGGCCGTGGCCAGGCTTGAGCGGATTTGACGGCGCGCGCGTTGCTCCGTGTCAAAAAACAAATTTTGTTGAACGATAATATTTTTTTCGTTTGAGAAACCCAAGCATGGCAACCTCAGTTGAACCGCTTCACTCGGCAGGATACAGCTTGTTTTAATTATAAAACGTATTGGCGGAAGGGGTCCTTTCTGCGCCTTTTTTGGCATCTTTTGAGACCGGGGATTCGCCCCGAACAATCGGGCATGATTGAAATCGGGCGGGGCGAAAACGCCGATCATAAGGCAGTCAAGGCGAGCACTTTGGGACGCGCGCGATTGAAAAGATCCCGAATTTCCGGAACATCCGGCACGCGAGCCCGGCCAAACGCAATTTCCAACTGATTCGAGGTCAGGAGATCCTGCTGTAATAAAAACTGGATGTCCCGTAGATCGTCATCATCTCCCCGCGCCATTTTGGTCAGGATGATATCAAATACGAAGCGGGTTGCTCATGCGGCAGGTTCGTGTCGCCGCAGCCATTTGACATCCGGAGCGCCCGCGAACGAAGTCATGCCGGTTTGACTGACAAAACGGGACCAGTGCGGCAAAGCATCCGGGGGGCAAGCCAGCCGTTGTGGCAAGTGGCGGCGCAGAAAGACCCAGGGCTGCGCCTCCGGCGCGAATCGCTCCGCCGCGGTGGCGATATGGAGCAAGACCGGTTCAACCCTTTCCATCACCGCGAGTCTGGCGAGTCGCGCTGCGTCAGTGCGCGGCGAACTCAGCAGTTGAACGGCAGCGCGAATGAACACGGAATTGTATGGATGCTGGCCGAGACACAAAGCCACGGCGATTTCTTCATGACTCAATTCAGGTTGGTCGGGAGGGAGGTCATCGGGAAAATCGCGTTCGTAGTGGCTTGCCCCCCGGCGGACGGCACATTTGAGCAGCCATTCGCCAATACGATCTTCCTGGCAACCACTCATCTGGCAGACCCTTCGCAACAAGGGAGACACATGAACAGTATCGCCGAGGCGTCGGGCCAGCGGCGGGCTGTTCAACTGTTCAATCGTTTCCACGTCAAAACTATAACATAAAGGGCCTAATGCTGGCGAATTCCTTTTCGGCTCGAATCATGGATCAGCGCCTCCTGCTTTTTTCGCGATGAACGAGAGCGGCCAAAACAGCATCCAAAATCTGGTCGAGATGCCTGCCCACATCTTCCGTCAGGAATCGCAATACAAAGTATCCATTTTGCTGTAGCAGGGCGTCTTTCCGCCGGTCGCGCCGATACGCCTCGGCGTCGGCGAAATGCTGCGCGCCATCCAACTCAATGACAATGCCGGCTTCCGCGCATAACAGGTCCACCTCCATCTTCCCATTGCCGTCAAAAGAAATCGGCAACTCCACATTCAGGCGAAAACGGCCGGCCGTTTCAGCCAGTGTTTGCAGGCGGCGAAAAAGAAAGGCTTCACTGGCGCTCCGGGCTCGGTTTTCACCTTCAGCGATAGAAGAAGGGGGCCGGGCCACATGCACGAACAGATTTGCCAATGGAACATCCACGCCGTCGCGGATGAGCCGGCGCACACTGGCGGCGTAATCCCTTTTCCATTCTGGATCAATCGGAAGAGGAACCTCGGCAGGCCAGCCAGGCAGAGCGCTGCCAGGCAGCAGGATGGTGTAACCGAGCGATTCATATCCACGACACCGTTTGTCGAACATCCTGGCCAGCATGGGAACGTCCAAGTCTGCATAGTCATAGACACGCACTTCGCGCTTGCGTTCGTGCAGGCGATGGAGCCGTCCCACGTACTGGGCAATGGTTCCCCGCCATGAGACTGGCAGCGCCAAAAACAACGTGTCCAATCGAGGATTATCGAAGCCTTCACCGATGTATGCCCCCGTGGCAAGAACCGCCCGCCCGGCAGTCTCTGCAATCCCGGCCAGACGCGCGAGGGCGGCGTCCAATTCTTTCTTGCTTTGACCTCCCTGCAACAGAATCAAGTGTGGAATATGCGGGGACAGCAATTGAGCCAAACGCCGCAGGTGTTCTATTCGTTCGGTGAGCACCAAAGGGGATCGCCCTTGGTTGATGGCGCTCACGACGTCTGCGCAAATCATCTGGTTGCGCTTGTCGTCATTCCGCAAGGCCTCGTACAACTGATGAAATTCCGCGCGCGGATCGGGGTCGGGCGCCGCCGTCGCGCGAAAACCTGTCGGACGGACCAGGACATGATGCGTAAAAGGTCGAGCCGCAGCCTGGGTCTTCGCGTCCACACGATGACGAACCGGGCCGCACTGCATGAAAATGATCGGATGGTGCCCGTCCTTGCGAGTCACCGTGGCCGACAGACCTGTGATGAACTTCGCTTTGGCGCGGCGGACGACCAATTCAAAACTGCGCGCTGAAATATGGTGGCACTCATCCACAATCAGATGGCCGTAATCGGCCACGCGATCATCCACCACCTCTTTGCGAACAAGGCTCTGCATCAGTGCCACGTCCAGCGCGCCTGTCAGCTTTTTGCGTCCGCCTCCCAATCTCCCGATTGCCTTGGCTGGCAGGCTCAAAAACGAGGACAAGCGTTCGACCCATTGTTCCAGAAGCTGCTGGCGGTGAACTAAAATCAGCGTGTTGACACCGCGTTGAGCAATGAGCCAGGCCGCCACCACGGTTTTGCCAAAAGCCGTGGTCGCTGCCAGAACGCCCGTGTCATGTCCGAGCAACGCCTCGGCCGCTGCCCGCTGCTCAGGCCGCAATGTGCCGCGGAAAGAAACGTTCAGAGGAAGGCCGCCGCAACGTTCATCGCGGAGAACCGGGCGGATGTGGAGAGCCTCAAGTGTTTCCCGAATTTCATCCAAACACCCTCGTGGAAGGGCAAAATGCTTTGGATGATCCTCGGCGCAAGCAATGATTCTTGGCTTGTCGTAGGTCGGCAGGCGCATGGACTGCGCGCGATAGAACTCAGGGTTTTGAAACGCGGCCAAACGCAGCAATCGGTTGCGCAGCCCGGGCACAAGGTTTTCTTTGCCGATGTAGATTTGATCTCCGAGGATTAATTCGAGCTTTTCCGGCAGAGGTCCGGGGATGGGCGGTTCCTTTCGGCGGCGCGACGGAGGAGCCGTCCAGGGATTGTCGTCCTCCCCATCCGCCACGGCCATACGCACCCCAATAATCCGTCCTTTGGATTCCGCGTCGCGCACCAGAGCCTCGACTTGCGCCCGGCTCATTCGCCGCACCGAGGCCAGGAACGCCCATGGATCGGCGCAGGGTCCGAAATCTTCGTCAAGAAAAACAGTGTTACCGCGCAGCCTCGCCTGTTTCTGGAGAGGCAAGGCGATCAGGTTTCCGAACCCGCCCCTGGGCAGCGTGTCCTGGTTGGGAAATAACCGGTCGTAAGAATGGAGACCCAGTTCCGGACGGTCCTCCATCGTCTCAGTCAGAATGTGCGAACCCAGTTTGCGCGCCAAGCTGGCGGGAATGGCCTCTGCAAAGAAAAACCAGACATGGCCGCCATTGCCGGACCGCGAGCGTTCCAGCACGGCGGGCACGTCGAGCCGCCGGCAGGTTGCGAGAAACGCCGCCGCATCCCGCTGCCACTCTTCGCGGTCGAAGTCCACCGCCAAAAAGAAACAAGTCTCGTCCTGCAACATGGCATAGACACCCATGACAAAATCGAAGCCCCGGTCGTCACGCCCCGAAAGGTGCCAGCCGATCACTTTGTCAGTAATCTGAAAAAAACGGCGATTTGGACAATCTGTGCATTTGATTCGCGGCTTTTCACAGACACCACCAATCCATTCATTGGCGCAGGCAGGCGCATACCCGGATTTCCCGGTCTTCCGGCTCTGGAAACGGCGGGGATAGACGTCCTCCCTGCCTCGGAAAAGAGTCCGAAACAACTCTATCTTGGCAGCGGGTGGGGAATCTTTTGTGACCGCGCGGATTGGTTGATCTGCGGCTGCCGCGTTCAGCGTCAAAGCCCGCGCCTCTTTGCCGCCGCTTTGTTCAATCCTTTCCACGCGGCCACTCTAATACAACGGCGATCGCTCTGGCGAATTCCTTTTCGCGATCTGAATTGTAAAATTGGCGGAAGGGGTGGGATTCGAACCCACGTTGGGGTTTCCCCCAAGCCTGATTTCGAGTCAGGTACATTCAACCACTCTGCCACCCTTCCAGATGTTCACTATCAACGACTTACAACTTGTTTAAAACTTGCTGCTTGACTTTCTGATACTGCAATCTGATACTGTTCGCATGAATACGAGCAAAACAGAAAAAGATTCAGAATGGCAGAAGACGCCATACGCAAATCTGGTTCGTTACAAGTCATCAGGTATCTATTTCGCACGGTTCCGCGTGCGCGGCAAGCTGATTCGGCGGGGTTTAAAGACTACCCAAATTTCCGTGGCGAAATTGCGCCTGGCGGATTTGGAGAAACAGGAGCGCCAGCGGGCGGAGCATCAAACGGCGGTTGCTGACGGCACAATGACGTTTGCCGATGCCCTGGCGATTTACAAGGAGCGGCTGGCCGGGGATGGTTCTTTGAAGCCGCGAAGCAAGGATTATCGGCTGGAGCGAATTGCAGCCCTGATTAAATCATGGCGGGGCTTGGAGACGACAGACATCCGAAAAATATCCAAAAGCGATTGCCTGGCGTGGGCGGCTCAGTTCGGGCAAAAGGCTGCGCCGTCAAACTTCAACAACACTGTGGGCACGTTGCGTTTGATTCTTGATATAGGAGTCGAAGCCGGTGCGCGATACGATAATCCTGCGCGGTTTATTAAGCGTGTCAGGGTGCTTCCCAAAAAGCTCCTATTGCCAAGCGAAGATCAATTCCTGGCCTTGGTTGCGGCGATTGAAAAAGCCGATGGCGGCTGGAACCATCGGTGCGCGGATTTGGTTCGTTTCCTGGCCTTTGGCGGATTTCGGAAAGGTGAGGCGGCAACGATCACTTGGGGCGACTGCGATTTGGATAAAGGGGAAATAGTGGTCCGGGGTGATGTGGAGACCGGTACAAAAAATTGGAGCATTCGCCGGGTTCCGATGATTCCACAAATGCGGCAACTTCTGGAACGGCTTCGGGCGCAAAGGGCGGATGAACCCTCGACGGCTTCGGCAATGCAGGTGGGCGCGTGCCAAGGCGCGATTAATTCAGCCTGCAAGAAACTGGGGATTGCCCGGTTCACCCATCACGATTTGCGGCATCTTTTTGCGACACGTTGCATCGAATCCGGTGTTGATATTCCCACGGTAAGCCGTTGGCTTGGCCACAAAGACGGCGGTGCGTTGGCAATGAAAGTTTACGGACATTTACGTGATCAACACTCGGTCAACATGGCGCAACGGGTGAGCTTTAAGCGGGCGAACGCATCGAATGTGATTACTTTGCCGGAACAACAAGCGATTGGATGATGAGCGCAAAATTCAAAGGCCAGCGACAATGGGTTGGGGAAACTCTGACAAAATTTGCGGATTTACAAAAATTTCAGCCAAAGCCCTTTTGTAGTGACCCGGACTGGCCAGACTGGGTTTTGAATCTGTGGTTCATGGCGCTCTTTGGTGTCTCACATCCCGGCGTAAAGATGAATAATCTAAAAAAATGGAAAGCCAAAGAACTCGGTCGATTTCTGGGACGGCATTATGCGGGTGAATATTTAATTCAAGGCGGGGTGCCTCTGAGTGCGCGGGTCATACAAGAAGCGGAGAAGGGCACGGCAGCGGCGGAAAAGTTGGTCAAACTAAAACGCCCGGATATGGACCTTGATAAACTTCAAAAACAGTACGACGAAGAGGCGAAAGTATGGAGGCCGATATTCATGAAGTTCATGCAAGAAACTTTATGTTCCGCGTGTGAGCGTCCCTACGTGGAATCCTCCGCGTTCTTTGAGGCGTTCGGCAAAGGCATCGTGATGAAGCCTGATGATTTGCTCACTGAACGCACAATGAGCCTTCGGGACAAAATTTGCTGGATGATGTTTGTGATGTGGCGGGACATAGAGCGGCTCAAGAGCGTAGCGGATTTGCACCGTCTATTGGAACGAGTATTGAAACCTCGCGGCTTTGTTGTCAAATATAAGAGGATCGAAAAGCTGTGCCAGCGAATCAAACTGAAATTCAAAGACCCGGGCCGTCCTCCAGGGAGCAAAATTCAGACAAATCTCACATCGGTCTAGGGGTGTATTCTATTCCTCGGCTTTGAATGATAGTTCGTCCAGTTGTATGGACGAACATATCCAAACGAGAGTCGAGCAAGTGCCTAAACTGGCACTGAACCGGATTGAGGCGGCTCAGGCCATTAGCCAAAGCCCGGCCACTATCGACCGCCTGACGAAACGGGGCCTGCTTCGCCCTTGCCGCGCAACACGGCGTCCCCTGTATGCCGTTAAGGAGATTGAGCGGTTCCTCAAGGCGACAACCCCTAATTCGGAGTGGACAGTATGAAATCCACCTGGGCAAACCCGATAAGAAACGTAAGCCAAGGAGGTGTGGTTTCGACACTGGGCGTTTCGGTGGGGACGAGCGAAGCGAGCCGAAACGCCACTGACTATGACCAGACGATCCAGGAGTTCGTGCCGGCGTCGTGGTTCCACCCCGTGGGCATTTACAAAGTCCTGGCGCGAATCTGGGACCGGCTTCCCGACGTGGGCGGAAAGCTGTTCTTGACCTTCACGGTGAATCCGAAACTTTACGCGAATGAGGAATCCGCTTTTGAGGACAGCCGGAACTGGCTGCGAAAGATCTTCTTCCAGCTCCGGCACGGCGTTGAACATGAGGGCAAGATTTACACCATAAATGCGCCCTATTGCGTCAAGGTTGAGTTCCATGAGAGCGGCTGGGTGCATTTCCACGTCATTTTCCTGACGCGCCGTTTCGTGCCCAAGGAACTGCTGGCGGAGTTATGGGGCCTGGGTTGGGTGACTGTCCAGCGGATCACCACGGCGGATTTTCATTACGTGCTGAAATACGTGACCAAGCCGGACGATTTGCCGGAATGGGTGAAAAAACGGAAACGGCTGCGGGTGTTTCAGAGCACCAAGGGTTTTCTCAAGCCGTCCTCCAAGCTGAAACGCTCGGCCAAGAGTGGAATCGAGGCATTTAAGCCGAAACAACACCGTGCCTCGTACACGATGGATGAACGGTTCTGGCGTTGGGCGTGCATGGGCGTGATTCGGTTGAACGGCATGGCCCATACAGTGCGGTTTCGCGTGCGTTATCGGGAAATTTTCGATCATCTGGTTTTGTCCGCTGCGCTGGATGGTCGCTATAAAGGCAGCGGGGAAATCATCATACCAAGAGAGGAGGGGTTAAGTTTATGGCTGAAAATCCAAAACAACCTGCTCAAAGCGACGAGCTGAATGGTCTGTTCGTTCGTGGCGTGGTCATGTCGAGTGCGGCCAAAGCGCACAAGCGCAAGGACGGCACAGGCGTGTTCGTGATCGCGCGGCATGAACTGGCGTTGCAACCTGGATTGGCGGTGTGGGAAGCGTTCCACGACCCCAAGGAGGGCAAAGTGAAGCTGGACGGCGAGAACGTCGTTGCGTTTCCGAAGCTGCCAGAATTCCAGCAAGTCACGTTGAGAGTGCTGCGCTGGGAAGAACGGGACAAACGGCTGGTCATCAAAGAGGCCGAAATGGTGGCATGAACGACATGGTGAAGGGGCGGCGGGGGAGCCGGGCGCAGCCCGGCCCCCCGTCGCCCTTAACCTTGTTTAATACTCTAATAACTGTCCCGAGAGATTACTTGGCTGGTCTGGTGCCGCCACACCCAGCCGGGCGATGCGCGGCGGGGACGGTGGCTCGCTTGAAGATGAACTCTGCCCGGATCAAATTGCCGGATGGACAGTCCAAGACGCCTTTGCTGCGGTCTGCCCGCATTTTGGAAATAATCGCATTAAAGGCTTGATTTCGGGTGCTGGCGGCGATATCCTTCTGGGAAAGGACGCTCAGAAATAATATATGGCTACAGAAGCAAGGACACCTCGTATGAAAGTATTTATAAGTTGGAGCGGTGAACGCAGTCATGTACTGGCACAAGCTCTCCACGATTGGATTCCGCTCGTTTTGCACAATGTCGAGCCTTGGCTGTCTGAGGCCGATATCGAAGCGGGTGAGCGCTGGGCGGAAGCGGTAGCAAAGGAACTTGCGGACTCGAATTTCGGAGTTATTTGCGTGACACGTGAGAATGTTGGTTCGCCTTGGGTTCTTTTTGAGGCGGGAGCACTCGCCAAGACTATGCAAGGCAGCAAAGTAATTCCTCTGCTCTTGGACTTGGAGTTCACTGACATCACAGGACCACTAGCCCAGTTCCAGGCGAAGAAGGTTGTGAAAGCGGGAATCGCCGAGGTCATGCACTCGATCAATCAGACAGCTAATCTTGCTGTTCCTGAAGCGCGTGCCAAGCAGCTATTTGATGCCCTCTGGCCTGAGTTTGAGAAAAATATAAAAGCGATTCCGAAGGATGTGTCAGCAGCAAAGCATGCACGACCGCAGCACGAAGTTCTTGAGGAGCTTGTTGCAGGCGTGCGGTCCCTTGATTCTCGGCTGCGGGAATTCTCTGAAGGCATTCCGATGTCTATGCGGCGCCACAGAATGAGATTTCATCCAATGATGCTTCATAAAATGATGCACATGTTCGGCAGGAAACCCAGAGATCCGATTCTTTTGCTTTTCTTTGCCAGCATGTTTCGTGAGGATTTGCCTTGGCTTTATGAACTTGGAATGGAGACATACAGGTCGGTGAAAGACGGCCTGCCAGAAGAAGCCCAGAGAGCTCTACGTTCGTTTCGACAGATTCTTGAGGAAATGAGGCATGGACCTTTTGAGATGGAGGAAATGGGGATAGACGCGGAGGCGATACATTTGATGCTGGGGGAACTTGAATACGCGAGGAGTTCTGAGCCGCAAACTGAGGAAGAGCCGAAAGAGAAGCCAAAGCGAAAGAAGGATGAGAAGGAAAGCGCCTAACACAGCGCTGGAGCCAACGCCGATTACGCTGGTCAGTTTTCGCTTCGGGTTTGGGATTGGCGGATGTCGCCGGCGGCGTGGCTCAGCTTTCGGTCGTTAGGCCGATTCGATTTATGAGCATTTTCGGAGACATCGAGAAGTTGATCACGGAACATGGTTCCGCAGCCATCTTGCGCGAGAAGGTGGGTCTTCTCGAACTCCAACGTGCACAAGCTGCTGGCGAACGCGACACGCTTGCGACTCAGTTGGCGCAGGCGAAGAAGAAAGTAGAGAGCTTGGAGTCCGAGAGAGCTAACCTCCAAGCGCAGATCGAAGATGCACGTCAGGAAATACAACGTCTCAAGCAGCCGGGCAAGATAGACATCATCGGTCCTCTGATGCATGAGCACGCATCGAAGATGATCGAGCGTGTCTGCCAAAAGATTGACTACTTTGCCAATACAACTCCGACAACCAAAGCCCGAGAGTATCTCTTGGCGTGGCTTCGGGACGAACGAGACGAGACTGAAGAGGCTATCACCAGTCTGCGCGCAGCTATTAAAGCAAACGAGGGACAGGGTGGGTTGGGGAGCGCAGTTGCCAACCTCGGCCACGCGACAAATCTCAAGGACCAGAACCGGTTGAAGCGTGTATATGAAGCTGTTATTCGGGAACTCGAAGATGCCAGCGACTCAAGCCCCCTGACAAAGATAGCCGAGAGGCTTAAGCAGGTGGCACGAGCGGCTGCCGATTGAAATGAACAATGACTCGGCCTAACACAGCGCTGGAGCCAACGCCGGTTACGCCTGGCAGTTTTCGGTGCCGGTTTCGGGTTGGCGGGAGTCAGCGGCGGCGTGGCTCAGCTTTAGGTCGTTGGGCAGCATCCGCGCGTTGCCGCCGCTCGCGGCGGCTGAGAGCGAGTGATGGCACAGTCTGATACTTCCCCCTCCGCGACAGCGGAAAGCAAGATTGACACGCTAAAAGCGGTCTTCTTTCCCTGCCTTGAACTCCCTGGTGGTGATGGCGGTGGATTCCATGTTGCGAAGGGGAAACAGGGCGCAAGCTGGAATCCAGCGACTTCACGACCAGGCACTTATCGGGCCGGAGCGTTCGCGTGTTGGCATTCGGTTTGGCCTTCGTGATTTGAGCAAACCGGATGACGACACGGGAACGCGTAGCGGGGAAAGGCTCATGGTTTCGGCGAAATCTGATACTGCAATCTGATACTGTTTGCCAATTTTCGGGCAGATTCGTGATGATTCAGGCAGACGGAAAACGCTGCAAAGCCTTGATAATCAAGGCCGGGATGACGTGTGAGGACTCCTGAAAAATATGTTTGTCAATTTCGAGTCAGGTACATTCAACCACTCTGCCACCCTTCCACTCGTTTATCATTATCAATTTACGCGGGATTTCGAGTGGGAGGCAAGCTGATTCAACGGACTCTTAAAACAGATCGCACCGGTTTTGAATGATGAACGATCTGTCTTGCCCGTCACATGGTGATGCGGTAATTTGCGGTTGTTATGGATGATCAACCGCCACCGCATCAGCCGCCGCCGCCACCGCCAGCCGCTCCGCCTCCTCCGTTGGCGCCGCCGCCGATCATTTCTGCCCCGCCCGCCAGCCGGCCGGGCTGCAGTTCCGTCTGGAGAATTCTTGCCATCGTCTTTTTGGCGCTGCTTTGCCTGAGCCTTTTCAGCCGGGTGCTGATCTTTTCTCATGCGGTCGCGCCCCGCGGCCACGCGTTCACAGATCGGAGCCGCGCTCTGGAAGAAGTCGTGGTTGAGCAGACGAATGGCGACAACAAAATAGCGGTCATCAAAGTGGATGGCATTATCATGAGCCGGAACGTGGATAATTCGAGCATGAACTTGGTGGAGTTCATTTCCGAACAGTTGAAGACGGCCGAACGCGACAAGGATGTCAAGGCTGTCATTCTCAAGGTCGATTCCCCGGGGGGCGAAGTTCTGGCCTCGGATGAAATCAATGCGGCGATCAAAAAGTTCCAGGAGAAGTCGCACAAGCCGGTGGTGGCCTCGATGGGCGCCCTGGCCGCATCGGGGGGTTATTATATTTGCGCGCCCTGCCGCTGGATCGTCGCCAATGAACTGACCATCACGGGCAGCATCGGCGTCATCATTGACACTTGGAATTACCGCGGATTAATGAACAAGGTCGGCATCCGTCCGCACGTCTTCAAGAGCGGCCGCTTCAAGGATATGTTGAGCGGCGAACAGGAGCCTGACACCGACAAGCTTTCGCCCGAGGAACAAAAAACCCGCCAGGAAGAGGACCAGATGGTGCAGTCGCTCATTGACGAAACCTACAACAAATTCAAGACTGTGGTCAAAACGGGACGAACTCATGCGGCCGACCAGAACGATGGCAAGGGCAAGGCCCTGGTGGAGAATTGGCAGGATTACGCCGATGGCCGCGTGCTGTCCGGCCCGCGCGCCCTGGAACTGGGTTTCGTCGATGAACTGGGCAATTTTGACACCGCCGTCAAGCGCGCGGGAAAACTGGCCCACATCCCCGGCGCTTCGCTGGTTGAGTACCGCGTTCTTTTCGATTTTCAATCTGTTCTGTCGCATCTGTTTGGCAAGTCTGATGTCCCCGCGCTCAAGGTCGATTTGGGCATTGGCCCGCCGCAGTTGGAAGCCGGCCGGCCTTATTACATCCTGCCCACGGCGGTTTTGCATTGAGGAGGCCGGCCGCGGGATGGGGCGCGCCGGAATGTTGTTGCGTTCCCGCGCGGAAATTGTTTTGATCTCATCCAAGCAAAAATGTCATCTGCCAAACCAAAAATACGATCTGCCAAACTGGCGCCGGCCGCGCCGTTTCACAAGCCATGAGCAAAGCTGAAAATATATTGATCGTCGCGGACAGCGAGCACGATGCGAACATGCTCTACGCCGTCGGCATGTTCGTGCCCGATCCTTTCATTTATTTTCGTTGTGACGACCAGTGCCACGTCGTGTTGAGCGATCTGGAAATTGACCGGGCGCGAAAAAATGCCCGGCATTGCCGCATCCTTTCCTACAACCAATGCGTCGAAAAACTGCGCCGCCGGGTCAAGCGCCCCAGCCTGGCCGCCGTCATCAATTTGCTCATGCGCGAAAGGCGGCTGCGCAAAATTTTTGTTCCGGCCAATTTCCCCCACGGCCTGGCCCGGGAATTGCGCAATTACAAAATCAAAGTCCGGGTCAAAAAAGGGGGCGTCTTCCCGCAACGGGAATTCAAGCGGGCCGACGAACTCAAAAAAATCAGCGCCGCCCTCATGATGGCCGAGGTCGGACTGGCCGAGGGCCTCTTCGCCTTGAAAACGGCCAAGGTGGGACGCGACCGGAAGCTGACTTATCACGGCGCGCCGCTGACCAGTGAAAAACTGCGCGCCATCATTGACATCGCGATCCTCCAGGCCGGCGGCCTGGCCAGCCACACCATTGTCGCGGGCGGCCGCCAGGCGTGCGATCCGCATGAGCCGGGACACGGGGCCTTGCGCGCCCAGGAACCGATCATCCTCGATGTTTTTCCGCGCTCGCAAAAGACCGGTTATTTTGGCGACATTACCCGGACGGTCGTCCGGGGCCGGGCCAGCGAAGCCATCCGCCGCTTGTATGACACGGTGGCGCGCGCCCAGGAAATGGCCTTCGAGAAAATACTTTGCGAAGCGCGCGCGTCCGACATTCACCGGGCCATTCAGTCTTTTTTTGAGAGCGAAGGCTACAAGACCGGCAGGAAAAATGGCCGCATGC
>Ga0326727_10006321_pt1 | contig 32633 bp, 29 predicted proteins | sample MB2enrmetagenome_FD_207643 | JGI IMG/M metagenome (GOLD analysis project Ga0326727, IMG submission 207643) | Lab enriched peat soil microbial communities from McLean, Ithaca, NY, United States - MB29MY | ecosystem: Environmental > Terrestrial > Soil > Wetlands > Peat | place: USA: New York...
AGGATCTCAACTCCTTTCCATTCACAGATCGTACGGATCTTCTCTTTAAGTTGCTGCGCCACTTCTCCTTCAAGAATCCTATATCGATATTTGGGCGTCCACACTATGTGATAGCTACACTGGTATACTACATGCGCCAGCTTTTTCCATTTGGCCATAGGTTATTGTAATCCCTCATCTTCTGAAGGCATAGCCAATCAGGACATCACCACCGCCAAAGGCAGTGGTTTTCTAGGTCTTAATAAAGAACTTACTTAACCACGAACATGTGCCTATTCGGCGCGGAATTCCCGCTCGAGGGCGGCTCGCATCGCGGCCGAGGGGGCCTTCTCCCCCGTCCACAGCTCGAAGCCGATGGTGCCTTGGTTCACAAGCATGCCGAGGCCATCGAGGCAGGAAGCGCCCCTCGACTCGGCCTCTCGCAGAAAAGCGCTACGGGGCGGATTGGGGATGACGTCGCAGACCGTCATGCCCGATCGGACCGAGCCGTAGTCGATATCGGGCTTGCCTGGGTCCGGATAGAGACCGACGCTCGTGGCGTTGACCAGGACACCGAAGCCCTCGGGAAGGCGCAGGCCCGGCTCCCAGGCTATATACTCGGCCCGGCCGCGCCCCTCGTCGCGGTTGACGATCGCTATCCGCGCGGCCCCCGCCAGGGAGAGCTCGACGCAGATGGCGCGGCTGGCCCCTCCTGCGCCGAGCACGATGAATGAGCCGCCTCTCGGATCCACGCCGCCATCGTCCTGCAGCGACTTGAGGAAACCGGCGCCGTCGGTATTCTCCCCGACGAGGCGGTCCCCGACTCGATATACGGTGTTGACCGCCCCGATGAGGGAGGCCTTTTCAGTCACCTCGTCGAGGTGGCGCATAACCTCGACCTTGTGCGGGATAGTGAGATTGACGCCTTTAAAGCCCATGGCGCGGACGCCGCGAATGGCGTCGCCCAGGCCCTCCGGCAGCACTTCGATGGCCAGATAGCTGAAGGGCAGCCTGAGTTCGCGAAATGCCGCCTCCATCATAACGACAGTCGGGTTCTCGGCGACCGGATGGCCGAGGACCCCGACGAGATCCAGCTTGTAGCTCTTGGCTTTCCCCACGACAGTCCCCTTTAGCCCGGATGAGCGAAGGCGGGGCTGTCCAGCAGGCCGGCCGCCCCGGCCAAGTCGGCTGCGAAGTAGTCCGCCCCTGCGGCCCGGAGCTCCGCCTCGGGGAAGCTGCCGGCCAAGGCCAGGCAGTACATGCCCGCGGCCTTGGCGGCCTGCACCCCCGAGACCGCGTCCTCGACGACGAGGCAATCGCGAGGAGCGATGCCGAGGCAAGAAGCGGCCTTAAGGTAGATGTCGGGCGCAGGCTTCTTGCGCTCGATCTGCAGCCCGTCTATCGTCGCGTCGAAGAAAGCCTCGGGAAGCCCTATCTCGCGCAGGTTCGCCTCGAGCTTGCGTCGGTCCGCGCTCGTGGCTATGGCGGTCTTGAGACCGTGATCGCGGCACTCTTGGACGAAGGCCGAGGCTCCCTTTATCTCGCAGAGTTTGCCCTTGATGACCTCGAAATAGAGTTCGTAGGTGCGCGCCTTGTCGCGTACAGGCTCGAGAACGACCCCGTACTTCTCGGCGACCCCGCCTATGAAGCGATCCTCGCCCATGCCCACGAAGGGCAGGAAATCCTCGCGCGTCGCGATTACCCCGTAGCGCTCCGCGAGCATGGCCATGGCGGCCTTCGCGATGAAGGCCTCGGAGTCCACGAGGACTCCGTCCATGTCGAAGAGCACGGCCTTGATCACGCTTAGATCTCCGGCGCGTTCTTGAGGAGGTAGTCCTCGGCTTCCTTGCACCAGAGCATGTTGTTCTTTTTCACGATCTTCGCGAGATCGGCGTAGAAGGGCTCGGACTTTCCCCGTTCCTCGAAGTCGACGAGGGCGACGAGGGGCAGCTTCTTATGCGTATAGATGAGCTTCTTGCCGCCGGGGATCTTGTCCAGGCCGATGGTAGTCGCCGGAACCGCGTCGAGGCCGCCCACGTGAGTGACCATCGCCACGGGATTGAGGCGGCCGTCCGCCATCATCGCGAGGGATTCCTTGATGTCGTCGGTGTTGCCGCCCGAGGTGCCGACGAGGTGGTGCGACTCGTAGTGCACGTCGTAGAAGTTGAGCAGAGCCGAAAAGGAGGTGTCCGTCGGACCGGCGAAGAAATTGAGACAGCCGTCCGGGCCCAAGAGCCTGTCTCCCATCTCGACCACCGGCTTCACCGGAGCGAATACAAAGACGTCGTCGAAGAGCTTTCCGCCGTTCAGCTCCTTGAGATGGGCGATGGGATCGGCTATGTCCTTGGTGTTCACGTAGTGGAGCTCGACGCCGTTGCGCGCGGCCTCCTCGACCGTAAAGATCGAGGCTGCGCGGGAAAGGCGGGCCTGGTCGATGTCGGTGACGACCACCCTGCCAGGCTTGAGGGGAGCGTGCATCGCGTAATCGATGGCGCCCATGCCCATAGGGCCCACGCTCGCGAGGAGGGCGAGCGAGCCGCCTTTTTTGATGCCCATCTCGTGGACGTACGAGCCGCCCTTCGTGTGGTACTGGGCGTGGTAGGCACCCACGATGCACGAAACAGGCTCGGCGAGGGAGCCCATGAAGAAGGCCTCGGCCTTGTACTCGAGGAGACAGCCCTGCTCCATCACCTCATGCGGAATGACGATGTACGTCGAGTCGCCGCCTATGTACTGGTACGAGTAGCCGGGCGCCCAGAGCGTGCCTTGGTAATTGAGGGCCGGCTGGATCGCAAACCTCTGCCCGACCTTGAACTGGCCTTTCCACTTGGAACCGATCTCGACAAGCTCGCCGCAGAACTCGTGCCCTATGATAGTGGGAGTCGTAGCGAGAGGCGCGCGGACGCGCTTGTGCTTGTCGCCCTGCATGGCGAGCTTGTGGCTCGACATGCAGATCGAGTCGGATACGACGCGCGCGAGGATCTCGTCGTCCTTGATCGCAGGAAGCTCGAACTCCTCAAGCCTTAAGTCGTCGACGCCGTATATGCGGACCGCCTTGGTCTTCACTATTTTCCTCCGTTCATCGCCGCGAGCCAGGAGCTGCGGTAGTTCGTCAAATTCCCCAAGCCGTCCATGGGCTCGACGCGCTTATAATCTACTTCGAAAAGCCCGCCGAGGGTATCGGGAGTCGTCCCGCCCAGGGCGGAGGCCGCAGTCATGGCGGCGCCGAAGGCCGTAGCCTCCGAGATGTCGGTCAGGTAGGCGCGGCCGCCCAGGGCGGAGGCGAGGATCGCGTTGTAGCCCGAGTTCCTGCGAAAGCCGCCCTCGGTGAAGACCTCGGTCTTCGCGCAAAGGCCTGCGCGCTCGAGAGCGACGATGGTCTGGATCGCGAGCGAAAGGTTCAAAGCCGCCAGAGCCCTCTTCGGATCGTGCATGAAGGGCGGGACGCTTCGGCCGTTTTCTATGTCGGCTAATGCGTACTCTCGGCCGTCCTGGACAGCCCTCGGCTTCGAGCCCGGGAACTGCCCCGAGCCGGGCACGAGCTCGGGCAGGAGGAAGGCTGAGGAAGTATCGACTAACGCGCGATAATCCGACTCCGCGGGCTCTGGGAGCTTTGCGCCGCTCCCGAGGCCGGCACAGGAGGCTATCGCCTTGGTCCAGGCCTCGTACTCCATGCCGCCCAGGAAAATCGCGGTCTTCACCGGCTTGTTGTAGGCCGAGCGGTTGAAGAACACGACCTTGCCGAGCTCGCCCGGCTCGAAACCGAAGCGCTCCTGCGGGTGCATGAGGACGCACCACGTGCCGGTCGAGTTCAGGATAAAGTCGCCTGAGCCCTTCTTCGCCAAGTGAGGAAGAAGGGAAGCGTTCGAGTCGTGGAGGCCCATGGTCACGATCGCGTCGGCGCCGATGCCCGTACGCGCCGCGACCTCACTCTTTATTGTTCCAAGGACGTCCCAGGAATCGCGCAGAGGGAAAGGCAGCTTATCCACGATCCCGAGCTTCCGGGCGACCGATGAATACCTGCCTTCGAGCCAATCCCAAAGGTACGTATGGCAGCCTGTATATGTGCCCTCGGCGCCGGTCTTGCCGGTGAGCCTGTAGCCCCAGTACTGCGGGTAGTTGAGCACGATGCGCGAACGCGCGAAGGCCTCGGGAAAGCGCTCTTTCAGGAAAAAGAGTCCCTTCGAGGGATTGACCATGGCGGACAGAGGCGGCGTGCCGGTCCGGGCCTGAAGCTCTCCTCTGTCGCCCATCTCACGGTAGAAGCGCTCCTGGAACTCGTCTCCCGGCTCGTAGGTGTAGTAGACGCAGGGCGCGCAAGGCTCGCCGTCCTCGCCCAGGCAGACCATGGTCGCGCCATGTGTAGTCACAGCGATCGCCCCTATAGGGAAACGCTTCGCGAATGAGGCGAGGGTATCGAGGAACCAGCTCTCCATGCCCCCGAGGTCGTGAGTCTCGAGTCCCTCCACCATCACGGGCGCGAAGGTCCTCGACACCGAGTCCAAGACGCGCAGCTTCTGGTCATAGACCGCGACCTTCTTGTTGGTCATCCCGATATCGATGACCGCGATTGCCTTTTCCACGCTCTAGCCCCTAGCTCAACATAACTTGGCCGCCGGTGACAGGCAAGGCCTGGCCGGTCTCGTACTCCTGCTCGACGAGGTAGTAGACGGCGCGCATGACATCGGCGCCCTCGCAGCCGCGATGCATGGGGACCTTGCCCTCGTAAGACTTACGCACATCCTCGACCGTTTTCGCGCCGGGGACTTTCCCCGAGCGCAGGTATTGGACAAAGAGTCCTTTTTCGGGGTCGGACCAGAGGGGGCCGTTCAAAAAATTGCCGGGGCAGATCGCGTTCACCTTGATGTTGTACGCGACGAGCTCGAGGGCGAAGCTCTGCACGAGGCCTATGCCGCCGAATTTGGAGCCGGCATAGGAGCCGTTCTTGTTCGAGCCCTCAAGGCCCGACTTCGAGTTGATCTGGATGATGTCGGTCGTCCAACGCGTCGCGAGCCTCGCCTGCCTGCGCAGGAGAAGGCCCGAGTGCTTGGCGATGAGCATGAAGCCGACGTAGTTGACGTCAGTGACGAACTTGAAGGAGCCGACATCCTGCTCCAGGACCGAAAAAGCCTTGAGTACACCCGCGTTGCTCACGACGAGGTCGAGGCAGCCCGTGCTCGCCGCGACGGCGGCGAACATCGCCGCGACCGAAGCCTCATCGGAGACGTTGACCGAAACGGGAAAGGAAATAGTCTTCCCCGCCTCCGCGTTGAGCGTCCGGGAAAGTTTCTCCGCGCCGGCCATGTTGAGGTCGGCGATGTAGACTATCGCGCCGGAGGCCGCGAGGCCACGGACGATCTCCTCGCCGAAGCCCTGGGCGCCCCCGGTCACGAGGGCTACGCGGCCTTCCATGATAGAAGAGCGACCGGCCGCGGAAAGCGGCGAAATCGTCTCCTTCGCCACGGGCGCGAAGGGCGAGAGGTTGCGAGAGTCGGCTCGCTTCTTTGCCTCGTCGTAGGAGAGACCGGGCCAGTAGGCCGCGCTCGCGCCGGAGCTCTTTACCAGGACGCAACCGGGCAGCGCAGAGGCGCCCTTCTTGCCGCGCCAGGCCGCCAAGGCGACCTTCAGCCCAGCGGCGACGTTCGCTTCGGCGGCCGCGTCGAAGGCGGCAGGAAGCTCGATCGTAAGCGCATCGACGCCGGCCTCGCTTGAATCGCTCGAGGCGAGGACGACGGGTCGCCCCAATTCTTCGAGATAAAGGCCGCGCACGATCGGCGCGGCGAAAGAGTGATCGATATCGCTCATCGCGTAAACCTGCCTTTCATAAGATCGCCCAGGACCGCGCCCGGCTCTTGCGGGCGGGAGAGATCGAGGGCCCTCCCCGCCTTCGCATAGTCCCTGATCCTATCGGAGAGGGGAAGCTGGGCGAGGGGATTGCCGGACGAGAAGAGGCCGGCGTTCGGATCGACCGAGGACAATCGCTCGTGGGCCACGAGAGCCCACGTTGCGTCGCCCAGATTGGCGAACTCCGGCCTGCGGAGCTCCGGGCAATTGAAGGACTGCCGCGGGCTGTTGATGTCGACGCCGGATATCTGCATGAGGCCCCGCTCGTCGCAGAGTCGCCTGACGCGCTCGAGCTGGGCCGGGGTGTTGCGCGGAGGCATGTAGGCGACGCCGAGATAGCCCGTCGCCTTCACCGCGTCGAAAAGCTCTTCGATGAAGTCATCCTCGAACTTCTCGGCCTTCTTATCGCCGGTGGGCGATTCGCCCACGTCGCCCAAGTAGGCGTAGGCCGGGATCGCGCCGATCGAGCGGGCGAAAGCGACGACCCTGGCGGCGTCCGGGCATTCCTCCGAATCCGGCTGTTCGAAGATCCGGTCGAGGAAGCCCGACTTGAGGACGCCGAGGAGATCGTAGGTGAGCATGGGGTTATCGGAGTCGGAGAGGAGGGCGGCGACTTTCGGGCTCGGCTTCAAGGCGAAATCTTTCGCAAGTCCCGAGACGAGAGAGACGCCCCGGCCGTAGTGTCCGATGAGGCGTTCGGCGACGGCGGCGAGCAGGTGGCGCTCGGTAACGCCGCCGCCCTCCGCAGCCTTGGAGCGGCCGACCACGTCGCGCTCCATGTCGATGCCCTCGATTCCCGCATCGCCAAGGATAGCGGAGGCGGAGATCGCCATTCGCGTTGTGCGCTTCAGGCGCGCTGCGCGAATGGGCTTGAGGAAATCGGAGAGGGCGTCGACGCTGCCGGCAGGCACGCCCTGGATGGTCATGTACACGATGCCGGGAGAGTCCGGGTTATTGATCTTCCGGCCCGCGAAAGGAAAGGGCCTACCGTCGGGAGCGGAGCGGAAGCCGACGCGAAGCTCGCAGCCGGTGACCGATCCGATTCCGACTAACGCGCAGGCCGCGACCATCTCTCGCGAGGCCGAGATGGAGTCGTGGTCCACCGAGCCCGCCACCTCGAGGCCCGCCTCGCGGGCGAGGAGGGCCGCCATAGCGGGCGCATAGGGGCTGAAGCTGTAAATGGTGTGAACATGATTGTTCGACTCGCCGCCGGGCGAGACGCCCGCGCTCACTATGCGGGGCGGCAAGGCGGCCGCTACATCCGCGAGGGCGCCTAGGCGCTCCTCGCGGGTAGCGGCCGCCTCGTTCACCCTAAGGCGGCGCGAGGCGGGGCCGGATGGGGAAAAGGCCATGCGCCTTACACTCCCTGCCTCGAGCGGCGCGCGATGTCGAGCGTCGTCTGCACGGTGGTGCAGACGTGCCCGGGCAGGGGTAGGATTCGCTCGTGGATAGTATCGAGTATCCACTCTTTCTGCGGGAAGTACAGGCTCTCCTGCTCCGCGGCGGGCGTGATCCAGTTGCGGCTGCCCACGACAGCGACCGGCGCGTCGAGGTAGTCGAAGGCGAGGGTCTGCATGTTGGACGCCACGGTATGGAGGAAGGAGCCGCGCTCGGCCGCGTCGCTCGCGAGGAGGATCCTGCCCGTTTTCTTGACCGACTCCACGATGAGGTCGTAGTTGAGCGGGTTGATGAAGCGCAGGTCGATGACCTCGGCCTCGAGACCGTACTTCTCCTTGAGCGTCTTGGCCGTGTCCAGGGCTTTATAGAGAGTAGCGCCCAGCGTGACGATCGTGAGATCCTTGCCGCTTCTGCGGAGGGCGGGCTCGCCCTCGGGCACTTCGTAGTAACCAGCGGGGACTCCGCCCTTCTCGAACTCCTCGCCCTTGTCGTAGAGGAGCTGGCTCTCGAAGAAAATGACCGGGTCGGTCCCGCGGAGCGCGAGGTTGAGCATGCCCTTGGCGTCGTAGGGCGTGGCGGGGAAGTAAGCCTTGAGGCCGGGAATGTGGGACGCGAGAGCGGACCAGTCCTGGCTATGCTGGGCCCCGTACTTGTTGCCCACCGACACGCGGACGACGAGCGGCATCTTGAGAAGTCCCGCGGACATGGCCTGCCACTTAGAGGCCTGATTGAAGATCTCGTCGCCCGCGCGGCCCATGAAGTCGCAGTACATGAGCTCGACCACCGCGCGACCGCCCGAAAGCGCGTAGCCTACGCCCGAGCCGACGATGGCTCCCTCGGAGATCGGGCTATTGAAGAGCCGGTGATATGGCAGAGCCTCGGTGAGGCCGCGGTACACGGCGAAGGCCCCGCCCCAATCGCGGTTCTCCTCGCCCCAGGCCGCCATGGTCGGGTCGATAGAGAAGCGATGCAGCATGGCCTCGAAGAGTGCGTCGCGGTACTGGAAGACCTTGTTCTTCGGCACGGCCTTGCCCTCGGCGTCGAAGGCGTAGCGGGTTTTGCCCGCGATGGCCTTGACGCGCGGATTCTCCGCGAGGTCGCCGAGGAGCTCGCTCTTGCGCTCATCGAACTTCTCGACCTTGCCGTTCGAGAACATGACGGACTCGATGAACTGCCCGCCCACGCGCTCGCTCACCGAGTCGTCGGCGGCGAGTTTCAAGACCGCGGTCAGGCGCTCGACAACTTCGGCGCGGATAGCGTCGAGCTTGGACTTGTCGGTCGCCTTGTTTGCGACGAGGTAGTCGCCGTAAGAGTCGATCGCGTCCGCCTTCTGCCAGGCCTCGACCTCCTCCTTCGTGCGGTAGCTCGAGGCGTCGGAGGGCGAGTGGCCGGAGTAGCGATAGGTGATTGTGTCCATGAGGACGGGGCCCTTGCCCTCGAGAAGGATCTTCTTCTTGCGCGCGACCGCGTCGGCTACTGCGAGGGGATTGTAGCCGTCGACGCGCTCGGAGTGCATGTTCTCGGGGTTCACGCCGGCGCCCACTCGGGCGAGGAGCTTGTAGCCCATCGTCTCGCCGTCGGTCTGGCCGCCCATACCGTAGAAGTTATTGAAGAAGTTGAAGAGGATGGGGGGCGCCCCGCCCACGTCCTTGTCCCAGAGCGTTCGGTACTGGTCCATAGAGGCGAGGCACATGGCCTCCCAAACAGGGCCGCAGCCCATCGACGCGTCGCCGATGTTGGAGACGACGATGCCGCTCTTGCGGTTGATGCGCTTGAAGAGAGCCGCCCCGGTCGCTATGTCCGCGGAACCTCCGACTATCGCGTTGTTCGGCATCGAGCCGAAGGGCGTAAAGAAGGCGTGCATCGAGCCGCCCAGGCCCCGGGTGAAACCGGAGCGACGCGCGAATATCTCGGCGAGCGTTCCGTAGAGGATGAAGGAGGCGATGAGCTCGGTATCGTTCTTGCGAGGAACCTTCTCGGCGATCCTGAGCGTCTCGCCGCCCCAGAAAGCCTCCATCGTCTTCTGGATCGAGGCGGCGGGGAGCTTGCGCGAGGCTGAGAAGCACTTGGCGAGGATCTCGCCGTGGCTGCGGTGCGAGCCGAAGACGAAATCGTCCGGATCGAGGCTCGCGCACTGGCCCACGGAGGCGGACTCCTGCCCGGCGGAGAGATGGGCGGGACCGCGGTGGTTGTACTCTACGCCGTTCCAGGCTCCCTTGGTCTTTATTTCATTGAGCATAGTCTCGAACTCGCGGATGCGGACCATGTCGGCCCACATCGCGACGAGCCCGTCAGCGCCGAAGCGGGCAAGCTCGGCCTTGTAGTCGCTCTTGTACTGGTTGACGGGAATGCTCTCTATCTCGATCTTGCCGCTCTTGCGGACATTGGAAGGCTCGACGAACATCGATTTAGGCATGACATCACTCCTCTAGTTCGAATAACGCGTCCCGTATGGCTTCGCATACGGTCGGGTGGGGGAAGATTATTTCCTTGGCGTCGGATACGCGGAGTTCCTGCTCTATGAGCGCGGCCGCCCCCCATATCATCTCCGAGGCATATGCGCCCACAACGTGGACGCCGAGTATCCTGTCGCTCGCCTTGTCGGCGATGACCTTCACCGAGCCGGGGGCGGCGAAGCCGTTCTCGGCGCAGAAGCGTCCCGACACCTTGAGGGTGACGGTCGCCTTCTTGATCGCGACGCCTTTGGCCTGGGCCTCCTGCTCGGTCGTGCCGACGCCGGCGGCCTCGGTGATCCCATAGACGGCCCAGGGCACGGCGTCGTAGCGCATAACGTTAGCGCCCTTGGCCGCCCCGCCGCCGGCGAGTATGTCCGCCACGGCGACATCCGCCATGCGGTAGGCCGAGTGCGCAAGGAGGCTCTTGCCAGTGACGTCGCCAACGGCCCAGACTCCGGGCAGGTTCGTGCGCATGCGCTCGTCCACGACTAAGCCCTTGGGTGTGAGCGCGAGAGAAGTTTCCTTGGCGCCCCAGCCGTCCAGAACTGGCCTGCGGCCGACCGCCATGAGGACGAGGTCGGCCTCCGCCTTGGCGTCGGCGCCTTCCTTGGTCTTGTAACAGACCGTCGCGCCTTCTATACGCTCGACCTTGCAGCCTAAGCGGAAGAAGACGCCTTTCATCGCTTTGCGCAGGATCGGGGCCATCTCCTTGTCCATAAAGGGAACGATCTCGTCCATCATCTCGACGACTTCGACGGTCGAGCCGAGGGCGGCAAAGAGGCCGGCAAACTCGACGCCGATGACGCCGCCGCCGATGACGCACAGGCGCTTGGGCACTTCCTTAAGGGCGAGTAGGCCGGTCGAATCGACGACCTTGGGGTTGTCTTTTGAGCCGGGGATGGGGGGCATGGCCGGGGTCGAGCCGGTCGCGATGACGATCGCTGGGGCTTCGTGGACAGTACCCATGGCCTCCACCTTGCTGGGCCCCAGGAGCTTCGCCTCGGCCGAAAGCACCTCGACACCGAGCTTCTTCTCGGTCATCGCGACGGCGCCCCGGAGCTTCTCGACCACCTCGCCCTTCCAGGCCTGCATGGCGGTCCAGTCGTAGGAGACGTCCTTGGCCTTCACGCCGAACTTCTCGCCCTCGAGGGCGTGGACATAGTGTTTCGCGGAATTGAGCAGGGTCTTCGTGGGGATGCAGCCCACGTTGAGACAGGTGCCGCCTAATGCGGCTTTCTCGATGAGGAGGACTTTCTTTTTTGCCGCTCCGAGGCGCTCGGCCGCGACGTAGCCGCCCGGCCCCCCGCCAATGATGATGACGTCATAAGCTGCCATATTCACCTCATTCCAGCAAAAGCAGATCAATGTCGGCTATCGCGTCGGCGAAGGCCTTCAAGAGGCGCGCTGCCGGCGCGCCGTCGATTATCTGGTGATCGATCGTGATCGAGAGCCCGAGCCTGGGCTCGAAGACCGCGGTCCCATTCGGCCCAGGCACCGCGCGCTGCAGGATCGAGTCGACGCCGAGAATGGCCACCTGCGGCGCGTTGATTACCGGCGTGAAGGACTCGACCCCGAAGGCGCCGACGTTGGAGACCGTGAAGGTCCCGCCGGAGAGCTCGTCGGGATTTATATTGCCGGCCTGGCAAGCCGCCGCGAGGCGCTTGGACTCGGCGGAGATCTGGCGCAGAGAGAGTTTGTCCGCGTTGCGGATCACCGGCACCATGAGGCCGCGCGGCGTGTCGACCGCGAGGGCCAGGTGGACGCGCTCGAAGATCCGCAAGGTGCCGTTTTCGAGGGTCGAGTTAGCGGTCGGGAAGCGAGGCAGGACGCGAGAGACCGCGAAGAGCACGAGGTCGCCTATCGTGATCTCGGAAAGCCCGAGCGCAGGGTCGCTCGCCTTGAAGCGGACGCGCATGGCCTGAAGCTGCTTGGCGTTGGCCGATGAGTTCATGGTGAGCTGGGCGCTGTTCGCGAGGGAGCTGCGCATGCGCTCGCCTATGAGCTTGCGGATGCCCTTGATCGGCGTGTCGGTGTACCCGTCGGAATAGGATGCGGCCGCCGCCCTGGGAGCGGAGCTCGGCCTCCCGAGATCGGCCAGCCCGACACGGCCGCCCAGTGCGGTGCCGGCGGCGGGGACAGGGCTTCCAGCGGCTACAGCTGCCCTAGCTGCCGCGGTGAGCGCAGGTCTGCCGGCTAAAGCCGCGGCTATGTCGCGCTCTATGACGCGGCCGCCGGGGCCGGTCCCGCCGACCGAGCTGGCATCGAGGCCTTCGGATGCGGCGAGCTTACGCGCCCTCGGGGAGACGGCCGAAGAGAGCCCAGCCGAGGACAGGGCCGGGCCAGGAGCCGCCTGGACCGAGGCTACCGGGGAGGGAGCTTGGGCTGGGCTAGCCGTGCTCGCCGCCTGAGCGGCCGCAGAAGCCGTAGCCGCGGGAACGGCTACGCCGCCTAACGCAGCTTGCCAGTCCTCTCCCGGCTTCCCGATGACCGCGATGGCCTCGAGGACGGGGACGTCATCGCCGTCTGGATGGAGAATCTTGAGCACTGTCCCCGCCTCTCCGGCGGGAACGTCGAAACTTGCCTTGTCGGTCTCGACCTCGCAGACCGTCTGGTCGGCGGCGACGGACGCGCCCTCGGCCACTTTCCAGGCGGTAACTATGCATGATTCGACCGTGTTCCCCTGTCGGGGCATGATTAGCACATGAGCCACGCGGGACCTCCGTTATTTCACACAAACGTACATTTAATAGAAGAATCGGAGAGTTCGCGCCTCGCGCTCTCTCCGAGCCCTGTATCCGTAATTACGCCGCCCACCTCTGCGAGGGAGAGGACGTTGACGAAGCCTGTCTTGCCGTATTTCGAGGAGTCCGCGAGAAGCATCGTCTCTTCCGCGCAGTTGCGCATCGCCTTCACGATCTCGGCGCCCTCGAAGAGCTGGGTCGTCATACCCTTCGCCGCCGAAAATCCGTCGGTACCAACGAAGGCGAGACGTACATTGAGGTCTGCAAGGGTATGGAGGGTGACCGGGCCGACCATGGACTCGGTCTCGCGGCGGAACTCCCCTCCGGTGAGGGTTATCTGTAAGGAAGAATTGAGCCTCGCGTAGGAGAAGACCAGGGTCGAGTTGGTGACGACCTGCACTTCTCGCTTTCCTATCAAATAGCGGACGAGCAGAGCGGTCGTCGTGCCGGCCTCAATCATGATGCGGTCTCCGTCGCGCACGAGCTCCGCAGCGGCCTTCGCTATCCGGTTCTTCTCCTCGAGGAAAAGCTGCTGGCGATCGATGATGCCCTGGTGCAGGGCGGGATAGGCACCGCCCCGCGAGCGGCTCAAGTAGCCCTTTCCCTCGAGCTCCTTGAGATCGGATCGAATGGTGACTTCGGAGACACCGAGCTCGCGGCTCAGGGCCGAGACGGCCATGCCGCCCCGCTCTGAAAGGAACTTGAGAATAGTGCGTTCCCGCTCGTTGAGCTCTTCGATCAATTCCGAACCTCTTTCGAAATACTTTCGATGTGCTTTCATAGTATGATAATATTTGTGATACCGCAAGGGCTTTCGAAAGAATTTGGATAGACTACTTATATACTTATATAACAAGTCCGACTCGACAAAAAGATCTATACCAGCGATACTTAGCCCCATGACGGATGACCTCAGGCAGCGGCTGGATACACAAGTAAAAGCCTTCATCATCGATATGGACGGCGTGATCTACCATGGCAACCGCCTTCTCCGCGGCGCTGCTGGGCTGGTCGCCTGGCTCAGGAAGAACGACAAGCGCTTCCTCTTCCTCACGAACTCGAGCGAGCGCTCGCCCATGGAGCTCTCTCAGAAGCTGGAACGCCTCGGTATCGAGGTCGAGGCCGAGCACTTCTACACGAGCGCCTTAGCGACGGCGAGCTTCCTTGCCAGCCAGAGGCCGCACGGCACCGCCTACGTCATCGGCGAACCGGGCCTCACGAACGCGTTATACGACGCGGGCTACTCGATGAACAACGTGAACCCCGACTACGTTGTCATAGGCGAGGGGCGAGGCTACAGCCTCGAGGCCATCGAGCGCGCTGTCCATCTCGTCTTAGGCGGAGCCAGACTGGTGGGCACCAACCCCGACCTTTCGGGTCCCGCTGAAACGGGCATCGTGCCCGCCTGCGGCGCCCTCGTCGCGCCCATCGAGCTTGCGACGGGCAAGAAGGCCTATTTCGTTGGCAAGCCCAATCCCCTTATGATGCGACACGCCTTGAAGCGTCTCAACTCCACCCGCGAGGAGACGGCGATAATTGGAGACCGGATGGACACCGACATCATCGCAGGGGTCGAGGCCGAGATCGAGACGATACTTGTGCTTTCGGGCGTCACAACGGAGGCCGAGATCGGACGCTTCTCCTACGCGCCCAAGCACGTGCTCGAGGGCGTGTTCGAGATACCGGACTAATCCTTGCCTAAGAGGCCGCGAACGACGACAGAGGCCGCGATGAGGCCGGCCGCAGGAGGAACGAACGAGGTCGAGCCCGGGACCGATCGACGGCCAACGCAGGTGCAGTCCTTCTTTGGACAGATACAATGCTGTCTGCAGGGATTCGCCGACTCGTCGATCTTGATGGGCTCTTCACGCGAGTAGATAACCTTGAGCGAATCGACGCCGCGCTTACGGAGTTCCTTACGCATCACTCGCGCGAGGGGACAGACCGAAGTTTCGGATATGTCGGCGAGCTCGAGGCGGGTCGGGTCGAACTTGTTGCCCGTGCCCATCGCGCTCACGATCGGGATGCCGAGCGCCTTGCAACGCATGATGAGCTCGAGCTTGGCCGAGACCGTGTCGATCGCGTCGACGACGTAGGAGAGGCCCGGACCGACGATGCGCTCGGCGGAATCCGGCCCGAAATACTCCTGGACCGCCTCAACCTCAGCATCGGGATTGATGTCGCGGATGCGCTCGGCCATAACCTCGACCTTGGGCCTGCCGACCGTGCTCCTCAGGGCTATAATCTGGCGATTGACGTTGGTGAGACAAATCTCGTCGTCATCGACGAGGAGGAGACGGCCTATGCCCACACGAGCTAGAGCCTCCGCCGCATAAGAGCCCACTCCGCCTATGCCAATGACTGCCACCTTGGCCGCGGCGAGAAAAGCCATGCCCTCCGGTCCAATGAGGAGCTCGGTCCTCGCGAATGAATCGAACATAACCTATTCATACTCCACGGAGACCCAGGCTTGACAGAGGGCATCTATCCCGATTCTTTCGTCATATAATGCACAAAGCTAGGAGGATCCAGACTATGGCATCTATCACCAACGAGCCCAAGCGCAAAGGACCCATCGTCACAAAGGTCAGGGGAATGTTCGAGCACCGGGCAGAGTGGCTCTACCTCGTCCTCGACGAGGCGAGGAAGACGGGGCTCAAGTGGAACGACTTCGCACCCGCCGCGGTCTACCGCTGCGGGACCTACCACGGCGGTCTCCTGGCCGACTCGTCGGACAAGGAAGAGGGGCTCATCCCCCTCCGGAAGAAAACTTTCAGCGGCATAGGCACGCGTGTCTTCGAAATGAGGATCCAAAAATCTACGAAGGACGAGCTCAAGGTCGAGTTCCGCTACTGTCCGCTCGTGGCGGCCTGGAAGAAGCAGGGCGCGACGGACGAGGAGATCGGGACCTTATGCGACATCGCCATGCGCGGGGACGCGGCCATAGCGAAGGCCTTCGGTGCCAAGCTCGAGCTCGGGGACGTCATCGCGAAAGGCGGGCATACCTGCCAGCTGCACTTCGTGCGGAACGGTGCGGCCAAGGCCTAACGGCCAGCGGCCTTCTTCGGCGGCGCGGTTTTTGTATAGAGCTTCCGCCGCCCTTCCTTGCCCGCCTCGCGGGCGAGCCCTGCGCGAGCGAAACAATAGAGGATCTTGCGCGCCTTTTCCTGGTCTATCTCGAGCGCATCGGCGAGACTGGCCGAGGACCAGGGCTCGCTCAAGGACTTGGGGATTAAGGCGAGCCACTGGGCTCGGGTGCGGAAGCTGCGCGAAGATAGGACTTCGACGAGCTCGCGGTCGATCGTCCTGTCGCCTCTGCGCCTCCAGGAACCCGAGCCGTCCTTCGTCTTCGTCTCGGAGCTCCGCACGATGAGGACCTCAACGGTCACGTTGCGCGCCGCTATGAGGCCGGTCGCCTTCACGAGCTCGTCGAAGAGCTGGTACAGGTCGCCGCGCTTGGGGCTCTTGCGGGTCGAGAGGAGCTCCTCGGTTTTCGGGTCGAGTCGGCGGATGACGCACTCGGCGGAGATGGGATAGACAACGCGGACGCGATGGCCGGCAGATGCGAGGGCCAGGACCTTGGGGACGATCTGGCCGAGGTGGCCGGTCTGCACCTCGACAAGCTCGCCATCGGGACGCACGAGGTCGACGACCTTGCCCTCGACGGCGGCCTCGAGCCTGCAGCCGGGGCCTGCGAGGCTTTCCTTGAGCTGGGCGTGGAGGCTGTACTCGGCGTAAAGGTTGATTCCGGCGCGCTCGGCTACGAGGCCAGCGACGGGGCGCTCACTGCAGAGGGTTGTTTTAGTCACTAGTCCCATGGCCTAAAAGTATGCACGTGAAGGAGGCGAACGGCTAGCGACAGTTCCTTGAGCTATTTATGGAAACAATGCACAGTGAACGCATGGAAGATTCAGTCCGGTCTCAGCTGCCTATAGCGCCGCTCCTCTCCCGGATAACGAGCCTCGTCAAAGAGTCGACCGCACTCGTCCTCTCCGCCGAGCCTGGAGCGGGGAAGACGAGCCTCGTCCCGTCCGCCCTTGCCGAAGCCTTGGGAGGCAAGGTCCTCGTCATGGAGCCCCGGAGGGTCGCCGCGGCGGCGGCCGCCGCGCGTATCGCGGAGCTTTGGGGCAAAAAGTTGGGCGAAGATGTCGGCTATCGCGTCCGCGGCGAATCGTGGTCCTCGCCCCGCGCCCGCGTCGAGGCGGTGACCCCCGGTGCCCTCCTGCGTATGATACAGAACGACCCCGGCCTAGAGAGCACGTCCTGCGTCGTGCTCGACGAGTTTCACGAGCGCTCGGCCCAGGCTGACCTAGTCCTCGCCCTTTTGCGGCAGGTCCGGGTTCTCCGTCCCGAGCTCTGCCTTGTCGCGATGTCGGCGACCATGGACCTCGAGAAGGCAGCCTCGGCCCTCGGCGCGCGGATACTCGAGGTGCCGGGCAGAATCTTTCCCATCGAGACGCGCCACGTGCCGATCCAGCAGGGCCGGCTCTTCGAGGAATCCATCGCCCGCCTCGCCCTCGCGACTATGGACGAAGCAGCAGGCGACGTCCTCGTCTTCCTACCGGGCGCGGCCGAGATAAACAGGGCCGCGGCCGAGTTCACCCGCCTCGCCGCGGCTCGGTCCGGCATGGGCCGCCCGGCGGCGGCCATCCTCCACGGATCGCTGGGTCTCGATGCGCAGCGGCGCATCATCTGCCCACTGCCCGAGGACCCGCGGCGCGCCATCTTCTCCACCTCCGTCGCTGAGTCGAGCCTCACCGTTCCGCGCGTGCGCGCGGTCATCGACTCAGGCCTGGCCAGGCTTTCGCGCTTTCAGGCGCGCACAGGCCTCAATCGCCTCGTGACCGAGCGCGAGTCAGGCGACCAGGCCGACCAAAGGCGAGGCAGGGCGGGCAGGCTCGGCCCCGGATTGTGCATCCGCGCCTGGAACAGACATGACCCCTTGCCCGAAAGGACCGAGCCCGAGCTCTGCAGGGCCGAGCTCTCCGGCATCGTACTCGAGGCGGCTCTGTGGGGGATGCCTTCGAGGCTCGACCTCGACTGGCTCGATCCGCCGCCCGAGGCCGCATGGGAAGCGGGGACGGAGCTTCTCATAGAGCTCGGGGCCCTATCGTCCGAGCTCTCGCCAACCGACTTCGGCAAAAGGATGGCCACCCTGGGGACAGAGCCGAGGATCGCAGCCCTCGTCCTCAAGGGGAAGGGGCTCGGCTCGGGCTGGGAAGCCTGCCTCGCCGCAGCCATTCTCTCAGAGCGTAGCCCCGAGGGCTCGAACGACATCGCCAGCCGCGTCGCGGAGATGCTCGCCGGATCTGGAGCTCCTCGGGCTGGCTCGGTGGCCCTTACCGAGGCGCGTAGGCTTGCAGTGGCAGCGGGCATCAAAGCTGAGGCCCGAGGCGACGGCTGGGCTGCCGGCCGGAATTCCCGACTCGGCGGACTCCTCGCAGCCGCCTTTCCCGACAGGATCGGTGAGCGCGTCGAGATCTCTGCGGGCAAGGCGCGCTTCAGGCTCCCCTCGGGAAGGATGCTGGCGGCAAGCGGTGAATTGGCTCTTTCGCCCTGGGCGCTCGCGCTCGAGGCGGACGCGGGAGCGGCGGAGGGCAAGATTTACTCGGGTTACGCGTTAGGCGAAAGCGAAGCCCTCGCCGCGCTCGAGACTCAGGCAAAAGATGAGACCGAGGTCGAGTGGAAGGGCCTTTCGCTCAAGTCGTCCAAGGTCCGCCGCGCGGGCGCGATAGTCCTCGCGCGAAGGCCCTCTCCCCGCGTTTCGCGCGAGGAGCTCGCTAGGCTCCTCGCCGACAGGATCGCTTCGGAAGGGCTCGGCTTCCTGCCCTGGGAAGGCGGAGCGCGCGAGGAGCTTGATCGCCTAAGGTTCTTCGCCTTACGCAAGAGCGAAGTCGCGCTCAAGCGCGGTCTGGATCACGAGGCAATCGGGGACGCGAACTTAGCGTCAGCTGCAGCCGCCTGGCTCGGCCCCTACATCCGAGAGAACGGAGGGCCTGTCCTGGACGGCCCCTCCCTCGCGCGGGCCGTGGCCGCCCTCGCGCCACCCGCCTTGCGCGCCGAACTTGAGCGCGAGGCGCCGAAGCGGCTCGAACTGCCATCGGGCTCGACGAAGGCGATCGACTACGGCGGCCCGGGCGGCGCCTCAGTCGAGGCTAAGGTCCAAGAGTTCTTCGGCCTCGCCGCGCAACCGCGAGCCTGCAGCGAGGCCATCGTGCTCAAGCTGCTCGATCCGGGCGGAAAGCCATTCCAGGTCACCTCGGACCTTCCCGGCTTCTGGCGCGGCTCCTGGGCCGAGGCGCGCAAGGACCTGCGCGGGCGTTATCCGAAACACGAATGGCCGGATGATCCCGCGAGCGCGGCGCCGAGCCGTTCGGGAATAAAACGAAAGGCAAAATAATACTTTAATCAGGGTACATCAGTGTTCCATATTAAGCACTGATTATCACCGAAACCCTACTTCATCCACTTGCCGGTGGTCTCTCGTCGTTCTTCGTTCCCTTCGTGCCCGCCCTCGATCGCGCGAGCGCGACAACTACGACGACAAGGGCAGCGAGTATGTAGAGGTCGGCCAAGTTCATGATGCCCGTGCGCAGCCAGCCGATCCGAAAATTGAGGAAATCGCGCACCTCGCCGTAGGCTATCCGGTCGAAGAGGTTCCCGGCGCCGCCTGAGAGCACGAGTACCGCGGCGACCATCCCGGCCCTTCCGCCCATGGGAGGGGCCGAAGCCTTGCCCGATCCACGGCGCCCCTGCGCCACAAGGGCCCAGCCTAGGCAGGAGAGGACCGCCGCGGGGAGAGCGACCAGCAAGAAGCCCCGAAGTGTGGGGGATAAGCCGCTCCCGAGAGAGAGGAAGGCACCCTTGTTCCGCGCGAAGACAAGGACGACGAAATCGCCCGCGAGGCGCACGATTCCCCGCCCGGCGAGGCGAGTCTCAGCAAGGGACTTGGTCCACTGGTCGAGGGCGACGAGGGCCAGGCAGGAGGATGCCATTGCGAAGCCGAGGAAGAGGGCGCGAGCCGGGCGCGTGCTTTCCATAAGCTTCGATTTTACGCCACAAGTGAGCGCGAAAGCTATATCTTGATTTGGATGGACGAGCGCTTCGAGACCATGGCAGCCGCGGGAATCCTCGCCTACGAATCCTCATTCACCGCACTCGACGCGTATCTAGGAATCAAGGACGCACCACTTCGCTTCGCCCTCGCATCCTCGGCGATCCAAGATATCGCCAAGGCCTTCGACGAGATCGAGTACCCGGGGAGCGATTACGCAGACGCCTCGGTCAGGAGCGACTTCTACATCCGTTTGGCCGATTCGCCCAAGACCGCGGAGAGCGCCGCCTTCGCCCAGCTCGACCTTTTGCGCGATCCCGGACGCAATGTCTTCCTCGATCCAAAGGACATTTACGCGAGCCTGCGCTCACCAAAGACGGTCTTACGACCCGCGAGCGCGGAGAAACAGATATTCGAAGCGGCCATACTCGTCTCGCGTTATCCCTACGCGATCGAGAGCGACGCGCTCCCCGCCCTTCCGCGAGACTTCGCGCCCCGCTCACAGCGCGACATGCTCGAGCTTATCCTCACAGGCGCCACGCCGGAGCGCGGCCTCGAACTACTCAGGAGAACGGGCTTCGTAGACACCTACTGGCCCGAGCTCGCGAGCCTCGTGGGCACGGGGCAGTCCAAGGAATTCCATCCCGAAGGCGACGCCTGGGATCACACGCTCGAGACCTTCCGTTACCGCAAGACGGTCGACCTCGGCCTCTCCCTCGCCCTTCTCCTTCACGACACAGGCAAGCCCAGGGCCGAGGAGTCCGAGGGACGCAAGTTCGACCGGCACGCCGAGATCGGTCGCTCGGTGGCGGAGCGCTTTATGCGGCGCTTAGGCTTCGCGCAGAGCCTCATCGAGGACGTGTCGTTCCTCGTGCGCTACCACATGATGCCAGCCGCACTACCCCGTCTGCCCGCCAACCGACTCGAGGGCGTCATCGACGACAAGCGCTTCCCGATCCTCCTCGAGCTTTACAAATGCGACGAGCTCTCGACCTTCCGAGGGCCCGACGGCTACTACGAGGCCTGTGCGGCCTACAAGGCCTGGCTCAAGAACGTGCGCAATCCCTGGCGCGACGCCGAGGGCAAGAAGCTCGCGCACATGTACCTGGAGCCGGGCCCGGGACGACAGTTCAGCCGACACTGAAGCGCAGAGCCTGCAGGTCCGCCGTTGACCCGCCAGGCCCCGAAGGCTACCATAGTCCTATGTTCGACTCAAAGATATATGCGCGAAGGCGCGAAGCGCTTATTCGAAGCCTCGCTTCCAGTGGCATCCGCGATGGTTCAATCCTCCTCCTCGGCAACCGCGAGAGCCCGATGAACTACCCCGACAACTGCTACAGCTTCAGGCAGGACTCGAGTTTTCTCTACTTTGTCGGCATCGCCCAGGTGGGCCTCGCCGTGACGATCGATCTCGCGAGCGGCAAGGCCGTCCTTTACGGCGACGACGCCACGATAGACGACATCGTCTGGACGGGCCCTTTGCCCTCGATGACTGAGCTCGCCGCGAAGTCGGGCATAACCGAGACCAAGAGACGCAGGGCGCTGGCCGGAGACCTCGAGCGCGGAGCTTCGGGCGGCGCGGCGAGGGGCCCCCTCCTCTATTTCCCGCCCTATCGAGCCGATGCCCGCGCCGAAATAGCCGAGCTGTCCGGCTCTCCCTACGAGGCTGTCGGCGCCCGTGCCTCGCTGGACCTGATAAAGGCCGCCGTCGCCCTCCGCGAGCTTAAAGCGCCCGAGGAAATCGCCGAGATGGAGAAGGCCGTCACCGTATCGGTCGAAATGCACAAGGCAGCCCTCGCGACAGCTCGGCCGGGCATGCTCGAATCAGACATCTACGGCCGCGTGGTCGAGGTCGCCCTCGCCTCGGGAGGCGAACTGTCCTTCCCCGTCATCGCGACCACTATGGGCGCCACGCTGCATACGCACTCTCACGGCCACAAGCTCGAGTCGGGCGGCCTCTTCCTCCTCGACGCAGGAGCGGAAACTCCCTCAGGCTACGCGGGGGACTTAAGCACGAGCTTCCCCATCAGCCCCCGCTTCGACGAGCGGCAGAAGGCCATCTACGAGCTCGTCCTGCGCATGCACAGGCAGGCCTGCTCGATGCTGAAACCAGGCATCCCCTATCGCGAGGTTCACGTCGCCTCGGCGCGCGAGGGCGTCCTCGGCCTGAAAGAGCTCGGACTCATGCGCGGCGATCCCGACGCCGCAGTCGAATCCGGCGCCTACGCTTTCTTCTTTCCCTGCGGCGTGGGGCACATGCTCGGCCTCGACGTCCACGATATGGAGGACTACGGCGAGATCCACGTGGGCTACGAGGGTACGGAGCGCTCGAAGCTCTTCGGCTGGAAGTCCCTGCGTCTCGCGAAGGAACTCAAGAGCGGCATGACCTTCACCGTCGAGCCGGGCATCTATTTCATCCCCGAGCTTTACACACAGTGGTCGGCCGAAGGCCGCTTCGCGGACTTCATCGACTACACGGCGGTAAAATCTTGGCTCGATTTTGGCGGCATGCGCAACGAGGAGGACTGGCTCGTCACTGACTCGGGCGCACGCATGCTCGGCCCGGCCTTCGACAAGTCGATCAAAGCCATCGAGCGCGCCAGAGCGTAGCTCTGGCGATGCCAGAAGCTAAAGGGGATAGATCTCACTCACGCGCCCGATCCCCGAGCCGACCTCGTAGAAATGCACGTCGATGGCGAGTTCGGGATCGTCGGGCGCGTCGACTATGGCGAAGCTCGGGCGGCGGCGGTCACGCGGCCGCGAAATCGAGCCGGGGTTGAGAGCGAGGAGCCCTCGATACTCTTCCATGAAAATCTTGTGCGTATGACCGAAAAGGACGAGCTTCGCGCCCGAAGCTACGCCTGCGTCCACGATGCGGCCGACGCCTTCCCCCGCCCCTTCATTGTGCCCGTGGAGCATTAAGATGGGCCGCTCGGCGCTGCCTATGAGCCGCCTAGGCCAGAGGCCCGGATCGCAGTCGTCGCCATTGCCCCGGACGGACTCGGTGCGGGGCAGACGCAGGCCTATGGCTTCAGCGGCGGGCCACAGGTCGTCGACGCCGTCGCCAAGGTGCGCGACGAGGTCAACCTTGCCCGCGAATTGCTTGAGGGCACGGGCGAGGTAGCGGATATCGTGATGCGAGTCCGATACGACGAGCAACTTCATAGTCTCGAGTATAGCGGCGAGACGATGGTGCGTTAATCAGCTACACTAAGGGTGAAGGATAGAGCATGGCTGAAGTATTCGCAACGATGTTCCAGGACGAGGCCCTCGTAGTCAAGAGCCTCATCGAGTCCACGGGCATAGAGGCAGAGATCTCCTCCCAGCACTTCATCGACGTGTATCCGATCTTCTTTCCCCAAGAGGGTGGCATCAAGATCGTCGTAAGCGACGAGGATGAGGCCGACGCGCTTGCGGTGGTCGCTCAATACTGTGAAGCAAAAAGCGGAGGGCACGCGCAAATCCGAGGGTCGGCGATCGAGTAGAGGCTGCGATATAATCGCTCTCATGAGCGGCCTATTCCCCACTAGTCCCTGGCTCAACGAACTCGGTGCCGAGCTCTTCCTCGGCTTCTATCTCGGATTCATCTTCCTTTCATGCCTCAACGAGATCGTAGTGCACCGCGGTTTCGTCCGCTCCGCGGCCTGGTGGTATTGCGGCTTCTTCGTCTGCCTTTCCGCCATACTCTTCATCACCCAGGGCTGGCCAGAGGTCATCTTCGGCTCTGCGATCGGAGAAAGCTGGCTGGCGGCCTACTATATGGCCTTCATCGGCGCCTTCATCTTCGGCAATCTCTTTATACACGAGGTCTTCGACCTGAGGCGTTTCCACCCTATGCTCGACAGGCTTGTTCTCGGCCTGTGCGCTTTCGACAGCGTTTTTCTCGTAGCGAACCTCGCGTTACTCTTCTTGCGAGCGATGCCCCCCTTCATGGCGAGCAGTATTTTCATCGGGGCGATCCACAGCGTGTTGTTCGTCGCCCTGGCCGTGTTCATCCTGAAGGATAGATCGCCAGGCGCCGGTATCTACTTTTTTGGATTTGCCTGCACCATGGTCGGGACCTGGATATACGTCCTCTCCGTGCTTCTGAGTCCACAGTTGTCGTACATGGCTCTCGCCATGTACGTAGGCGTGCTCTGTAACGCCTTCTGCCATTCCCTGGTCCTGCGCGGCAAACTCGCTCGTAGGGAGGCCGAGCGCCTCGAGGCCAGGGAGCGGCTATTCGAGGCCGAGCGGCTGGGCACGCTCGGGGCGATGAGCGCCGCGCTCGCACACGACATGGCCAATCCGCTGGCCGTGATCGAGAACGACGTCTCCCAGCTTTCCAGCGACTTTCCGGCGCTCAGTCAGGAGCTAGAGGACTGCCTACCGCCCGATGCTCGAATCGCGGGCGAAGAAGGGGCCGCCTTCCTCGAGCGCTCCGGCCGCGCGCTTGAGAGCCTGTCCGCCGCCTGCGAGCGTTTACGCGCGCTCTTGTCCTCGTTGCGCTCCTTCGGCCGCGGCGGATCAGCCAAGGGCGAGAGCGAGCGCTTCGACCTGCGCGATCTCGCGTCCGATTCGCTCGCCTTCCTCGGCGCCGTGCTCAAGCGGGACGGCATCGAAGTCGATTTCGACAGAGGCGACGGGCCGAGTCTGGTCGATGCGGACCACGGGGAGCTGGAGCGCGCCGTCCTCAACATCCTCATGAACTCGCGCCAGGCCCTCGTCGCGCGGGGCGGGCCTGGAAAGATTGCGGTGAAGGTAGACAAGGAGGCGGGCAGAGCCGTGATCCGCATATGCGACGATGGTCCCGGCATGAGTGACGAGGCGCGAGCGGGTATCGGAAGGCCTTTCTTCCGATACCCGGACGGCAAGGCGAGCGGTTTGGGACTCTACATGAGCCGCAAGATCGTCGAAGAAGCAGGGGGCGAGCTCGCGATCGATACCGCACGGGCCCCGAAAAGCTCGCGAGCTGCTGGCGGATGCGAGGTCGCACTCTACCTTCCATCGGCGAGGGAGAACTGAAAGTGGGCCGGGCAAGCAGGCTACCGATCCTCGTCGTCGACGACGAGGCACAGACGCGCGACAGCCTCTGTCGCATGCTTGCGTCGCGGGGCTGGGAAGCGGTCGACGCCGTGGGCGACGGGGAGAAGGCGCTCGCGTACATCGATGGCCGCGAGACTGGCGCGGTCATCCTCGACCTCAACATGCCCGGCATCGGAGGCCTTGAGGTCTTGAGGCTCTGCGTCGAGCGCCATCCCGAGGTCCCGGTCATCGTCGTGACCGGAAGCGCGGATATCGACAGGGCCGTCGAGTGTATGAAGCGGGGCGCCTACGACTTCTTCACCAAGCCCGCGCGTGCGGACGCGCTCGACCAAGCCGCGCGCCGGGCGATGGAGAAGCGGGAGAACGAGCTCGAGATCAAGGCCCTCGGCTCGAGCATACTCTCACCCCGCCTCGAGACGGCCGAGGCCTTCTCGGAAATCGTCACCAACTCGCCCTCGATGATCAGGCTCTTCCGTTACATCGAGGCGATCGCGAAAAGCCCGGAACCCCTCCTCATCCAAGGAGAGAGCGGCACGGGCCAGGAGCTCCTGGCCCGCGCCCTCTACGCGGCATCGGGCCTGCGCGGAGACTTCGTGCCGGTCAACCTGGCCGGCCTCGACGACGCGTTCTTCTCCGACAGCCTCTTCGGCCACCGCAAGGGCGCCTTCACCGGGGCGGACGGGGCGAGAGCGGGCCTCGTCGAGAAAGCGCGAGACGGCCTCATCTTCCTCGACGAGATAGGCGATCTCAAGCCCGAGTCGCAGGTGAAGCTCCTCAGGCTCCTCCAAGAGGGAGAGTACTACAAGCTCGGTTCGGACCTGCCGGTCAAGGCGCGCGTGCGCGTCTGCGCGGCGACGCACCGCGACCTCCACGCCATGGTCGAGGAAGGCTCCTTCAGGCTCGATCTCTACTATCGCCTCGCTTCTCACAGGCTCACGATTCCGAGCCTCAGGGAAAGGCCCGAGGACATCCCCCTCCTAGCCGTGCACTTCCTCGCGGAAGCGGGCACGAGGCTCGGCCAGAGCCCGGCTGTCCTGAACGACGAAGCCTTAGGCCTTCTCCTGGCCTACGATTTTCCAGGAAACGCGCGAGAGCTGCGATCCCTCATGTACGACGCCTCTTGCGCGCAGGAAGGTGGAGCGATCCCGGCAGCCTTCCTCGCGCAGAGGCTTAACGAGGCAAGCTCGCTTGGTGGCGCGGCGTTAGGCGAAACACGTGTCGCTCCGGCGCGCGACGACGAGCCCATTGTCTTCCCCGGCAAGCTGCCGAACCTCAAAGAGGTCACTCGCCTCCTTGTCGCCGAGGCCCTGCGCCGCAGTCGCGGGAACCAGGCCAGGGCCGCCGCCCTCCTGGGCATCAGCCATCAGGCCCTCAGCAAACGGCTGAAGAACGAGCGCGATTCCGGTCCGGAACCCAACTGACCTGTTAAGGAAATTGATTGTATGAGGGATCGCATACCCCATAGTCTGTTGTAGACAAGCCGCAGCTGCGGGGTATGCAACCCTCTTCCGAATCGAAAACGCGTTGATTGAGGAGAAGGATGGCGCCAGTGGGGCAGGTGATTTGCGCGGCGATACCCTCCATCGTGCCATCGAAACCACTGTGAACCAACAGGGTCGGGCGTCGGCCCTTGCCAGCGTGGAAGAAATAGCCCGGCAGCCTTCCATTCTCGTAGGGGATGCTCATCTCTTCGCAGGAAAAGGGAAGGAGGGGACGGCCTTGCGGAAGCAGGCCAGGCTCTGCGAATAGGCGCTCTGGGCTCGCGGGTCCTCTTTCCCTATGTCTAGATGAAGGAAAAACTCTGAGCAGCGATGGTAGTTGGAGGCGCGGAAATGACGCATTACGGACGTCCTACCCTACCTTAGGGCGAGCCCTCCATCGGTCTCTTCAATTTGTAAGCACCGCCTTAGGTTGCGCAAAAAAAGTTGCTGGACGGCAACTTCCATACATACCCGATTCAAAGAACCCGCCGAATTACTCGCGTTTTCCTCGCTCTCGCTATGCAACTCTGCTTGGTACGTTTCCTGCTGTGCGTTAAGCGGGAGGTACCATGACATCCATCACAAAGCATCGCGGCAGCCGAGCCGCGCTTCTCCTCGGCTGCGTCCTTATATCGCCGGCGCTCTTCCCCGAGGGCGCTCAGACTTTCGCGAAGGAGCGCGCACTCATCGAGCGCATTGATCGCGCCATGTCCCCTGAATCCTACACGTCTACAATGGCGATGGAAAACCGCACTGGTCCGGACAAGGCGACCGTGACCGAGAACGTCGCGTACCGTAGCGGGCCCCGGATGCTCGTGCTTGTGCGAAAGCCCTCGATCCAACGCGGCCAGGCGCTGCTGCGCGACGGCGACGATATGTGGCTCTATCTTCCCGCCTCGCGTAAGCTTTCGCGGGTCGGATCGAAGGAGAAGTCCTTCGGGAGCGAGGCCTCGAATGCAGACCTTATCCGCACGGACTTCGCGGCGGACTACGATATCGTCGGCTCTTCGATGGAAGCCGAGGTTAGTTCTCCGCTCCTGTGCATCGAGCTCAAGGCCCGGCGCAAATCGGTCGCCTACGACAGAGTCCTGTACTGGATCGACGAGGGCGCAGAGAGGCCGCAGAAGCGGGAGTACTACGCGCTCTCGGGCAAACTCCTAAAGACAATGACATTCTCGGACTTCGCCGAGCGGGACGGCAGGATAGTTCCGACGACCATCAGGATCGTCAACGAGCTCAATCCTTCCCGCGAGACGACGATCCGCATCCTTTCGATGGACAGCAAGACGCCCGTCTCGGAGAACCGCTTCAACGCGGCCTGGCTCGAATCGGGCGCGACGACCGAAGAATAGAAGGGGGGGGGAATGACACGTAACGCGATCTCGATCGCCGTTCTCTGCACGGTGTTTTGCACATTTTCGGCGGCCTTCGCCGAAGGCTCGGTTCAGGCAGGCGAGGCGGGAACGGCTTTCAATTTCAAAGAGACAAAGAACGGCGTATCGCGGCTCATAACAGAGCTCGTCAAACCTTCTGGAGACGGACTTCTCATTTCGTCCGAGCAGTACCGAATCATCGCCGACAGAGACTTCGACGCCAGAACCCTCTCGTACCACGACGGCGCACTGGGCCCAGGAGCAGTTCCTGTACCTCGAGCGCTTCGCTATGAGCCCGGCCCAGAAGGACAGCTTCTTCTCGGTCAGGCTGGACAACGCGGACGTCTACGATTTCGACGCCTCGAAGATCGGCGTCGAGACGATTGCGGTGGACGGAAAGGAAGTACGTGCCCTGCACGTACGCATGAACCTGCAAGGCCTTATGGCCATGTTCTGGAAGGCCGATCTGTGGTTCGACTCGGCGACGGGGCGCTTCCTGCGTTACTCGGCGCCATCCTCGGCCAAGGGCGATATCATGGTCGTCGAGTCCCTCCGCGGGGAGGCTGCCCAATGAGCGCCGCAGCGAAGGCAGTGGTGCTCGAAGACGTATCGAAAGTGTACGGCCAGGGTGCGAGGAAGGTCGTGGCCCTCCGGAACTTGAGCTTGGAAATCGCCGAAGGCGAGTTCGTCACCATCGCCGGCCCCTCGGGCTCGGGCAAGTCGAGCCTACTCAACCTCGTCGGCTGCCTGGACTTCCCCAGCTCGGGCAGCATCCTCGTGGCAGGGGAGAGCACGGGCGAGATGCGGGCCGATGAGCTCGACCGCCACCGCTCGCGCAAGGTGGGCTTCGTGTTCCAGGCCTTCAACCTGATCCAGGTGCTGACAGTGCGCGAGAACATCGAGCTGCCCCTCCTCCTGCGTCCCGAGCTCAAGGCCGCCGACCGCCGCGAGCGAGTTGAGCGCTTCCTGCGGGCAGTCGGACTCGAGGCCCAGGGCAACCAGCGGGCGAACGAGCTCTCGGGCGGTCAGCGACAAAGAGCCGCCATCGCGCGCGCCATCGCGGGACGTCCAGCCATTGTGCTCGCGGACGAGCCTACGGCTAACCTCGACAGCGAGAACGCCGCGGCCATCATCGGCCTCATGCGCGACCTCAACCGCTCTGAGGGCACGAGCATCGTATTCGCCAGCCACGACCCCGAGGTCATCGCCGCTGCCGACCGCGTCATCAGACTCAAGGACGGCATGATCTTTTCGGAAACACGCAGATGAGGCGGCTGTCCTACCCGCTCAAGAGCGCCATCTCCTCCTGGCGCCGCAGTCTCACGATAGGAGTCTTCGTGGCTGCGCTCTGCTTTCTCGGGCTTATTTCCGCCTCGATAGTCGAAGCTTCCGTCCGCTCGATGCGTGCGGCACTGGCCGAGGCCTTCACGGGTCAGGTCCAGATCAGCCCCGCTTCGACCACGGAGAAGGACATGGTCGACATCATGAAGTCCGATTGGGGCGCTCTGCCCCTGCTTTCGCCTGCAGCGGTCGAGCGCGCAAAAGCCGCGCTCGCGGCATCAGGCTTTCCCGGAGAGACAGTCGCGCGGATACGCCAGAACCTCGTGCTCGTCTCGGACAAGGCAAAGGAACCGGTCCTCGCCCTCGGCCTCGACCTGGAGGCCAAGGGCTACCACCGCGCCATCGTCCTCTCCTCCGGCCGCTTCCCCGAGGCGGACGGGGAGATGCTGCTCACCTCAAAGGACGCCCTGGCCCTGGGCGTGAAAGTCGGCGACGAGATAGGGGCACTGGGCACAAGTTCCGAAGGTTACATGGCCGACGGAGCCTTCAGGGTCGTGGGCATCGGCTCCATCGACCGTCTCGGAGCCTTCGGCATCTCTGCGGCGTTCTGCTCGCGAGGGAGCCTTGCATCGATGCTCGGCATCGAGCGCACTTCGGCCACTGATGTCGTCGCCCTCCTCGACGACGAAACACAGGCCGCTCGTGCGAAAGCCTTGGTCGCGGCGGTCATCGCGAAAACCGGGGGCAAAAGGGAGTTCGCGCTCAGCGACATAGACTCGATGGGCGGCTTCGTCGTCTCGGTCGCAAACGCGACTGCCTGGTTCCTCTATGGCTCCCTCGCCGTGCTCATGGCGGTCATGTCGGTACTCATCGCCGACATCGTGGCCCTCTCCTGCATCGAGCGGCGCAAGGAGATCGGGACGCTTAGGGCCATGGGCTTCTCGCGGCGCCATGTCGCCGCGATCTTCGTGGCGGAGGCCGCGGTCCTCGCCATAGGCGCGTTGGGCGACAGAGGTTTCGCCATCACGAGCCCTTCCATGGCCTTCGCCTTCGGCAATCGCGTTTTCCCGCGCCTAGCGTGGAGCGATCTGCCCGCGCTGGCCGCATTCGCTCTCTCGTTCACGGCCCTCGCGGCGCTCGTGCCCTCTTTCAGGGCCGCAGGAGCCGCGCTGAGCGAAGTCTTAAGAGAGGAGTAACAATGAAGACACAGATCATCGCGCGGATCGCCGCTCGATCGATCGCGCAGAATCCCAGACGCTCGATCCTCTTCGGGACTGCCATCTTCCTATCAGCCTTCCTTTTCCTTCTCTCCGCGGCGGTCTTCGAGGGCTCGGGAAATCTCATCACCCGAGACACGAGGGAGATTCTGACCGGGGACGTCGGCGTCTTCTGGAAGAGCATCGAGGACTATTCCAGAGACGATCCCTCGCGCCTTTTCAACTCGCGGCGCGACGCCGATACGACAGAGGATACAGAGGCCCGAGCCGCAAAAATAGTCGCGGACTACGCGAGCGCCCATCCCGGCGAGATAGCGAGCGTTAGGCGCCACAGCCTGCGCAGAATCGTCATCGGAAACGGGACAAACGACAAAGGGGCGATGCTCTACTCCGCCGCCCCGGCCGATATCGGCACTCTTATGAAGAAAGACGAGCTCGAAGGCGCTCTGCCCGGGGGCCTGAAGTTGGAAAGCGGCGCGATTTTGGTCAGCCAAGACTATGCGCTGGCGCTCGGGCTTTCGCCAGGCTCCAGCATCACGGTCCAGGCGCGGACACTGCAAGGGGCGCAGAACGCAATGGATCTGCGCGTCTGCGGCGTGTTCCGGAACAAGGCCCCCTGGATCAACGCCGTGGTCTTCTGCACGGACGAGGTCGGCCGCGAGCTTTTCGACGCGGATGCCGGCGCCTTCGACGCGGCGAAGCTCTTTCTCCGCAAGGGTACGAACCCCGAGGCGGTCGCCTCCGCTATCTCCGCTGAAGCCAAAGGGCAATCGCTACCCCTCGTGGCCGAGTCCATCGGCGTAGCCGGTGGCTTCTTCACCGGGATTTCAAAGAGCTCGAAGGCCGCCTCTGACTTCACAGCAGTGTTGCTTTTCCTCGTGATCGGACTGGGCATTCACTCGACGACGAGAGCGCTGCTCTTCCAGCGCATCCGCGAAATAGGCACGCTTCGCGCGATCGGTTACTCGACAGCCGACTGCGCCTGGATCTCGGTGGCCAAGTCGGCCTTCCTCGCGCTCAACCTCTTCCCGATCCGCCTGCCTGCCGGTCCCCTCTTGTACATGTTCGGTTCAGACAGCTTTCACCCCATCCTCAAGCTTTCGGACCTCGGCCTCTGCGCTGGCCTCGTGGGCCTCATGGCCCTCCTTGCCCCCCTGCAACCGGCGCTCAGGATCGCGCGTCTCGATCCTGCCTCCTCGCTCGCCGGCAACCCGCATTTCTCAAAGCAAAATCGGGCTAGGCTCGAAAGGCCGAGTCGGCGCGAGAGAGCGCGAGGCGGCGCAAGGAGCGGCGCATGAGGCAACCGATCCCGACCATGTCGCATAACGCGGCCCGCCTCCTCCTCGCGGCCTCTCTGTGCCTCGGCGCGCCCCTCGCCGCCCGGGGGCAAGAGAGTGGCAGTCCTCTGTCCCTCCACGGCCAAACCTGGTTCGAGGCGGACTGGACGGGCGCGAAAACCGCGGACTCGTGGGCGTACTCGCTCAACGCACGGCCGCAGCTCACGCTCAGGCCCTCAAGCGAATCCCTGGGAGTCCTCAGGCTCGACGCGAGTCTCGGTGGCGCGGAGCTCTCCGATGCTTCTATCACGGTCCCCGAGGCCTACCTCGTATTCGAAGGCAGCTCGGGCCCCAGATTCGGGCTCGGCAAAAGGCGTATAGTTTGGGGCAGGACCCAGCTCTTCAATCTCTCGTACTTCTTCGAATCGGCGACGAATCCCGCCGACACAAACGACGACCCGGAGGGCATTCCGCTTGCGAGGCTCGTGTTGATGTCCGGCAACCTCTCCGTCGAGGCTCTCGTGACCGGCGGCTCCGGCCTGGCCGACACGGGTATCGGCGCGCGTTGCGCGATAGCGAAGCTCCTGCCCGAGACAGACGCGAGTCTCGTCGGCTACTGGTCGGACTCGAGAAAGCTCTGCCTGGGCCTCGGTGTGGAGACGAGCCCCCTGGCCCAGGCCGATTTCCTTTCGGACCTCTGCCTCTACTTTGAAGGAGGCCTCTCCCAGACCGCCGGACTCCCAGAGCTGGTCGAGGCTGGCTCCTCGGCCAGTCTTTCCAATCGCGAGACAGAGTACGGGCTATTGAGCGGAGATGCCTACGCACGGATCGCGGCCGGGCTCCGTTTTACGGTGCCTTTGATCGACGCCATCGCGATGGGCGAGTTCGCCTATCGGAGCGACGGCTACACGGCCGACGAGATCTCGACACTCGAGGAGAGTGGCCTTATCTGGAGCTGCCCCTCGAACCTCGTCGGGCTATCGCGGGACTGCGTCCTGGCCGGGCTCTACAAGGAGGGACTGACAGTGGGAGTCTCGAGCTTCACCGACAGCCTGTCGGCCTCGGCCACTCTCCTCGCGAACCCTCTCGACGGTTCGGGGATGGCTATGCTCTCGCTTTCGAGTTCGGCGATACAGGAAGCAAAAATCGAGCTGTGGGGCGCCTGGTACTTCGGCGCGACCGACAACCTCTGGCGCGCAGGCGGCGTCCACTGCGAAGGGGGAGCCAGGGCGACGATAGGCTTCTGATACTGCCTGTTATAGTCCAATGCGTCGAGCAGTGCCGTGAAAAGCGAAAATATGTAGCGTTGCGCAGATTTCGTGACGGTTCATACAAACAGCAACGAACCGCAAGAAACTGTAAACCAATTTCTTAAGTAACCGAGGCGTTTGCAAAAGTCTGAGCTTCTGAAGAGCTGAAAAAGAGACGTTACCTTCACTAACGACATAACCGAGCTGTCGCAGCTGGCAGAGCAGTCCAACGAGGGCGAATTGGCCAGTAAGGCGGA
>Ga0326727_10006322_pt1 | contig 32628 bp, 27 predicted proteins | sample MB2enrmetagenome_FD_207643 | JGI IMG/M metagenome (GOLD analysis project Ga0326727, IMG submission 207643) | Lab enriched peat soil microbial communities from McLean, Ithaca, NY, United States - MB29MY | ecosystem: Environmental > Terrestrial > Soil > Wetlands > Peat | place: USA: New York...
GAGGTGATGGCAACCACGGCGTCCTGGTCGGGCATGACGATGGAGAACTGCCCGAAGGCGCCGTCTCCGCGATAGGCGTTGTGCGGGCAGCGCCAAAACTGGTAGCAATAGCCCTGGTGCCACGGGTCGGTCCTTTTCAACGCTTCCAAATCCTCCCCTGGGCCGGCGGGCTGCTGGATTTTGAAGGACGTGGCCTCGTGGACCCAGGCGGCGGGCAGAAGTTGCCGGCCGCGCCAGGCGCCGTTTTGCAAATAAAACTGACCGAAACTGGCGAGCGCTTCCGTTGGAACGGACAGCCCCCAACCGCCGGTGTTGATGCCGCGCGGGCAGGTTTCCCAGGTCATGCCGTGGATTTCCAGCGGCTCGAAGAGCCGGGGGCCGAGATAATCAATGAGCTTTTGCCCCGAAACCTTCTGCACGATGGCGGAGAGCATGTAGGTGGCGCCGCTGTTGTAAAGAAAGACGCTGCCGGGCGGATTCTCGATGGGCAGGGCCAGGAAGGCCTGCGCCCAGTTCTCCTTCCCTACGATGCGGGGCGTGGAATCGGCGGCGTGGCCCGCCGACATTGTCAACAAATGTTTGACCCGCAAGGCGGCAAGGTTTTCGCTGACATGGGCGGGCAGTTCGTCAGGGAAAAAAGATACGACCGGGTCATCGACTTTGAGCCGGCCCTCGGCCGCGGCGAAGCCGACCGCGGTGGAGGCAAAGCTTTTGCTCAGCGAATAGAGCATGTGGTTCGCCGCCGGGCGGTAGGGCGTCCACCAGCCCTCGGCGATGACCCGGCCGCGGCGGACCATCATGAAAGAGTGGAGCTCGTTTTTGGATTTCGCGGCCGCATCGAGAAAGCCCAAAATACCCGCCGACGAGACCCCTTGTTCTTCCGGCGCGCAGCGCGGCAACACGCCATGAACGGCCTCCCGGTGACTGAGACAACCCGGCAAGGATGACACCAGGCCCAGGCCCGCGGCGCCATAGCCGAGGCGTTTGAGAAATGTTCTGCGATCAGATTTCACGCGCTGCCGCAGAGTAAACCGCATCGGCGCCGGCGGGCCAGCCTTTTTCGCCATGCGCTCGTTGCAGCCGTCGTTGACAAATCGCCTGCGGTTGCCGTTCCATAACGATCATGAACGCACCTGCCACGAAACCCGATGGAATCGACCGCCGCCGCTTTCTTCAATCCAGTCTTCTCGGCTCCGCCGCCGCCCTGGCCGCCGCCAGCCTGGGCGCGAACGCCTGCGGCGCCGTGACCAAGCCGGAGCATGAGGCGGACGGCGGGCTTAAACTCGGCGTCGCTTCCTACACCTTCCGCAAGTTCACCCTGGAGCAGGCCATCGAGATGACCCAGCAGGCCGGGTTCAAGTACATCAACCTCAAAGAGGTGCATCTCCCGATCAAGAGCACCACGGCGGAACGGCAGGCAGCGCGGCAAAAGATCGAAGCGGCCGGCCTCAAACTCATGGGCTGCGGCGTCGTTTACATGAAGAAGGACGAGGCCGAAATCCAGCGCGTTTTTGAATATGCCAGGGATTCAGGCATGCCGGTGATTGTGTGCAGTCCTGTTCCCGAAGCGCTCGACATTGTCGAAAGCAAGGCCAAGGAATTCAACATTAGGATCGCCATCCACAATCATGGCCCCACCGACAAGGCTTACCCATCGCCTCTGGACGTCCTGGCCCTGATCAAACATCGCGGCCCGCTCATGGGCATCTGCATGGACATCGGCCACACGGTGCGCATCGGCGTGGACCCGGTGAAGTGTGTGCGCCGTTGCGGCAGCCGGCTGCATGATCTGCATATCAAGGATGTGAGCAAAGCGGAGAAGGAGGGCAAAGATACGCTGCTGGGGCAGGGCGTCATTGACATCGTCGGCCTGCTGAAGGCGCTGGCCGCCAGGAAGTTTCCTTATCACATTGGGCTCGAGTACGAGGCCCATCCGGACAATCCGTTGCCCGACGTGATGGAATGCGCCGGTTACGAGCGCGGCGTGCTGGCGGCGTTGGCCTGAGCTAACGCGTCGGGGGATCCTCGGGAGACATCTTTTTGATGATCCAATGGACAAAACCCACAGTCGTCGGCCCGGGGCCATTTCATTCAAACCGGCTTCGCCGTCGCGCGCAAGGGGCAATTTAATTAAGACTTGTCTTTTTCAATGCCGTCGGGAGAATGCTGCACTCATTTATGGAACCTGGATCATTAGAATCGACGGAGAGGTATCTCAAGGTGATGGCGTGGCTGCACGCCAACCGCAAGGCGCTGATCATTGGCGCCGGTGTGGTGGCGGTGATCGCTTTGGCGGCCGGTGTCATCGCCTGGCAAAAGAACACGGCCGAGGCCAGCGCCGACGCGCAATTATTGGGCGTGCCGCTGGAAACTTTTCAAAACGGCCAGTTGACTCCAGCCAAAGCCGGCCCGTTTCTGGATCTGGCCAGAGAATATCCCGACACCAGCGCGGGCCAATACGCGGCGCTGCTGGGAGCCAAAGCCCTTTTCACAGACGGCAAGTATCCCGAAGCGCACCAGGAATTTTCCAAATTCATCGAGCAATATCCGGACAGTCCCCTGGTCTCCCAGGCCAAGGTGGGCGTGGCGGCCTGCCTGGAGGGGGAAGGGAAAATTGCGGAAGCCGCGCAGAAGTACCAGGAGATTATTTCGGCTTATGCCGGCGAGGCCAACATCGTGACCCCCGTTAAATTGACATTGGCCCGCTTGGATGAGGGGCTCAACAAACCGGAACAGGCCCTGACTTATTACGAGGAATTGGCGCGCGTCAACAATCCTTACGATCCCTGGGCGGCGGAAGCCCGCGAACGGGGCCAGCTTTTGCTCGTGAAACATCCGGAGCTGCGGAAAGCGCCGCCCGGCGCCGCGGCCGGCCCGGGCCCGGCCTCTCCGGCGGGCACCCTCAATCTGAAACCCGCTCCAGCCACAAGCGGGACCCCGGCCCCCGCCGCCAAAACTCCCTGAGAGCGGAGGGCCGGGCTTGCAGTCGGCCCGCGGCGCTGGATAGAGACCATGAAATTGACCATCATCGGAACGGGATATGTTGGATTGGTGACCGGCACTTGCTTTGCCGAGGCCGGCCACGAGGTGGTCTGCGTCGATAAGGACGCCGGCAAGGTCAAGTTGTTGCGAGGCGGCGGCATGCCGATATACGAGCCCGGCCTGGAGGAGTTGGTGGGCAAGAACGTCCAGGCGGGCCGGCTGCATTTTTCCAGCAGCACCCAGGAAGGGGTGGAGCGGTCGGACGTGATTTTCATTGCCGTGCCGACGCCGCCGCAGCCGGACGGGTCGGTGGACTTGAGCTTCATTGAGGGGGTGTCGCGGGAGATTGCGGGGTCGATGACGGCCTACAAGGTCATAGTTGACAAAAGCACGGTGCCGGTCAAGACGGGCCAGAAGGTGGGCGAGACCATCCAGCGTTACTGCAAGGCCAGGGTGGACTTTGACGTGGTGAGCAATCCCGAGTTCCTGCGCGAGGGGTTTGCGGTGGAGGATTTTATGAAGCCGGACCGGGTGGTGGTGGGGGTGGCCTCCCCGCGCCCGGTGCAGGCCATGAAGGACATCTACGCCCCCTACAACGCTCCCATCATCGTCACCGACATCAATTCGGCGGAGCTAATCAAGCACGCCGCCAATTCGTTTCTGGCCTTGAAAATCTCCTATATCAACGCCATCTCCGTCCTGTGCGAGATGTCCGGCGCCAACGTGCAGGAGGTGGCCAACGGCATGGGGATGGACGCCCGGATTGGCCGCAAGTTCCTCGACGCGTCCCTGGGCTTTGGCGGCAGTTGTTTTCCCAAGGACCTGAGCGCCTTCATCCAAATCTCCGAAAAACTGGGCTATGATTTCGGGCTGCTCAAGGAGGTGCAACGGATCAACGCCGGGCAAATGGAGCGGTTCGTCAAGAAGATCAGCGACACCCTGTGGGTGCTCAAAGGCAAGACCCTGGGCGTGCTGGGCCTGGCCTTCAAACAGAACACGGACGACGTGCGCATGTCCCCCGCCGTGGATCTCTGCCACCGTTTGCAAAAGGAAGGCGCCGTCCTGCGCGTGCATGACCCCCGGGCCATGGAAAAAGCCCGGGCCGTCTTGCAGGATGTGACCTACGTGGCCGACATGAACGACGTCGCCCAAGGGTGCGACGCCCTGGTCATTGCCACGGAATGGCCGGAATTCAAACAGTTGGATTTGGAAAAAGCCCGCAAAAGCCTGTCGCATCCCATCATGTTCGACGGCCGGAACCTCTTCGACGTGGACGAGATGGAGCGGCTGGGTTTCCTCTACAAGAGCATCGGGCGCGGCAAACCGTGACGTGCCCGTGCCGTGGCGGGTGCAATGACAAAAAGGATGACCAGGGCAAGCCCGGCCCAGTGTCAGCGCAGAGCAGGCGGACCAGCGTGTCGATTCATGTTCGCGTTTTTGTCTATGACTCCTGGATTTGAATGTAAACCCGGAATTGTCACACGCTGTCCATCCGCCAAAAGCCGGTTGATTCAGCAAGGCGCGGCGGTTCCCACGGGTGAGCGCGAACGAGCCAGCGGCTTTGATGCGTCTCAGGTATTGCCCTGTGCCGTGGCCAGCTCCCGGCGGCTGAAAAGGATCATGCCGACGGCGCAAAAGAACCCGCCCAGCAGCAGAACGATCTGCGCCACGGCCAGGCCGAGCAACCCCCAGGTGATGCTGCGGCCGGTGCTGAGGAAATCCACGGGCGAAAAACTCTCGACCAATTTGATGATTTTAAGCGCGCCCGTAAACAGAGGCACAAAAACCGGATCCAGCAGCGAATGTCCATAGCCTCCCGTGGTGGAGTTGTAAGTGGTAATGGTGCCCTGGTCCACCACCGTCTGAAGCGTCCCATTGGAGAGGCTGATCAGCAAAGCGGCCATGCAGACAAACGCCGCCACCGGGAAGGTCAACTGGCTGGCCGCGGCCATGCCGATGGCCGCCAGCAATGCCAGCCAGCAGAGGATGACCAGCAGCCCGCGGATAAAATTCACCAAAAAGCTGTTCTCATAATACAGCACTTCGAATCCGTCTTCGATCGGGAACACCATCGAGGCGTCGTTGGGGTTGAAGAAATCGATAATCAGCCGGCCTTTGTCATCGAGCAGGCGGGCGGGCACCTGGAATTCCTGGAAGGAATCCTGCGGCAGCACCTCGTGAATTGTGGCCGCCCGCGAGGAGTTGGGAGGGCCGACGATCCAGTAGGTATCGTAGGTGACATCAGCGTTTGGGTTGGAAGTCTGAAACTTGACGCGCACCTGGAAGGGCTCGTCCTGCGTCCGTTGCGGCAGGGTGTGAACGTCGATGACCCAGAAGCGCCCGTATCCGGGCGGCACGGTGGTATGGGCCGCGATGACTTCTTCGCTGACCTGCTTGCGGATTTCCGCCATGTTCAAATCGGCGGCGCCGCTCTGCTCCAACTGGGCGACGCGCAGCTTGACGTCCTTGTCGATCTGCGGTTGGAAGTCCGGCGCGCGTTCCTTCAGGGAAGCCCGCGCCACAAAAATCTCATCCCGCAGGATCTTTTGTTCGGCGGGAGGGAGATGTCCGGCCCGCCACTGGAGCAGGATGAAAATCGCGGCGCCGGAGAGGGCCAGCAGCAGGGCGTTCAGGCCCAGAATGCCCAGCCATTTGCCCAGCCACACCTGCCAGCGGCGGATGGGTTTCACCGCGACCATCTGCATCTGGCATTCTTCGATGTCCCTGGCCAGGGTGCCGCAGGAGAGCCAAAGCGTGGCGATGCCGAGGAGGGTGGCCACGGCGCTGAGCGTGTAAGTGAGCAGGATTTGCACGAACCCCTTGGCTGTGCCGTCGTCTTTCAGGAGCAGCGGCAGGCCCACCACCGCCGCCCCCAACAGCGCGGCCAGTATCCAGAACAGCCGGTAGCGAAAGGCGGATTTCCAGGTCAAACCCGCGATGGCCAGAATTCGTTTCACTCAGCGCCAGGGAAGCATCGTCCTTCCGGATTATTTTTCCTTCTGTTTGCCCAACAACGCAGACAGCTTTTCGTTGGCTTTGTTCAAATCGACCGCCGGGGCGGGTTCAGGCGCGACGGCCGGTGTCGGCGCCGGCGTGGCGGACTGGGTCAGCGATTGGAGCCGGGCGTCATCGACTTTCGCCGCCGGTTTGGGCGCCGGGATGGGTGCCGCGGGCGGTGGCGCCGACGGGGACGTCAACCGCTCCAATATTCTGTCCGAGGCCGGCGCGGTCTCGGCGTCGCCGCGCAAATAGGGCGCCACGCGGCTGCCGGAAGTCGCCCCGGAAGTTTCGGTGGAGCTTTCCCTGGCTTTGCGCACGACTTCGAGGAAATAACTTTCCAGATTTTGGAGCGGATTATCGATCTCGATTTTGTCGCCCGCCACGTCGCGCCGGATGGTGCTGAGCACCTGCTGCATCGTCTCACGCGACAAGGGAGGCATGGTGATGCGGATGGCGTCGGGCTTGACCAGCAATTGTTTCAGGGTGCCCATGGCCTGAATCCGTCCGCCATAAAGAATGACCACACGGTCGCAAACATCCTCCACGTCGGACAACAAATGGCTGCTGAGGAGGACGGTTTTGCCCCGGCGCGCCATGGCCAGGATCAAATCCTTGACTTCCCGGCAGCCGATGGGGTCCATGCCGGCCGTCGGCTCGTCCAGGATGACGAGGTCAGGGTCGTTGATCAGGGCTTGGGCCAGGCCAATACGCCGCTGCATGCCTTTGGAGAACTCCCCCACCACGCGGGTGCGCACCTGGCTCAGGCCGACCATTTCCAGCAGTTCCTCCGTTCGTTTCCTTCGTTCCCCGGGCGGCAAATCAAAAAGGTTCCCAAAAAAATTCAGCGTCTCATGCGAGTCCAGATACCGGTAGAGATAGGATTCCTCCGGCAGGTAGCCGATCCTGGCCTTGGTTTTAACGTGGCGCGGGGAATGGCCGAAAACCTCGATGTGGCCGCGCGTTGGATAGAGCAAGCCGAGCAACATCTTCACCGTGGTGGATTTGCCCGAGCCATTGGGCCCCAGCAGGCCGAGGACTTCGCCCTGCCGCACCTCAAAATCGATGTTGTCCACCGCCCGGGCCTTGGGCCGGCCCCAGAAATCCGTGAAGACCTTGGTCAAGCCCCGCACCGAAACGACCGGCTCCCCGAATTTCGGCTTGTCGCCGACGACAGGGGCGGCGGGCGCGCTGGCAACGGCGGCACTCATGCGCTGACAGGGGCCGGCATCGACGGCGCGGCGGCGGAGGGCGGCTCCGCAGCGGGGGCCGAATGCGGCTCCAATTCCTCGCCTTGCCGCACCAGGCGCGCGCTGTTGAACACCACAATCAAGGAACCCACGACGTGCAGGACCGCTGCGGCAATGGGCGGCAGGTAATTCAACGCCGCCAGGGTCATGCCGCCAATCACAAACAGGATGCCGAACATAAAATTCTGGTTGATGACGGAGCGGGTTTGGCGCGAAAGCCGCACCAGGAAGGGCAGGCGCTGCAGGTCATTGTTCATCAACGCAATGGTGGCGCTGTGAATGGCCACTTCGCTTCCCGCCGCGCCCATGGCAATGCCCAGATCGCCCGCGGCCAGGGCCGGCGCGTCGTTCACCCCGTCGCCGACGACCGCCACGCGGTATCCCTTGGCCTTGGTCTGGCGCACAAAGTCCACCTTGTTTTGCGGCAGGCACTCGCCAATGGCCTCTTCGCACCCAATCTCGCGCCCCACCCGCGTGGCGACCGCCTGGCGGTCCCCGCTGATCATGGCGATGCGCCGCACGCCGCTGGCCCGCAATTGCGCCAGCGCCTCGCGCGCGTCGGAGCGCGTTTGGTCCTGCAAGCCGATCCACCCGATGCACTGGCCGTTGCGCGCCACGAACATCAGGCTGAACCCTTCGGTCTCGTTCAGATCGACCGACTTGAGAAAATCCCCGGTAATGCCCTGATCCTTGAGCCACTGGGCACGCCCCACGGCCACCTTGGCGCCACCGACTTGCGCGCTGACCCCGCGCCCGGCGGCTTCGGTAAAATCCTTCGGCTCGGACAACGGCACGCCGGCTTCCGAAGCCAGTTGAGCCAGCGCCTTGGCGGTGGGATGGTTGCTGTACTTCTCGGCCGAGGCGGCCAGGCGCAGCAAATCGGCGGGCGTGTTTCCGGCGATCGGGGCCAGGCGGCTGACGGCCAGCTTGCCCGTGGTCAGCGTGCCGGTTTTGTCAAAGACAAAGGCGTTGATCTTCGCCGCCAGTTCGATGTCCCCGACGTCCTTGATGAGAATGCCCAAACGCATGGCCGCGGAGAGCGCCGCCACCATGGCGCTGGGCGTGGCCAGGATGAAGGCGCAGGGGCAGGCCATAATGAGGACAGTGATGACCTGGTTTAAATTGCCGGTAAAGGCCCAAACCAGCGCAGCGATGACCAGCACCAGCGGGGTGTAATACCCCATGTAGTTGTCGATGATGCGCATGATGGGCAGCTTCGTTTTTTCCGCCGCCAGGATCAGCTCCCTGACTTTGCCCAGGGTCGTGTCCTGGCCGGCCCGCGTCACGCGGATTTCCAACATCCCAGTCAGGTTCTGTGTGCTGGCGAACACTTCGTCTCCCGGCTTTTTGTCCACCGGCAATGATTCGCCGGTGATGTTGGCCTGGTTGACGGAGCCATGACCGGCCACGATCACTCCGTCGCCCGCGATATTGTCGCCGGGCCGGACGCGAATGACATCGCCCACCGCCAGAAGGCTCGTGGCCACTTCCTCCTCGCTGCCTTGCGGCGTGAGGCGCCGCGCTTTGGGGGGAGTCAATTTGATGAGCGATTCAATGGACGCCCGCGCGCCCTCGGCGGTGCGGGTTTCGATGATTTGTCCCATCAACATGAAAAAGGCCACGATGCCCGCCTGCTGGTAGCCGCCGACCTGGAAGTTGGCCGAGGCGAACGAGGCCAGCACGGCCAAGGCCACCAACTCGTTGGTGGTCAGAAGCCCGTGCCGCAAATCCTCCAGGGCCGTCCAGACGATCGGATAGCCCAGGATGATCGCCCCGATCATGGCGCTGAGCGCGGCCACGGGATTGCTGTTGTCGGAGGTGACCCAGGTGACGACAAACGAATTCAATACAAAAAGCAGCCCGACCAGGGTTTGCGCCAGCGGCAAAAAGGCGTGCATATGCTCATGGTCGTGGTGGTGGCCGGCGTGCGAGCCATCCGCCGTTTCGTATTGTTCGCGCCGGCTTAAAAGGGATGTGATTTGCATAAGATCATGGGGCGGCGGGATTGGCGGCGGGCCCCTGCGGTTCCCGGCTCAGGTTCAGCCGCAATTCGCGCGCGTTCTGGTGCGGCTCCAGGATCTTCTCCTGGGCGTTGGTATAGACTTGCTCCAGCGCCATCATCTGCCGCAAGAGTTTGAAGAACTCCGGGTCGCGCTCGTATTCAGGCCGCACGTCGATGAATTCCCTGGCCTGCGCGCCCACCATGGCCACCAGGCGCGACCGGCCGGACTCGGCCACGTTGGTCAGCCCGGCGGCCTTTCCCCGCGCTTCCGCCAGGGTCGTGGTGGCGTAGCTCTCGGCCTGGGTGCGGGCCGTGTTCCGTTTCTGGGTGGCGGTATCGACTTCGTTGAATTTGCTCAAGAGGTAGGTGGGCGGGGCTGATTCGACGTCCATCTGGTCCACTCTGATGCCCAGGTTCTGCGCGTGGATCAACTCGTTCATGCGCGTGGTGACGGCTTCCTTGAAGGCCGTCCGTCTGCGCGTCAGGACGTCATCCACGGGAAACTGGCTGGTGGCGTGGATCAGGGCGTTGTTCAAATCGTTGGTCACAAAGACGGGGGCGTTGGAAAAATCGAAATGAAAGCGGATCGGGTCCGTGATGCGATAACGCAAAACGGCCAGGACATGAATGATGTTGGTGTCCGAGGTCAGGGCGTAGCTGGTCGAAGAGGGATCGAGGCCATTCCCCGCTTGGGGCGGGGAAGCGCCTTGCCGGCGTTCCTCCGGCGTGAGCATCCAGCCGACGGAGGATTGCGCCTCCTGCACCAAATTGAACGGAATCCGTTCCACCGAGTCGATGGGTTGCGGCAACGCCCAATGCGGCCCCGGCAGAAGCAGCGCCTGCTCGCCTTCGCCCACCGGCTTGCCCAGGCGCAAGACAATCGCCGTCTCCTGCGGGCCGACGGTGAAGAAACCCGAGCTGAGAAACGCCAGCACCAGCAGCACCATGATGATCTTGACGATGAAAAAGCTGCTGCGCAACGCGTCGGACAGCGCCTGCGACCCGGCGTCTTCGGCGGAAGGGCCCTGGCCCGGAGGCGGCGTTGGAATGGGGTTCGGATCGCTCATGGGGCTTTTCCACCAGGGCCGTTGGTGGACTCGGTTTTCTGCGGCGGGAGCGGTTGGAGCAAATTAAGCGGAGAAGTGCTCTGGTCCAAAACCAGCGTGGCCTTTTCCTTGAGCAAGTCTTTCAGGGCGGTGATCTGCATGTTAAACTCCGCCAACTCCGGATTCTGCTGCAGCACGGCCAGCGACTTGATCATCTGCGCTTCGCCCTGGGCCCGGATGGCGTAGGCTTGCGCGTCAGCGTCCGACAGCATCTTGGCGGCGGTGGTGTCGGCGGCGGACTCGATTTTGGACGCTTCCTCCTCACCCAGCGACCGGATTTGCCTCGTGTAGTACTCGCGCTCGGCCTGCATCCGGTCAAAGACGTTTTGCGTGACGCTTTCCGGCAGGCCAATCTTCTTGATCTGGACGAACTTGATATCCATGCCGTAATTGAGGTCCTTCACCTGCCGCCTCACCTTGTCCAGAATCTCGCCCTCGATTTGCGCCAGCTTCATCTCTTTTTCATCCGCCGATATGAAGTCGGAGAAGCGATGCTGGCCGGCGACTTCGTTTTTGGCGCTGCGCACCAGGTCTTCCAGGACACCTTGCGCGGCCACCACGGAGCCGTTGGTGAAGCGGGGGAAAAACAGCGCCGGGTCCTCGATGCGCCAGCCCACGTAAACGAGGAGAAAGATGAGGTTCTGATCGGGCAGTTTCACTTGCTCGAATTTGCCTTCGAAATTCTGGATGCGCTGGTCGAGCTTATAGACGGTCTCAATCGGCCAGGGCAGGCGCAAGCCGGGCCCGGGCGTTTCCTTCACGTGGTCCACCTTGCCAAACAAGGTGACCACGGCGACTTCGGACTTTCGCACCTGATAGACAAAGAGCAAAAGCCCGAAAACAATGAGCAGGACAAATGCGACGGCAATGGTAAGGCGGCTTCGTTTCATATTACTTTTTTCCGGGAGCGGCAAGCTGGTCCAACAAATCGGGACGGACCTTGTCCTCCAGGTTATAAATCAGAATATCGGGTGTATTGGTGGTGACGATGATGTATTTGCGGGCCTGGCGGCTGCCATCGACCAGCGCTTCCAGGCGGGCGCGCTGTTCATAGACGCCGTTGGCGCCGGGGGCGGCGGCGTAAGCCAGAGCCTGGTTGGTGAAAAGCAGGGCGCGGGCGGCGGCATTGGTGATCTTCCGGTGTTCGTCCGCCTCGGCCTGCCACACGCGCTTGGAGGATTCCGCGCTGGCCCAGGCGTTGGTGCTGATGGCATAGGCTTGCGCTTGCAGGTTCGTCGCTTCCCGGGTCTCGGCGGCGCCAACCACGTTTTCGAAATACTTGGCCACTTTGGAGGGCGGATGAATGTCTTCCAAACCCACAAAGACGATCCTGGCGCCCAGTTGCAGTTGGTCCGCCGCCTCCTGCATGTTCCGGCGCAGAATCTCGCCGGCCACAGCGCGGCCGCGCGACATCAGTTCGTCGAAATCGGCGCTGGCCAGGTAATGCACCACTTCGCGCGTTGCCGCGCCTTCGAGCAAAGTTTCAGGGTCCTGGTTGACATAGGCCCAGGAGGCCAGGTTCGTAATCTGGTATTGCACCGGGATGCTGACGGCCAGCAGGTTGACCGGCGGACTCTTTGTGCCGGCCACATAATAGTTGGTCGATTGGGCCGGGCCGGCCTCGCGGCTGGCCACAAGGAAATTTTCCTCCTTGCCGTGGGGCCTGACCCAGAGGATGGTGCCGGCATTATCGGGAATGGCGCCGACGATGAATTTCTGGATCCGTTCGGTATGGTAGGTGGTCGCCTGGTCAATGGGCCACGGCAGCTTCAGATGCAGGCCCGGCCCGATGACGCCGTTCCGGCCCCAAGGCCGGCCAAAACGTTCCAGCAACGCCTGGTCCCCGGGCTGGACGACCACAAAGCACGTGGAGAGAATGAACACGCCCAATTGCGCCAGGATCAGCCAGCCCAGGGCCTTTTCCAGAAAACGATAAAACCAGCTTTCCGAAACCTTGAAGCCAAATTGATAATCCAGCGCGTGGGCGGCCGTGGTGATGATCGCTTCCGGCTGGCCGAGCAATCCCACCAACCGGCTCTCATAAAGCAGGCGCGCTTCCCCGCCCCGCAGCCGCACACGGTAGATTTCCAGGATCAATCCCGCCAGGGTCTCCAACGCAATCAGCCCGATGACGACGCACAAGAACCGTGCCACGATCAGGTCCGTCTTGGGAAAACCGGCCCAAACCGCGGCAATGTCCGCCGCGATCAGGAAGCACGCATAAGCGCTCAGCAGCAGGTAGGCCGCGCCCGGCCGCAGCAGCTTCTGCCCTTGCAGCCGGACCAGCCCGCTGGAGAATTTGCCCAGCAGAAACAGGATCAGCCCGAACAGGCCCAGCAAGGCCATGGCCAACATGGCGTGTTCCACGATGATGGGCGGGAAGGCCGCCACTTTCTTCCAGGGCCAATAAGCGCCGGCGGCTTGAAGGATGAATAAAATCGCGGTCAGGCCGGGGACGAAGTAGCGCTCGAACTGCTCGCGCGAACGCCGCGCCGGAAAGGTGTCCGCCCCCGCGCCGGCAAACAGCGACTCGCTGCCGCGGGATTTGCTCAGTTCCTCCAGTTCCAGCCGTTCAAATTGTTCCCGCTCCAGCAGGTACATCTGGAAGTAGCTTAAGAACGCCACCAGCAGTCCGAAACCGGACAGCACCGTGCCCAGCGCGCCGGCCGCCGCATTGACGTAGCGGGTCACCATTCCCAGGCCAATCGTGGCCAGCAACAACACCACCCAGTTGATTAATCCGATTCTCTTCGCGCTTTGATCCATTGTCGTCAAGTCAGTTCGCGGTCCTCAAACAGGGCCAGGGCCAGCGCCAGAATCGCGCCGATATAGGCGCAGGCATAGCCCAGCGCCTTGCCCAAATAGGCCAGGGGAATCCGGTTGTTCTCATCCAAGGCATCCGCCACCCAAAACAGTTGCCAGTTCGGCGTCACCGTGTAAAGCACTGAGGCCCACCAGGAACCAGCTTTGGCCCGCGTGCCCCAGAAATAATCCGAGACCAGCCCGATCAAAAACAAGCCCGAACAAATGGCCAGGGCCGGCATCACTTCCACGCGTGTCGAGCAGGCCAGCGCCAGCGCCGCCAGGACGAGCAATGCCATCAGGATGAGGGCCGAGGCCGGGATGACCCGCCAGTCTATTCCCGTGTAGCTCATACCCATGCGGCCGGCGTTCCGCGGGATGAATTGCAGAACGCCGAAGGCCAGCACGGCCATGACCACCACCGCCACGACGGCATCCGAGACAAACGGGCGGCGCAGGAAGTAATTGGTCAGCCCGCCGATGCCGTAAGCCAGCACCAGCGCGCCGCAGAAAACTCCCAGCCCGGGATAATCAACGTCGCCATAGGCATCAAAGGCCATGCGCGTGGCCAGGAGCGCCGCGATGCAGTTGACGAACGTCAAGACGGTCAGGGCCAGGGCCAGCCCCGCGTATTTGGCCAGCAAAAATTGCGCGCGCCCCACCGGTTTGGCCAGCACCGCCAGGGCCGTGCCGCTGCGGATTTCCCGAGCCACCGACGCCGAGGCGTTCAAGACCGCCCCAAAAAGTCCGGCCAGCAACATCACCGCCAGCGCGCTGGTCTTGACCAGTTTGGGCTCGTCGCCGAACCCGAAGTAATTGATGCACGCCAGACAGACTTCAAACAGCGCGGAGGCGGTCATCAGCAGCAGGAAAACCGGCTGCCGGATCAGCTCCATAAACGCGTTGCTGGCGATGGTAATGAACTGTCGCATGATTCAGTCCCGCCGGCTGGCCGGCGGCGGCTGACAGGTTACGATAATTGTGCCGGTTTGCAATGGGTTATTGCCGGTCCGCATGGTCACTCTTGAGACAACCTTGTGGCGAAAAGATTCAAAAAGGACAAGGCAGCAATGGCGGTCAGTCCTGGTCCGTCACGGCGTCGTGGAACTTGAGAATGTCCCCTTTCTCGCCTTTGAGTTCCGCCTCCTTGAACTTTATGGCCGCGCGCGGATGCAGGTTGCGCAGGCCGGTCAACAAATAGGGCAGGTCATAGCCCCAAAGCAGTTTCGCCCGCATCGGCTCCACGTGGTTCTGCACGCAGTCGAGAATGGGACGGAGCTGGTACTTGGGGTTGTGCAGGAAGCCGATGAGCAATTCCATGGGGCAGTTGCCCGCTCCGCGGCCCAGGCCGGCCATGGTGGCGTCCAGGTAGTTGGCGCCCTCGATGATGCCTTCGATGGTGTTGGCGTAGGCCAATTGCAGATTGTTGTGCATATGCACCCCCACTTCCTTGCCGGCCGGCTTGCAATGGGCAAGGTACTTCTTCACCAGGTAATGAATCTGCTCGCTGTAGAAGGCGCCGAAACTGTCCACCAGGTAAATGACTTTGGCTTCGCATTTGGCCAGCATGGCCAGCCCTTCGTCCAATTCACGGTCGGGTATGACGGACGCCGCCATCAAATTGACCGTCGTCTCATAGCCCTTGTCGTGCGCGTCCTTGACCATGTCCAGGGCGGTGGGAATCTGGCTGATGTAGGTCGCCACCCGGATCAGGTCCACCACGCTTTCCTTTTTCGGCGGGATGTCCTGGCGGTAATCGCACCGCTCCGCGTCGGCCATGACGCTCAGCTTGAGGTCGGTGTCGTTCTCGCCGACGATGCGGCGCAGATCATCCTCCAGACAGTATTTCCAGCAGCCATGCTCGCCCTGCTTGATTCCCTTCCGCGAGGCCTTGTAGCCCAGTTCCATGTAATCCACGCCGGCGGCGATGCACGTTTCATACACCAGCCTCACCGTTTTGTCCTCAAAAAGGTGGTTGTTCATCAATCCGCCGTCGCGGATGGTGCAGTCGAGCACTTTGATTTCCGGGCGGTAGGAAAGCCAGCGGTGCTCCGCCGTTTCCCTGGTTCTAACGGCCTTGGCGCTCATGTCGGTCTAATTGCATTTGATTCATACCCCATTGTTCAGCAAATCGCGGCAAAGGAACAGAACAAAATCACGACCGGCAAGGCGGCGCCGGTTTGGGCGGCGGCAATGGCCAGGCGGCGCTGGAAATCCCGAATCGGCCCCAGATCGCAATCCGCCGGCCGTTTCGTGCCATAAGCCCCGTAATCGTAGAGCCGCACCAACACCCAAAAACTCTCCGGTTCAGGACGCAGGGTGGCCGATGAGGCGGAGCAGCGGCTGTCCGGCCTGGCCGCCGGACAAGTTTTCCGGAAAACTCCAGAGACGCAAACCCCGTGCTCCTGGTTTGAGGCCGCGCCATCTTTTGCCTGGGGACAGGCAAAAAAGGTAGATTGACGATGTCGGGAAAAGATGAGTGAATACCACCCGGTATGATGGATGTGGGGAAAGGAAACAATTTGGCTCATATTGACGAGGGGACTGCTTCGCTTCGTCCACAAAGGGAGATTCTATGCCAACGGACTGGAACCGGTCCACTCGTGCATCTCGGCAAGGATGTGGTCTCATACCAGGCCTCCGAAACCCAAATCAAGACTCACAAAGGAGAATCACTATGACGCCGTTAGCCAGATTCCGCTTCATCGCCATGGCCGTTGCCCTTTGCGCGGCCTTTCCGGCAATCGCCCAAGTCACGGCGCCGGCTTGGAATCTGCCATGCATCTATGGGACAAACATCAATTCGACCAACTTCACCGGCCGAGTGGTGTTATTGAATTTCTTTTGCACTTGGTGCGGACCTTGTTGCGCAGAGATCCCGAGTTTGATCGCGCTTCAACAGAAATACGCGCCGGATGGCCTGAGGGTGGTTGGTTTGTCCCTGGACTCCAGCCCGGACGGTGTGAACCCTCCCACCACGCTGGTCAGCAACTTCGTCGCCAGTTACGGCATAAACTATCCGGTGGTGATGGATGCTCCTGCAGATCGGGCGGATATTCTTTACGGCACGATCGAGTACGGCTCGGGCGGCTATATCGAATACATCCCCAATACTTTCATCATCGACCGTCACAATGATATTGTGCAAACTTACGTTGGTGAGCAGAGCTACTCCACTTACGAAAGCGCCGTCCTGCCTTTGATCTACGCAAATTTGACCCTGTCCCTGTCCGTCTCCAATTCACAAGTCTGCGTCACTTGGCCTACCATCCAGGCCACTTGTGTGGTGCAACAGACGACCAACCTCGGCAGCGGCGTGTGGACAAACGTCACGGCCACGGTGCAGACCAATGGCACCAATTCGCATGTCACCCTGCCGAAGGGGCCTTCTCCTGAGTTTTTCCGCCTCCAAGTACAGTAACCCTCTTGCCCCGGCGCAAGCCATGAGCCGCGTCGCATTATACGAGTCCCGCCTGCGATCAAGCCGGTTCGAGGGTTTCTCCCTGGTCGAACTGCTCGTCGTCATGACGGTGATTGGCCTTTTGGCGGCATTGCTTTTTCCTGCTCTCTCCGCTGCCAGGGAGAATTCGCGCCGCATCCGATGCGGCCAGAACCTTCGGCAAATCAATCTCGCACTGGCCTTGTATGCTCTGGACAACCACGATGTTCTTCCCCCGCCCCAAGAGCCTGTTGGATATTGGCCGTCGATGCTGTGGCCGCAGTATGTCAACCTGGGGCTTCTGCTGTGCCCCACGGACCAGGCGGCAATATTGAGCAACTCCAACGCCCCCTGCACCAATGCGGATGGGGCGCCCCGATGCTACTTGATCAACGACTTCGTAGATTACTACGCCACCCAATACGGCGTGGCCCCGGGCTGGAACTCGAATATCTGGAGCTTGCACATGAGGCAGTCGTGCATCGCTCACCCTTCGGCCACGATTGCGTTTGCCGAGAAAGCCGATTCCTCTTCCGCTTATGGCGTCAACATCTTTCAGTCGCCAACCGGTTCTTACCTGACCAATGTGGCCGAAAATCGCCACGGTAATTTATTCGGTGCGCGCACGAAGGGCGCCTCGAACTTTGCCATGACGGATGGCAGCGTCCAGCTCGTTCCTTATGGCGAGGCGACTTGTCCCCTCAACCTTTGGGCCGTATTGGATCAGTGGCGCATTGCGGCGGCGCTATGCCGTCCGCATTTGAGATAACGCCCTGCCTTCCGCCAGTTGGCAATTGCATCGCTCCAGCTAAACCGCCCTTGAAGGGAGAAGACGCCAGAGCGCCCGAATCGGCTCCAAGTCGCAATCCGCCGGCAGCTTCGTGCCGTAGGCGGCATGGGCGTAGAGACGGGCCAACGGGACCCACTCCAGTTCCGGATACCGCCCGCTCAACCGCCCGCAGAACTCGCCCGCCGTTTCGTCGGGCCGCGCCGCCATGCCCCGTTCCTTCGCCCAAACCTGGACCGCTTCATAACTGTAGAGAATGATCTGTTTCGGCGGCCAGGCCGCTTCCTTGCCGGCCAGGAATGGATTCTTGTATTTTGCGAAAGAACTGAATCGGGGGAGAACCGGCCCGGCGGCGGCTGGTGCGGCGGGCGGGCGGGACGGCGTCACATTGAAAAGCTGCCTGAGGAATTGCGCCACGGCGGCGATCAAGGAGCGGGCCATTTCCAACAGCAAGTGGCGGCGGAGGAGAATCCATCCGATTACGGCCAATCCCGCGGCAATCAGAAGCGCCCTTCGCAAGAATACGGAAGCGTCGCCGGTTGGCGCACTGGAAGCCGTGGCGGCGGCATGGGGCGGCGCCATGTTGTGTGCGCCGCCGGGTTTCTGCTGGCTGGCGGCCTGTTGGTTGACCTGCGCCTGACCCGATGCCGGGGCGCTGCCTGGCTTGCCTCCGGCCCGGCTGCCTTCGCCGCGCTGGCCTTGGCCGGGTGGATTGCCCGGCGCGGCATATTCGCCGGCGCGGCGCAATTGATAATCAATTTGATAGCGCAAGGCCGCCCAAGCCTCAGGCGCGCCGGGCCGGGGCAGAAAGACCGCCCCAATCAATGCAACACAGGCCACCCCCGCGCCAAGTTTGAGCCAGGCCGCAGCCATGACCGGAGGCATTCTGAGGTAACGCTGCCGTAAATATCGCCGCAGCCCCAGGAAACTCGTCGTGACCAGCAACCCCAACGCGGCGGCCAGATAGGACACCAGCAAGGCGAATCCAGTCCGGCGCGCCGCCACCGCGTCCTCGGGCAAGAGCACTTGTCCCAGGCCAAACAGCGGCAATGCCGCCAGTGAAAACCAAACCACCAGGCGTCCGGGCGGATGCGCCGCCGCTTTCTGTTCTGGAGTGGCGGCCGGTTCCAGCAAGCCCAGCCCCGAAGAATCCTGTTCTTCATCTATCAACGTGCAGTCCCAAACCAGCTTGTGGGCGCAGAACCAGACGATGCCCAGCAGCACCATTCCCAGAGGATAGGCGGGCTGGGTTCGTATCAGGTAAAGGCAGGTGGCGGCGGCCAGTCCAAGCCCGTAGATGACGGCGTGCTCCGTGCTCTTCTCGATGGCGATCCGCGATACCAGCACAATCCCGATAATGAACCAAAACATGACCCAGCAAACGCCCCGGACCATCTGCCCGCGGTAAAACACTTCGATCAGGAAGAAACACAGGCTCCCCACCAGCGCCATGATCAGGACCGGGCTCAGCGCAATCGCCATGTAGTCGGCAACGGTTTTTCGCGGCTTGCTCATTTCACCATCGCCTCCGCGCACAGGTTGACGATCGATTCCTCGCTGTTGACCACCCGGAAATCAATGCCTTGCCCCAACAGCATTTCCGCCCAGTCCGGCGGTTTGGCCCAATCCGGCACCGCCTCCATCTCGAACGAAACCACCAACGCCGTGACCGCAAGGCCGCGCCGCGCCAAGTCGCCCAGGGCCGCGGCGATGCCGGGCGTCACCCTGCCCAACACGGCCACCACGGCGGCATCGCGGGATATTTTTGCGGCGGCTTCGCTCACCATCGCCGGGAAATCCAGCCCGTCGCTTTGCTCCAGCCGGCCCAGCGCCGCCAGGACCCGCGTGAATCGGTCTTCGCTCCGGCTCGTCTCAACCACGACCGGCCGCAGCCGGGTGTTGGGCGGAGCCTGGGCAACCTGTCGCTGCGCCTGATCGCGGCTCAGGAATTCGGCCCGCCAGCCTTCCTCCCGAATGCGGTCGGCCGCGTCGCGCCCGTTGCTGATGAACCCGATTTGCCGGCCCATCAGAAAGACCGCGTTGGCCAGCGAGGCGACGGTGACGATGGCCAATTCCGCCGAACCCGCCGCGGCTGCGCCCGGAAAGCTCTCCGCCTGAAAATCCAGCAGGAACGTCGCGCCCGACACGCAGGAGCTTTCGTAAGCGCGCGATTGCAATTGCCCGGCCCGCGCCGTGGCCCGCCAATGAATCCGGTTCAGCGGATCGCCTTGTTGATAAGGGCGGATGCCGCACAGCCGCGTCGGGTCTTCGAACTGGCGGTGAGTCAACCGCAGCTCGCCCATCGGACGCCGCGAGGCCAGGCTGTAACCTTGCAACGGCAAAACCTTGGGCAGCACCAGCACGTAGTGCGGCTCGGTCAGGATCCGAAAACGCCGATGCAAGCCAAACACGTCCCCCGTCTCGGCCAGCAGCGGCCCGATCTGGTAATAGCCGCGCGCCAGAAACTTCACCCGATAGCTCAGCACACGCGTTTTGCCCGCGGGCAATCGGGCCAGGACCAGCCGTCCTCCCTCCGCCTTGAGGCGCGGCGGCAATTGCCTCAGCGCCTCGCGGGGAAGGGATTCCTCCAAAATGAGCCACGGAATCGAAATGCGTCCGGTGTTCTGCACCGCAACCGCGCTTTCAATCCCGGCGCCGATCTCCAGCGCTTCCTCGTCGCAAAAACGCGCTGCGTCCAGTTGCTCCGTCCAAAGCCGCGTGAAAAAGCGGCTCAACAGCAGGACCCCCAGCAGCACGTACATCGAATAGACCAACAGGCTGAGTTTGAGGATCAATCCCAGGACCAGCAGGACCAGCGTGGCGAGGACCCATTTCATCCAGCCGGGGCCGTGGCCGGCATTTGCGGCACGGGAACGGTTTTGAGGATTTCGTCCAGCACCCCCGCCACCGTCTTTTTGCGCAAACGGCTCTCCGGGCGCAGAATCAGCCGATGGCCCAGCACGTGGCGCGCCGCTTGCTTGACATCATCCGGCAGCACGAAGTCAAAAGTATTCATGGCCGCGTAGGACTGGGCGCAACGCATCAGCGCCATCGAAGCGCGCGGACTGCCGCCCAGCAGGAGGTCGGGATGCTCGCGGGTCGCCTGGATGAGCTCCACGATGTAGCGGCTGACCTTTTCATCCACATGCACCGCGCGCACCGCCTTCTGGCAACTGATGACTTCCTGCGCCGTCGCCACCGAGGCCAGCGTCTCGATGGGATGTTGCGCCTGCAACCGTTGCAGCATGGAAATCTCCGCTTCCATTTCCGGGTAACCCAGCCTCAGCCGCACCAGGAACCGGTCCAATTGCGCTTCCGGCAGCGGAAACGTCCCTTCGTGGTCAATCGGGTTCTGCGTGGCAATGAGAAAAAACGGCGGGGCCAGGTCGTAATTGATGCCGTCAGCGGTCACCTTCCGTTCCGCCATGGCTTCCAGCAACGCCGATTGCGCCCGCGGCGTGGCGCGGTTGATTTCGTCCGCCAGCACTATCTGGGCAAAGAGCGGCCCCGGCCGGAACTCGAAATTCGCCGTCTTGGGATTGAAGACCGAACTGCCGGTGATGTCCCCCGGCAAAAGGTCGGGCGTGCATTGGATGCGTTTGAAGGAACAGCCGATGCTCCGGGCCAGGGCGCGGGCCAGCATGGTCTTGGCCACGCCCGGCACGTCCTCCAGCAAAACGTGGCCTTCGGCAAAATACGCCGCCAGCGTGAAAACAATCTCCGCCCGCTTGCCGACGATCACCTTTTCCAGGTTGTCAATAATGCGGCCCGCGACGGGCGCGACCGGCGACCCGCCCGGTTCCCGCGCGGACGGGTCCTTGAATTTGGGGATGCGGATGGCGGGGGCGGCAGGCGGATTGAGCCGCGTTTTGGCGCCGCAATTCGGGCAGACAATCTGTTCGCCGACCAATTCATCCGGATGCTCGATATGCTGTCCGCAGGATAAACATGTGCTCTTGGCCATGCGCCCATCTTACCCGAATCCGCGCAAAGTGGGAAGAGCGCAAAAGCTCGTCATACGCGCCTCAGACCAATCTCGCCGCCTGCCGAGCCGTCATCGGTCCTGTCCTCCGATCCTTCGATGATCCAGGAACAGGTCTGGTTGGTCTTTGCCGCTTGAATCATCGTGTCCAACGCGTAAATCCATGCGCCGAAAATTTGGGCTGGCTGGATGTCGTCATGGATTCTTCGCAACTCGGCGGTGATAGAGTCTCGCTGGGCCTGAATGGCCTCCCGGAGAAGACTGCAATGGTCAATAACTGTGCGCGCGTCATCCACCCCGGAACCGGTCGTGAATCTGGAAAACCAATGGCGCGCCTCCTCCGGGACGGGACAAAGTCGCGCCGCGATGTCGAGCAACTGCGCCCAATTTGGCAGCAACTCTCCCGCAAAACGAATCGCCTTCAAGTTTTCGTAGGATTTCGAAATGCTCATTGGCTGCCAACGTCCAACGTCGCGATCAGCGTGCCGCCGCAAGCTCAGGAAAGCAACCGCGCAAATCAAATTCCTCCTCGACGGATCGCTCTGCTATCATGGCCTTGCGCGAAGAAACCTTGAACTTTGGGGGTTCTGCGCGTACTTAACTTCCCCATGCGGTTTATTGCCAATATTATTGAGAAATTGCAGCGCCACCCCAAACGCGTCGTCTTCCCGGAAGGCACCGAGCCGCGCGTGCTCCAGGCGGCCCGCCAGTTTTACTCCCTGCGCCTCGGCGCGCCCATCCTCCTGGGAGACCGCACCAAGGTCAAACAGGCCGCCGCGGAATTGAATGTCTCGCTGGAAGGCGTCCGCATCATCAACCCGGCGGAGAGCGTGGACCTGCCGGCTTTCGTCAAGCGCTACGAATTGCTCCGCCGTTACAAGGGCATCGAGGAAAAGGAGGCGCGCGAGGCCATGCTCAATCCCAATTACTATGGCGCCATGATGCTGGCCATGCACCAGGTCGATGGTTACATCTCCGGGGCCAACCAAAGTTCGGGCAGTGTTCTGCGACCGCTCTTTCAGATCGTCAAAGTCGCCCCCGAAGCCACCACCGCCTCCAGTTGCATGGTGATGGAAGTCGAGGACACGCGCTTTGGCGATGAAGGCACGCTCTTCATGGCCGACTGCGGCGTCATCCCGGAGCCGACGGTGCAGCAATTGGGCGACATCGCCGTCTCGACGGCCGATTTGTGCCATCAACTCACAGGCGTCCGTCCTCGCGTGGCCCTGTTGTCCTTTTCCACCAAGGGCAGTGCCACGCACGCCTCCATCGGCAAGGTGCAGGCGGCGACCGCCCTGGCCCAAAAAATCGCGCGTGACAAAGGGCTGGAGGCCGATTTCGACGGCGAACTCCAGGTCGATGCCGCCTTGATCCCGGAAATCGCCTCGCGCAAGACCATGGACAGCCTGGTGGCCGGCCGCGCCAACGTTTTGATCTTTCCCGACCTCAACGCCGGCAACATTGGCAGCAAACTCATTCAACACGTGGCCAAGGCCCATGCCTACGGCCAGATTTTGCTCGGTTTGGGGCGCCCGGCGGCGGACGTTTCCCGCGGCTCCAATGCCCACGATGTCCTCGGCGTGGCGGCCATCGTCGGCGTGCAGGCCATCGCCTTCAAGGACCTTTACCCGCCGGAGGATTCAGCCAGGGAGGCCGTGCCGGCAGGGCACTCATGAATACTGTCACGCCTCGCATTTATATCGCCGCGACGCGCCAGAACGAGGGCAAAACCACCACCTCCATCGGGCTCCTCGCCGCCTTGCAGCATTTTTATCCCCGCATCGGCTACATCAAGCCCGTCGGCCAGCGCTTTGTTGAAATCGAGGAACAAAAAATCGACGAAGACACCGTGCTGATGGACCGGGTCTATCGCCTCAATTGCCCGCTGGTCGATATGAGCCCGATTGCGGTCGAGCCTGATTTCACCCGCAAATATTTGCAATCGTCCAACAACGAGGCGCTGGTGAAGAAAATCGTCAAGGCCTTCGACCGCGTCGCCTGGGAGAAGGATTTCGTCCTCTGCGAAGGGTCGGGCCACGCCGGCGTTGGCTCCGTCTTTGACCTCTCCAACGCGCAGATTGCGAAAATCCTCGGCACAAAAGTCATCATCATCAGCCAGGGCGGCATTGGCAAACCCATTGACGAGATCTATCTCAATCAGGCCGTCTTTGAGCGGGAGGGCGTCGAAATCATCGGCGTCATCCTCAACAAAGTCACGCCCGACAAAATGGATTACATCACCGAATTCGCCCGCAACGGCCTCAAACGCAAGGGCCTGGACCTGCTCGGCGTCCTGCCCCATCACCATCTCCTGTCCAGTCCGACCATCGAATCCATCCAGGAAGACCTCAAGGCCGAGCGCCTCAACCAGGGCGGCCGGCTCAACAACCCGGTCGATAGCGTGGTCGTCGGCGCCATGGGCGCCCAGAACGCCATCAGCCTCTTCAAGCGCGGCTGCCTGGTCATCACCCCGGGCGACCGCGAGGACATCATTATGGCCGCCGCCGTCGTGGCTTCCGATCCCGCCCAGCAACTGGCCGGAATCATCTTGACCGACAATCTCCGCCCCAATCCCGTCCTCCTGGGCATCATCGAAAAATCCCCCTTCCCCGTCCTGCTCGCCGCCGAGGACAGCTACATTGTCGCCTCCCGCGTCCACAACCTCACCGTCAAAACGCGCCCGGGCGACACCGAGAAAATATCCGTCATCCGCGACATCATCGCCGCGCACGTTGATGTCAATAAAATATTGAGCGCCCTGTGAGATTCACCCCATGAGCCTTCCCTTCGCCTTCAACCCCGTCCTGCAACATCTGCCCGTCTATCAGCCGGGGCGTCCCATCGCCGAGGTCGCCCGCGAACTGGGGCTGCCCGACCGCCGCATCATCAAGCTGGCCTCCAACGAAAACCCGCTCGGCCCGTCCCCCGCCGCCCTGGCCGCCATGAAAACGGCCTGCCGCCAGGCCCATCTTTACCCCGACGGCAGCGCGTATTATCTCAAACAAAAGCTGGCCGCCAAACTGCAGGTCGATCCGGCCCATTTGATCCTGGGCAACGGCTCCAATGACATCATTGAATTCCTGGGGCACGCTTTGATGGGGCCGGGCGACGACGTCGTGGTTTCGGAGTTTTGCTTTGCCATTTACCCGATTGTGGCGCGGTTGTTCGGAGCCAATGTCATTACCGTCCCGGCAAAAAATCATGCGCACGACCTCCCGGCCATGCGCCACGCCCTCACGCCGCGCACCAAGGTCGTCTTCGTGGCCAATCCCAACAACCCCACCGGCACCCTCGCCCCGCCGGAGGAGGTGCGGCAGCTCATCCAGGCCACCCCGGCCCGCGTCGTGCTGGTCATGGACGAGGCTTACATCGAATTCCTGGAGCAGCCTCTGGATCTCATTCCGCTGGTGCGGTCCGGCGGTCAGCCGAACCTCATTCTCATGCGGACCTTTTCCAAAATCTATGGCCTGGCCGGCCTGCGCCTGGGCTATGGCGTCGGCCACCCCGAATTCATCGCCGCTATGGAAAAAATCCGGCAACCCTTCAACGTCGATTCCCTGGCGCAAGCCGCGGGACTGGCCGCCCTGGACGACGTGGAGCACGTCCGCAAAACGCGCGAGAACAACCTCCTGGGCCTGAAGTTTTTGCACGACGCCTTCACGCGCATGGGCCTGCCCTTTGTGCCTTCCGTGGCCAATTTCGTCCTCGTGCGGGTGGGGCAGGGGCAGCGTGTTTTCGAGGAAATGCAAAAGCAGGGAGTGATTGCGCGCCCGATGGGCGGCTACCAATTGCCCGAATGGCTCCGCCTCTCCGTCGGCACCCCACGCGAAAACATTCGCGCCGTCAAGACCCTCAAGCGCGTCCTCAAAGCCCTCGCCAAAGCCCCGCCGCCGGCGTAAAGCCAAAACAGCCCCCGCTCTCGACAGGGGATGACGACGCACCCGGTTCTTCCCATTCGCGCCCAAATTGCGCTGGACAAGCTGGAGGAATCGAAGTAGAACATCGCCGATAATCTCAAACCGCCATGAATAGAATGCAACAGAACCTCCGGCACCTCCTTGCCACGGCCCTTGCTGGCTGCCTGGCACTTCACTTCACAACCGTCTCCAGGGCGGAGTCCTCCGTCACGGCCACCCGCAAATCGCCCGACTGGCTCCGCAGGGCGGTCGTCTATGAGATCTTTCCGCGAAACTTCTCCCAGGAAGGTACTCTCAACGCCATTACCGCCCGCCTGGACGAGCTGAAGGACCTCGGGGTGGACGTGCTCTGGCTCATGCCCATCCATCCCAGCGGCGAAAAAATGAAGAAAGGCTCCGTCGGCAGCCCCTTCGCGGTGCGCGACTTCTACGCCATCAACCCCGACTACGGCACCACCAACGACTTTAAGCGGCTGGTCGATGAAACCCACAAACGCGGCATGAGGTTGATCATGGATGTCGTGGCCGCCCAAACCTCCTGGGACAGCGTGCTCATGGAGCATCCCGATTTTTATAAAAAGGACACCAATGGCGCCATCATCCCCCCCGTCCCCGATTGGACGGACGTGGCCGGGCTGAATTATGCCAACCCGGAGGTGCGCCGCTATATGATTGACATGATGAAATACTGGCTGGGGGCCTTTGGCGTGGACGGGTTCCGATGCGACGTGGCGCCCACCGTGCCGATGGATTTTTGGGAATCCGCCCGGGATGAACTGGAGAAGGTCAACCCCCAGATCGTCATCCTGGCCGACGCCGGCGCCAAGCCGGAACTGCTCTCCAAGGCCTTCGACGTGGATTCCTCCTGGAGCCTGTTTTACATGGTGGAGACGGTCATGAGCGGCATGTCGCCTGTTTCCTTTCTGAAGGAATCGTGGGACCACACTTACCAGCAGTTCCCCAAGGGCGCCCTCCACCTGCGCTTCTCCGACATCCACGAACAGCCGCGCTCGGTGGCCCGTCACGGCTTGGAGGGCGCGCTGGCCGCCCAGGTGTTGATGTTGACGCTCGACGGCGTGCCGCTTTTTTACAATGGGATGGAGGCCGGCGACGCCACCGAATCCACCGACCCGGCGTTGTTTGAAAAAATGCCCGTGTTTTGGCATCCGGGCGGGCGGCCGCCGTTGCGCGACATTTACCGGGACCTGATCAAGCTGCGCAAGCAATACGCCGCCTGGTACGGCGGCGATGTCTCCTGGCTGCAAAACTCCGCCCCGGGACAAATCGTCAGCTTCCTCAGGCAGGACAACAAGGACGAGTTCCTGATCTTGATTAACCTGACCAACTTGCGCGTGACCGCGTCGGTGGAAATACCCAACGCGGACGGCTTCGAGCCGGTGAGAATCGCCGGCCGGCCTGTCCCGCTCGATCCGGTGCCTGCCGGCTTTACCCTCAACGGCTACGAGTGGTTCATTTTGCATCGGGCCGTTCCCAAATGAGGCGGCGGCTCTGTGAAGGGGCCGCGCGGCTCTTCCTTCAGCTTCGGCGCCATCCGCGGTCAGCCCGGCCCGGGCTCCGCCCCGGAATTTGCTTGCCGCCGACTTTGCCTCGGCCAACATACCGGCAATCTGTGACGAACAAGTGAAACTGACCGATCTGCGAACCATTCTGCAGTACATCCCGGGCTTTCGGGAAAAGATTTTCGTCATCAGCGTCGATGCCGCCATCGTCACCAGCGAGAATTTTCCCAACATCCTCCTGGATGTCGCGGTGCTTCGTTCGCTGAGCATCCGGGTTGTTTTGGTGCATGGCGCCGCCGCCCAAATGGCGCTCCTGGCCAGGGAACTGAATATCCAGCCTTCCAATCTCGACGGCAGCGGCGTGACGGACGCGCCGACGCTGAAACTGGCCTTGACCGCCGCCAACCGGTTGACGCACGAGATTCTCGAAGGACTCAGCGCCTGCGATCTGCGCGCCGCCTGTTGCAACGCCCTGATCGCTCATCCCATGGGCATCATCCACGGCCAGGACCATCTGTTCACCGGCAAGGTCGAGCGGGTCGATGTCGAAATGCTCCAGGGCCTGCTGGCCCAGGGCATCATTCCCGTGGTGCCGCCGCTCGGATTTGACGGCGACGGCAAAACCTATCGCGTGAATTCCGACACGGTGGCCCTGGAGCTGGCCAAATCGCTCAACGCCGCCAAGCTCATTTACGTCACGGCGCTGGACGGTTTGATTTATGAAGGAAAAGTGATCCCCCAGATTCTGGTGGCCGAACTGAGCGCTCTCCTCGCCCAGAACAAGGCCGGCTTCGCGCCCGAAATTGCCTCCAAGGCCCAATGCGCCTCGGCCGCCTGCGCCGCCGGCGTGTCCCGCGCCCACGTCATCAACGGAAGGATCGATGAAGCATTGCTGGCCGAGGTCTTCTCCAACGAAGGCATCGGCACCCTCGTCTATGCCAACGAATACCAGCAAATCCGGCGCGCCATCAAGAAGGACATCCGCGCCATCCTGGACTTGACCAAAAACTCCGTCGAGTCGGAGGAGTTGGTCAAGCGCACCCGCGCCCATCTGGAGAAGACGCTGGGCGACTTTTATATTTTTGAAACGGACAAGAACCCGGTGGCGTGCGTCGCGCTCCATGTCCTGGATCAAACCAAGGGTGAACTGGCCTGTCTCTATGTCAGCCCCTCCCATGAGAACCAGGGCATCGGCCAGAAGCTGATTGCCTTTGTCGAATCCAAAGCGCGCGAGCTTGGCCTGAGCGAGTTGGTCACTCTTTCCACCCAGGCCTTCACCTATTTCCAGTCCAAAGGCGGCTTCAGCGAGGGCAGCCCCGAGGATCTCCCCCCGGCGCGACGGGAACGCTACGAACAGAGCGGTCGAAATTCCAAAGTGCTGATCAAGAAGCTGGCTCCAAAATGAAATCGCCCAGGGGCCTTTTGCAGGAAGCCCTCCGCGCCTGCGCCCGCCGCGGCCTGCCGCCGACCCGCTATGTTCTGGCCGTGGACGTTTCCCGGCAGACGGTTTTCCTCTTTGCCCGTCCGCCTTCAGGCCCCGCGCCGCGCCGCCATCAACTGCTCCGGGCTTTTCGCTGCTCCACCTCGAAATTCGGTGTGGGGGAAACCGCCCATTCCCAAATGACCCCGCGCGGGCTGCATCGCATCGCCACCAAGATCGGCGGCGGCTGGCCGGCCGGCACGGCCTTCACCGGGCGGCAGGTCACCGGCTTCACCTGGCGCGGCCAACCGGCGGCCCGCATGACCACGCGTATTCTGTGGTTGGAAGGATTGGAGCCGGGCCTCAACCGCGGCGGCAACGTGGATTCCTACGCCCGCTACATTTACATCCACGGCACCGGCAACGAATTGACGCTCGGCCAACCCGACTCCCACGGCTGCATTCATCTCGCTGCCGCCGATCTGGTTCCGCTTTATGATCTGCTGCCCGAAGGCACTCTCCTGTGGATTGCCGAATCTGCCTCTTAATCTTAATCCTAATCCCGTTTGACATTGCCCACCCCGCAGCTTACCAAGAACAGGCCAAAACAAACTATGAAAACAATACGAAACTCCTTCGCACTGCTCGCGGCGCTCGCTTTTGCCGCGCAATCCATTCACGCCGCCGGTTCGCCAAAGGTCGGTGACATGGCGCCCCGCGTCCAAGGCCGGGATCAGGACGGCAACAAATGGAAACTGGCCGGCGAAATCGGCAAAAAAGTTGTCCTGCTCTATTTCTACCCCAAGGACGACACGCCGGGTTGCACCAAGGAAGCCTGCGGCTTGCGCGACCGGATCAGCGACCTCAAGGCCCAAGGCGTCGATGTCATCGGCGTGAGCTTCGATTCCGTGGACAGCCACAAGAGTTTCGTCTTTAAATATGGGTTGAATTTTCCGTTGATCGCCGACCCCGGCGGCAACATCGCCGATGCCTACGGCGCCCGCATGAAGCCGGGGCAAAAAATGGATCGTCGCGTGAGTTTTTTGATTGGCTTGGATGGGAAAATCGTTCATATCACCGACTCGCCCAACCCGGATGTTCACTTGGAGGAGATGCAGCGCGCCATCAAGGCCTTGAACGGCGGAAGCGCGTCCTGACGCCGCAAACTCAAGCGATCCAGCCGCCGCCCACCACCAGGTCGCCGTCGTAAAAGACGCAGGCTTGTCCCGGCGTAATGGCCCGTTGCGGCGTGTGCAGCGTCACTTTGGCCTCGCCGCCGGCCCGCGCCTGGACGGTGGCGGGCGTGCCGGGATGGTTGTAGCGGATTTTGGCCGCCACCCGCATTTCCCCCGGCGGTTCATCGAACGGAATCCAGTTGCAGTTGCGCACCCTGAATTCCGCGCGCTCCAAGGCCGCATCCTCTCCCACCACCACCCGGTTCCGGGCGGCGTCCAGCTCGACGACATAAAGCGGCTTTGGTGTTGACAGTCCGAGGCCCTTGCGCTGGCCGATGGTGTAAAACTCGATTCCTTCGTGATGGCCGAGCACCCGCCCCTGGAGATCCACAATCTCGCCGCGGTGCCTTTGCGCCAGGTGCGTGGCGGACAGGAATTTCCCGTAGTCCTTGTCCGGCACGAAACAGATTTCCATGCTCTCCTCTTTGTCCGCGGTCTTCAGCCCGCGCTGCCGGGCCGCCTGGCGCGTGTCCTCTTTGGTCTTTTCGCCGAGCGGAAACAGGGCGCGGGCCAACTGGTTTTGGCGCAGGGAAAAGAGGAAGTAGCTCTGGTCCTTGCGCGCATCATGTCCCTTCTTCAGGAGGGTGCGGCCGTCGGGGCGCCTTTCCAGCCGCGCAAAATGGCCGGTGGCGATGTGCTCGCCCCCCAGTTGCCGCGCCCGGTCCAGCAAGGCGCCGAACTTGAGTTTCTCGTTGCACATCACGCAGGGATTGGGCGTGCGCCCGGCCTTGTACTCCTCGGCAAAGTAGCGGATGACCTGCTCCTGAAAAGTCTCCGCCTCGTCAATAAGATAAAACGGAATGCCCAGCTTGTAACAAACGCTGCGCGCATCCGCCACCGCCTGCGGGCCGCAACACTTGTCCTCGGCGCGCGCCATGCAATCCTGCGGCCACAACTTGAGTGTGATGCCCACCACGTCGTAGCCCTGCTCCAACAGCAAGGCGGCCGCCGCGGAGGAATCCACTCCGCCGCTCATCCCCACAATCACCCGTGTTTTTCCGGTGTCCGGCACGACCCCAGGATAGCCGCGATTGCCTTCCGCGCCAAGCCGCCACTTCAAGTTCCCGCCACCGGCAAAGTCCTGTTGGAGTTGATTTCCGCCACGAACTTCTGGGGATCGTCCGGGGTGACGACGACCGTTTTGTCGGCCAAGCGCAACACAACGGCTTTGGCCGCGTGGGTCGCGTAGGCCCGAAAGACACCCAGTTTCCGGTTGCGATACCACCCTGTAAATGAGAAGAACCCGCCGTTGCCAAATAGACGGAGCGACCCGCGGAAAGCGTCTGCATCCGCGGTCGCCGACTGCAATCGGGCCAAATCCAGCCGGGTCTCCCAGCCGAGCCTTTTGATGCGGAGCGAATTTTCCGTCAGAATATATCCCCGCACCATCAAAGCCGCGCCGGCCGCGAATGCCAGCAGAGAGGCCCCGATCAGAAGCTGGCCGGCGTAGGGCGGAATCATGGAAATTCCCAAGGCCCGCGTCGTGGCGGCGCTGCCCAGACAGATCATCGCCCCCAGCATCGCAAGAAAGAGACAAACTATTCCGCAAAGAGCAGTCATCACCGCCAGCGGAGCGCCCCACGGGGCCTTGAATGAGGTCTCCTTCATGGCGTGGATTGGGCAGGGCTGAAGGCCGCCACGACCTTCGGTCGGGTCATGAAAATAAGCAGCAGAACGGGGTAAGCCAGCCCGATGGCCAGGATGGCCAGGATGGCGACCAGCATGACGATCAGAAAAAGCCCTTGTTCGCGCAAAACGTGCTTCAGCATGAACGCGGCGCCCACAACGTCACTCGCAATTCCGTAAATCCCGCAGCCAATCGACACGAGCCGCGCCCAGTTTTGCAGCCGCAACAAGCCGATGCCGGCCGCGATGAGCGCCAGCGCGGCCATGCCGTCGAACGGCGCGGTGATCTTTGACCAGGCGCCGCCGGCGAGGAGGTCGCGCATCTGTTTCATGATCGGATTGAGGGGAACGGTTGCCGGCGAGAAAACCAGCACGGTGACCAGCAGCGCCATCAACTGGAACACCCCAAACCCGATGTTCAAAATGCCAAAGATTGTGACTGAAATGGGCCGTTGTTGCACCTTCGTCCTTTGCTTCGGGTTAATTCTCGGCGCATCTCAGTTTTTTGCAGATTTCGGCTATCTCCCTCTCCTCCACACACTTGTGGAGGAGAGGGCAGGGGAGAGGAGGCCCTTTTTCGATTCCCCTCTCCCTTTCCCTCTCCAGCGCGCGCGGGGAGAGGGGACGAAAGTCCCGCTTTGTCACCGTTCTCGCAAGAATTTGAGATACGCCCGTTAATTCTGATTCTGACCGCAGTTTACCTCCCCCGCCTCGCGATTCAAGGGCAAAAGCGGGTCCGCACAGACCCGGCGCGGACCCTTTGCCCGGGCGCAAATCAGTTTTGGTGCAACTTGTGTTTCTCCCTCTCTTCCACAGACTTGTGGAGGAGAGGGTTGGGGAGAGGAAGCTCTCTTTCGATGGGAGGTTCATGGGGAGGAGGCACTTCTTGGGAACCCCTCTCCCTGTCCCTCTCCCCGCTTGCGCGGGGCGAGGGGATTCAATTCGACACCTTTTTGCCAAAACTCTGCCAAAAACTGATTTGCGCCCCCTTTGCCCGTTCCACCCAAATTCGCGCGTGACGACGGGGGGACTTGGTGTATTTTTGTGTGACTGTGACGGCTGCCGACGCCATCAAACTCCTGGAGAGATTTCGCCAGGGCAAAATCACCTTGCCCGCGGCGCTCCGGGCTTTCCAGGCGCCGCCGGTCGCCGACCTGGGGTTTGCCCAGGTGGATACCCATCGGGCCTTGCGCAAAGATTTCGCGGAGGTCATTTATTCCGCCGGCAAGACGGCCCCGCAAATCGTCAGGATCGCCGCCGTCATTCTGGCCCGCGAACAGCGCCTCCTCATCACGCGCCTGACGCCCGGCCAGGCGCAGCTGGTGCGAAGAAAATTCAGGTCCGCCGTTTTTCATCCCATCGCGCGGTGCGTGACCATTGAGAAAAAGCCGCTGGCCAAACGGCCGGGCTGCATTGCCGTCGTTTGCGCGGGGACAAGCGATTTGCCCGTGGCCGAAGAGGCGGTGGTCACCGCCGGGATCATGGGCAACCGCGTGGAACGCGTTTATGACGTGGGTGTGGCGGGGGTGCATCGGTTGTTGAACAAACTGGAGTTGATTCAAA
>Ga0326727_10006323_pt1 | contig 32627 bp, 32 predicted proteins | sample MB2enrmetagenome_FD_207643 | JGI IMG/M metagenome (GOLD analysis project Ga0326727, IMG submission 207643) | Lab enriched peat soil microbial communities from McLean, Ithaca, NY, United States - MB29MY | ecosystem: Environmental > Terrestrial > Soil > Wetlands > Peat | place: USA: New York...
TTCCGGCCCACGAACGCCAGAAGCTCTATATGGGCCAAAGCCACGAGCTCTACTGCCTGTACTTTGGTGAACTCGCCGTCTCGATGGGCGACACCGAATTCCGAGTGTGATGTATCGTGCGGGCATGGATGCAAGCATATCGGTATCACTGTTCTTTCAACAGGTGGACTGCCGCCGGCGCGCGCGATTGCAAGGTCCTGGTTAAACCGCTGATTTGCAGCAATTCCTGGCGCCGTTCACGTGCTGTCAAGCGGGCTGGCGAGGGCATGGCCGAATCAGCTCGTTCAACACAGCTCGGCGAACAACGGTTCATAGTATGGGATGAATGGAAAAAGTCGGCTGGTCGGAGTAATATAACTACCTAGATCACCACTCAGCCAAAAACCGGCCCAAAACTGGCAGCTTGGACTAGGCCTGTTTTGGGCTAACGTGCGATCAAGCCGTAAGGGACTTATTTCTTAATGACTTCTAGTGTTTATTTTTCATTGGCGGTTTTATTCGTGGTGGCGCTCTGCTTCGGTTTGACTCCGCTGGCGCTGGCTTGGCTTTGGGCCAAAGTGTTTGCGCCGCCCAAACCAAATGCGCTAAAGAACGCCACTTACGAGTGCGGACTGGTGTCAAAGGGTGACGCCTGGATACGGTTCCACCCAGCCTATTATCTCTACGCCATCATTTTTCTCATCTTCGACGTGGAAGCCGTGTTCCTGCTGCCATTTGCAGTGTCGTTTACAGGATTAGGCGTCGCGGCGTGCATCGCCATGCTCGTATTCGTTCTCCTATTGATTGAGGGCCTGGCCTGGGCCTGGGCCAAGGGCGTGCTCACGTGGGCGTGATCACAAATACAGACCACTAGCCACTGTCAGACGTGGGCGTGATCACAGACCATAGACCATTGGTCACTATCAACTGAGGAATGGAGCGACTCATGGACCAAAATCTGAAGATTGAGCTCGGCAAACAGGGCGTCTTCATCACAACCATCCAGGAGCTCTACAACTGGGGGCGGCGCAGCTCGGTGTGGCCCATGAACTTTGGCTTGGCCTGCTGTGCAATCGAAATGATCGCGACCACTATGGCCCGCTACGATATAGCCCGGTTCGGCGCTGAAGTCTTCCGTGCCTCTCCGCGCCAGGCCGATCTCATGATCATCTCCGGTACAGTCACTAAGAAGATGGCGCCTCAGGTAGTTCGCCTCTACAACCAGATGGGCGAGCCCCGTTACGCGATCGCCATGGGCGCGTGCGCCATCTCCGGCGGGCCGTTTAAGCAAGGCTACAACGTGCTCAAGGGCATCGACCGCTATATTCCGATCGACGTTCACATTCCCGGCTGCCCGCCGCGGCCAGAGGCGCTGCTCCAGGCTTTTATGACGCTGCAAAAGAAGATTGACGGCCAGCGTTTGACCGGGGAGGGCCGCCCGAGTTTTCTTGATGCGGGGGCGCAGGGCGAGTTCCCGATTCCGGAGTTCGGCGAGCACGATCTCGAGCCGCCCTGCAATCGACTTGTTTGGCCGGCGCCGGCGGTGATCCGGTGAGTGCCGAGGGACCAGGGACATAGCGAACAAGGAACAAGCATTTGGTATTCGGAAGGAAGCCGGCAATAGAAGGCACGAAGCTAAGAGCTAAGAGCTAGACGCTAGGAGCTGTTTTGAAGACGGTGGAAGAGATCAAGGCGGCGATTGAGGCGGCGATTCCGGGCGCTGGAGTGGAGATTGCGCCGAATCCCAGCCCTTCGGCGCAGCACTCGCTGCGGCTCACGCCGCAGCACGCCATCGAAGTTGCGACTTTTCTGCGCGACGATGCCGATCTGGCCTTCGACTTCCTCTCCAACGTCTCCGGGGTCGACTGGCCGGACAAAGAGATCGCGGAAAAAGTGAAAGTGACACGTACGGTCACAAAGACGGTCGAGGGTCCGGAGGGGACGAAAGTTGACCAGCAAATCGAGGAAACCGTCGACGAGACCCGCAAGCGCATCGAGCCCGGATTCCTTGAAGCGGTCTATCATCTCTATTCTGTGGCGAAGAAGCATGGGCCGCTCGTCCTTCGCATGCGCACCGTCAACCGCACCGATCAGGTCGAGTTGCCGTCGCTGACGCAAGTCTGGCGCTCGGCGGAGTTCCAGGAGCGCGAGGCCTTCGACCTCTACGGGATTGTGTTTACCGGCCATCCGGACCTGCGCCGGCTGCTTATGTGGGAGGGCTTCAAAGACCATCCCATGCGCAAGGACTATGTGGAGCCGGACGACTATGAATGGGAGCCGACGGCCCACGATGCCGTGCTGGCCCGCGCGCAGGCGCACAAAGACAAGGTACAGGGAACAGGGATCAGGGGTCAGGAACAAGGCAGCGAATGAATGTAGTGGAGACCAAAACGGCAAGGGTGGAAGGCTGGAACCGTTTGCGCGAGCCCGTGCCGGACAGCGGCGGCGAACTGCTCGAAGTCGCCATGGGGCCGCACCATCCCTCGACGCACGGCGTCTTCCGCATGGATGTCACGCTCGACGGCGAGCGCATCGTCCGCCTCAGGCCTGTCTTCGGCTACCTGCACCGCAACCACGAGAAGATCGCCGAGAAGAACGCATATTTGGCTTCCATGCCGTATACGGACCGGCTGGATTACTTCTGCTCGCTCACAAACAACTGGGCCTACGCCCTGGCTGTGGAGAAGCTGGCCGGGCTCGAGGCTCCGGAACGCGCCCAGTACCTGCGCGTCATTCTCGCCGAGCTTACGCGCGTCCAGAACCACGCTTGTGCGGTCGGGTTCCTGATCCAGGACATGGGCGCCAGCGGCACGCCGCTCATGTACGCCTTCAAGGCGAGGGAGAATATCCTGGACCTTTTCGAATCGCTCACCGGTTCGCGCATGATGTGCGACTATATGCGCTTCGGCGGCTGCCGCGTAGATGCTTCTGCAGCTTGGCTCGACGCCACGCGCGATGTTGTCGCCGGCCTGCCGAAATTTGTCGACGAGTTCGAAGCATTGCTCACGACCAACGAGATTTTGATGGCGCGTTGCCAGGGGATCGGCGTGCTGCGGCCTGAGTTGGCCGTGAATGCCGGCGTCACCGGGCCCATGCTGCGCGCCTCGGGCGTCAACTACGACATCCGCAAGGTGGACCACTACGGCATCTACGACCGCTTCAACTTCCGCGTACCGTTGGGCGATCATTGGGATGTTTACGACCGCTTTATGATCCGGCTGCTGGAGGTGCGCGAGTCGATCAAGATTCTGGAGCAGGCGCTCCGCGACATTCCAGGCGGGCCGGTGATGGATGCCAAGGCGAAGATTCGCGGCTTCCGTCCCAAGCCCGGCGAGGCGTATGGCCGCATCGAGGCGCCCAAGGGAGAGTTGGGCTTTTATCTCATCAGCGACGGCGGACCGAATCCTTACCGCTACAGAGTGCGTCCGCCCAGCCTCATTAACCTGACGATTTTGGAAGACATGTGCCTGGGGCAAAATGTGGCCGACGTGGTCTTGATCTTCGGCAGCGTCGACATTGTGTTGGGAGAAGTGGACCGGTAAAGCAGGGACTAAGGGAATAGGGAACAGGGAACAGGGAACAGGGAACAGAAAAGCACTTGTGGAGACGTCGGCCGCAAGCTAAAAGCTAAAAGCTGGAGGAACTTGAGTTGTTGGGTGAAGGAATCCTGAAGGGTCTCGCGGAGACGGCGAAAAACTTCGCCGGCAGCTATGTCTCTGCGCAGCGGCTTACGACGGTTCAGTATCCAGAGGAACGGATCCCGACTGTAGAAAACGCGCGCGTTTTCCCGTTCCTGATTTACGACGGTCCCGATTGGGATGCCGGCCTGCGCTGCGTGGCCTGCCAGATCTGCGAAAAAGAGTGCCCACCCTCGTGTATCTACATCGAAAAAAGCACGGACAAGAAGCCGGATTACGTGGGCAGGCCGCAGGCTTATCCCGCGCGCTTCGATATCGATATCTCTGTCTGCATGAGCTGCCAGATCTGTGTCGAAGTCTGTCCGTTTGAAGCCATCAAGATGAACACCGAGTTTGAGCTGGCCACGGACGACCGCTTTGGCGGCTTGCTTCTCGACCGCAAGCAACTGGCGAAATCGAACGAGTACTATCACTCAATTCATCCCGCCGAAGCAGCCGAAGTGGACGCGCGCCTCGCCGAAGAAAAAGCCAAAGTTGAAGCCAAAGCGAAGGCCGCGGCCGATGCCGCCGCCAAAGCCGCCGCAGCGAAAGCCGCTGCGGGCAACCCGGCGCCCGCTGCCGCAGGAGGACATTAGCCGATGGCAGCGACGCTCGACCAGATCTTTGTACTCTTCAAACAATGGCTGGTGGGATTTCTGCCCGCCCCGTGGCAGCATGCGGCCGGCGTGCTGCTGTGCGTCGCGGCCATCATCGTGGTTTTTTGCACGCTCTTCGCCTTGGCCGTTCTGATGGAGCGCAAGGGATTAGGGCGGATGCAGAACCGGTATGGCCCCAACCGCGTGGGTCCCTTCGGCATTTTGCAGCCGGTGGCCGATGGCATCAAGGCGCTCATCAAGGAAGACATTGTGCCGCTGCGAGCCGATGCGGTGGTGCATTTCCTGGCCCCGGTGGCCCTGGTAGTGACCGTCTTCATGGGCTACGCGGTACTGCCGGTGGGCCGCAACATGGTGCTGGTCGACATGGACTCGGGACTGCTCTTCTTCTTCGCCATGGGCGCGGCGACGGAGATCTCGGTCTTCATGGCCGGCTGGTCGAGCCGCAACAAGTATTCGCTGCTTGGATCCATGCGGGCCATCGCGCAGATGATCAGCTACGAGGTGGTGCTGCTGCTCTCGAGCGTGGCCGTGGTCATGATCGCCGGATCGCTCTCGCTGCCCAGGATCGTCGAGGCGCAGAGTCATTACACCGGAGTGTTTCCCCACTGGTACGTTTTTATGCCCTGGGGATTAGCCGGCTTCGCGATCTTCGTCATCGCCTCCACCGCGGAGACCAACCGCTCGCCCTTCGACCTGCCGGAAGGCGAATCGGAGATCGTGGCCGGATACTTTACCGAGTACTCGGGCTTCAAGTTTGCGCTGTTCTTCCTGGGCGAATATGTGGAAATGCTTTCAGTGGCAGGCCTCGGAACCACGCTGTTTCTGGGCGGATGGTCGGCGCCTTTCTCATTTTTGAACTGGATCCCCTCATGGTGCTGGTTCATTGCGAAGATCATGATCTGGATCTGTTTCTTCATCTGGATTCGCGGCACGCTGCCCCGCCTGCGCCAGGACCAACTGATGAACTTCGCCTGGAAGTTTGCTCTGCCTTTCACGCTGGTCAATCTCATGGTTACCGCGCTGTGGAGCTTCCTGGGCGAAGGCTGGCTGCGCTGGGTTGTCTGCACGGCCATTCTTGGCGCGGCCTTCCTGCTCATGGGCCGCCTGGAGATGCACAAGAGACACATCGGCCCCAGGAGCTACCGCTATGCTGAATAAAAGCAGGGAACAAGGGACCGAGCCAACTCAGCGGGCAAAGATCGCCCGCCGGGGGTTCCGGCAGGGAACAACGGAACGAGGCGTTCTGAATGCGAAGTTTGTTGCTGCAGCCGCGCTAGAGGGAACTGTTCGATGAATCCCGTTTTCTACATCCTCGCGGCATTCACGCTGGCCGGCGCCCTGGCAGCCATATTGCTCAAGAACCTTGTCCACTGCGTGCTTGCGTTGACTGTGGCTTTTGCGGGTCTGGCGCTGCTGTTCCTCGAACTTGACGCGCAGTTCGCCGGCTTTGCGCAGATTCTGGTCTATATAGGCGCCGTCGCCATTCTGATTGTTTTTGCCATCCTGCTCACGGAAGGCTCCGAACTGCCCAAGGAAGGAGTCTTCAGCAACACCTGGTTCGTAGGTCTGGTCATCGCCGCAGGTGTGTTTGCTGTGCTCGGGTGGGCCGTGCTCCAAGGCGTGCGCGCCGTACCGCAGCAAACCGCGGTTCCAGTTGTCACCGTCCACGACATCGGCAATGCGCTGGTGGGCCGCTATGTGCTGCCGCTCGAGATTGTTGCCCTGCTGCTCACCGCGGCCACCATTGGCGCGGTCATCGTGGCCATGCACGAGAAAGAGGGGCCCAGATGACCTATATGACCACGGGTTTCGCCACGCCCCTCGCCGGTTATCTTCTCGTCGCGGCCTTGTTGTTTGCCATCGGCCTGGCCGGCGCGCTCACCCGGCGCAATGCCATCCTGGTTCTCGTCGGTATCGAGCTGATGCTGAACGCGGCCAATCTGAATTTGATCGCTTTCTGGCGCTACGGGCCGCATCCCGAAGCGCTTACCGGCATGATGTTCGCCATCTTCTCCATCGCCGTGGCCGCGGCCGAGGCTGCTGTGGGACTGGGTCTCGTCATCGCCATCTATCGCCACGCGAACACCACCGATCTCGACAAGATGAACAGGATGAAGGGGTGAACGACTGATGCAAGATCTGATTTCCTTCGCCCCGAGTTCGATATCCTCGGCGATCGCGCAAGGCCTCTGGCTCATTCCCGCATTGCCGATTGCTGCATCAGGCGTGATGGCGCTGCTCAAGCAGCCGATGCGCAAACTCGCAGCCGCATTGGCCATTGGCTCGCTCAGTTGTTCTCTGTTGCTCTCGCTCGTTGCGTTTGGGCACGTCCTCGCCGGCTGGGCGCGCGGCGCGGTCGTCCGCGAAACGGTCAACTTCGCGTGGCTTCACTTCGGCAGCAACGCCGTCGATCTGGGCTGGGTCCTCGATCCGCTCGCCGCCATCATGCTGGTGATGGTCAGCTTCGTAGGGCTGCTCATCTTTATCTACTCCGTGGGCTACATGGCCCACGACGAAAACTTCACGCGCTTCTTCTGCTTCATGTCGCTCTTTGCCGGAGCCATGCTCGGCGTGGTCATCTCCAACAGCATGCTCCTGCTCTTCATGTGCTGGGAACTGGTCGGACTCACGTCCTATCTGCTCATCGGCTTCTGGTATCAAAAGCCCTCGGCAGCGGCGGCCGCGAAGAAGGCCTTCATCACCACGCGCTTCGGCGACGTCTTCTTCCTGCTCGGCATCGTCTGGCTCTTCTCCCAGACCGGCACGCTGCTCCTTTACAACCACGGCGTGGGATCGCTTGAGGGCCTGGCCCTCGCCAACCTGCTCACGCAGCATGCAGCGCTCGGCCTCACTGCTGCCGGCGCCATCGGCCTGCTGATCTTTGCCGGAGCCGCCGGCAAAAGCGGCCAGCTTCCGCTGCACGTGTGGCTGCCCGACGCCATGGAAGGCCCTACACCAGTCTCCGCGCTCATTCACGCGGCCACCATGGTCGCCGCCGGCGTCTATCTCATTGCGCGGGTGTACCCGCTGATGCAAATCGGCGCGCAGCCGGGCGGAACCACCGCATCCCTCACTGTCGTTGCATGGGTCGGCGCAGCCACCGCGGTTTTCGCCGCTCTCATCGCCGTCGCGCAGAACGACATCAAGCGTATTCTGGCTTACTCCACCATCTCGCAGCTTGGTTACATGATGGCCGGCCTCGGCCTCGGCGGCGTGGCAGTGGGCATGTTCCATCTGATCACCCACGCCTTCTTCAAAGCCCTCTTGTTCCTCGGCGCGGGCTCTGTCATTCACGGCTGCCACGAGGAGCAGGACATTCGCAAAATGGGTGGTCTCAAAGCCGACATGCCGCTCACCTTCATCACCTACGCCATCGGCATGTTGGCGCTGTGCGGATTCCCACTCGTTTTCTCCGGCTTCTGGTCGAAGGACGGCATCCTTGAAGCGGCACAACACTCCACTGCCATCAAGGGACCATTCTATCTGCTCGTCTTTGGCGCGCTGCTCACCGCTTTCTATATGACGCGCCAGGTCTGCTACGTCTTCTTCGGCTACTGGCGCGGCCATCACCCGGCGCACGAAAGCCCCAAGGTGATGACGCTGCCGCTGGCCATCCTGGCTTTCTTCGCCATCGCGCTGGGCGTGATTGGCACCCCCGCCTGGCCGTGGTTCCACGCATTTCTCGAAGGCCGCGCCGCCACATTCAGTTGGCACGGCTTTGCGGAGCCGGGCCTGCTCGGACTCATGGTCGCGTCGTCCCTCGTTGTCTTTCTCGGCCTCGGTCTCGGCTGGCGGCTCTACGGCGACAAATCGCCTAAGCCCGATGCGCCCGACGCCCTCGAAAAAGCCGTGCCATGGTTGTGGACCGCGCTTCGCAATCGCCTTTATGTGGATGAGTTTTACGGCGTCACCGTGATTGCCTTCTACGCGTGGTGGGCGCGCGTGGTCGATTGGTTCGACCGCCGTGTGTGGGGCGGCATCGTGGCCCTGGTCGCGTGGCTCTTCGGTCTCTGGGCGCAGCTCAACCGCCTGCTCGACGTCAACTGGGTCGACGGCGGCTTCGACAAAACCTGCGAAGAGCTTTCCACGGGGGGGGGATTGCTGGCGAGCGTGCAGAGCGGCCGCGTGCAGAACTACCTTCGCATTCTTGCTGTGGCCGTTGTCGCGCTGGCCGCAATTCTTCTCTGGAGCAGCCGGCCATGAACGTGTTTGCGACCGGATTTCCGATCTTGACGTTCCTCACCGTGCTGCCTCTCATCGGCGCGGCCATTGCGCTCTTCGCTGGTCGGCATGCGCGCAGCGTTGCCTTGTTCACCACGCTTGCCTGCTTCATCGTGTCGCTCTTTATCTGGATGCACCTGCCCGGCGACGGAAGCATCGGCCTCGTGGAACGCGCCGCCTGGGCGCCATCGCTCGGTATTGAGTATCACCTCGGCGTGGACGGCCTCGGCGCGCTGATGCTCGTGCTCGCAGCCATTGTTACGCTCATGTCAGTCGATGCGTCGCATCGCGTGCACCACATGCCTGGCCTCTTCTTCGGCCTTGTGCTCACGCTTGAAGCGGGCCTCTTCGGCTCCTTCACCGCGCTCAATTTCTTTCATTGGTTTTTGTTCTGGGAGCTCAGCCTCATCCCCGCCTTCTTCCTCATCAAGTTGTGGGGCGGACCCAGGCGCGGCCCCGCGGCCACGCAGTTCTTCATCTACACCATGGCCGGCTCGGTGGCCCTACTGCTCTGCTTCCTCGCGATCTTTCTCTCCACCGGCTCCATGGACTTCGGGCAACTGACCGCGATGGCGAAAACCGGCGCGCTGGAGAAGGCCGTTACGGCTCACCTTGGTCCGGTCACGCTTTGGCTCGCCATCGGCGTGCTCGCGGGCTTCGCGGTCAAAGTGCCGATCATGCCGTTCCACACCTGGCTGCCCGCGGCGTACGCTGAGGCGCCTTCTCCGGTCACCATGCTGCTCACAGGCGCCATGTCGAAGATGGGCGTCTACGGCCTGCTCCGCATCGCGCTGCCGATCTTCGGCCCGCAAATCGCCCAGATCCGCACGCCGCTTCTGGTTCTCGCTGTCGCCACCGTCGTCATGGGCGCATGGGCCGCAGCCGCGCAAAAAGACTTGAAGCGCGTCTTTGCGTACTCCTCGGTCAATCACCTCGGCTACTGCCTGCTCGGTATCTTCGCGCTGGCAATTCCGGTGTCCGGCGCAGCGGCGCAAGCCAGTCAGGCTGCCGCGCTCAACGGCGTCATCCTGCAGATGTTCAACCACGGCATTACCGCGGCCACGCTCTTCTGGTTCATGTCCATGATCCAGATGCGGAGCGGTGGCGCGCGCGGAATAGACGATTTCGGCGGTCTGCGCAAGCCCGCGCCTGTCCTCGCCGGCCTCATGGGCATCGCGCTCTTTTCCTCGCTCGGCTTGCCCGGTCTCAATGGTTTTGTCGGCGAGTTCCTTATCTTCCGCGGCGTTTTTTCCTTGTCTTGGATTAGCGCGACGGTATCGGTGCTTGGTTTGCTCGTCACAGCGGTCGTGATCCTGACCGTGATTCAAAAAGTTTTCAGCGGTCCCGTGCCGGAGCACTGTGCCAGTTTTCCGGATCTGCATCACGCCGAGCGCATGGCTCTCGCGCCCGTCATCGGTCTCATGTTTTTGCTCGGTCTTGTGCCCCAGCTCATCGTGGACACCATCAACCCCACGGTCGTGAACCTGCTGGCGCACTGGAGATTTTAGATGTTGGCCTTCGCCATCTACATTTCGTTTGCCGGCGCGCTGATTTCGGCGCTGCTGCCCAAGGGCAAGCCGGTCCTGGCGCGCTGGTTCGCGCTCGCCGTTGCCGTGGCCGGCCTCGCGATCGCCATCGCCGGCTACGCCGCAGGCTTCGCGCAAGGCCGCATCGTCATCGTCGACGTGCTTTGGGTGCCGTCGATGGGCATTCACTACATGCTCGCCGCCGACGGCATCAGCCGCGTGCTCGTTCTCCTCACCGGCATCGCCGCGGTCGCCGGCGTCCTCTTCAGTTGGAATATCGATCTGCGTACCAACCAGTTTTTCGCCTTCTATCTCGCGCTCATCGGCGGCGTCTACGGCGTCTTCCTCAGCTTCGATCTCTTTCTGCTCTTTGTTTTTTACGAAATCGCCATCGTTCCCAAGTACTTTCTCATCGCCATCTGGGGTTCCACGCGCCGCGAGTACGGCGCCATGAAGCTCGCGCTCTACTCCTTCGTCGGCTCGGCCATGGTGCTTATCGGTCTGCTTGCGGCCTACTCAACCTCCGGCTCGCACTCCACCGCGCTCGTCGATCTCGCCCGCGCCGGGCTGCCCGTCAGTTTCCAGATGTGGTGCTTTCCGCTGGTCTTTGTCGGATTCGGCATTCTCGCCGGTCTGTGGCCCTTCCACACCTGGGCGCCCACCGGCCACGTAGCCGCGCCTACTGCGGCTTCCATGCTCCTCGCCGGTGTGGTCATGAAGCTCGGCGCATACGGTTGCCTGCGCGTCGGCATCGGCCTCTTTCCCCACGGCCTCGATCCCTGGGGATTTGCCTTTCTTGGTATCGGTTCCTGGCGCGACGTCTTTGCGTGGCTTGCCGTTATCGGTATCGTCTACGGTGCGCTCGTCGCCCTGGCGCAAACGGACTTCAAGTTCGTCATCGGCTATTCCAGCGTCAGCCACATGGGCTTCGTTCTGCTCGGCCTCATGACGCTCAACCAGATCGGCCTCGACGGCGCAGTGCTGCAGATGTTCTCACACGGCATCATCGCCGGACTGCTCTTCGCCATCGTGGGCCGCGTAGTCTACGAGCGCACGCATACCCGCCAGTTGGCCGAGCTCGAAACCATGCATCTCTCTCGCCGTCTGCCGTTCGCTGCGTGGGCCTTCGTCGTGGCCGGTATCGCGTCCATGGGACTGCCCGGCTTCTCGGGATTTGTGGCCGAGCTGCAGGTTCTGGTCGGCGCGTGGCGAGCCAACCCATGGTGGACCGCCGTCTCCGGCATCGGCATCATCGTCGGCGTTGCATACATCTGGCGCGCCCTGCAAAAGGCCTTCTTCAGCGACGCGCTGCCCACCGCGCACGAGCTTGAAGCGGAGCAGGCCCACAAATTCGCTCCCATCACCTGGCCTGAGATCACCGGCGTCGGGTTGCTCGGCGCCTGCTCGCTCGCCGTCGGCCTCTATCCGCGCATTCTTCTCGATTCCATCGAACCGGCAGTCAAGGCGCTGCTTGCGGGAGGGATGCAATGAACTACGCCCATCTCTTCCTGGCCACGCTGCCTGAAACAATTCTCGAAATCGCCGCGCTTTTCGTGCTCGTCTTCGATCTCGCCCTGCTGCGCAAGGCAGCCATCAAGACGCGCGTGGCAGGTGCGGCATTGCTCGGCATTGCAGGCTGCGTCGCGGCGCTCATGGCCGTCTTCGTTGCGGTCCCATACAGCGCCGGCGCCGATCTTCTGCTGGCAGCGGGCGGCTCCGCAGGCGTCGCGCAATGCGCCATCCTCATCCTCACCGCGCTCACGCTACTGCTGTTGATCGATTGCGATTTCACGCGCAACCCGGGCGAATATGTAGCTGTTGTTTTGATGGCCGCCGCCGGCGGCCTGATCATCGCCGCCGCGCAGGACCTGCTCGTCATCTTTACCGGCCTGGAACTGCTCTCGCTCGGCCTCTACATCCTTACCGCCTTCAATAAACAGTCCGGCAAGAGCGCTGAAGCGGCGATGAAGTACTACCTCTTCGGCGGAATGTCGGCGGCGTTTCTGCTTTTCGGCTTCAGCTATCTCTACGGCATCAGTGGTTCAACGAGCTTGCAGAAGATAGTTCACGAATCGTACTTTGCGACCTGGTTTGGCGGGGCGCCGCTGCTTTATCTCGCATTAGTGATGATTGCGGTGGGCCTCGGTTTCAAGGTCGCCGCGGTTCCATTCCATCTGTGGGCGCCGGACACGTACGAAGGCGCGCCCGCGCCCGCCGCTGCTTTCATCGCATCGGTATCGAAGGTCGCGAGCTTTGCGTTGCTCATCTCAATTGGCACCGCAGCGCTTCACGCTTCAGGTCGGTATGTGATCGGACAATTTGTTGTTGAGGTCACAGAGCACGCCGCGAGACATATGGGAATGGAGGGCTCGTGGTGGTTGCTTCTTGCTTTGCTCTCCGTTGCCTCCATGGTCTTCGGCAACCTGGCCGCGCTCGCCCAGATCAGCGTCCGCCGGCTGCTGGCTTACTCAGCCATCGCGCACGCCGGCTACATTCTGCTTGGCCTCGCGTTCTTTTCCTATTCGAACGTGAGCGCTGCGGCGATCCTTTACTACATCCTCACCTACGGCCTCACCACCATCGGCGCCTTTGGTGTCGTCGGCGTCGTGGAACGCGCCACAGGCAGCGACAAGCTCGACTCCTTCCTCGGTCTGCAGAAGCGCAATCCGCTGCTGGGCGCTGTTCTGCTCGTGCTCTTCCTCTCGCTCGCAGGCATCCCGCCTCTGGTCGGCTTCTGGGCCAAGTTCAATCTTTTTGCAGCGGTCCTCGGCGTCTCCGGAGGCGAGGTCCCGTTCAGCCTCGTCGCCCTCGCCCTCGCCTTCAGCGCCGTCTCGCTCTACTACTATTTGCAGGTGCTCAAGCGCGTCTATGTCATGCCCGCGGCCGACGAGACGCCGATCCACGCCCATCCGGTCACACTCGTCACGCTGCTGGCGATTGCCGCTGCCGTGGTCGTCATGGGCTGCTTCCCGGCGCTGCTGCAATCCTGGATCGCCAGCTTCTATCCGGCGATGTAATGCATTTGCATCAACATTACGCTAAGATGGGAACGTGAAAATCAATATATGGCTTGCAGTAATACTGGCCTGTGGAATTTTCTCCACTGCAGCTTTAGGACAGCAGAGCGCGACGCCCCGACCTGCTGACAGCGGGCCATCCTTGGCGGCAACCATGCAGTTCCTTCAATCGATGCTGAACGAACAAGGCAAGATGAGCTGGACTACTCATTATCATGACAGTGCCGACAATACGAATTGGACCTATCAGTTCACCTTTGAGGTAAGCAAAGTGGTTGCCGATGCGTCGGCCTGCACTCTCGGTTATCACTACATCATCATCCGGGACGGCGTTCAGATCTCCGATAGCGACGCTTCGTTCAACCTTCACGATGTGCAGGACGTGACGCTGACCACGGGCGACCAGCGCCAGAACAAGAATGATGTGGCCGCCGGGCACACAACCTGGAACGCAAAGGTGGATCCGCCGAACTTCGATCTCATCGTGCGAGAGCAAGGAACGGCGGAATTTTATTTCTTCTTTTTCAATGAAGATACAGCCAACCGCGCCACCAAAGCCATGGGGCATGCGGTGGAATTATGCGGCGGCAGCAGAGGTTCGTTCTAGGCAGACTGGAACTCGATGAGCCGGAATGCGCCCAGCCGCAAATTGAATTCGCGGCCGTACTACGGCAAAACCAGAGAGCGTGTGTCCTGTTCAGTTTTGCGCAAGGTCGCCGCTCCGTGGGGCCGCGGCGACTTGAGTGCTGTGGCTTCGGCCTACAGCATCTCTGGTTTTGCTTTGGCGCTCAAAATCATCAATACTTAACAATCGCCGCGAAGGAATCCGGCTTCAAACTTGCACCGCCCACCAGCGCGCCGTCAATCTCTTCCTGGCCGATCAGCGCCGTGGCGTTATCGGGCTTCACGCTGCCGCCATACAGGATGCGCATGGCCGCGGCCACATCGGCGCCCAACAGCCTGGCCACTTCGGCGCGAATGATGCGGTGCGCGTCGGCGGCAATCTCCGGCGTCGCCGTCTTGCCCGTGCCAATGGCCCACACCGGCTCGTAGGCAATCACGATCGGCTTCGCTGCCTCAGGCGTGAGCCCCAAAAACGCTCCGGTCACCTGCGTCTTCAACACGCTTGCCGTCTTGCCGGCTTCGCGCTCTTCCAGAACCTCGCCGATACAGACCACCGGCAAAATGCCGTGCTTGAGCGCAGTGTGCAGCTTCTTGTTCACGATCTCGTCGGTTTCGGCAAAGTACTGCCGCCGCTCGGAGTGGCCGATGAGCGTGTGCGTTCCGCCCACGGCCATCAGCTGTCCTATGGAGGTTTCGCCTGTGTAGGCGCCTTCCTCGGCAAAGTGGATGTTTTGCGCGCCCACGGCTACATTCGATCCCTTGCAGGCCAGAACCACTGTGGGCAGCAGAACCGGTGACGGAAACAGCGCGATCGCGTCACGCGTGTGCCCGGCAACCAACGGCAAGAAAGCATCGACGAACGTCTTGGCTTCCGCCGGCGTCTTGTACATCTTCCAATTGGCAGCAATGAGTGCTTTACGGGACATTTCTATGGGTTCCTCAACTCGATTTTAGAGGATCGCTTTCGGGGCTCCGTGTGACGTCTGGCACCGTGCGAGATCACGAGATCCCTCCGGTAAGAGGTGGCGTTGCTGGGCCTACGAGCCAGATGCAAGCGTCGAGATCAAATCGTCGGGCACCGAGCCTTCAAGAAAAGCCGCTCGATGGTCCGGGTCCCCCAGATCCATCGAAAAGTGGCGCCAGACGCCGTCCTGCAACACGCCCATGTTCCATGGGCCTGAGACCGAATCGGAAAACTGCCAGACGATGTGGTAGCCCTCCTCATTTGTGAACCCTTCGCCGTCGGCCTGCAGAATCGCGTCTCCGCGCTCCCAGAGCCTGGTGCGCAGCGCGTGGAGTGCGTTGCTGCCTTCTTCGAATTCGTCTCCCTGCAGATGCTGGAAGGCATAAATGGTCTTCACGGAGGCCAGAAACTCATGGAGCCATGCGACACCGCTTTCCGGCTTCGCATCCTGAGTCTCCTCGATGAATTCGGCAATCTCGTCCTGGCCGATTGACCCATCCGAGACCGGGTTGCGCTCGATCACCGCAACTTCAACGTCGTCATTTCCGGAGAGGAGCAGGCTTTCCCACTCATCTTCGGTGCCTTCTTCGAGAGCCAGTTTGAATTGAGGGTGCTCGGCACGAACGAATTGCGTAAGTTCCTCAAAGGGAGGGAACCCCTCATCCTTCGACAGGACCCGCGTGGAATAGCCCATGGCTTTCCGCCTCAGCTTTCAGTGTATTCATTCTGCGTATTTATTCTGCCGGAAATACAGGACACAACGCGGCCATCCTCCGAATCAGCGAGGCCGTGGTACAATATGACCATGGTCAGTGACCATGGGAGAATCACCATGAAGACCAACACTGTTGCTGCTGGCGAGTTTAAAGCCAAGTGCTTGAATCTTATTGCTGAAGTCGCAGAGACGGGCAAGCCACTGGTCATCACCAAGCGCGGCAAGCCCTTGGCTCAGGTGATCCCGATGCCTGCGAAACAGCGGGATATTGTCGGTTCGATGAAGGGCAGCGTGACGATCCTTGGCGACATCATCTCTCCGCTTGACGTTGAGTGGGATGCGATGAAATGACCGCTGCCGAGGGGGACCAATCTGCCTGGTTGCTTCTTGACACGCACACGCTCCTTTGGATGGTTGAAGACCATCCACGGCTCGGCGCCGAGACGGCAAAGACGTTGAATCGAGCTGCCCGCGAGGATCGAATCGCGGTCAGTGCGATCTCTCTCTGGGAGATTGCACTCCTGGTCAGCAAGAAGCGGATTGATCTCCATCGAGATCCGTTGGAGTGGGTGAGCGCCGCCCTCTCGCTTCCCGGCGTGCATCTTGTGCCTCTCGAACCAGAGATCGCCGTCGCGAGCACGCGGTTGCTTTTTGAGATGCATCCCGACCCTGCCGATCGCATCCTCGTCGCCACGGCCCGGCATCTGGGAGCGACGCTCGTCACTGCGGATAAAAACCTGCTCGACCTCGCAAAGAAGGGTTACTTTCGGGCGATGGATGCGGCGAAGTGAGTTGTCGAGATTCCGAAGGACGTTACGCGACCCTCACCTGGCGGAAGATCTCGGGCAGATCGACGAAGAGCGGCGTCCCCTTCACTTCGAGCCGGGAGCCTTCGACCCAGTCCGTTCCGCGGCACATGCGGCCGGTGCGCGTTTTGGGATCGACGATCCACACCGTTTCTACGCCCATCGCGCGGTAGTCCTGGGCGCGTTCCTGCGTGTCGGAGTAGGAGTCTTCGGGAGAGAGAATCTCGATGACCAGCAGGGGCGGCTCGGTCAACACTTCGGGTTGCGGACCTGCCGTGAGCACGACCAGGTCCGGCACGCGGACGCGGTCTTGCGCAACCCGAACTCGCTGTTCCGTGCTGCCCACGATGCCCCACTCTTTCTCGTGCATCCCAAACCAAAGCGCCAGCAGCCACTGAACTCTTGCATGTTCCCACTTTCCCGCGTTGCGCTCCCGCACCTCGCCATTCACATACTCGCAGTCCGGGCGGTAGCTGGTCGCCAGGTACTTTTTCAGCGGAATGTGAACGGTCGTCGCCATTGAGCAGAAGATTAGCACGAATCGCGATGGTGCAGGGCTGGCGATCTCCCAAGTCCCAGAGGTGGGAACTGGAGCACCCGGCCGGTCTGTTTGTGAAAGTCTCATAAGACTTTGGAATTAGGGGGGCAAATAAGTTTGACCCGATCGGACTGCGTCACACTACCTATGCGGCGGTTGCTGTCGGACGAGGCAGAGGCAAGATACGGATATCGCACCCGGTGTTTTACCGCCGGATGCGATTCTCTGGCAACTGACCACTGATCACTGACAACTGTCTTATTTGTCCGTCAGCGCTTCGACGCCGGGGAGTTTCTTGCCTTCGAGGAATTCAAGGCTGGCGCCGCCGCCGGTGGAGATGTGCGTGATCTGATCGGCGACGCCGGCCTGGTTGATTGCCGAGACCGAGTCACCGCCGCCAATGATTGACGTTGCGGATTTGTTCGCCGCAACGGCCTTCGCAATCGCATTGGTTCCCACGGCGAAGCGCGGAAACTCGAAAACGCCGGCCGGACCGTTCCACACGATAGTTTTGGCTGCCGCAACCACCTGCTCGATGGCCGCAATCGCCTTGGGGCCGATGTCGAGGCCCTGCCAATCGTCCGGGAAATCGACCGAGCAGTCCCACTCCTGGGTCTTGGCGTCGGCAGCAAACTTGTCTGCCAGGATGTTGTCGAACGGCAGCAGGAGTGCCACTCCTTTAGCTCTTGACTTGTTCAGCGCCGCTTTTGCAAGGTCGATCTTGTCCTCTTCCACGAGGCTCTTGCCGGTCTTCACGCCCAGCGCGCGGAGGAATGTGTAGACCATGCCGCCGACGATTACCAGCGTGTCTACTTTGTCGAGAAGATTTTGAATGACGTCGATCTTACCTGAGATCTTCGACCCGCCGATGATGGCGACAAAGGGCTTTTCGGGATTTTCGAGGGCCTTGCTCAGGTAGGTGATTTCCTTTTCCATCAGCAGGCCGGCCACGGCGGGCTTGAGATAGTGCGTAATGCCCTCGGTTGAGGCGTGCGCGCGGTGCGCTGAGCCGAAGGCGTCGTTGACGTATACCTCAGCCAGCGAAGCGAGCGACTTTGAAAACGCCGGATCATTGGTCTCTTCTTCCGCGTGGAAGCGCAGATTCTCGAGCAGCAGCACCTGGCCGGATTCAAGCTGGCGCGCCATCTCGCTGGCGACTTCGCCGATGCAGTCCGGCGCAAAGGCCACGTTGACCTTTTGGCTTAGTTTTTTATCGAGCAGTTCGCGCAACCGGTCCACCACGGGCCGCAGCGAGTACTTCGGATCAGGTTTTCCCTTGGGACGTCCCAGGTGCGAAGCCAGAATCACCTTAGCCTTGCGCTCGAGGGCATAAACGATGGTGGGCAGTGTGGCCACAATACGCGTGTCGTCGGTGATGGCCGAGCCGTCTTCAGTGAGCGGCACGTTGAAATCCACGCGGATGAACAACCGCTTGTTGGTCAGATCGATGTCGCGAATGGAGAGCTTGGGCATTGTGGGAACTCCTTTCTTCTGGCGCCTGGCGGCGAGGGACGAAGGGACTAGGGTCCAGGGACTGCATCCGGTATCACCGCGTCCATTTCGATTTCGATGCGCCAGGCGGGGTTGAGCAGAGCGGCCACCACAACCATGGTCGCAGCGGGACGAACCTGCGAGAAGTACTCGCCGTGCACGCGGCCCACCGCTTCCCAATCCTCGGCATGGGTCAAATACATGCGCGTGCGGACGACGTCTTTGAATGCAGCGCCCGTCTCGGCGAGGGCTTTTTCGGCGATAGCGAAGGCGCGGCGCGTCTGTCCGGCGGCGTCTTCATTGTCCGCGCCGACCGGGCCTGTTCCCGCCAGGTGCACTATGTTCCCCACGCGCACGGCGCGCGAGAAGCCGATAGTGGGCTCGTAAGGTGATCCGCCGCTGATGTTCGTGCGCATGGTAATCAGGGTTCAGGTGTCAGGTTTCAGTAAAAAGCGGTCAGAAACCAGAGGTCAGGAGGAAGTGGAAACCGCACTGATCCCTTAAACGTGAACCCTGACCCCTGCTCTTACAGCCCCTTCTTCGCCAAAAAGCTGATCACGTCGACCACGCGATTCGAATAGCCCCACTCATTGTCGTACCAGCTCAGCACCTTCACGCTCTGGCCCACGACCTTGGTCAGCGGCGCGTCCACAATCGAGCTGCGCTTGTCGCCCTTAAAGTCCGAGCTGACCAGTTGATTTTCCTCGTAGCCCAGGATGCCCTTCATCGGGCCTTCCGCGGCGGCCTTCAGCGCGGCGTTCACCGCTTTCGCATCGGTTGTTTTCTCGCTGATGAAGGTCAGGTCAACGATGGACACGTTGGGCGTGGGGACGCGTAATGCGAAACCGTCCAGCTTGCCGGCGGTCTCGGGAATCACCAGCTTCAGCGCCTTGGCCGCTCCGGTAGAGGTGGGAATCATGTTGAGCGCGGCGGCGCGGGCGCGGCGCAGGTCCTTGTGCGGGAAGTCCAGAATCACCTGGTCGTTAGTGTAGCTATGGATGGTCGTCATGATGCCGCTGACGATGCCGAATTCCTTGATGAGCACCTTCACCACCGGCGCCAGGCAGTTGGTGGTGCAACTGGCGTTGGAGAGAATGTTGTGCCTGGCCGGGTCGTACTTGTCCTCGTTGACGCCGAGGACGATGGTGAGGTCTTCGTTGGTGGCCGGGGCCGAAATGATGACCTTCTTCACGGTCGGGCCCAGATGCGCCTTGGCCACGTTGGCGTCGGTAAAGCGGCCGGTGGACTCGACGACCACCTGCGCGCCCACTGAAGCCCAGTCCAGCTTGGCGGGGTCTTTCTCCGCATATACTTTGATCTTTTTGCCGTCGACGGAGATAAAGTCCTCACCCGACTTGATCTCGTTGGCCAGGTTGCCCAGAATCGAATCGTACTTGAGCAGGTGGGCCAGCGTCGCCGGGCTCGTGAGGTCATTCACGGCGACAAAATCGATGTCGTTGTTGCCAATCGCGGCGCGCAAAACGTTTCGTCCGATGCGGCCGAAGCCGTTGATTCCAACCTTTACTGCCATGAGTGATTTCTCCTTCGTAATGGGTGAATCTGACTGTCTTTGAATAGGCCCTGGGGTCGCGGAGCCCGGGGGCCGCAGCGTCTGGGGTGAGCCAAAAAAGCCAAATCCACCAAGCCCATGATCGTATCATCCGGGGCGGTCGTGGGAAATGAAATGCGCGACCGGCCCGCGCACACGATCCCCTACCATCAGGATGAAGCTTCCACGATGGAACTGTATGTGACGGTGTACACACAATTTGCAGCGCCCTTGCCGAGTATGGTATTCGGGTTGGTGACAAGGATTTCTGCAAGGATTAAAGGCACCATGAGAAGACGCTCGAGACGCGGCCCGAATACATCGGAATCCACAGGCAAGATCGGTCAGGAACTCCCATCGAATCAACAGGCTCCGCTGGTGCCGCTGTATCCGGACGATGTGCCGGCTACTGGGGCCACTCAGCCCGGCCCGCAGCGGACCCATGAAGCCCGGCACGGCGCACAGGACCGGCACCCCGGTCCGCAACATGGCCAGCACCGCCCGCAGCCGCAGCAGTCCCGGCCCCAATGGAATGAGCCTCCCGGATCGGGCCGTCTGGAGGTGGAAACCCAGCCGGAGATGCCGGCAATTGCTGCGCCCCAGCCAAACGCCGCAGGACAGACACCGAGAGGCTATGTCGTTCTGGCCATCGGACTCCCCGGCTCCGGCAAGACCACCTGGTTTGGCCGCCGCGGCATCACTCCGCTCTCCAGCGACCTGCTGCGCAACATCCTCTTCGACGACGTGGAGGAGCAGCGCTACCAGGGGCTGGTCTTTTCCACGCTGCGTTCGCTGCTGCGCGCCCGCCTCATCGCCAAAATGCCCATGAACTACGTGGACGCGACGAATCTCTCCATCCACGAGCGCCGCCAGTGGATCAAGATGGCCAAGAGCTTCGGCTACGAGGTGCAGGCGGTCTTCTTCGACGTGCCCCTCGAAGTTTGCCTGGAGCGCAATCGCCAGCGCGACCGCTCGGTGAGCGAAGACGTGATGCGCAAGATGGCCGAGAAACTCAAACCGCCGGTTTTCGAAGAGGGCTTTGAGAAGATCACCGTGGTGCGGGTGAAGAGCGCCGGATAGAAACCCCGTAGGCTTCCGAATCCGATTTCGGTGAATTGGAACGCTCTGTCATCCTGAGGCGCAGCCGAAGGATCTGCGGTTGTATTCCGTCGTTGTCTGTGCTTTGGCGGTGACTCGCTCGGGATTTCGGCAGAGGGCTCTGACGTCTATTTGCAAAAGCCCCGTGCAGGCGCGGTAAACCCGTCAGAACTCCGGGGCCGCCCCGCTCAGAGATGTGATCCCATGGCAGGGCCGGTCCTCCGGGAAAAGAACGACCTCACGGGCAGGAAAAGCGCTATCACCATGAGCGAGAAGATCAAAAACCCCTCTAGGAGGCCCCGTGCAGCAATCGGCTCCCCTTTCCAGGCATCTACAAACAACTCGGGCGCATCCAGCAGCAATTTGGGGCGCAAAACAAACGGCAATATGTCGGTTTGGAACGTCAAGCCAGACACTAAGATGAACATGACAAACCAGGCCCAGCGAAGCTTGTTGAGGTATCCCGTCCATGTAACGATGAGACCGATGAAAACGAGCGCTAGCGTAAGCTCGCCAACATCGCTAAATAACTGCAAAGCTGTCCTCTCCCACACGTCGAGCCCCTGAGTGTTGTGATAGCCCGAGAGGACATTCCACCATGCGAATGGAATGAAGCAGGCCAAGGCGATCGTGAAAAGCACACTCGATATGAAAACCAAATCATGACGGATTCGCATGCTGCACCTCTCTTTCAACTGATCACCGGAAGAACCGTCGGCCATCAGTCGTCCCAATGATAAGCGAGTTTGGGCAGGTCATCGCCCGACAGAACGTCATTACTCTGTCGCGGAAACGCGCAGTGTTGCGCTCCAGTGGGAAACGAACTGGCTCCTCGCGGCCTTCCGGCCGGATTGTCGGAAATCGGTAAGCAACCCGAATTTTGAGTCTCAGCGAAGCGCTTCCGAAGCAACCGCAGATCCTTCGTCGCTGCGCTCCTCAGGATGACAGAGGTGGGAGGGGCAGTCGAATGCCTGATTCGGGGCTTTAATCTACTGTTATGAGCACTTCCCCTACCCCCAACATCGAACCCTGGCTCCGCGGCACCCACACCGACGTTCCTGCCGCGGGACGCGCCGTTCTGCACGCGCTTGAACTCGCCCTCGACGACCTGACCAAGTGGGCCACGGGGCTGACCGACGCTGAGGTCAATTCGCAGCCGCTCGGGCTCCCGTCGATCGCTTTCCTTCTCCGCCACATCGCCGGCTCCGTCGACCGCATCCTCACCTACGCTGAAGGCAACCAGCTCAGCGCCGAGCAGCTCGCCGCGCTCAAAACTGAGCAGGGAAGTGAAGGGAACCATGAGTCGTTAGCCGAGCTGCTCGCCGAGGTTGAGGTTTCTTTCAGCAATGCAGCCGATCGAATCCGCGTGCTGGCGACGGCTCATCTGGACACGCCTCGCGCAGTCGGCCGCAAGCAACTGCCCACGTCCATCGGCGGCGCGCTCATCCACGTAGCCGATCACACGCAACGCCACGTCGGCCAGGTAGTCACTACGTCCAAGGTGATCAAGGCGCTCCGAGCTTAACTCGGAGCAGGCCTCGTTCCCCTTTTTCCTGTATCTAGCTAATTGCTCGGCGCAAGCTCAGGTCCGGGTGTGAGCAGGGTCTCGTCTGTAGTTGTGGCCTGCTGCGTCAGACGATACCCGTCGCGGGTGCGTATGTGATATTTCTGCAGGTTCGCGCCGGCCAGCTTCACGCTGATCGTGCGCCATCCGCGGTTGGGATTGAGTTGAGGATAGTAGCTGATGGAATAGAGATGGCCGAGATCCTCACGGATGGAAGCAAACGCCTGCTTTTCCTTGGTCCAATTTCCCGCAAAATAGGCCTTGCCGCCGGTGACTTTGCTCACGCGTTCAAACGAGGCAGTGGAGACAGGATCGTCCTGGGCCAGGCGGGTGCTGACGATATAGATGATGGTTCCCGTCGACTGCGCCAATTCCGCCACGTCCTCCGGAGGAACGGAGCTGGCGTTGTCGGGCCCGTTGGAGAAGACCACAATCGCCTTTCGCCCGGTGAGCGGCGCCGCATCCTTCACCGTCAGCAACAGGGAGTTATAAAGGGCGGAATCGTCTCCAGCCACTGTGCTGCGCACCCCGCTTACAATGCTGAATCGATCTGAAGTGAGCTGCGCCGCCCGTGAAAGGTCGCGGCTATACGAGTAGAAAGCGATCCTGCTCGCGTCGTCCATGGAGCGCACGAAATCGGAGATGGCATCCTGAGCGTAGACAAAGCCCCGGTACATATAGTTGCTAGTGTCAAAGAGGATGAAGATATTGGTTCCGCTCACGGTTGAAGTCTTTGCCCCGGTCGAGTCGGGCGCCGCTTTCGTCAGGTTCGCCTCAGGAGCGCGCACAGGGCTCTGCAACTTGTGGCCCGGGCCGGAATCGCGGACCATTTCGCTGCCTTCTTCAAAATTCGCGATCTTCTGCGGAATCTTGTCCTCTGTGATAACGAAGTCTTCAGGGCGAAGACCGCGCACATAGTTTCCATTGCGATCGGTGACGGCAATACTGAGCTGCACCAGAACCACGTTCACGCGCAGATGCGCCGGCTCATCCTGAGCCACGAAGCTCGGTTCGCCGGCGATCAGCAGCAGAACGCTGATGCATTTCCCGATAACCGCGAAGATTTTATGTGCTTTATTCATTGCCATGTGTACCCCCATTTGCTGTCTCTTGGTTGTCGGCGGACGAACCTACCATGTGGATGTCGATCCTGCCTTGGCGAAACTGTTCCCCTGTCTCGTCCATGGCGCGCAACAGTGCCGGCCAATCGTCGATGCTGGTCGCCGAGATGTTCGCGATCATTTGGCGGGTCAGCTCGGGAACCAAAACGTTGAGCATGGACGGCGCAACGCCCTTTTCATCCGCGAGGCGCGCCCAGTAAAGATTGGTCGATTCCCAGGATTCGCTGAAAAGGCGGCTCGTAGACCCTCCGGAAACGGGAAATGGCTCCGCCGTGAGCAGCGCCGGGGACGCGCTTTCAGCCAGTGTGAGATGCGGCACGCCAAAGTCGCTTGAGATCCGCTCCGGGGCGGTATCAGCGGGATTCCCGCGTGCGAGAGCATCGAGTTCCTGGCTTGCCTGGCCCCACCGGGCACCTTGCTCCGGGAACCTCTTGCGAAATTCGACGGCCAGATAAAAGGTGTCTGCAGGAAGCATTTGGGCTCTCAGTGCAGCCGTGCCTTCCGGGCTTTCGAGATCCTGTTTCAGCACTTCCATGCGCCCCCAATCCATGCGGTCAGACAAGATGGCAATCACACCCGCCCGCAGATCGGCGTTCGCCGGCGAAGCGGCCAGCAACTCTTCTCCCGCGCGCTGATAGAGGCTTGCGGCATGCAATTCGTTGCGGCTCACAGTCCACCAGCGGGGCACAACCGCATCCACAAGAAGCTCAGGCACGGTCTCTCGCCAAGTCAGCGCCTGAGTTTTCCTGGGAACGATGAAATCCTCCTCCGTTAACGCCAGCACATAGGGCAGATCGGCGAGCGAACCAATCAGATATGCCCCTCCGCCGGCGGTGGCGCCGATTCCAACCAGTGCTGGCGCATCCCACACGTTATTGATTCCCTGAATGGAGGACGCCGCGAAATCGTGCGACCGGACGAAAAGTGGATTGCTGTGAAGCACCTGAGCACCGGGCGGCTCATAGTAGGCGTAAATCAGGCCCACCAGCGTATCCCTGAAAAATGGCGCCAGCCGCTCGCGCGCCGCCTCCAATTGCGCAGGCGTACCCGGAGCGCGAATGACCGCAGTCAGGTCGGTTCGCACCTGCAATTCCGCATGGCGGCTCGTGTAAACCAGGGGCGACCAGGAAGCTCGTTCTCCCGACGTAAAGATGGGCCGCGGCATCTCGAATTCCCGCAATTCGCCGGCGAGCGGAAGCAAGCTATTGCCAATGGCCGCCCCATGCGCCATCTCACCCAGGCCATCGTAGAGCCCGAAGAGCGTATCGAGAGAAACCAGACGCTGGTCGTCCAGCACGGCGCGTATTTTTCGCGCCATCTCCTGGCGGACTTGTGCAGCCTCAGGAGAAGACGGCGGCGGGGCGGCGAGCAGATCGACCACCTCATCCTGGGTGAAGTTCGCATTGCCGCCGGCGGCAACCAGAATCGATTGCAGCGAACTGCGGGCCGCGTCGAAAAGCTGGATGGACGAAGACGCGCCGGCAAATGGCTGCACAGCTTTCATCCAGGAAGCATTCAGAGCGTTCTCCGGGATCTCTCTCTGCCGGGCGAGTATCTGCCAAATCCCGATTTCGGCTTGAAATGCCCCCAGCACATTTGACCGCAGGGCCGGATTGGCAATGCCATCGATGTGCTTTGCCGTATCCACGAATTGGGTAATCGATGCATCGTCCAAAGCCGGGAATTCCACAAAGATCGGGTACCAGTCGTTGTATTGGGAAAAGTTGCCGGCAAGCAGACGCGCGGTCGCATCCGACAGGCGTCCTGGCGCCTTGGCGCTGTCAATTGCGTTGAGCGCCAGGTCGACCTGCAACGGCCCGCTATCGCCCACAAAGTTGGAACAGGCCACCAGGGCTTCAAGGAGAGCTTCAGGACTGTGAGCGTCGCGAAGGAATTTGGACGAAGCATGCAAGTGATCAGCTTTGTCGCCGCGAGCGAAGACTTCGCGCCAAAGGTCAAGGTTTCCCGGAACCAGAGGTTCGCCTTTCCCGTCCCATCGCAGAGTTGTGAAGAGAAGCAGCAGATTGGAATTTCTTGGGAAGACGCCGGTTCCGGCGCCTAAGCCGCGTATGCCCGAACGGTAGGCATCGTAGAAGCGCTTCAAACGGTCGCCTTCCGCAAGGCGGGCTTGCTGGGTGGGGCTCACTCGCGACAGAGCATCGAAATAGGCCGCCAGCCAACCCTGATCCTTGGCTAGCAGATGGTATACAAAGTCTCCTGGCGTTTTCGGACTTGCTCCTGCCAAATCCTGCCACCTCTGTTCAGCGGCATCTCCCCCGGGCACAACCACGGCGCCGGAGCGAATGCATATCCGGCTTCCGTAGAAGTCCAGCACAGGAGCGTAGCCGAGCAGTCTCCTCAGTCCGGGCGACTGGAACAGGGCGAGTCTTGTTCCCGGGTCGAGCCGCGCCATGGCCGAGTACAGGCGAGCTGCGTTTTGGTCGTTCATCAGCAAGTCGAGCAGAGTCGCTCCGGATCTCTCCTTGGCTGGGACGAGCGCTGTCCAGTCCTTCTCAGAGAACAGAATGGGAACGCGAGTAGCTGGAAAGGCATAGTCAAAGGGAGTGCCTTTCTGAAGCGCTTCTTCGAGCTGAGTGAGGGGGAAACCCGAATCGACGGTGAGAAACGCTCGCTCCGCATCCACCGTGATTAAAGAAGCGTCTGTTCGGCTGCAACCGCGCTCAAACTTGTAGCCGAGGATCTGAATCAGCTTTCCCGCGTCCGCACAACCTGAAACATGAATCGCACCGTCGGTGCCGGCGAGGGCCTGAAGCTCTCTGGCGAGATGCACATACCTGTCAGCCAACACAAGGTACTCTGTCCTTTTTCCGTTTTCATGGCCGTAGAGGAAAGCATTGCGTGCCAGCAATGGCAGCACTTCGCCGGGAGTTGCCTCCTGGCTAATGGCGGCCATGCGCAGGAAGGACCGCATCGGGCCCGGAATGATCACGGTTTCCATCGGCTGGCCAGAAGACGGTTCGCCGCCAATGACAGCGGCTTGCGAATCGCCGGAAGATGGCGGCAACTTTGCGGCGTGTGCGGTGTAACAGGCCGCTAAGGTCAGAAGGCCGGTTACAAGTATGGAAAATGGACGAATAGGGAACTTCATCGTGAATACCCCCTTACATGCCTACGGCGATGCTGCCAGGTGAAGGATCAACCCACACGCCAAGTGGAAAGAGGGCCGGGAGAAGCACGGGAACCACGATAAGCCTATTGGCTTACGTTCTGCTGCATACCCCTGATTTCCACATCTTCGTGCAGAATCAATGCGGATGAATGGACTTGCCCGGAGCGGGGATGCGTGGTGCCGAAATCCAGGGGTTTTTGCTGTCGAGCGCTTTTTGTGACGATTACCGATGAATCAGGGAAGCCGGGGAAGAAATCGTCAGCATCGGTGAATCGCCCACGTCAGATCAGATTAGCAGGCAAACTTTCTTTTCGCTAGTGCCCGTGATGAATTTTCCTGTCACCGGCGGGAAGGTTCATACCAGGCTTGAGTCCTTTAATTTCGTCGAGCGGCCCCTCACCAGTAGAGGATGCACGTCGCTTCCGAAGGGATGCACGTTTTCGCCGCAGCGAAGGGCACTTCTTTAGGAGTTGATCGATGAGACTCCCAGGGAGGTGTTGCCTGAGAAGGCCGGCTGTCACGTCGTTTCACGAACGGCTGACGTGTCACAGTTCGATTTTCAAGGACCGTGCGGCAGGCGGCGCCAGGGGATTCAGCCTAAATCGTCGATTGCATGTACGCCCTCGACGATGTGGCCCATCTTTTCCTGCTTGGTTTTAAGGTAGGCCGCGAAGCTCTCCTGTGGCTCGACCTCGGCCGACACTCGCTCCGTCACCACGATCCCCGCCGACTCCAGCGCAGCCACCTTCTCAGGATTGTTCGTCATCAGCCGCACCGCCTTTACGCCCAGCAGCTTCAACGCCTCCGCCGGCAGTTCGTAGGCGCGGCAGTCGGCGGCAAAACCCAGCTCCTCGTTCGCTTCCACTGTGTCGCGCCCCTGGTCCTGCAGCTCGTAGGCCTTCAGTTTGGCCATCAGCCCGATGCCGCGACCCTCCTGCTGCTCGTAGAGCAGAATTCCCACGCCTGCCTCGGCGATCTGCTTGAGCGCCAGCTCCAGTTGCAAACGGCAATCACAGCGCAGCGAGCCGAAGACGTCGCCCGTAAGGCACTGCGAGTGAATGCGCACCAGCGGCGGCGTGGCATGAATGTCGCCCATGACCAGCGCCACAAGGCCCTCCACTGTTCGCGCCGGTTCGCGGCCGGGTTGGCTCTCGGCCAGCACGCCCTCGAAACCCAGAATGCGGAAGGCTCCCCAGCGGGTGGGAAAATCCGCCTCGGCGACCTTTTTCACGCTCTCCAGTCCCATACTCCTATTCTACTTTGCAGCCATCAGCACCGCCGCGACCGCTGTCACAGACCGGTACCTGCGATCCCGGCAACAATACTTCTCGGTCAAGGGCGACCCTGATGAATGCAACCTGGAAAATCCACGCTGTGCAGGGCAAGGCTGCGCTTGCCGCGGTGCGCGACCTGCTTCAGGAGTATTGGGACTCCTTCGGCTTCACGCCCTGCTTCCAGAACTTCGGCGACGAGCTGGCGGGCCTGCCCGGAGCCTACGCGCCGCCCGATGGACGCCTCGCTTTGGCCGCAATCGATGGTCAGCCGGCCGGTTGCATCGCTCTGCGCCGCGTGGATGCGCTCCATGCCGAGGCCAAGCGCCTTTACGTCCGCCCGGCATTTCGCGGCCTCGGCCTTGGCCGCGCGCTGCTCGAATGGGTCATGGACGAAGCCCGCGCCGAAGGCTACTCCGAGATCGTAGGCGATACTATGCCGGCAATGCGCGACGCTTTGGCTCTCTATGACCGCATGGGTTTCCAGCGTACCGGAACTGGTGCTCCTGTCGGCCCGTCGCCCCTCCAGCAACTTTCCCAGGAACCGATCCTAATCCGCATTAAGCTCTAGATCGCGCTGCGATTCTCGCCTTCAGCCCGCGCGGCGCGATACATTGATGGGGTGACGGAAACACTCCTTTGGGTAACGCTGCTGGTTAAGCTCGGCGTGGTTGCCTCGGTGGCCAGCATTCTGGCGCGTGGCAGCACGTTCCGGCGTCTCTTCTTTGCGGAGAAACGCCGTCCTGCCCAGACCCTCGCTCTGCTGGCGTTTTTCCTGGTTCCACTTACGCTCGGGGTTTGGGTTCGGCTCGTCGTGCCTAATTTTCTCGCCGCCGACATCTCCTTTGAGACCGTTATTCTCCTCGGCCTGCTCATCGGTCCCAACTGGGCGATGCTCTCAGGCGCCGTGCTGTCCGTCCCTGCCGTCCTGCACCACGAGTTTCTCGCGCTTCCCTTCAATGTCGCGCTAGGCCTGGCCGCAGGCACGATCGGCCGCTTCGTGGAGAAAGAAGAAATCTGGTCCTTCACTCCCTTCATCGATCTCAGCCTCTGGCGCTGGGTGCGCCGCAGCCTTAGGAAACCGCGCATTGACCGCCAGATTCTTTTGCTGGTTCTCATCGCCGCAATGGAGATGATCCGCGACTGGATTGCACATATCTTTCCGCACCGTCTCTTCGCACTCCTTGCCGGCAGTCTCTGGCTGCAGGCGCTGGTCTGGCTCAGCGCACCGATCGTCGTTGGCATCGCGCTCAAGGTCTGGAATACGCTCCGCATCGAAATGTCGCTCGAAGAGCAGAAGCGGCTTGTGCTTGAGGCCCGCCTTGACGCCTTGCAGCGCCAGATCAACCCCCATTTTCTGTTCAATACCCTCAACTCCATCGCCTCACTGGTGCGCAACCAGCCGGAGCTGGCCCGCAAGATGACGGTCAAGCTGGCCAACATTCTGCGCGCCCTGCTCAAGGAACACGACGCGTACGTGCCGCTGCGCGAGGAGCTGAAGTTTACTGACGATTACCTCGACATCGAGGTAGTGCGATTCGGCTCCGACAAGCTGCGCGTTGAAAAAGAGATCGATCCGCGCACCCTTGATGTTCTGGTGCCCAGCATCCTGCTGCAGCCGCTCATCGAGAACAGCATCAAGCACGGCCTTGAGCCGCGCATCCAAGGCGGCACCGTCACGCTGCGCAGCAGGCTGGAGGGGGGCCGGATCTTAATCGAAGTGGCCGACGATGGCGTGGGCATGAGCAACGGCGCGTCCGCACTGCGCCGCACCGGCGCCGGCATTGGCATAAAGAACGTGCAGGAGCGGCTGGAGGTTCTTTACGGCAACCAGGCCCACTTCAACGTGGCCAGCAACCCTGGGCGCGGCACGCTGGTCTCCATCGAGCTTCCGGCGGAGATGCCCGGCGCGGGGTAGAGGCTCACGAGCCGTGCAATCTTGGAGGCAGATTTTTGTTGCAGCTTCGGATTCCGCGGCTATAGCATTTTCGGAATACTGTAGACCGAAAGCACGCCCTTCAAGTGGCTTTTTCCTCAAGACAAAGCCACTTTGCACGCTTCCCGAAAAGTCTACGTTGATTCCGAAAATGCCGTAGCACGCCTTTTGCCGCGCGGGCGATCCACAGCCGCGCGCGGTATCCTCAATCCATGGTGCGCTTCACAGTGCTGGCGTCGGGATCGAAGGGCAACAGCACGGTTGTTTCCGGCGGACGCACGCGCATCCTGGTAGATGCTGGCTTGAGCTGCCGCGAGCTTTTCCGCCGCATGAACTTGGCCGGCGAAGACCCTGCAACCCTCGACGCCATCGTCATCACCCACGAGCACCAGGACCACATCAACGGACTCGCCGTGACGGCGCGCAAGCTCGGCGTTCCGGTTTACTTTACTGAAGCCACGCATCGCGCCTGGATGCGCTGGCTCACGCCGCGCCGCCAGATGACCTACGCCCAATGGCTCGAGCAGTGCCGCAAACAGGCAGCCGAGCGCCAGGCTGAGGCCGGATCGCCGGCTGTGGAAAACTCAACCGAGGAGACCGATCCTGAGGAGTTGGAGGCCGACAGCCAGCCCCTGTCCGCCGAATCTGCCGCGCCGGCAGAACCGGCTTCCGCCGACCCGGTGCCCCCACGGACAGGTCTTGGTCAGTGGGGTGGTACTCCGCCCTCTCTCAAGGACGATCCCACCTGGCTTCCGGCGGTCGAGTACTTTCAGGCTGGCCAGCCCTTCGCCATCGGCGATATCGACTTGAGTCCCTTCACCATCCCCCACGACGCCGCCGACCCGGTGGGGTTTGTTTTCAGCGCCGAAGGGGTGCGGATGGGCTTTGCCACAGACCTCGGCTACATCCCGCCCAACGTCAAGGCGCAGCTCCAGGCCCTCGACCTGCTCCTGCTGGAGTCCAACCACGACTTGGAGATGCTGCGCGACGGCCCATACCCCTGGTCCGTGAAGCAGAGGGTGCTTTCGCGGGTCGGCCATCTCTCCAACGACGCCACGGCCCAGTTCCTCTCCACCGGCTACGACGGCCAAGCGACGTACGTGATTCTTGCGCATCTCTCTGAAAACAATAATCTTCCCGAATTGGCGCGGGTTGCCGCCGAGGGTGCGCTGCAGGGCCGGGCAAGCCTTTTGGCTAACCGGCTGTTGCTGGCAGCGCAACATCAGCCACTTTCTGCTATCAATTTTTAGCTTGTGTGCATTAGAATCATAATGATTTGGCCCGAAAACCTAAGAACGCGATGGGCTCGGGACATGGCGCCGGACGAGTCGCGCGGGCTTTGTGTATTTGCGAGGAGCGCCACCGCGCATCAGTTCGGCAGGCAGAGCGTCTAATAGGTAATCATCTCGTTAACGCGCCTTCCACGCGGAAGCGCCGCGATTGAGTTTTTTCCTTGCAGGGTGAATCTAATGTCTTCGTCGAGAATTCGATGCACCGACCGAGTCGTAGGCGCTATTTTGGCAAGCTGGCGTTACGACATCTCCGGAATCTCCCCAGAGATGCGCAGGGACTACGAAAATCATTTTGCTGAATGCGCGCAATGCAGCTCGCGTCAAAGGTTTCATCGTAGCCTTGACGCAACGCTGGCCATCCTCACATCGCTTTCCGCACTGTTTTTCCTCTTCGCACTCGCGGTTTTAAAGCACATCAAACCCATGGAACACATGGCCTTCAACGTCTTTGGGCTGGACATTGAGGACACGTATCACATGCTGATTTCAGCCGGAATCGCCGGGCTTTGCTTCTCGCTCATCGCCATGGCGCTGGTGCTCATGGCCACGCCCGCCCCGTCGTATTTGGGCGGCATCGCCGCAGAGCGCGCCAAGACCATTGAAGAGCACCTGCCCGCGGCGATCAAGTCTTTGCGTTCGCGGTAACACCGCTCCAGCACTCCAAACTTCAGGGTCTGGGTCTCCGCAAGTGGGAGGTCCTTCGTGCCTGGAGCCAATAGGCGCGAGGATCATGCACTCTAACTGGCTTGAAAGGCGCCCAAAAGATGAAATGGAGATTGGGATTCGTATTTCTGGCGGTCATTCTGTTTTTCTGGCTTGTTCCAAGCGCTGAGGCAGGCGATCGCGAAGACAATCTCGTGAACCTTGCCGGGAAGGGCGATGTAGACGGCGTCCGCAGTCTGCTCGACGAGGGGGTGAACGTCAACGCAAAGGACAGCGCGCTCGGCTGCACCGCGCTGGTGTATGCGGCGCAGTGGGACAAACCGGACGTGGTGCAGTTGCTGCTGGCCCGGGGCGCCGACATCAACATGATCGGCAACGGGTATACGCCGCTCACGGTGGCCGCGTTCCTGGGCAGGACGGATATTGTGCGTATTCTCATCGACAAGGGCGCGGACGTGAACAAAGCGGATGAGAGCGGCAAGATCACCGTTGGCGACGAGATGATCGTGTCCGGCCGAACAGCGTTGGCGACCGCAACCGATGCGCTCGAAAAAGGGATGCCGGCAGGCATGGATGGATCGGGCAACGTGATTTACAACCCGCTTACTCCCAATGAAAAGGAAGCGTATACGGCGATTGTGCAGATGCTCAAGGCAGCGGGAGCGAAGTGACCGGAACAATTCAGCAGAACCAGAACAGCTGTATGACCTTGCCCTCAGAATGCGTATCCCATAGCGGGCCGGTTTTGACGAGGTTAATTCATCTCGTCGTAGTCGTTGTGACGGTGGGAATGTGGAAATCGGATTGATCGATTTCCAAGGTCGGTGG
>Ga0326727_10006324_pt1 | contig 32627 bp, 24 predicted proteins | sample MB2enrmetagenome_FD_207643 | JGI IMG/M metagenome (GOLD analysis project Ga0326727, IMG submission 207643) | Lab enriched peat soil microbial communities from McLean, Ithaca, NY, United States - MB29MY | ecosystem: Environmental > Terrestrial > Soil > Wetlands > Peat | place: USA: New York...
GCAGCCATCCGCTCATAACTTCCCAGAATGCGCTTGTCGTTCACCAGGCGGATCGGATAGCAAGGGTCATCCCCCTCACCGCAGCTCCGGCTGAACTCCTTGAAGACCACCGTACCTTCATGAGAATCCCAGGGCGCAAAGTGCTTGTGCTCGCAGATGCGCGTCCACGGCACCTCCGCATCGCAGTAATTGATCACGGGATTTCCCTGGAAGTCGCCGGTGTGGCGCTCGGCTGCAAAGTCCAGAGTTCTGTATCCGAGCCGGCCTTCGCTGAAGCCGAACCACGCGTCGAGCGGACCAGAATAAAACGTATGACAGGCTTGCGCCGCGTCTTTCCGCGAGAAGGTGGTGTTTAACGCCAGATGGATGTTCCTGTGATCGAGCATCTTCTCGACAATGTGGGTGTAGCCGTGTCTCGGCATTCCCTGATACTTGCTGTCGTAGTAGCTGTCGTCGTAGTTGAAGCGCACAGGCAGGCGCTTGAGAATGCTGGCCGGCAGTTCGGCCGGATCCACACCCCACTGCTTGATGGTGTAACCCTTGAAGAACGCCTCGTACAGTTCCCGGCCCACGAAGCGTAGCGCCTGCTCTTCAAAGCTGCGCGGATTCCGGATGGAGCGATCCGCCGCCGCGTTCAGAAATTCCCTAGCCTGTTCGGGAGAGAACATCTTGCCGAAGAATTGGTTGATGGTCGACAGATTGATGGGCAGTGAGTAGACCTGGCCTCCCGCGACCGCGCGCACCCGGTTGACAAACGGCACAAACTCATCGAACCGCTGAATGTAACTCCAGACGCGCTCGTTGCCGGTGTGGAAGATATGGGGACCATACGCATGCACGAGGATTCCGGTCGCCGGGTCGCGTTGGGTGTGGCAGTTCCCGGCAACATGTCCGCGAGCCTCAATCACATCGCACTCGAATCCGGCGCAGGCCAGCTCATGCGCGATCACCGCGCCGGAAAGGCCCGCGCCTACCACGCAAACGCTCTTCCTCATGCGGCGGCCTCCCGAGTTTGAGCGCAGGCGAAATGCGAGGCCGCGGTGCGCCACGATCCGGCAATCGTTCTGCCGTGTCTGTAATGCCGAAGGTCTGCCGACGGGACAGGCTGCATATTCCTTCTTATCGACAGATTCAACGTCAACATCGACCCAGTAACTCCGCAATTTGTGCATTAGCGGACTCTCATATCGAGCACACCGGGACAAGCACTTTGAAGGATCGCTGCAAGTCTGTTGCCGTTTGCCTGGTAATGGAAAGTTTCCAAAAACGACTCGCGGCATGGGTCGATATACCGGGAGATTCCTGCCAGCATTTTCTCCGCAACCGGAAGAATGGCCGCCGGACTATCCACGGGATCGACGAACTCGCCGGTCACGCCTTCCCGGACGTACTCGGGAAAACTGCCTGTCCGGCTGGCCAGCACCGGCGTTCCGGCCATGAGGGCGCGAGGCAGCACGCCGCTCTGCGTAGAACGCCGGTAAACGTTCCACACGCAGAAGCATTGGAGGGAATGCTCATCGATCTCGCCGTTCGACATCACACGGCCATGGTGAATCTCGATTCTGCCCTCCCGTGCATAGCGGGACAGCTCATTGTCGGCCCGCAGCAAGCGGGTCAGATCGGTTCTGGTGGCGATCACGAAGGGAATCGAGCTGCCGCTTGAGATGGCGTACCTGGCCAAGGCCACAAAGGCGTCGAAGCCATGGGACTTGCAGGCGGTCCCGACGTACCCGAAGAATCGCTTCCCACCCCGCATCTGCTGCAGGCGCGCGGGGCCGATCTCGTCCTCAAAGAGCAGCGGCATGACGTGAACGTTTGGGTTGTAGCGGAGGAAATGCTTTTCATAGAGCCCCCGGGCGCATGCTGACGGCACGATGACGGCGGAGGAAACGCGCAGCATGGCGATCGAGCAGAGGGTCGAAAACGGAAACCGAACAATCTGCCTCCATCCTTCCTGCCGCAGGTTTGCAATTGACTCGGGTTCATGGAAGATGTAGAGGACGGATGCGCCCCCGGCCCGCAGTTGGTGGGCCAGGCAGCGGTTACCGAATGCGGAGTTGCAGAAGACGGCAAGATCGAATTGACCAGCGCGCGGGGGATCGGCAAGCGTGCGGGCGTTGACCGCTTCGCCGGCCGCTTCGAAGCCGGCAAAGGGGAGGTATTTCTCATCGAGGATGAATGTGACGGTAAAGCCAAGCTCGCCCAGCAGCCTGGCCAGTGCGATCATGTGCGACGCGTGCGCGGGCGAAAAATGCAGAGAAACAACCGCGGCTCTGCGCGCGCCAGTTAGTGCGGCGCTGCCCTTCGTCTCGAGTGTGGCTTCCTCAACCGGCATGCAATCCCTCCGCAGCCCGGTGCACCAACTTCTTTTGTGGCGCGGGGAGACAGCATGCCGGTTCGCGCTCATTCAGCCTGTGGAGCAGCGGAAGCAGCCCCACAGCAATCCAGGCGCAGGGATTCCACTTGGCCAGAATGAGCCAGGCAGCCAGGTAGATCATGAGCCAGGAGATGCGCAGGGGAAGAGACGAAGAGAGGGTCCGCAGGCCGGCTGCGATTCCCGCCGCAAAGGCGCAGGCCGTCGCCAGCACGCCCACCGTGACGCCCCCGGCTGAAAATGTCGAGAAGGTATTCTGCACCCACGCCAGGGCGGGATTCATCTCGACGGCACAGAGGGTGATCTTGATCCGGACCTCGACGGGATTCCCCGGCAAAAGGAAATCGCGGAGATTGGAGAGGATCAGAATATCGGGGACATTCCTCCAGGAACCGACCGACTCGGTGATGAGATCGGTCAGGGATCCGGACTTCGCGAACGCCTCGCCGACGCGCTCTCCGAGAAACGAGATGGCCACCACCGCTCCAGCCAGCAAGGCAGACAGGGTAGGCAGGATATGCTTCCGGCGGATAAAGAGCGCCGGCACGAAGCAGGCGACCACGATGAGCACGGAAATGCTGCGGGTGACGGCGACGGTGAACAGAATGGCTAGAACGCCCTCCCGGAACAGGGCGTTGCGCGCATGCAGGGAATTGCGCGCTGCGCGCAGGCTCTCGATCCGCCCGGTGAGCAGTACCAGATACAGCGCCAGCAGGCTGGCCAGTTGCGACGGTTCGAACTTGAGGCCCGCTCCCCGCCAGCTTTCCAGTCGTAGATTGGAAAACACCGCCATCCATGCGTAGGGATCGGTGACCGCCTGCACGGCGGCTATGGCGAGGGTGACGGCCATGCAGATCCGGGCCAGTTTCTGCAGGCCGATCAACTGCTTCAGGCGCAGTGCCCGCGAGCGGAAGGCCGCGCTGGCGATCGACAGCGTGGCGACCAGGCAAAAGAGATTGAAGGCGTAGTAGCCATAGACGCCGACGGGGATCAGCGGCAGCAATCCCAGCGACAGCCATCCAACGGGCGATGGAAACACCCAGAGCCAGCAGCAGAGCGTGAGCAGCTCTCCGGCCGGATAGTCGAGCGGATAGAGAAGACCGAGGGGAAAGAATGTCAGCAGCAGCGCGATGGCGAAGCGAACCTGAATGGGCGGAAACAGGACGGTCGCGATCGCACCTCGATGGCGGGGTGGCACGCCGGCTCTTGCGTCCTCCGTCATTGCGCCTCCGTTTCCATGGCGGGGCGGCCGATGGCGCCGGCCGCGGGTGCAGCATTGAATTGAAGACTCATGGTCGTTACTTCCGGACTTTTGAGCCGGGATCTCCGCCGCGAATGGAAGATCGCGACCGCCCAGACTGTGCCCATCACGCCGCTGAAGGCGAAGTACACAAAGGCCACGGCGGCGCTGCCCCAGCGCGGCGCCAGCCATAAAGCGGCTGTCAGCGTGCATCCGGACACGGCCAGCGACTGGATCAGATAGGGCTCCCGCTTGAAGGAGCGCAGATAGACTGCCAGGCTTTGCACGACGAAGCTGCCGGCGGCGGCCAGCAGCAGCAACGCAAAGATGGCAGGCGGCTCCATGCGGATCGCGATCGCCGGCAGAAGATGTTGAGCGCCGGCAACGGCAGCGAAGCAGGCAGCGGCCAGCAGCAGCATCAGGGCCAGCGACTGCCGCAACGCGGGGAAGAAGGCCGCGTCCAATTCGCCGAAGCGGCCCAACCGGATCAACTGGCCGAAGGGAGCTGCTTTGGTCGAAATCCAGCACAGGGCAAGGATGGGGAGATAGCCCGCAATGCTCAATGAGAGCCCCATCCTGCCTGCCTCCTGGGGACCGCGAACGGCAAACAGAATCGGGGTGAAGATTTGCAGCGTGAAGTACGAACAGAGCCAGGTGGCGGCGATCTTCCACTGGAAGGGCCATACCTCCGTGCGCCACGAGACTGCATCCGCGCCCGCCGGGTAACGCAGCAGGGAGAGCAGGAACCTGCGCCGCCAGGCCAGAAACACTAGGCCGGCGGCGATCACACCCAGGTTGACCAGCGCGCACGCATAGAGGCCGTGATGGCTGGCCATCGCGCTCCACGAAAGAACCAGCACTGTCAGCGCCTGCACCATGCGCAGTCTTGCCACCGGCCGCACCTGCCTGCATCCCTCGAGGAACGAGTAGAGCGGCGTGAGAGCGAAGCTGCCAGACACGGCAAGGACAGCGGCAATCCAGGGACCATGCCAGGAGACCGGCGGCTCTGTCCGGCCGCTGCGTGCAAAGAACAGAATCCCCAACGGGAGCAGCAACACCGTCATCAACACGGCGGCGCGCGCATACCAGCGGACGGTCAACTGCAGCACCGAGGCCAGGCGCGCGTGGGCTCTGGGATCGCCCTCGATGCTCCCATCCGCGCAAATGGTTAAATGCACGGTCTCATGCGCGGCCAGCTGCAGAATGACAAAAGAGAAGCCCAGTTCGAAGACCGTCTGCAGGGCAGCCAGGCTCAACAGCGCATAGTAGTATCCCTGCTCGACTGGCGACAAAAAGCGAATAAGCAGCAGCGCCGTCCCCACGCTGCTCAGGATCTGCAGAAGCCGGGCCGCCAGCGTGAAGGCGATCGCCCCGTCCAGGCCGGTAGAGCGCTTTGCTCCCTCAATCCACCCGCGGCGAGTTGCCATCACGCTCCGATTCTGGTGAAAAGGCGCCGCGACTCAGCTCATAGCGCTCCTCCAACACGGCAGTCCACGAGCCGGCGCGGCCGCGGCTGGCGAGCACGATCGACGCGCTCTCGACTGTGCGCGCCGTAAAGAGGGCCAGCGGCAACGCCAACACCAACGCCCCCAGCGCGATCCAGAGCCGGTAGTGGGAGCTGGGGCGATCGGGAATGGTCGCGATGTCGATGATCTGCACCAAGGATCCCTGCCGCGCCTCGTCGATGCGCGCGCCTTCATACTGGCGCGTCAGCAGCTCCTGAATCGTCTCCCGGTATTTCACTTCGCGGAGAGCGCGCATGGAGTCCAGGCCCGCCTGTGTGACCTTGCCCCGGGGCGCGACCAGGTCGCCCGTGCCGCGGTCGCTGTCCACGTCCATGGCGGACAATTGCGCTTCCATGCCGGTCAGTTCCTGCTCGGCGCGCTCCAGATCGGGATTCTGGTCGGCGGCAAACTCGCGCATGGCGCGAATCTCCACCTCCTTGGCGGCAATCTGGCCGCGCATCACCGCCGCCGACGCGATTCTGGCCCGCGCCTGGCCTTCGATCTCAATTACGCCGGTGCGCTGCTCGGTCTGCTTCATCTCCTCCTCGGCGCGCACCAGGTCGGCGTGCGCCAAGCCCAACTCGCGCTCGAAGAAAAGTCTTCGTTGCGATGCCTCGGTCGTGGCCAGCCGCGCCGTCAATTGGCGGTACTCATCCACCCAGCCGTTGGCCAGGTCCGCGGCCCGGCGCGGATCGCGATCGGTGACCGAGAGCTTGATGAGCCCGTCCTTCAGGCCGTTCTCGACCGATGTCATATGCTCCCAGTGTTTGCGCGCCGTCGAAAGGTATTTGCGATGGTAGAGCGCCTGCAGGTGAAAGCGCTCCGCCATGGCGTCCTCCACGCTCCGGCTCTTCAACAGCGCCACCTGCATGTCGTTGGGATTTTTGATGCCCAGGGCGCCGCCGCCGAGCGAGGCCATGGCGCCGAGATTGCCCAGTTGCGCCATCATCGAAGCTCCCGATGCGCTGCTCTGCGAAGGAGGCAGGATCACCGCGATGGCTTTGTAGTAGTTGGGAAGCAGCAGCGCGGCCGTCGACGCCACTAGCACGATGGACAACGCCGTAATCCAGACCAGTCGCCGCCGTTTCGCCGCCACACGCAGCAGAGGCAGCAAGGAACCGTGATCTGCATCCGGTGTTCCGGCAGCGGGTTCATGGTCTTCCGTGGGCACGCGGGCCTTTCTGACTGAAATTGACTGTCCGGCGAAGAGGCCGGGAAACTGCGCCCAGATTACCGGCAAAAGCGCTACATGCAATTGCGGATTCGATTGGAAAGCCGGGTTGCGAACGCATATGGGAAGAGCCTTATCGCGCTGTCCGGTTTCGGAACAGTGTTTATTTCCCGGTGTGATTTCCTCTGGCCCGCTGCGCTGGATGAGCCAACAATGGGGCGACTATGCAAAGCCATTCATCCGTCCGCCGGAATTCTCTTCACGCAGTATTGCTCTGGATTACCGTCACCGCCGCGCTCGCGCTTTCCGCGCCGATCCTGCAGTCTCAATGCTCCGATCAGGACGACGGCGATTCGCTTGGCTGTCCGGATCAGTTGCTGGTTCCCCCTGCTGGCCAGGCTCAGGATTCCCCGGCGACGCTGAGTGTGATGGAGAGCCCGCAGAGCGAGGCGCCGAGAGCAGACCGCTCGAACGAGGCTTCGGCCAGCAACAGCCTTCCCGCGGGATCGAGCTTTACCGAGGGCGTGTCGCGGCAAGGACCCACGTTTGGCGGTCCGGGCGGCGCCGGCCGGGCCGAGCCCAGCACCGAGTTCCAGCATTTTGTGGCCACCACCACAGGCCAGTCGCTTTCCATTTACGGCGCCGGCCTGTTCGCCGATCCGGGGGTCTTCGGCCCCATCGACCACGCGCCCGCGCCGGCGAATCTGATTGTGGGAGCCGAGGATCAGTTACGCATCCGCATCTGGGGCCAGGTAAACTTCAGCGCCAACCTGCGCGTGAACCGCGAAGGAGAGATCTACCTGCCCAAGGCGGGCGTCGTGCATGTGGCCGGTCTGCCCTTCTCCGCGGTTGCGGACCATCTGCGCACCGCATTGCAGAGGATCTATCGCAACTTCGAGTTGAGCGTCGACCTGGGAGAGATTCATTCCATCCAGATTTACATGACCGGGCTGGCGCGGCGGCCGGGCGAGTACACGGTGAGCGCGCTGAGCACGCTAGTGGACGCGATTTTCACCAGCGGCGGCCCGTCGGGAGCCGGGTCAATGCGCCACGTCGAATTGCGGCGCGCAGGCACGGTGATTGCCGACTTCGATCTTTATGCGCTGCTGATCGGGGGCGACAAGACCGGCGACGTGCAACTGCAGCCGGGCGACGTGCTCTACATTCCCGCGGCGGGTCCCGAGGTGGCGCTGCTGGGCAGCGTGCGCCAGGCGGGCATCTTCGAGTTACGCGGGGCGGAGTCGATCGGGCATCTGCTCGACGAGGCAGGCGGCAGGACCCCCATCGCATTCGGCGCGCGGCTGTCGGTGGAGAGGATCGAGGACCATGCGCGGCGCCGGGTCTTCGAGCTGGCCGCCGATCCCGCCGGCCTGGCGACGCTGCTTGCCGACGGCGACATGGTGCGCGTCGATCCCATTGTCTCAAGCTATCGCGAGACGGTCACCCTGCGCGGCTCGGTGGCCAACCCCGGACGCTTCAGCTGGCACGAGGGCATGCGCCTGAGCGAACTGATGCCGGATCGCGATTCGCTGGTAACGCGCGAATACTGGTGGCGGCGCACCCAGCTTGGCCTGCCCGCGCCGCAGTTCGCACCCGCCGGCGGCATGGCCAGCCACGCGCAAAAGCCCGAGGCCGTGACCAGCCCCGGAGCGCAGACCGATTGGGATTATGCCGTGGTCGAGCGCCTGGACCCCGCCACCATGGCCACTTCGCTTTTGCCCTTCAACCTGGGCAGATTGGTGCTGGAACACGATAGGTCGCAGGACATGGAACTGCGGCCGGGAGACGTGATCACCATCTTCTCGCAGGAGGACATTCACCTGCCGCTCGACCGGCAGACCAAGTATGTGCGGCTGGAGGGCGAGCTGGTACACGCCGGCGTCTATAGCGTGGCGCCGGGCGAGACGCTGCGCTCCATAGTCGTCCGCGCCGGCGGCCTGACGACCAAGGCCTATCTCTATGGCTCCGAGTTCACGCGCAAGAGTACGCAGGAGTTGGAGCAGAAGCAGATGAACGACTACACCGACCGGCTGGAGCACGAACTGGAGCGCAACTCGGTCGTCATGGCGGGGGCGATAAGCGGCGCAGGAAAGCAGATCCTGGCTGTCGATCGCGACTTGGTGGCGCGGCTTCGCCGCATGCGCTCCCCGGGTAGGATCGTGCTCGACCTGGAGCCGCACAGCATGGGTGAGACCGCACTCCCCGACATGCCTCTTGAAGACGGAGACGCGCTCGTGGTTCCTTCCACACCCGCCACCGTTCAGGTTGCCGGCGCAGTGTTCAACCGGAACGCGTTCCTCTACCGCGGAGATTCGCGGGTAGGCGAATACCTGCACCTCGCCGGAGGTCCTACGCGCGACGCGGACCGCAAGCGAGCCTTCATTCTGCGCGCCGATGGCACGGTTGTCAGCCGCGACGCGGCCCCGGCGATCTTTGCGGCCGGCTTCGACAGGCTGCGGCTTTACCCCGGCGACACGGTCGTCGTTCCGGAGAAAGGCGTCCGTTCTTCGGCCCTGGCGGCATTTATGGCCTGGACGCAGATTGTCGCCAACTTCTCACTGGGCGCGGCGGCTATCAATGTACTCAAGTAGCCACGAGGTGAAGCGGGTTAGGCCGGTTCAGAATCGGGATGACCCTCCTGGAGGAGCGAGCGCCACTGGCGGTTGGTCAAGCTGCAGATTGGGAACCACCAACCGAAGTTCGCTTGTGGGAACAGTTCCGTTTCCGGCCTACCCCCCGACGACTTTGCCCTGCCGTCCAGCGCTGTATTGAGAGATCGAGCCGAAGATTCCCATGTAGCCGGCATTGCGGCAGAGACGCGGGATCCTTGGCCAACAGAGATAAGACCGAGGCCGGGCGCTTGCTCTCGCTTCAAAGTGCGGCTCCGCGACCACTCTGGATTCCAATTCGCTTGTCGAGGTTGCCCTTCATGCTCGCTCCCACTCCAGCGCTCGAGTCGAGCCGTGCTGCCGCACCGCTATCTTCTCTCTCCGCAATCTCCCCTACCGCTGACTTGCCGCTCCTTCCCGAATACCTGTTTGAGAACCCCTCAGCGAGTGATTGGAGTGTATCGCCTGGCAAGCGTCTCCTCGATGTCTCGGTTGCGTCTCTGGTTTTGGTAGTGCTTGCGGCGCCGATGCTGGCCATCGCATGGTGGATTTCGGTCTCCTCCCAGGGACCGGCCTTGTTTGTGCAGAAGCGCGTCGGCCGCGGAGGACGCCTCTTCGACATCTACAAATTCCGCAGCATGGCTGCATGCGATGAAAACAACAGGGGTCCGGGCTTGACCCGCGAGGGAGATCGCCGCATCACCGCGGAGGGCCGCTGGCTGCGCAAGCTCAAGCTCGATGAGTTTCCGCAGTTCTACAACATACTGCGCGGAGACATGAGCCTGGTGGGTCCGCGGCCCAAGCTCCCACAGTATGAAGCCTTCGCAAACATGCCTTACCGGCCGGGCATTACCGGCGCGGCGACCTTGGCCTTCCGCCGCGAGGAAGAACTCTTGAGCAACGTGCACTCCAGCCAGATGGACGCGTTCTACCACCGGCGCATCAAGCCGTTGAAGGCTCGCATCGACGCCCGCTACATGGGCCGCGCTACCCTTTGGACCGACCTGCAGTTGATCGCGGCAACGTTTCTGGCTTGCGTTGCGCCGGAGCGCATTCCCGCGATCTTCCGCAATGCATCCCCGCGGGTGCTGGCCTTCGAGCCGAGTCCGGGCGTCGAGAGCCGTGCCGGCGAGTCTTTGGAGGCGGCGAACTGAACCTTTGCAGAGCGTGTTTCATAAATGGTTCAACCATCACCCGCGAATCCCGCAGGGGTTGAAACCCAGTTTTCTCTGGCGCCATTCGGCGCGACTGAAGTCGTGCCCTGACACAAAGCCGGTTTATGAAGCACGCTCGAGCAGCATCGGCCTCCTGCGCGCAGACACTCGGCACTGCAAGCTATTTGAACTGCAGCTCATCGATCTCGAACTGGAACTTCCCCGGCGTCTCCTCGTGAATGAAGCCAAGACCGACAAGATCGCTTCCATCGGTGTCGAATTGCGAGAGAGGAAACGTGTACAGCTTCCATTCCGGACCCGCGGCAAACCGAGTCATGGCGGGCATCTCGTTGCTCTCGTCGGACATTCGGGCTTCGGCCAGGAGCAGCAGCGTGTAGGTCTTGCCATCGCCCTTTGCCCAGAAGCTGATGGTCCTCTTGGCGGAAAGGTTCACGGGCTGCATGGGCGCCAGGCCGGGCGAGTAGAGAACACCGGCCCAGGCGAGCGGGCCGCTGCCCACTACTTCGCCGTTTACCTGCAGGGCTCCCTTTGTGTTTTCGGCGCCCGGCGCTACCACCTGCATCGAGGACGTCGACTTGCCGCCATTCATCGAGTCTCCGGCGGCCATCCACGACCCGAAGTTTGCCGAGACCTTCATATCGTCGAAGTTGCTCACCATCCCCGACTCGGATCCGGTGGGCGGAGGCGGCGGCACCGGGCGGCCGGTTTCGCCGTGCGGACCGGTAACGCTGAGCTTGACCTTGCTGGTCTGATCCGAACTGGGACCGACCATCAACTCGAACACTCCTGGCTCGACAACGCGCTGCATATCGACATTGACGATCGACAGCATCTGCGGCGTTACCGTGAACTCGACCGTCTTCTTCTCTCCGGGTTTGAGCGTGATGCGCTCAAAGCCCTTCAGTTGCTTGACCGGTTGCGTGACCGAGGCAACAGCCTGGTGCAGGTATAGCTGCGGCACCTCGTCTCCTTCGCGCGATCCGGTATTGGTCACATCCACGCTGACCCTGGCGGTGCCCGCCGATCCTATTTGCTCCGGTTCCACGCGCAGGTTCTCAAACTTAAACGTTGTGTAACTCAAACCGTAGCCGAATGCGAACAGGGGCTTGCGCGTGCTGAATTCGTAGCTTCGATTGGCCGACGGCTTGTGGTTGTAGAAGTCGGGCAAATCTCCTACGGAGTGCGGGAACGTGATGGGCAGCTTCCCGCCTGGATTCACGTCTCCGAAGATCACTTCGGCCGCGCCAGTCCCGCCTTCCTGGCCGAGATACCAGCCTTCCAGAATCGCCGGCACCCTCTCGGCGATATAGTTGATCGACAAGGGCCGGCCGTTGATCAATACCACCACGGTGGGCGTTCCTGTCTCGACAACCGCTTTGACCAGGTCGTTCTGCGCGCCGAGCAGGTCGAGCGAGTCGCGGTCCCCCCGATGCATCTCTCCCCAGGCTTCGCGATTTGTGCTTTCGTTTTCGCCCACTACCAGGATAGCGACATCCGCCTTGCGCGCCGTATCTACGGCGGCCTGAATGGACGCTGTCTGCGTTGCGGGATCGACAAGCTCCACGTCGTTTGCCCACCAGCCGCGATAGCCCTGTGGCGCTGTAGTGATCTTGCAGCCCTCGGCATAAAGCACATTCGCTTTGGTCCCCACGCGCGCGCGAATGCCGTCCAGAATGCTGACTCCACGGCCAGGATCGCGGCTGTAGCCGCCCAGGTGCACGTCGGCTGCATTCGGTCCTATCACGGCAATTGTCTTCAGCCTGGACAGATCCAGAGGCAGCAGATTCTTTTCATTTTTCAGCAGCACGATTGCTTTGCGCGCAGCTTCGAGCGCGAGTTTGCGGTGTTCTTCGCGATTGACCGTGCGTTCGGCATAATCCGGATCTACGAATGGATCGTCGAAGAGGCCGAGCCGGAACTTGGTGGCAAGGACACGCGCAACGGCGCGGTCCACCTGGCTTTCCGATACCAGTCCCTGTTTCACCTGGTCGATCAAGGTGCGATACGCAGGGCCATCGGAGAGGTCGTAGTCCACGCCGGCAGCGAGCGCCTGGCGCGCCGCATCGGCATAGTTAGATGCCACATGATGCGTGCCCACCAGCATCTGGATAGCGTTGTCATCGGAGACCAGATAGCCCTGGAAGCCCCACTCCTGGCGCAGAACCCGGTCGAGCAGCCAATGGTTGATATGCGAAGGCACGCCGTCTATCTCGTTGTAGGAAGCCATCACGCTGCCCACGCGCGCCTCCTGAACCGCGGCCTGAAAGGGAAAGAGGAAGTTTTCGCGAATCACGCGCTCGGAGTAATTGCCGGGCGCCGTGTTCGTCCCGCCTTCGGGTTGGCCATGCACAGCAAAATGCTTGGCGGTGGCCAGCACGTGGTGGCGCCCGATCATGTACGAATCTCCCTGCAGACCCTCAATCGCCGCGACTCCCATGCGCGAGACAAGATAAGGATCCTCGCCATACGTCTCCTCGGTGCGGCCCCAGCGCGGATCGCGCGCAATATCGAGCACCGGAGAAAACACCTGGCCCGCGCCGCGCGATCCTGCCTCGTCCCCGGCTGCCGTAAACACACGCTTCACCAGCGCCGGATCCCACGTGCTGGCCAAACCCAGCGCCTGCGGAAAGCTGGTGCTGCCGTACTCCATAAACCCGTGCAGCGCCTCGCCCAGGAACATCGCGGGGATACCGAGCCGGGTTTTCTCGCGCTGAAAGCGTTGCACGCCATTACGAAGAATGGCCGCCTGCCGCGGCGTGAATTTCACTTCGTCGCCCCAGGTGCTCTGGATCACTTTGCGGGCTTGCTCGCTGGTATAGGTTCCTGTCGGGTCGATCACCTCGAGGCGCGATTCCCACCCGCTGGCGATCTGATCCACCTTCTCTTCCAGCGTCATGCGAGGCAGCAGATCGGCCACACGGTCTTCGATGGGAAGACTGGCGTCGCGGTATCGTGGCGTTTCTGGCGGCGCGGCTTTCTGCTGGCCATAGGCCGCCGGCGTGAACAGTGACAGGCCGATCAAAAGTCCAGGAATTGAAGAAGGCAAGGAAAGGCGAAGGGAGGCTTTCATTTTGAACGCACCAGGGTGCAGTCCTTTCTTTCGAGTTAACGGATCATTGTACTCACGCTTACGGATGCGTGTCTGGAATTGTTCCCGATCGAGGCTCATTCCTTCTCCGGACCCGATGGTTCGAATCCAGAACCGCGTGCAAGCGGCTTCTCCTTTGCCTCGGGACGCCTGGTGCATTGCCTATTCGATTTTTCGCATGTACCATGGCGGCGAATGCTGCGCCCGGGTTCGCGCAGTTGGAAATCGCACCGAACAAACTGGGAGGCTTGATGATTACTCGCAGAGACCTTGTTGTGGCACTGGTTGCGGTATCGGCCACTGTGGGAGGGTTTGCTCTTGCCGACCAGACGCCGGTGATGGGATCGGCCGTCTTCGATTGGAATGCGATTCCAGCCAAGCCTACCGAAGTGGGTTCGGTACGCGCGTTTTTCAGGGCGCGCACGGCCACGCTCGACGAACTGGAAATCCATGTGACCACGCTCGAGCCCGGCAAAGCCTCGCATCCGCCGCACCGGCATCCCAACGAGGAACTCGTCATTGTGACGCAGGGCACGGTGGAAGCACTGGTCAACGGGGAATGGAAGCGCGTGGGTCCCGGCTCGGTGATATTCAACGCGTCGAATCAACTGCACGGATTGAAAAATGTTGGGACGGACCAAGCGGTCTATCATGTCATCAATTGGAAATCGGCGGCAACGCCAGAGGCGACGGCGCACTGATTCGTCAAGGAACGCGCCTGAGTATGGCGAAGGGCCAGGCCAGCGCAGAACCAATCGGGAGTTCATACAATGCAGATTGAAGGCGTGGGCCGGCGGTCATTTCTAAAGTCCATGGGAAGCGCGGGCATGCTATCAGCTTTGCCGGAATCGGCCTTTGGCTTGCGCCGGGGTATTGGAACCGTCGTGCACGAGGTCGCGGAGCCCGGCTTCGACGAGGATACAAAGCCGAGTGACTCGATCAAGTTCGGTGTCATCGGCCTGGACCACAATCACATCATGGGCATTACCGCGGCGGTGATTCGCGGCGGCGGCGAGTTAGCCGCGTTCTATTCCACGCTCCCCAGGGCGATCGCGGATTTCCAGAAGACTTATCCCAATGCCCGGCTGGCAAAGAGCGAAGACGAGATCCTGAACGATCCTGCGATCAAGCTGGTGGCGGGCGCGCCCATTCCCAATCTCCGCGCGCCGCTTGGTATACGTGCCATGAAGAGCGGCAAGGACTTCCTCAGCGACAAGCCGGCGATGACGACTCTGGAGCAACTGGCCGAAGTGCGCAAGGTCTCAGCGGAGACCGGCCGGATGTTTGCCATCATGTACTCCGAACGCCTTGAAGTGCGCGCCGCAGTGCAGGCCGGCTATCTGGTCAAGGCGGGCGCAATCGGCAAGGTGGTGCAGACGATCAACATTGCGCCTCACCAGGTGAACGCGCCCAGCCGGCCCGACTGGTTCTGGGATCCAAAGCAATACGGCGGCATTCTCTGCGATATCGGATCGCACCAGGCGGATCAGTTTGTTTATTACACCGGCTCGACCGCGGCCGAGGTAACGGCCTCGCAGATCGCCAACGTCAATCATCCGGCGCATCCCGAGTTTCAGGATTTCGGCGACATGATGGTTCATGGCAACGGCGGCGCGGGCTATGTGCGCGTGGATTGGTTTACGCCCAACGGACTGGGCACATGGGGCGATGGCCGGCTCTTTATTCTCGGCACCGAGGGATACATTGAGTTGCGCAAGTATATCGACATTGCCGGACGGCCGGGCGGCAACCATCTATTCATCGTGGATCAAAAGGAAACCCGGTACGTCGATTGCAGCCAGGTGGTGCTACCGTTCGGGCCGCAGTTTGTGTCCGACATCGTGAACCGGACGCATACCGCGCAGAATCAGGAGCAGGCACTGCTGGCCGCCGAGTTAGTGCTGAAAGCGCAGAAGAATGCGAAGGTGCTGACCTTTACTGAGTAATCGGGGGATACAACGGGTCGCAGGCTGAGTAATGCCGCGCGAAAGGGTGGAAGCAATTCTGAGGATGGAGTTATGACAGGAGTCAACACGGATGCCAGTTCGTCGCGCAGGACGTTTCTGAAAATGTCGATGGGTGTGGCTGCCGCCGCGGGCTTTCCCGCGATTGTGCCTTCGAGCGTATTGGGCGAGTCGGCGCCCAGCAACCGCATCAACGTGGGCGCGATTGGCGTGGGCCGCATCTCGCGCGTCCACGATCTGCCAGGTATTTTGCAATTCGAGCAGGCGCGCGTGATGGCCGTCTGCGACCTCGACGCCAACCGCGTGGAAGAGGGCAAGGCGTTGATCAACAGCTACTATGCCAAGAAGACCGGCAAGGATTATGACGGCGTCACCGGTTACCATAACTACCACGAGTTACTGGCGAACAAGGATATCGATGCCGTGGTAATCAGCACGCCGGATCACCAGCACGCGATTCTCGCCGTGGATGCGGTGCATGCCAGGAAGGACGTCTACCTGCAGAAGCCGGCGTCGCTGACCATTGCCGAGGGACGCGCCATGAGCAACGCCGTGACGGCTTCGGGACAGATTCTGCAGATCGGGTCGCAGCAGAGGTCGTGGAAACAATTCCACCGGGCGTGCGAGTTGGTGCGCAACGGCCGCATCGGCGAAATCAAGCATGTTGAGATCGGCTTGCCGGGCGATCCCAGCGGGCCGGAGGCTGCGCCCATGCCGATTCCGCCGAACCTGAACTACGACGCATGGCTTGGTTCGACGCCCGAGGTCTATTACACCGAGATGCGCGTCCACCCTCAGCAGGGATTCGGCCGGCCGGGCTGGCTGCGGTGCGAACAGTTCGGCGCCGGCATGATTACCGGATGGGGCGCGCACCATGTCGACACGGCGCACTGGGGTATGAATAGGGAGTACACCGGGCCGGTGGAAGTGTGGGGTACGGCGGAGTTCCCCACCCATGGGTTATGGGATGTTCACGGCAAGTTTCTGACTCATGCCATCTATGCCAATGGAGTCACCATGGATATAAGCGGCGACTTTCCCAATGGCATCAAGTTCTATGGCAAGGAAGGATGGATCTTCGTTACGAGAGACGCTGAGGTGACAGGCAGCGATCCGGGAGGAAAGCCCATCACGCTGCAACCATTGATGGCCAGCGATGCAAGAATCCTGGAGAGCGCAATCGGCCCGGACGAAGTGCACCTTTATCAGAGCGACGATCAACACGGCAACTGGCTGGAGTGCATCAAGAGCCGCAAGGCGCCCGCGGCTCCAGCGGAGATCGGGCATCGCGCCTGCTCGACCTGCCTCATTCATCATATTGCGATGAAGACGAAGCGCAGACTGTACTGGGACCCGGTCAAGGAACGGTTCAAGAACGACGATGAGGCGAACGGCATGCTGGCGCGCCCGCAGCGCTATCCGTACATTATGGATGTGTAGGCAAACTGTTGCTGCGTGGATTGGACACCGGCGGAGATTGTGCGTGTCCGCCCGCCACGCGCCGGACGCGATTGACAACCTCTCGCACCGACGCTATAGTCTGCTGGCTACGCAAGATGATTTACCTGTGTTCCCATGGTATTTGGATAGACTTTTCTGAGGTAATCCAATGTTCCTTAAACTCTCCGGTTCCGTTGCGGCACTTTTGTTCTCCGGTCTGATGGCTTGCGTTCAGACCGTTCGGGTGGCGGCTCAGGCGGCGCCTGGATCGCTGGGAGTCTTTGACGGGCAAGCGGATGTGGGCAGCGTGACCCCTCCAGGCGCACTTGCGTACGATCCTGCCAGCCATGTCTACACCATCGAGGCCGCGGGCGCGAACCTCTGGTCGACGGTCGACGCGTTTCATTTTGTGTGGAAGAAGATGAGCGGCGATGTGTCGTTGACGGCCGATATCGAATTTCCCATCACGGCCGGGAATCCAAGCCCGCATCGCAAGGCGGTGTTGATGTTTCGCCAGACTCTGGATGCCAATGGTGTCTACGCGGACGCAACGCAGCATGGCTCGGGCATGACGGCGCTGCAATACCGACGGGCTGTCGGCGCGACCACCCAAGACATTGAACTGAATATTGCACCGCCCAAACGGCTGCGGCTTGAAAAGCGCGGCGACACCTTCACCATGTTTTTGAGCATGGGCAGCGAGCCGCTGCATCAAGTGGGCGCCTCGATCAAGCTTCATCTCGACGGCCCCTTCTATGTGGGGCTGGGCGTCTGCTCGCACAACGAGCGTGTGGTTGAAAAGGCGACATTTTCGAATGTCGAGCTGAAGCAAATGCCCCCTTCCGCGACGCCCGCGAAACTTGCGCTTTACAGCACGCTTCAGACCATTGGGATCGAGGATAACTTCCGCCGCGCCATGGTGATTTACTCGGTGCGCGGCCATGCTGAGGCGCCTAACTGGAGCCGCGATGGCAACTCATTGATCTTCGATCAGGACGGGCGCATCTGGACGGTCCCGGCGGACGGAGGCGCGCCCAAGATCCTCGATACGGGCGCAGCGACCCACTGCACCGGGAGTCATGGACTCTCGCCAGACGGCAAATGGCTGGCCATCAGTTGCGCCATGCCGGACAAGCCCGAGACGCGCGTGTATGTTCTTCCCTCGGGAGGAGGCACGCCGCGCCTGGTTACAGATCACCCGGCCTCTTATTTCCATAGCTGGTCGCCGGATGGGAAGACCATCCTTTTCACTCGCCCCAGCCAGGGATCCCTGAATATCTATGCCATTCCGGTCGAAGGTGGAGAGGAGAAGGGACTAACTTCAGGCAGCGGGATCAGCGACGATCCGGATTACTCGCCCGACGGACAGTATATCTACTTCAATTCGGATCGCGGCGGTTCCATGCAGATCTGGCGCATGCATGCGGATGGCAGCGCGCCCGAGCAGATTACCTCCGACGATATGAACAATTGGACGCCTCACCCCTCGCCGGATGGGAAGTCGGTCCTGATCCTGAGTTATGACCATGGAGTTACCGGGCATCCGCCGAACAAGGATGTCGCCCTGCGCATTCTGTCGCCGGGCGACAAGAGCGTGCGCACCCTGGTGAACATCGTCGGCGGTTCGGGAACGGACAATGTTCCCTCATGGGCGCCAGACGGGAAGCACTTTGCGTTTGTGAGTTACCAGATGCTTCCGGAAGAAGATACCGGGGCGACGGAGTGATTTAGGGTTCGTGGACTCCCACCCATGCGCCAAAAAAACGGCGCATGGATGGGGCACCCACTTATGCGGTGATTCAAGGAACGCGGCTACTTCTTTTCCGGGGCTACCGCGCCGGGGAAGATACCCTCCAGCGGCGCACGCTTCTTTTCCTCAAGATCGGGTTGCGGCAGCGGCTTGCGCGGCATCATCTGGTCGCGCTGCGCGGCGTTATAGACAAAGATAGCTTCGACCGTGGCGATCTGTTTCAGATCTCCCGGCTGCAACCGCTCGACAACATCTTCATTTGAATGGTGGGTCCGGCTTTCGTAGTCCAGCATGTCCTGGATGAACTGGAACCCGGGGATGCCCACAGCGTCGAAGCTCAGGTGATCGGTGCCGCCGGTGTTGCGGTTGGTAATGGTGGTCACGCCAAGGTCCTTGAGCGGGGCGATCCACTGCGCGAAGATGGGCGCGATGGCGGCGTTGCCCTGGGTATAGATCCCGCGGATTTTGCCGGTGCCGTTATCCACATTGAAGTAGGCGGAGATGAGCTTCTGCTCCGGCTTTACCTCCAGCGGTCCCGCGGCGCGGCGCATGAACTCCGGTAGCTGCAACTGGTCGGGCGCGGTGGACAGCTTGGACGAGCCAAAGTGGATAGTGCAGTATCCCTTGGAGCCGAACAGACCCTCCTCTTCGCCCGTCCACAAGGCGATACGAATGGTGCGCCGGGGCTTGATGTCGAGCGCCTTCAGGATGCGCACGGCCTCCATGGCCACAATGGTGCCAGCGCCGTTATCGGTAGCGCCGGTGCCGGCGATCCAGCTATCGAGGTGGCCGCCAAGCATCACAACCTGCTCCTTGAGCTTTGGATCGGTGCCGGGAATCTCCGCCACGGTGTCGAAGCCGTGCTCGTGCTCGCCGGTGAATTTTGTATCCACATTGATTTCGACGCTGACCGGCGCATGGGCCTGCGTGAGCCGGTAGAGCCGCCCGTAGCTCTCGATGGCCGCCACCACAACCGGGACCTTGACGGCCTTCTCGGCAAGGTAGGGAGTACGGCCCAGCGTGGCGCCGTTGTCGTCGAATATGGTGCCGCCGGAGCCGCCGCCGTCCCTGCCGTCGCGGCTGGGTTCGATGACCGCGGCCACTTTCTCATCGGCAAAGAACTGGGCAATCCTATCGATCAAGCGCATGCGCTCCATGCGCTCGCGCATGCGGGCCATCATCTCGGGCGGAATGCCGCCGGCGTTGGCGTTGACCGGAAAATCTGCAATGTCTTCGAGTTCCTTGTCGGTATAGCGCGAGAAGAGCGCCTTGTCCACCGGAGGCACCTCGCGCATGGCGCCAAAAAGGACCACTTTGCCGGACAGCTTGCCCTTGTATGTGTCGAAGTCCTTTTCCGTCTGAATGTTGACGAAGACCACGTCGCCGGTGACCGGGCCGGGCGTGGCGGGCGACCAGGGCGTGGCCTGCACGATCAGCACAGCAGTGTCAGGCACGGTCATGCGCGCCCATGTGTTGAGCTGCTGCCATCCCAGGCCGAACTCGCCCCAGTCTTCAAGGTGCGCGTTCTCCAGGCCAATCTTGGTCAGCGTGTCGCGCGTCCATTCATTGGCTTTCTTCAGGTTGGGCGAGCCGGTGAGCCGCGGGCCAATGCCGTCCATCAGCGCGGTAGCAAAGTCCATCACGTGCGAGTGGTTCAGCCCTTCGTCGCGAATGCGCTGATACATGGCCAGGTCGAGCGATTCCGTGGCCGGCTGCACCTCGGCGTAGGGATCGGTGGCGGCAGGCGGCGGCGCGGCGGGCTTGGGCTTCTCGGCCGCATGCAGGGCTAGCGCGGCGGCGATAACGAACAAGGGCAACAGGCGAATTGCTTTGTATGGCATCGGAACTGGCTCCATGGAAAAGATGTGTCTTCCGTTTGGTGGAATTGTAGGCTATCGATGTCCGGGGACGCAGGTGCATTCGGTCTGAAGAAGCAGTGGAAGGCAGCGCGAGGGCAGAATTGCGGCCAGTGGCCGGCCGGAGGGCGCTGTGCGTCCGCTGCCGGTGGCTTCAGGTCGGGCACCAGCAGCGTGGGCGATCGAAAAGACCACTTCCCGAAATGGCTTAATGCGGCTGGTATCGCTGCTCGTGCGGCTTCAGCCGGATCATAGCGGAGGGCCGGCTTCGCCGAATTGTGAGCAGAATTGCTCACTTGTTCCCAAAATCTACCTGACTTTGCAAATAAGATTCCCGGTCATTGCGGAGATAGAATCAAGTCTCCTATACAATGGTGTTTAGGGATGGGCGCGTCGCCATCCTTCAAGGACCTGTATAGAATGGCATCCGTAGTATCCGCACCTGCACCCGACACCACTACAATCCCGCAGAAACCTTTTCCGGTTGCTCCTGGGGCGTCCGCCTCCGCGGCGGCGCACGTGGTTCCGGCACGGCAGGAAGTTCGCATGGGACGCGCAGCGACCATTAGCGAAGGCATCAACTGGCTGACGGCCACGGTCATCGTTCTGTTTCATGTCGGCGCACTGGCCGCGCTTTTCTTCTTCAGCTGGGAGCGCCTGGCGGTGATGCTGGTGATGTACGTCGCGGCCATCAATGTCGGCATCGGCATGTGCTATCACCGGCTGCTGACCCATCGCGGCTACCAGGTTCCCAAGTGGCTGGAGTACATGATGGCCATCTGCGCCACGCTGGCACTGGAGGGCGGACCGATCTTCTGGGTGTCGACTCATCGCGTGCATCACCAGCTCAGCGACCGTCCGGGCGACCCTCATACTCCCCGCGAAGGCGGATGGTGGGCGCATGCGGGCTGGCTGCTCTTTGGCAACGCGCTCCATGCCCAGACCGACGTTCTTGCCCGCTATGCTCCCGATCTGGGCCGCGACCGTTTTCATGTCTGGCTGAGCAAGTATCACTGGATTCCGCTGACCGCGAGCGGGTTGGTGTTGTTCGGCCTGGGCTGGCTCACGGGCGGGCCGGTGAACGCTGTCGGCTGGCTGCTCTGGGGCGTGTTCATGCGCGTGACCCTCGGCCTGCACGCCACCTGGCTGGTCAACTCCGCAACGCACCTGTGGGGGAGCCGACGCTTTGAGACCCGCGACGACTCGCGTAACAACTGGTGGGTAGCCCTGGTGAGCGGCGGCGAAGGCTGGCACAACAACCACCACGCGCACCCCGTCTCAGCGCGCCACGGCCTCAAGTGGTACGAGGTCGATCCCAATTACTACGGCATCTGGATGCTCTCAAAGCTCGGCCTTGCGAGCAAGATTCGCATCGCCAAGTACGACCCGGCGGACCCGAAACCGGCCGGCATCTAAGCGGCCTCGCCCGCTGACTCGACAATCGAGATCAATGCACAAAGGCGGCCTTTCCCAAACTGGAAAGGCCGCCTTTGTGCGTTGGCTGAATCGGAATTATTCGCGAATCCCTACGCCAGGGTACTCATGTCGATCACGAATCGGTATCGCACGTCCTGGCGGAGCAGACGTTCGAAGGCATCGTTGACTTCCTGGATGGGAATGAGTTCGATATCGGAGACAATGTTGTGCTCGCCGCAATAGTCGAGCATTTCCTGGGTTTCGGGCATGCCGCCAATGATCGATCCGGAAAGCGCGGCGCGTTTGAAGATGAGATTGCCCACGTTGACGACCGGATTCGACTCGGGCAGCCCGAGCAGCACCATGGTGGCGTCCTGCTTCAGCAGCGCGGTGTAGGGGTCGATCGAGTGCGGCCCTGACGCGGTGTCGAGAATCAGGTCGAAGGAGTTTGCGTGCGGCTTGGTGACCCTGGGATCGGTCGAAAGCAGAACTTCGTCGGCGCCCAGCCGGAGCGCGTCATCCTTCTTCTTGAGCGAAGTCGTGAACAGAACCACATGCGCGCCGAAGGAATGCGCGAACTTAAGGGCCATGTGGCCGAGCCCGCCCAATCCCACAATGCCCACCTTCTTGCCGGAACCCACTCTCCAATGGCGCAGAGGTGAATAGGTGGTAATGCCCGCGCACAGCAGCGGCGCCACCGCGGCGAGATCCAGATTTCCGGGAATGCGGTGCGCGAAGCGCTCGTCAACCACGTAGTTGTTGGAATAGCCGCCCTTGGTGATGGTGCCATCCACGCGGTCGAGGCTGTTGTAGGTGAGCGTGGCGCCCTGTTCGCAGTAGTGTTCTTCTCCACGCCGGCAGGGGATGCACTGGCGGCAGGAGTCCACGATGACGCCGATGCCGGCGATCTGGCCCACCGAGAACTTGGTGACGGCGCTGCCCGCGGCGGTGACGCGGCCCACGATCTCGTGGCCGGGCACCATGGGGTAGAGCGAGTTGTTCCACTCGTTGCGCGCCGAATGCAGATCGGAGTGGCAGACGCCGCAGTACAGGATATCGACGACAATGTCATTGGGGCCGGGCGAACGCCGACTAAAGGTGAAGGGCGCCAGAAACGACGGCGCGCTGAGTGCGGCATAACCTCTGGATGAGGGCATTTGCTGATTCCTTCCCGCACAAAGTCTACAACAACGGGCCGCGCGCATAGCGAGTTCCCGCGCCACGGGAATTCCTGTGGACGCCACAGAAATGACCGGAGCCCGGTTCATCGCTGCCTTTGTTTCATGGCCGCCGTCCAAATGCCACGCGCGGAATGCCCTGCAGGTCGGGCACAATCTCAATGTCTTCGAAACCCGATTCCCGCAGCAGGGTGCTGACCGCCTGAACCTGGCCGAATCCGAACTCAAGGGCCAGGCGCCCGCCATGCGCGAGGGTGGCAAAGGCATCGGGAATCAGATGCCGAATCACATCGAGCCCGTCTTCGCCGGCAAAGAGCGCCAGCCCCGGTTCATAGTCGCGCACCTCCACGTCCAGCGAGGCGCGTTCGCTTGCCGGCACATAGGGCGGGTTCGAGACAACGATGTCGAACAACTCCGCGGCCACGGGCGCGAGCAGGCGTCCCTGAAGAAAGCGAATGCGCTCGCTGGCCGCATTGCGGCGCGCGTTTTCCCCGGCAATCGCCAGCGCGGAGGGTGAGACATCGATCGCGGTGATCTGCGCGTCAGGCAGCGCGCGCGCCAGGGCGACGGAGATGGCGCCCGAGCCGGTACCCATGTCCACAATGCAGGGCTGGGTGTACCCTGCGGCGAGCTCAATGACCTTCTCGACCAGGTGCTCGGTCTCAGGCCGCGGAATCAGCACATCGGGCGTGACTTTGAACGTCAGGCCGTAGAATTCCGTTTCGCCGAGGATGTATTGCAGCGGTTCTCCGGCCGCGCGGCGTACGATTAATGCCGCATAGAGGACAGCCTCCTCTTTAGCCAGCACCTCTTTCCATCGCGCCAGCAGGGCGGCCCGCTCGCGTCGCACCACGTGCAGCAGCAGCGCCTCGGCATCGCGCCGGGCGCGTTCGGGATGGGGCCCCCCGCGCAGGTGCGCCTCACCGTGCTCAAGTCCCTCTCTCAGCGTCATTCGATTACGCCGCCTGACCGGCCTCGCCCTTCAACTGCTCGGCCTGGTAGTGGGTAATGAGGGCATCGACGATAGGCTGCAGGCGGCCCTCCATCACCAGGTCAAGCTGGTGGAGCGTGAGGCCGATGCGGTGGTCGGTGAGCCGGTTCTGCGGGAAGTTGTAGGTGCGGATCTTCTCGCTGCGATCGCCGCTGCCTACCTGCTGCTTGCGCTCTTTGGCAAGCTCGGCATTCTGCCGCTCCATCTCCTGCTCGTAGAGCCGCGAACGGAGCACGCGCAGGCCTTTCTCGCGGTTTTTGATCTGCGACTTCTCGTCCTGGCAGCTCACTACTGTGTTCGTGGGAATGTGTGTGATGCGCACGGCGGAGTACGTGGTGTTGACCGACTGGCCGCCGGGTCCCGACGAACAGAAGGTGTCGATGCGCAGGTCCTTGGCCTCGATTTTCACGTCCACTTCCTCGGCCTCGGGCAGCACGGCAACCGTGATCGCCGAGGTATGGACGCGGCCCTGGGTCTCAGTGGCGGGAACGCGCTGCACGCGATGGACGCCGCTCTCCCATTTGAGCTGCGAATAGACTCGCTCGCCCTCGACGATGGCGATCACTTCCTTGTAGCCGCCTACACCGGATTCCGACAGGGACAGTACTTCCACCTTCCAGCGGTGCTGCTCGGCAAAGCGCGTGTACATGCGGAAGATCTCGGCGGCAAACAGCGAAGCCTCATCGCCGCCGGTGCCGGCGCGGATTTCGAGGATCACGTTCTTCTCGTCGTTGGGATCCTTGGGCAGCAGCAGCAGCTTGATCTCTTCCTCGAGCTCGGATTCGCGTGGAGCGAGGGTGGCGATCTCTTCCTCGATCATGGCGCGCATCTCGGGGTCGGTCTCGGCGACGAGCATCTCGCGGGCTTGTTCGCGGCCGGCTCTGGGTCCGGACGGCCCACGCAGCAGGTCATTCTCAGCGAGCAGCGCGCGCGCCTCGGCGAGCCCCTGCTTCACCTGCTTCAGCTCGCGGAACTTCTCCACCGGCGCTTCGAGTTCACGCAGCGCGCGGGCGGTCTTCTGATACTTCTCATGGTCGTTGACGAGCTCCGGCTGCGAGAGCTGGTGGGCCAGATCGTCGTAGCGCTGCTCCATTTGTTGCAAACGGTCAATCACGGCAAAACCTCACTGGCCCTCAAGGGCCGTTTTCGCAAATCGCTGGCGGAGGAAGCTGAAAAGGGCGGAATACGAGTATCGGCGGCGGGCGCCGCTAGAGGAGAGCCGGGATGGGCTGGCGGAGGGTCATGGCTTCGATTTCTATTTTAGCGCGAAATCTCTATCTTCATCATTCCAGACGCACAATGGTCGGTTTGTGAAGGAAGTGCATCTCATCGCCAATCACTATCCATGACGGATTAAAGGCCAAACCGCTGTCTAGGGCCAATGCCGGATGGTTTATGTCCACCGGAAGGTCGAATACCAGGTTGGTGTTCACACTTTGACCGGGTCCGACCTCAGCATCGAGGCCCGGAGTCGTTCCCTGGAGTTTCGAGAGTGACTCCTGCCCTTGCCGCGAAACCTCGTAAACATGACCCATCTGATCGAGAACGACGGCCTTACGGCCGGCTTCCCGCTCCGCCCGGCCGTGCGACCGATTCGAAATGCGGACGTCCACGATGAGATAGTTGCCGCGAGCCGAAATGGCAGGATCCGACTCAATGGTCCGCGCACGACGGAAGCCCATGACCGCGAAGCACATCTCATCGAAGCAACGATCCTCTCCGATTGCCATGACCCGCTGCGGGGTGATCAGAGCAATCCCGGTGCCCGCAGCCAAGTAGACCGCCCAAATCGCAACGATACCCACCAGGATGCGAAGCGATAGTTTCCAGCGGCGCAGCAAGGCCGCGATAACCACCGTCACCAAGCCCACGGCGGTACTAAGGACGATGAGAATCAAGAGCAGATCGAAAAGGGACATTGCATCTCCGATTTACATCCGTTTCAGATATATCTTATACGGATATAAAACGGGAAGGTCAAGAGCCACCCAAGAATCGGACAAGGCGGAGGTTGGCTGCGAGACCAACCTCATCTTTCTGCGCCGGCCTAAAAGCACTCAATATGATCGCAGGGGTTCATCAGCGGCATCTGCAACGTGGAGTCGTGCTCGGGATCGGAATAAATGGTGATGGTGGCCGGTTTGTAGTCCTCGGGTTTGGCGGTCATGATGTTCGGCACGAAGGTCTGTGGGTTGCGGTCGTAGAGCGGGAACCAGGTGCTCTGGATCTCGACCACAACCGTGTGGCCGGCCTTGAAGACGTGGTCCACGTCGTGCAGGCTGAACTTATACTCCTTGACTGAGCCGGCGCGCATCGGCGTCGGCTTCTCAAAGGACTCCAGGTACCGGCCGCGGAAGATCTCCTCATTGGTCATCAACTGGTAGCCGCGCATCTTCGGGTCGGCGTCGTCGTCCGGGTACTGGTCGATGAGCTTGACTACCAGATCGTTGTCCGAGCCGGTGGTTGACGCATAAATGTCGGCGATCACTTCGCCGGTCACGACCAGGTCCTTCCTGAGCACCGGCAGCTTCCAAACGGCCACGTCCTTGCGGCCGGTGACAAAGCGCTGGTCCTCGGTGAACCAGTTGAACCACTGCGAGCCCTCGCTATACGTGGGCTGGATGGGCCGATGCCGGTAGGGAATCGGGTCGGCGGGATCGCTCAAATAACTGGTGCGCGCCTGAGCCGTCGAGTCGGTCCAACTGAGCAGCCCATCCCCTTGCAGGTGGAGGCTTGTGGGCTGCGACTCCCTGGGCGGGAAGTGGGCATAGCGCTTCCAGGTATTGGAACCGGTCTGGAAGCTGGCCGTGTCTTCAAGGTCGAAGCCGGAGGGATTGGTTCCCGGCTCGTCTTTCAAGTAGTGTGCGAAAAACTTTGCTTCGATCTGCGCGCGGAACTCCTTGCCGATGGGCTCGCCGAAGTCGAGATTGCCCAGGCGCCGCGACGAAGAGGACCAGTAGCCATGGCGCCAGGGGCCCAGCACCAGGAAGTTCTCGTGGTTCGCGTCGTGCGGCTCAAGGGTTGAGTATTCGATCTGCGGGCCGAACAAATCTTCCTGGTCGTAGTAGCCGCCTACGGTGAGCGTCGGCACGGCAACTTTATCCATGTGATGCTCCACACCGCGCGAACTCCAATAGATGTCATAAGCGGGATGTTCGAGGAACAGCTTCCAGGTGGGCAACAGTTTCGAACCGGACTTTTTCACGTCTTCGGCAAAGTTGCCGCGTTCGAGGAAGTAGTCGAAGCCATCGCGCGGTTTGCCCTCTTTATCCTTGCCGTAGTCGACATCGGTGTCTTCCTTACTCGACTCGAGGCCCAGCACGTAATCGTAGCCGTAGGTCTGGCGGAAGGCGCCGTTATGGAAGAAGTCGTCGCCCATCCACACATCGATCATGGGCGCCTGCGGCGAGATAGCCTTGACGGCCGGATGCGGATCGATGCCGGCCATCATGGCCAGAAAGCCCGGATAGCTGGTGCCGACGACACCCGCGCGCCCATTGTTGCCGGAGACGTTGGCAAGCAGCCAGGCCACCGTGTCGTAGGTATCGGTGCTCTCGTCGATGGCCTTCGGATCGCTATGATCGGCCAGGGGGCGGCTCATCACAAACTCGCCCTCACTCTTGAAGCGGCCGCGAATGTCCTCCGCCACATAGATGTATCCGGCGCGCGCCAGCTCCGGACGGCCGCGGGAGAAGGACGCGCGGTTGGTTCCGTCCACGCCATAGGGCGTGCGGTCGATCAGAAAAGGCAGCGGGCCAGCGATGTCTGCCGGCTTGAGAATGACGGCGTGCAGCTTGACGCCGTCGCGCATGGGAATCATCACCTCGGTGCGCTGGTAGTCGTGAAAGGGGTGATGGACGGGTTCGCCGGTTCGGCGGTAGATGGAGTCCGGCGCATCGGAATAAACGACGCTGGCGCCGCGGCCGGAGCCGTCGAGCGTGAAGCGCACCGTGAATTTGACATCGGCAATGCTGAACTCGGTTGCGGAGATGGGCTTCAACTCGGTGGGAACGGTGCGCTCGGATTCGACCATGAGTTTGCCATTCTGCACGTAGAAGCTGACCGGCGAGTCAGGTTCGGCGCGGTCGGTGTATTCGCCGGCCAGGGCTTCCAGTTGAGCGGCGGTGGGCGCTGGCTGCGCTGGCGCCGTCCGGGGCGCGGCAATCCCAGGCAACGGCGCCAGAAGCGCAAGGCACACAGCGGCGAGTACAAGACGCAAACGACTCAAGCGGAAGACCTCCTAAGATCTAATGCGCATGGCCATGGTGGCCGTGCTCCGGCCCCGCGCCAGCGGCCATCTCTTCCATAGGCACCACGCAGCCGTCGAGCACCTGGCAACCGGTGTGTTCAAACTGAATGGTGGTGTGGCATATGTCGAAGTGTTCCTTCAGCACGTGATTCAGGTTTTCGAGGATGCAGGCGCTCTCCGACGGGGGAATATCGTCGATGGTCACGTGGCAGGCCAGCGCGCGCGACTGCGAGCCCAGGCTCCAGACGTGGAGGTCGTGGACGTTGATGACGCCCTTCACGGCCTCCATACCGGAGCGGATCGCAGGCAGCGAACAGCCGCGCGGCGTGCCTTCGAGCAGGATGTTGAGGATTTCGCGGACGATGCCGAAGCTGGACCAAAGGATGAACCCGGCAATGAGCAACGAGAGCACCGGGTCGATCCAGTATTGGCCGGTGAGCAGGATGCCCGCGCCTCCGGCGATGACCGCGGCGGTAGAGAGCGTGTCGCCGGCCATGTGCAGAAAGGCGCTGCGCAGGTTCACGTCGCGGGCCACGCCCCACAGCAATGCGGCGATCACGCCATTCATCACCACGCCGGCGGCGGCCACGACCATCATCAGTTTTGGCTGCACGGCCACCGGCGCCGAGAGCCGGTGAATGGCCTCCACGCCGATCCATAGCGAGATGACCAAGAGCGTGCCGGCGTTGAGAAAAGCTGCGAGAACCCCGGCGCGCTGATAGCCAAAGGTTTTCGAATTGCTGGCGGGACGGGACTGGAAGTAAACCGCGACAAAGCTAAGCGCCAGGGCCAGAAAATCCGACATGTTGTGGCCCGACTCGGAGAGCAGCGCCAGCGAGTGGGCGCGCATGCCGGCAACAAAGGTCACCACCACATAGGCGAGCGTGGCCAGCAGCGAAAAACGCAGCACGGATTGTGTCCTTTTCGTGCCCGGCGAGGGAGGCGCTGCATGGACCTGCATGAGGGAAAGTATACCGGGGGTGGGTATGGCATGGCAATCGCGCCTGAACGGTAGACTTGGGGTCAGCCGTTGCCGGGGCGCAGGGGTTTCAGGTCGACTGGCTCGGGGTCCTCGTAGGCGGGCAGCACTGGCAGAGTGGCCCGCATGCCGTTCCACTCCTCGGCCACCACGATGCTGTTATGGGGGTTGCCGGGCTGGTAGCGGACGGAGCAGGGGAATCCAGCCCGCACCTGCGCCGTATCCACCACGTCGCGCATCGCGGTGATGTCCTGGGAGCACTCGTAGTCCACGCCGGCGATGCGGTAGTTGAACAGCAGCATGGTCAGCGTGCGCCCATCCTTGGCCTCCACCTGGCAAATATCCAGCAGCATGCCGTCCACGATGCGCCCGGACTTGACCAGGGCGAGGCGGCGCGTCCGCTCCAGTTCCTCGGCCGTGGGACGCTTGCGCAACGCCAGCCAGGCCCCGCCCGCGCCCAGCAAAGCCAGGCTGGACAGACCTGCGGCAATCTCCCATGCATTTGCGCGGAGAAGGCTCATTGGAGGTAAGGACGCCGCCCCAGGGGTCCCAATTCAAGCATACCGCAGTTGAAAATCGTAAATCGGCGGGGAACCAGCCTGACAACCCCGGGTTAGCCGCTGCGATATACTCGTTACTGCATCTTTACGCGAGTTCCGGCCTGCCGGATGTCCCGTTTCCGGAGGTTTTTTCTTGATTTTGAATAAGAGTGTCGCCGCCGCAGGGCGCCCCCAGATTCGCTCCACAACCGTGATCTGTGTCCGGCGCAACGGCCACGTGGTGATGGCCGCGGACGGCCAGGTAACCCTGGGCGACCACGTGCTGAAGCACTCGGCCAAGAAGATCCGCCGCCTCTACCAGGAGAAAATTCTGGCCGGCTTTGCCGGTTCCACGGCCGATGCCTTTTCGCTCTTTGCGCGCTTTGAATCCAAGCTGGAGCAGTATGCCGGCAACCTGAACCGCGCCGCCGTTGAGCTGGCCAAGGACTGGCGCACCGACAAGATGCTGCGCAACCTGGAGGCGCTGCTGGTGGTGGCCGACCAGGGACAGACGTTTTTGATCTCCGGCTCGGGTGATGTGATCGATCCCGACGAACCGCTGGCCGCGATCGGCTCCGGCGGCGCTTACGCAACGGCCGCGGCGCGCGCCCTGCTTGAAAACACCGACCTGAGCGCCCGCGAGATTGCGGAAAAAGCCATGAGGATCGCCGGGGAAATCTGCATCTATACCAACGACCGCATTACGATTGAGGAGTTAAAGGGCTAGCGGCAAGAGTCTGCCGCGCCCATGCACATATGGCTATTTACCTGCCCGCATCCGCTGAAGAACAGGATCTCTCGCTGGACGAGTTGACGCCGCGCGAGATCGTGACCGAGCTCGACAAACACGTGGTCGGGCAGAAGGCCGCCAAGCGCGCGGTGGCGATTGCGCTACGCAATCGCCAGCGCCGGCAGAAGCTGCCGCCCGATATTGCCGACGACATCATGCCCAAGAACATCATCATGATCGGCCCCACGGGCGTGGGCAAGACGGAGATTGCGCGGCGGCTGGCCAAGCTTACGAATTCGCCTTTCCTGAAGGTGGAGGCCTCGAAGTTTACCGAGGTGGGCTACGTGGGCCGCGATGTGGAATCGATGATCCGCGACCTGGTGGAGATTGCCATCGACATGGTGCGCGAGGAACGCCTGGAAGAGGTGGAAGACCGCGCCGAGATGAACGCAGAGGAGCGGCTGCTGGACGTGCTGCTGCCGCCTCCGCCTGCAGGACCGCCAGCCGCCGAGGGGCAGCTTGTGCTGCCCGGCACCGAGAGTTATCAGCGCTCGCGCGAGAAACTCCGCCAGCAGTTCCGCGAGGGCAAACTCGACGACCGCCAGGTGGAGCTCGACGTGCGCGAGCGTAACATGCCGCAGTTCGGCATCATCTCCAACCAGAATCTCGAAGATATGGAGATGAACCTCAAGGACATGTTGCCGAATATCTTTGGCGGCAGCTCGAAGAAGCGCAAGATGAAGGTGACCGACGCCTTCGACTACCTGGTCCAGGAGGAAGAGGGCCGGCTGATCGACATGGATTCGGTCAACCGCGCGGCCACGGAGCGGGTTGAGTCGAGCGGCATCATCTTCCTCGACGAGATCGACAAGATTGCCGGCCGCGAGGGCGGTCACGGGCCAGACGTTTCGCGCGAAGGCGTGCAACGCGACATCCTGCCGATCGTGGAAGGAACCACGGTCAATACGCGCTACGGCATGGTGCGCACCGATCATATTCTTTTCATCGCCGCCGGCGCTTTCCATGTTTCCAAGCCCAGCGATCTTATTCCCGAGTTACAGGGCCGCTTCCCCATCCGCGTCGAGTTACAGTCGCTTACCGTCGACGATTTTCTGCGCATTCTCACCGAGCCCAAGGCTTCGCTGACCAAGCAATACTCGGCATTACTCGAGACCGAGGGAGTTCGCCTCGAGTTTGCGCCAGAAGCTTTGCGCGAGATGGCGGAGTTTGCCTTCAAGGTCAATGAAACGACAGAAAACATCGGCGCACGCAGGCTGCATACCATCATGGAGCGGGTACTTGAGGATGTGAGCTTCCTGGCGCCGGACGTGGCCCGCCGCGCGCAGGATGAGGAGCAGGCCAACACGCTGTCCCAGGCTATCAAGGCTGAGTCCTCCACGCCGCTGCCCTATCTGGAGCGAATGACCGCCTCCGGCCCGGAGAAAGTCTTCACGATTACTGCGGAGTATGTGAAGCAGATGGTCGCGTCGATTGTGCGCGATCACGATTTGAGCCGGTACATCCTGTAGCGCCAAAGCTCGCGAATATACTTGCTATGTGCTATAGTTCATAGTGCTATAGTTGCTCGGTGCGGATATTCAAGACAAAGTGGCTCGCGCGGTATGCACGGCGCGAGTCGATAGCCGACCAGAGCTTGGTCGATGCCATCCGACGGGCAGAGCGGGGCATGATCGACGCCGACCTCGGCGGCGGCCTTATCAAGCAGCGCGTCGCGCGCCAAGGACAGGGCCGATCCGGCGGTTATCGCATGATCGTCGCCTATCGATCGAGGATTCGGGCGGTTTTCCTGTTCGGGTTCGCCAAGAACGAACGGGAGGACATCGAATCGGATGCGTTGTTATCACTGCGGCAGATCGCAGCGGACTGGCTGGCTGCCGATGCCGCAACGATTCGAGCGAAACTTGAGGAAGGCACGTTACGGGAGATCGGGCATGGCGAAGAAAACTAGCAGTTTGGTCGAGTGCATCCTTGAAACGGCTGAGGACATGTATCGCGGCGGCATCATGGACAAGGCGACTTATGAGAAGATCACCATCCGCCACCTTGGCGCGCTGGCTCCGCCCACGGCGGACCCGATCAGCGGCGAGGAAATCCGCACCCTGCGCGAGAAGGCCAACCTGAGCCAGGCGGCGTTTGCCCGCTATCTCAACCTCACGCCGGGCTATATTTCGCAGTTGGAGCGCGGAACCAAGCAGCCCAAAGGCCCGGCGCTCGCCTTGCTTAACGTGATTCGCCACAAAGGGCTTGAGGCAATCCTCTAGGGCGTGGTATTGCTTTTTAGTTTGCACGCCGCGCGCGATTCTGGTAGTTTTTTTCTCGTACCTCGGCAGTCCGCGCCTGACGTCAATCAGC
>Ga0326727_10006326_pt1 | contig 32621 bp, 16 predicted proteins | sample MB2enrmetagenome_FD_207643 | JGI IMG/M metagenome (GOLD analysis project Ga0326727, IMG submission 207643) | Lab enriched peat soil microbial communities from McLean, Ithaca, NY, United States - MB29MY | ecosystem: Environmental > Terrestrial > Soil > Wetlands > Peat | place: USA: New York...
CGGTATGACTTCTCGCTGCCCGATACCGTTATGAACGGCGGTCTCAGGCCACTCACGAACCCTACTTCCGCATGGGACTTTTGAATAGCCTTATGCCGGTTTTCTGTTCCGCTCAGCCGCACAGGCCTCATGTACGTGTTTGTTGCCGTCATGGAGATGGCGGGTGCCAGGGCCACGCCCGGGCACGATGCTCCTGTCGGAATTCTTTACACCGTTGCGCATTGCGTTGTGCTCGGCCGGCCCGGCTGTCCGCATGGCGTTCGCATGCGCGTGATGGCAAGGCAAAAAGAAACGGCGGATATGATGAAGAAACTTCTTCTGGCCGGCAGCTTCGCTGCTGGTGCTTTCGGCCAGCGCGCAGGGCGGTGAGGGCGGGTTAAGCGGCGTCTTCCTGTCGTCTCTCGGGCTGGTGATTGCCGGCGGCGCCCGCGCCGACCGGCCGGCTCGGGGCGCCGGCCTCGTCTCTCATGTCACGCCAACCCGCGGTGATGGTAATCTTCCCGAAGCTTGGCGGGGGAAGGGAGTGTCATCGTGAAGGGCATACGGATGATCGACAATCGGGGCGCGTGCCGGGCGAACCGGTTCGGGGATGATTGGCGCCGCCTGCGCGGGGGCGCCGGTTGTGTGCTCGCGGTGGCGATGGCGTTGGCCGGCACGACCGTTGCTGCCCAGTCTCCCGGAGGTGCGGCGCCGCCGGACGATGGGACCGGGGCGAGCCAGAACCACCATCAGCATCGCCGTGACCTGTCAAACGAACAGGCGAAAAAGCCGCCACTGCCTGAGGTCAAGGTGACGCCGGAGCCTTGGCCGCGGCTGGATCCGGGAGCCGTGTTCTGTCGGACCGCGGAGGATCTGCGCCAGCATCTCGCTTTCGTCTCCGCACGTTTGGACGGCAACACCAGCGGATTTGCCGAGCCCGCCGGTTGCCGGGTGATCCGGGCGCAGACGGCGGTGGCGGTGCTGGGTAGGGAAGGTCCGGGACGAACCCAGGTCCGGATGTCGAATGCGCCGGCCGAGACCGGATGGACGGATGCGTTTTTGCCGGACAAAGGAAGCTCAAAGTAAGCAAGGCCAGGGCGCTGTCCTGGACCCGCCCTGCGTGCGGAGCGCGCTTTCGGCGCCCTGCGTGCGGAGCGCGCCTTCGGCATTCTGCGTGCGGAGCGCGCCTTCGGCGCGACGGGTCGGTTGACCCCGTGACCCCATTCCTTAAAAGAAATGGGTTCCAAGGGCCTTTGGCCCTTGGTCGGGTGCAGGGGCAAAGCCCCTGCCGGGGTCCGGGGCTGCGCCCCGGCTAATTATCCCGGTCCGAAATATACGGCAGCAACAGGTCCGGATCATCCAACTCATCCTGTGGCCAGGTAAACGAGAATTCCAGCTTGCGCAGCGGCGGCGGCGCCTGCACCGCGGAAAGCAGCATGCAGTTCACCGAGGCGATGGGACACTGGTTCACCTGGTAGGCCGCACCGGGGACATAGGCAGCGTCCGTGGTGGCGGCAAAGGCTGCAGGGACAGCCGGTTCCTGGCCGGTGCGGCTGATGCTGGCCGCGCCGCTGGCGGTTTGTCCACCAACAATGCCGGTCAGGTCGATCGTGCCGGAGGAACCCCTCAGGTAGAACGCCGAGAGGGCGCCCACATCGATCGTGCCCGATACCGAGCGGGCCGAGCCGGCACCGACCTGCAGCAGCAGATCGGTGCCGGGGTTGTCGAAGTTGCCGAACCGGATCAGCCCGCCGCCGGGCAGCGCCAGGCGCATGGTCTGCTGCGCCGCCCCCGCCGTGCCCAGGATGGTCAGGCCGGCGCCGAGCTCGATGGTGCCGGCCCCGTTCAGGATGGCGAGGTTCAGCCCTGCAACGCCGTTGCTGTCCTGCGGCGGCTGCGACTGCTGCACCAGGGGAAGGGGCTGGTAGCCGGTTGTGAGGGTGGCACCGCTCGCCACCTCCAGCGAGCCGGCGGCGCCGATCTGGATGGCGGGGGCGGAGATGCCGCCGGGCAGCTGCAGCGGCACCGCGTCGGTCAGCAGCAGCAGCCCCTGGCTCGTTACTGGATTGAGGATGTCGATGCTGTTGGTGGGAAGCACCTCCGGATAGTCCGGACTGCCCAGAGTGATCCGCTGCGCCGATGCTACCGCCGTGCCGGCGCCCGGCAGGGTCAGGGTGTGGGCGATGATCGTGCCGGTGGTGCCGTCGATCGTGCCGGGGGCCAGCAGGGTCACGTCGTTGGCATGCAGCACGGCGCCCTGCAGAATAAGGTTCGTTGCCGCGTTGCCGGTGCCGGCCTGAACAAGCAGAGTGCTGGCCGGTCCGGCAACGGTGACCGGTCCGTTCACCAGCAGGCTGGTCGCATCCAGCAGCGCCGCGCTGCCGGTGGCGGCCAGGCTGGCGAGCCTCGAAATGACGTTGGCCGGATTCGACAGCGTCACGGCACCGGCGCTGCTGATCGCGGTCAGCGTGCCGCCGCCGGTGACTGCCCCGGCCGCTCCGGCAATGCCGGCACTGCCCGACAGGCTCGCCGAGACGCCGGCATTCACCATGCCGGTAAGATCCAGCGTTCCGGCAGTCGCCATCAGCGTCACCACCGGCGCCGTCAGCGTGCCGCTGACCGTGATCGCCGGTGCGGTCAGTGTGGCCGCGGCGCCCGCCGTCATGTTGTCCACGGTCAGGCCGGCGCTGTCCTGCAGGACGATGGTGGCGAAGGCCGCCCCGCCGGTGTTCGACACACTGTTCGACAGGGTGGTCAGGATCGCACTGCCAGTCTGTCCGCCCGTCCAGCCGGCCGGCAGCCCCGGCCAGCCGAGCGCATCCGGCAATGACAGAGTTCCGTTTGCAGGGACGCCCGCACCGACCTGCAGCACCAGCGCATCGATCGTGCCGTTGCCGGTTTCCGTGATGGTGCCGCCGGCGTAAAGGCTCAGTGCCCCGGCAATGAGCGGCTTGTCGATGGTGATGGTGCCGCCGAGCAGCGTCACATCCACCCGCGGCGCGGCGGCGGGACTGGCCGCCTGGCCGGTCAGCGCCGGCGCCGCCAGGCCGCCCAGCGTCCGGGTTGTTACTTGAGCGTTGGCCAGCGGCCCTGTCAGCGGCATCACGCAGGCCGGGCAGGTGACCGAAGCCGTGCCCGGCGCCGGGAAGCCGAGCGTCCCGGCAATGCTTACCGTGGCGAAATCGTTGTTACCCTGCGGCGCCTGCACGATCACCGGCGCGGTGCCGGCGGCAGCCAGCACCGCGCCGGTATCCTGGATGGCGCTGCCGTTGCCGGCCAGCAGCATGATGCCGCCATTGGCGGCGGACGTGCCGGCCGCCGAGATCGTGCCGCCGCTCTGCACGATGCCCTGACCGGCGGTCGCCCAGACATGCCCGCCGGCGGCGATGACGCCGCCGGACTGCACCAGCGTGCCGCCGGCCCGGAGATCGACATTGCCGGCAACGAGCAGGGTGCCGGCGAAGCTGGTACCGGCGCTTCCCGTCGCGGCCGAGCCGCCATGCCCGGCCAGCCCGCTGGCGGCGGTGCCGATGATGGCATTGCCGCTCGCCACGATAAGGCCGGCGCCGGCCTGCACCGCCGATCCTTGCACGAGCAGATCGCCGTTGGCGCTGATCGTGCCGCTGGCCTGCTGCAGGGTGCCGAAGGTAATCGCCGGGCCGGACATCGCGCCCGCCGCCATGATCAGGCCGCTGTTCAGGGTCGCCGTGCTTGCCAGTGTGCTGCCGGAAATCACCGGGGCGAAACTGATCCCCGGTGCGGCGGTGGCGACGACGATAGCGTTGCCGCCGATGGTCGCACCGCCCGGCGCGCCGATCACGACGCCGCCGCCGGCAATGACGCCGCCGCTCTGCGTGTAGGTGGCGCCGGCATTGGCGACCGTGATCGCCCCGAGCGCACTGCCCGGCGCGACGGTGACCATGCCTGGCGCGAAGATCAGCGCATCGGTCTGGCCGGTGGCGGGATCGATGGCCGAGGCGAACGCGATATTGCCGGTGGCCGTCAGTATGGCGGAACCCTGCGTGGCGGTGGCGCTGCCCACTGCCACCTGGCCGGTGACGGCCAAGGCGCCGTGCGTGCCGGCGCCGGTGTCGCCGACCTGCACGGCCAGGGCCGGTGCCGCGACGAGCGCTCCGTAGCCCGCCGCCACCGGCCCGGCGAGGCTGAGCGTTCCGGCAGTCACCGGCGAATCGAACAGCGTCAGGCTGCCGGTGGCCAGAAAGACCGGGACGGTACCGATGTCGTTGCTGCTGGTCAGGCTGTCCGCCGGGACGGTCCCGGTCAGCGTCGCGCTGCCGGGCAGGTCGGCGCGTTCGTTGGTTGGCAGCGAGGTATCGGCCGCCAGTTCGCCGGCGCGTCCGGTCACTGTCGCGGCCACCAGCGTGCCGGTCTCGGCGATGTCCGTCTCCGACCGCAGCGTGATGGTGCCGCCCGGTGCCAGGACGGTGCCGCCGATATCGAGGCTGGCGGGGGCAACGGTCAGCGCGGCGCCGGTATTGGTCAGGTTCTCGTTGGCCACCAGCAGCACGCCACCGCCGCGGACGGAGCCGGCGACGGACAGCATCGCGCCGGCGGCCGCCAGGGTGATGGTGCCGGTCGCCTGCACCGGACCGGCGACGGTCAGGGCCGGCGCGGCATTGGTCAGCGACAGCGTGCCGGTGGCCGAATAGGGGCCGAGCGTCTGGATCAGGTTGGCGGCGCCGATCGTCTCGGCGGTGGTGGCGCCGCCCGCCGTGAGGGTGCCGAGCCAGGCGTTGCTGCCGGCGGTCTGCGTCCATCCGCCCGGGGCCTGCAGCCCGCCCGGCCAGGCCGGGGCGGCAACGAAGCCGGCATTGCCGGCGACCGTCACCGCGTCGATGACGGCGCCCGGCTGCTCCGTGGTGTCGTGCAGCGAGAACAGCCAGAGGGTGCCGGCGGCGAGCACCGGCACGGCGGCGGCAGAGTCGCCGAACAGGGTGATCGTGCTGCCCGCCAGCAGCACGTCGCCGGCCCCGCCGGCCCCGGCCGCGGCGCCGTTCGTGAGGACGCCGGCGGCGAGGGCGCCGGCCGGGGCGAAATGCCAGAAGCTGTTGTCGCCGGCCGGCGCCTGGATGGCGATGCCGTCGCCGGCCGCAAGCCCGCCGGCTCCGGCCACCATGCCATGGTCGCCCTGCCGCGCGTCGCCCGCGATGGCATAGAGCCGCACGGCTTGCGCGCCCGAGAGCAGCGCCGCACCGGCCCCGCCCATGCCCTGCGACAGCGATGCCGCCGTGACGGCCAGCGTGCCGCCGGCGGCGAGGGTGCCGTCGTTCTGCGTCAGCGCGCCGGTCGACCACACGGTTGCGTTGCCGGCCGCCAGCACGACACCGCCGCTCTGCGAGAAGCCGCCGCTGCTCGCGCTGCCGCTCGCCGTGCCGGCCATGCCGGTTCCGGTCCCCACCGTGAGGGCGCGGCTGGCAACGATGCTGCCGCCGCTGACGGCGAGCGTGGCGAAATCGAGATCACTCCCGGAGATCAGGCCCGTGCTGGCGATGGTCTCGCCCTGCAGGGTGATCAGCCCCGCTGTTTCGTGCGTCGCGTCGGAACCGGCGCGCAGGGTGCCCGACAGGCTGATCGCGCCGGCGGTGGCCGTAATCGAATCGGTGCCGCCGGTGCCGTTCGGCACGGCGGTGACGCTGCCGGTGATGGCGATGCTGCCGGCGCCCGGGGCGGCCGGGCCGCCGGCTTCCAGCACCACGTTGCCGCCGCGGAAACCGGCGCCTGCGGTGCCGCTGGTCAGCGCCCCGGGGATAGACAGCAGCCCGGCCGACCGGATGTCGAGCAGGTTGGGGGAAACGCCTGCCGCCGCGGCCGTGCCGGCCGTGACCACACCTGCGACCGACAGCCCGGCCCCGCCGGTTTGCAGCACGAAATCGCCGCCGGCCCCGAAATTGGCCAGAGTCGTGATCTGGTTGCCCGGGACCGCTGTCCCGGCGGAACCGGCATTCGTGTCGGCCAGGCTGACATTTGCGCCGGCGCTGCCGGTGAGTGTGCCGGCGGTCAGCGCGCCGGTGGTCTCGGTGATATCGCCGGTGCTGTACAGGGCGAGCGTGTTCCCCCCGGCATTCACCGCTCCCGCCACGGCGATGCTGCCCGCCGTGATGGTGGTCGCAGACGGCGTGGCGGCGGCGCCGACCGACAGCGTGGCGAACCCGCCCAGCACCCCGAGCATGGTTGCGTCGATGACCAGCCCTGTCGCCCCGCCGCCCAGGCTGACCGTGCTGCCCGGCGTGGCCGGGGCGATCTGAAGGGTGGCGCCGGTAACCGCCGCACCGGCCGTCACCGCCAGGCTGTCGGCCACGATCGAAACAGTGCCGTTCGCGGCCTGCGCCACGCCCGTCGCGCCGATACCGACCGAGCCGCCGGCGCCGGCAAGCAGATAAAGGTTGCCGCCGCTGGTAAGGGTGGCGCCGTTGAGCTGGATCGCCGGTGCCTCCCCGCCCGGGAAGGCCGTCGCGTTGCCGGTGGCCAGCAGGATATCGCTGCCCGCCGCGATCCGGACGCCGCTGACAAGCGCGATGCTGTTGCCGGCTTCCAGCGTAAAGCCCAGCCCGGCGCCCAAAGCGATCGTGACGTTGCGGGCAACGGCGATGCTGTCGCTGGCCTGCAGCAGGATCGTCGCGCCGAGACCGTTGATCTTGCCATCGGTGATCGCGTTAGCGCCGATATTGGGAGATCCGACGGGGCCATGGACGATCGAGAGCGTGGCCGGGTCGAGCAGCACCGTGCCGGCCCCCCCCGCCGTTGCCGCCACGTCGATGCTGCCGGTCAGGCTGACAGTCGTTCCCGACAGGTCGACAAGCCCGCCATTGCCCTGACGGGTGGCGCTCGCCGTCACCGTGGCCCCCTGTGCCACCGTCAGCGTGCGTGCCACCGGCGCCGCCCCCGCCAGGGCGGGCCTGCCGGCGGCGCGCGCCAGCGTGGTGCCCAACGCCACCGTGCCGCCGCCGTAGCGGCCGGAAACATCGATCTTCGCCGTCGACGCCACCGTCACGCCGGCATCGGCGAACGCCTGCACGCTGCCGCCGGTGGCACCGCGGGCGCTGACCTCGCCCTGCACCACCAGCGAGCCGCCGATGCCGCCCAGCACGATGCTGCCGCCCTGACCGCGGCCGCCATCGGCCGAGATCTTGCCGCCCGCGGTCACCAGATTCGTCACGACCCCGTCGGCCGCCGCCGCGGTCAGCGCGATCGTGCCGCCCTGGGCCAGGATGGTGCCGGTATTGGTCACCAGCGCCGCCGCCGGCTGGCCGCCGCGGCCGGCCGGCACCTGCTGCACCTGGCCGGTCACGTCGATCGCCAGCAGCCCGTCGCCATACAGATCGACCGTGTAGGCCGTGGCGCCGGCCAGCGCCACCCGGCCCATGCGGGCGGTGATCACGCCCTGGTTCACCACCGCCGGCGCCACCAGCGCCGCCAGCCCGCTCTGTTTGACGGTGATGCTGCCGCGGTTGACCACCATGGCGTCGGGCTTGCCGGGGATGGAGAAATCGGTGTTCCCGGCCATGAAGTTCTTGGTGCTGATATCGGCGGTCGAAACCACCAGCGAATTGACATCGACCTGGCTGCCCTTCTCGAACACCACGCCGGAGCCGTTGACCAGCACCACATTGCCGTTGGCGGTGATGCGGCCGGCAATCGCCGAGGGGTCCGGGCCGACCACCCGGTTCAGCGTGGTGGCGCCGGCGCCGGGCTGCCGGAAATTCACGGTTTCGGCCGAGCCGACAGAAAAACTCTGCCAGGTCACCGCGGCGAGGGGGCTCGCCTGCTGCACCGTGGTGACCGTGCCGGTCTGGCTGATGCCGGCCTGTCCCGCCACCACCAGGCCGCCCTGCGGCCGGGCCGTGGGCGCAAGCTGGGCCTGCGCCGGCAGGGCGATCACCAGCAGCGCCACCGCCTGCAGCGCGGTGCCGTGCAGCAGCGCCGCACGGCTGTCCGCCATTCTGCGCGCCGTGGCCATCCTGCCTCCTCCGGTACGGTCCCTAAAACCGCGCCAACGCCCGCCAGTAGATATCATCCGCCTTGAGCCTGGAGGCGCCGGCGCCGTCCGGATGCAGGCTGGCCCGCCGCACGCCTTCCAGATCGATCTCGATCGTCTGCGTCAACGAAACCCGCACGCCGAGACCGTAGGATTTCAGCACGTTGTTCGGGTCGGTTCGCTGGTTCTGCCAAGTCTGGCCGTAATCATAGAACAGATAATACTGGGTGCCGATATCGATCTGCTGTCCATGGACCGTCAGGCCGGTGCCGGTGGTCAGCTGCAGCTCAGCGGTCAGCGCCAGCGCGTTGTCGCCGCTCGCCTCGCCCGAATAGAAGCCGCGCGTGTAGCGGTTGCCGCCGAGGAAGAACTTCTCGGCCGGCGGCAGCACGGCGCCGCTGACCTGCCCCGCCGCCAGCCCGAGCACCGACACCGCGGCGCCGGACCATGGCGCGAACACGGTCTGATTGCGGCTGATCTCGGCCGCGGCCTTGAGGAAATCGGCCGCGGCCCCGATCCGTGCCGGGGTCGCCGTGTCGGTGGTGGCGCCGAGCCCCGGCACTCCTTGCGAAAGATGCACCGACACCCCGTTCACCGCCGGACGGGTATCGCCGGCCAGCAGATCCTGCAGCGCGTAGTCCGCGCCGCCCCGCAGCACCCGCAGCGAATCCTTGCTGGCCACCGCCCGCGGGACCGTTACGCCACCGGCCTGCGGCGCAGTGGTGATGACCGAGTCCAGCGCATCGGCATTGCCGGTCAGCATGAGAGTCTGCTGACGCGCGCGGATCAGCGGGTAGCTCACCTGCAGGCCGGCGACCGTGGTGTTGCCGTCATAGCCCTCCGCCCGCAGGAAGCCGGACGGCGCGCTATTGCCCGCGCCGGCGTACAGGCGCACCCGCAGGCCGGAGGCGCCGGCGAACAGCTCGGTCGAAGCCTGGCCGAAAATCTGCGTGTCGTTAAACGTACGGAACAGACTGATTTCCGTCCGCTCGCCAAGGCTGGTGACGCTGTTGAGATCGAACACGGCCAGCGCCTGTTCGGGACCGCTGCGCCGGTAGGCGCGGTTGTCGGCGGTCAGCAGGGCGGAGACCGGCGTGCGCTGCACGATGGCGACCAGGGTAAGCGCGCCCGGCTCGGTGTCGGACGGCCGCAGCACGGCGTGCAGCGCAATGCCGGGCACGTCCTGCGCCAGCAGCAGCCAGCGTTCGAGCGATGCGGCATCGATCGGGCGGCTTTCGGTCAGGCGCCGCAGGAACCGCAGCACTTGCGTGCCGGCCGGGCCGATATCGCCTTCCAGCCTGACCTCGGCGATGCGGCCCTCGAACACCACGAAATGCAGCATGCCGTCGGCGCTGCGGGTCGCCTGCACGCTGACCAGCGGATAGCCGCCGGTGCGGTAGGTCCGCACCAGCGCCAGCCGGCCGGCCTCGATCTGCTTCAGCGGCACCGCCGGCCCGACCAGCCCCGCCACCAGCGCATCGGTTCCGGCCGGCGGATAGACGGTCACTCCCTCGACGGTGACGCCCCGCACGGCAACCGGCTGTTCCGGCGCTGTGTTGATGAGCGGGCCCGCCGGCAGCCCCTGCAGGCCCGGCCCCACGGACGGCATCTCGGGAGGTTCCAGGCGCGGAATGGGCGAGACCTGGAGAGAAGGGGGCGCCGGAGGGATTTGCGCAAGGGCAGGAGCGGCGATAGGAAACAGCAGGACGAAAACAGGAAAAATCCGCCGGTTCAGGTTCTTGCCGGCCTGATGCAACGGCGCCCTGCGATCCCCCGGCACGTCCTGCCCCTTGATGGCGACTATTTCGCATAGTGACATTTTCGAGCCGCCGCAACCTCGTTGGGGCGTTGTCCATCGGTCGGCTTCGCGGCCCGATCCCACCAGGGGGCTTTGCCCCTTGACCCCTTACTTAAGGAATGGGGGCAACGGCGGCGCCCTGGCCTTTCTTCGGCGCCGGCGTCCCGCCATCTTGTCGCCGCTTCAGCCCGAGGTTGCCCCACACCGATGCCGACGCCGTTCTCCTCCCAGGATCTCGGCCGCGCCTTCGACGCGCGCAACCTCACCCGTGGCCGCAGCCTGGTGCTGACCGGCGCGGTCGAGGTGCGGCTCGACGGCGAGACCATCGCAGCCGTCGTGCAGGATCCGGCGGGCAGCCACACCGTGCGCCTGACCCCTTCGCCCCTCGGGCGCCGCGTGGCGTTCGACCGAAGCTGCAGCTGCGGCGCCCAGGACTGCCCGCATCTGGCCGCGACGGCCTTCGCAGCGCTCGACCGTTTCCCGTCGCTGCGCCGGCCGGAGCAGCAGAGTTTCTTCGATGCGCTGGTCACCGCGCCGGAGAAGGAACGGCAACGAACGGTGTTCGAACTCGCCCCCGGCGAGCCGCCATATGCCTGTGTCGTCACCACGCTGCTGATCGGCGAGCGCAGCGGCGCCATCACCGCAACAACGCCGCGCCGGGTCGCCGCCGACGCCGAGGCCGGCGCCATCGCCCGCGAGCTCGCCCGCTTGCTGGGCGGCGGCAACGATACCCGCACCGGCGTGCCGGCGGCGCTGGTCACAGACATGCTGTGCGGGCTGGTGCAGAGCGGTCAGGCGCGCTGGCATGCGGGCGGGCGGCGCCTTGTCGCGGGCGAGGAACGGGTCTTTGCCGCCGCCTCGGCAGCCACGCTGCCTTCCGGCTCGGGGGTCATCCTCGGCGACACCGCGCCCTGGTATGTCGATGCCGCGTCCGGAGCGGTCGGGCGTGTCCGCGTGCAGGCGCCTGCCGCGACGCCCCGCCCGCCGGTGCGGCCGCCGCTCGCCGTGCCGCCCGCCGGCCGGGGCCGCGCCGCCCCGCCGCGACGGCGGGCCGCGCCTCCGGCCGTCACCGAGCAGGTGATCGTGGACCGCAAGCCCACGCCCGTGCTGCGGCTGACCCGCTTCCCCTGCCCGGACGAATCCGGCCGGATGCAGGAAACCGACGCCGTTCTGCTCGACTTCGATTACGACGGCGCCGTCATCCCGGCCGACGACGAACGCCAGTTCGTCCGCGTCGAAGAACCGGGAGGTCCCGTCTTCGTGCGCCGCGACCGCACCGCCGAAGCCGCCGCCCTCGACGCCATCCGCCAGGACGGCTTCGTGCAGATGCGCATGACCGAGGGAAAAGCGGCGAAGGGGCGGCTGGTTTTCCTCTTTCGGGGCCGCGATGCGGCGGAATGCTGGCAGCGTTTCGTCACCGAACGGCTGCCGGGGTTGCAGGCCTGCGGCTGGCGCAGCCTGATCGACCCCGGCTTCGGTCCGCGCTTCGCCGCCTCCGTCGGCCCGTACGACATGCTTGTGGCCGATGCGCCGCACGGGGGATTTTCGCTCGATCTCGGCATCGAAATTGACGGCTTGCGCCATCCGCTGCTGCCGATCCTGCTGCGCCTGCGCGATCGCGGCGGCATCGCCGCGGCGCGGGTGATCGATGGCGAGCTGATCACCAGCCTTGACGACGGCCGCATCGTCAGGCTGCCGGCCGAGCGCATCGCACGCCTGCTGGCGGTGATGGACGAGCTGATCGAGGCGGCGCGCCGCACCGGCGAGCATTCGCTGGTGCTGGAAGCGGCCGAAGCGCCGGCCATGCTCGACCTGGAAGATCTCGTCACCCCGCGCTGGCAGGACGGGGCCGCCATCGCCGCGCATGTCGCGCGCTTCCGCGGCCTCGCCGACATCCCGCCGGCGGTGGTGCCCGCAGGCTTCACCGGCAGCCTGCGTCCTTATCAGCAGCAGGGCGTCAACTGGCTTCAGCATCTGCGGGCCAACGGGCTTGGCGGCCTGCTCGCCGACGACATGGGACTCGGCAAAACGGCACAGACCATTGCGCACATCGTCATCGAGGAAGCCGCCGGCCGGCTCGACCGGCCGGCGCTCGTCGTCGTGCCAACCAGCCTGGTGACCAACTGGACCACCGAATTCTGCCGGTTTGCGCCGCACCTGCGCGTGGTGGTGCTGCACGGGCTCGACCGCCACGAACGCCGGGGCGAGCTCGGCGGCGTGCATGCGGTGATCACCACCTACACCGTGCTGGCGCGCGACATCGACGAGATGGCCGCACTTTCCTGGCACATGGTGGTGCTCGACGAAGCGCAGGCGATCAAAAGCCCGGGGGCGAAGGCGACGCATGCGGTGTGCCGGCTCGACACCCGCCACCGGCTGTGTCTGTCGGGCACGCCGATCGAAAACAACCTGGAAGAATTGTGGTCGCAGTTCGCCTTCCTGATGCCGGGGCTGCTCGGCCACCGCAAAAGCTTCACCCGGCGATTCCGCACGCCGATCGAGAAGAATAACGACCCGGTCCGGCGCCGCCAGCTGGCGCTGCGCATCCGCCCCTTCATCCTGCGCCGCACGAAAGCGGCGGTGGCGACCGAACTGCCGCCGAAACACACCATCCTGCGCCGCATCACGCTCGCGCCGGAACAGCGCGAACTCTACGAGACCATCCGCGCCACGCTGCACGAGCGCGTCACGCAGGAGATCGCCGCGCACAGCCTGGCCCGCAGCCATGTCGTCGTGCTCGATGCGCTGCTGAAACTCCGCCAGGTCTGCTGCGACCCGCGACTGGTGAAGCTGCCCTCGGCGCAGCGAATCGGCACATCAAGCAAACTCGACGACCTGCTGGAGATGGTCGGCGAGATGATCGCGGAAGGGCGGCGCATCCTGCTGTTCTCGCAGTTCACCTCGATGCTCGACCTGATGAAGCCGCCGCTTGCCGCCGCCGGCATCGCCTTCGTCGAGCTGCGCGGCGACACGCGCGACCGGGCGGAACCGGTGCGCAGCTTCGAGGCGGGCGAAGTGCCGCTGTTCCTGATCAGCCTGAAAGCCGGCGGGCGCGGGCTGAATCTGGTCGCGGCCGACACGGTGATCCATTACGATCCGTGGTGGAACCCGGCGGTGGAGGATCAGGCATCCGACCGGGCGCACCGCATCGGCCAGACGAAGTCGGTGTTCGTCTATAAGCTGATCGCGGCCGATACGGTGGAAGAGCGTATGCTGGAATTGCAGGAACGCAAGGCGGCGCTGGCGAACATCGCCTTCGGCGAGGACGGCGCGGCACTGCCGGCGATGGTGGCGGAAGACATCGATTTCCTGTTCGGGCCCGCGCCCGACCAGATAGCCGCCTGAGCGTTTGTGAAACTTCCGGCATTGCAGCGGTCACGGCGGCGTCGCTAATGTGACCGGTGATCGGGGTTATCAGAGCTGTACGGGCTCCCCGGTCGGAAAGGAACCAGGCGACCATGGCCATCAAGGAAGACGTCCGGGCGCGGGCTCCGCGCGGGACGAAGAACGTGACGCAGGCCTTCTTCGAGGCGCTCGATGGCATTCCGGAAAATCTGCAGGAAGCCGTCGCCAGCGCCGCGTTGTCCGGCATTCGCGACGAGATGAAGGGGCGGCGCCTGAAGCGCCGGGAAGCGGCAGCCAGGGCAAAAGCGAAGGCGCCAGCGAAGACAAAGACGCCGGTAGCCCGCGCGACCAAAACGGCTGCGCCACGGCGCGCACCGGCCGCGGCAAGCAAGCAAGCCGTCGCGAAGAAAGCGCCGGCAAAGCGAACGGCTCCGGCCAAGACGGCCAAACGGAAGTCGCCCGGTTCGCCGCCGCCTGAATCCGCTACGGAGTAGTCGCCGGGGCGTTGCCCCGGACCCCACCAGGGGGCTTTGCCCCCTGGACCCCCACAAGGGGCTAAGCCCCTTGACCCCTTACTTAATTAAGGAATGGGGTTAAGGGCACTCCTGTCCCGTCACGCTGAAGGCGCGCTCCGCGCGCGGGGCGGGTCCAGGGCAGCACCCTGGCCTTGCTTGCTGCGGAAAACTCAGCGCAGACTGTTGGGCAAGGTCACGATGAACCGGGATCCCTTGCCCTCGCTGCTGTCAACGTCGATCTGCCCATCATGCAGATGCACCACCGTCGCGACAAGAAACAGCCCAACTCCGGTCCCGACGAAACCCGACACGTTGCTACCACGGTAATAGCGCGTGAATATCTGCGTCCGGTCCTGTTCGGGAATGCCGATTCCGTTATCCTCGACGACGACATATGTCATCCCGGCATTCTGCCTGGCCTGGATCGTAACTTTTGCACCAACCGGCGAGTATTTAATGGCGTTGGACAGCAGATTGCTAAACACCTGAAACAACAGCTTCGGGTCGCCGCGCATCCACAGCGGCGTGGTTCCGTAATCCTCTGCAATCTGTGCAGACGGTGAGGTTTCCCTGTGCGCCTGGCAGGCATCGCTCAACACGGTCGCCAGATCGATCGGCTCGGAATGAAAAAACAGATTCGCGTCGCCGTCCAGCAGGCGCGAGGTATCCACCAGGTTGTCGATCAGCCGGACAATCCGCAGCACCGCGCTCCGTACCCGGCTTGCCCGCTCGACAATCTCCTCGCTGCGCAGACGGTCCCGCAAGCTGATCAGGCGCTGGGCCTGGGCGTCGATCTGGGTAAGCGGCGTGCGGAATTCATGCGTGACCATCGTCACGAAGTTTCGTTGCAGCGCGGTTACATTCTGTTCTTGGGCCAGTTTTTCCTCAAGCGTGACGGCCTGCTGTGCCAGGCTGCGCTGGCTCTGCAGCAGTTCGATCGCATTGCTGCGAAACACCATCACAGCGCGTGCCATTTCGCCGATTTCGTCGGTCCGGTCGGTATAGCCGATCTCGATCCCGGTATCGCGCGCGGCAAGCTGACGCATGGCCTGGCCGAGATCGAGCAGCGGACGGGAAACCGAACGCCTGACCTGGACGATGACGACAACCAGCATCAGGCCGGCGGTCATCAATCCCACGCCCATCAGCCAGCGCGCCCGTTGATAGGCCAGCACGGAGTGCTCGCTGGCCTGCGCCGCCCGCATCACGTTGTACTCGGTCAGCCGTCCAAGCAGATCGCTCGCGGTGTTATAGGTCGTCCGTGACATCGTTCGGTACAGCGCGGCCGCTTCGGCATTGCGTTCCGCCGACGACAGCGCGATGACCCGGTCGGCCGACATTTTGTAGGCGGCCCAGCCGGAGCTGAATTGCCGGTAGAGGCCGGCTTCCTGGTCATCATGGCGAATGCGCTCATATCCCTGCTGTGCGCGCAGGATCGCCTGATCGAGCGTCTGCATGGCCTGCAAGGTCTCGGCGCGTTCGGCGGCGGTGGACAGCAGCAGGCTGTCGGCTTCGGCGGTTCGGTAATCCGAGGTGAAGTTGTTGAGATCGCCGAGCAACCGCGTGCTGGGCAGCCAGCGGTCGCGCAGGTCGGTCGAAACCTCATGGAAAATGCTCAGGCTCCAAACACTGACCAGGCCGAGAATCAATATGGTTATGAACAGCAACAGAAAAAGCCAGGACAGCCGGCCGCCGATGGAGTCCCGGTATTTCACGGCACCGGTCCGTTTGCAGGAGTTGACTTATCAGGCCCGATGCTCCGGCTGCTTATGCCGTACCGATCGCGGCCGGCCAGCATGCCGCCCGGGCCTGAAGCGACGGGGCCGCGGGGCCGCCGGCCCGGGCATGGTCCAGGCCCCCCGAACCGGCCGGCCCATGAGATGCCCATGGAAACAGGCTCCTCCCCGGAAGCCGAACGGTTTCGTGCCGCCAAACCTGCCACGGTGCGGACACAGTGTTTGACCGCCGCATGGCAACGGGATAGGGGAGGCGGCAGGCAATGGCGGGCCATATCGGGATGCCTATCGCATCCCGATATGGGCGTTTGCATGAACTGAGGAGCAGATGGGCGACCCGCAGCGGCACGTGCTGTGCATCGACGATGACCGCGATACGGCGGGCCTGATCGCCGAAGAGCTGGTCGATCGGGGCTTCAAGGTCAGCATGGCGTATGACGGCGAGCAAGGGTTCCAGGCCATCCTGGCAAAGCAGCCGGATATCGTGCTGGCCGATATCAGCATGCCGGTGTTGTCCGGCTTCGATCTGCTGGAGCGGCTGACCGCCATCGCGCCGCGCTTCAGTAGCATGCCATTCCTCTATTTGACGGCGCTTTCCGACCGGGCCAACGAACTAAAAGGGCGGCAGCTCGGTGCGGACGACTACATCACCAAGCCGGTCGATTTCGACATCCTGATTGCGATCATAACCGCAAGGCTGGCCCGGGTGGCCCGGACCGCGGTTTGGCCAAGGCGCGTGAACCTTACCGAACGTGAGGTGGAGACGCTGACCTGGGCGGCGCGCGGCAAGACATCGTCGGAAATCGCCCAGATCCTCGGCCTGACCAAGCGAACGGTCGATTTCCATATCGACAACGCCCGCATCAAGCTGAACACGACCACCCGGATGCACGCGGCGGTGAAGGCGGCCGCCGGTCAGCTGATCGAACCGTAGCACGGCGCGCCCACCCGACCGGCCTTCGTCTTGTCCGGCTAGTGTTCCGGTCGCGACAAATGCGTCCGTCCCGTCGCGTGAATCGGAACACCAAATCAAGGGGCTAGTGGTCCGGCCCGACGGCACTATCCGTCGGAGTCGGAACACTAGTGGTGCCGTTGGATCACCTGGCCCTTGATGACGCCTTTGCCGGTCGCCGGCTGCTTGCCATTGATGCCGGAGACATTGAGTTTGCCGCCGGTGCCGGGTTTGCCGGCGGCCTGGGCCGGGGTCACCATGGAGGTGACCCCGACACCGACCAAGGCAAGCACCAGCACGATACGTAAGACCATCATGCGCGTTCCCTTCGGCTGGCATCAGCCTTCGTTAAAATCTGGTCCGGGCAGCTCGGCCTTCCCGGAACCGGTGGGGGGAGGGGTGTCGGTGTTGAGGAACAACAGCCCGAAGGCGGGCACGACAACCAGCAGCAGCAGCGGCCCGACCAGCATCCCGCCGACCACCACGGTCGCCAGCGGGCGCTGCACCTGGCTGCCGATGCCGGTCGAAATCGCCGCCGGCAGCAGGCCGATGCAGGCGGACAGCGCTGTCATCAGCATCGGCCGCATGCGCTGGCTGGCGGCGCGGAACATGCAATCCCGCGGGCTGCCGCCGGTGCCCTGCAGCACCTGGTGATAATAGGTGAGCACCAGGATGCCGTTCATCACCGACACGCCGAACAGCGATATGAAGCCGATGGCGCCGGAGATGCTGAAATCGAGGCCGGTGACCAGCAGCCCCAGAACACCGCCGGTGATGGCGAAGGGAATGCCGGACAGCGCCAGCAGGCTGTCGCGCAGCGAGTTGAACAGGATGTACAGCAGCACCAGGATGATGGCGATGCTGATCGGCACGACGATCGCCAGGCGTTGCTGTGCGGCCTGCAGTTCCTCGAACTCGCCGGCCCACACCAGCCGGTAGCCGTTCGGCAGCTTCACGTTGTCCGCGATCCGCTGGCGCGCCTCCGCCACGGCGCCACCCAGGTCGCGGTCACGCACGCTGAACTTGATCGGAATGAAGCGCGCGTTGGATTCGTGGTAGATGTAGGAAGCCCCGGTGTCGAGCGTGATGGTGGCGAGTTCGCTCAGCGGGATGTAGGCGTTGGCGCCGCTGGCGGTGGTGTAGCCGACCTTGATGGCGCGTACCTGATCGATGTTCTCGCGGTATTCCGGCGCCAGCCGCACCGTTACGTTGAACTGACGGTCGCTTTCGAGCAGGGTGGTGGCCACCGCACCGCCCAGCGCGGCCTGGATGACCGTGTTCACGTCACCGGTGTTGAGGCCATAGCGGGCTGCCTTGGCGCGGTCGATGGTCACGTTCAGGTTGGGTTGCCCCAGCACCCGGAAAATCCCCAGATCGGTGATCCCCCTGACCTGCTGCATTTGCGCCAGGATCTGGGCCGCGAGATCCTCCAGCACGCTGAGGTCGCGGCCGATCACCTTCACCGAGTTGGCACCCTTGATGCCCGACAGACCTTCCTCGACGTTGTCCTGGATGTACTGCGAGAAGTTGAATCCGATGCCGGTGAATTCCTGGGCGAACTCGTGCTGCAGATCCTTGATCAGCATGTCCTTGGTGTAGCCGGCCCGCCACTCGTCGAACGGCTTCAGCGGCACGAAGAACTCGGCATTGAAGAAGCCGGCGGCGTCGCTGCCGTTGTCCGGTCTGCCGTGCTGCGAGACGACGGTGATGACCTCCGGGTGGCTCTTGAGGATCTGGCGCATCTTGTCGACATACGGCATCGCCGCTTCCAGCGAGATGGTCGACGGCATCGACGCGCGGATCCACATATTGCCTTCTTCCAGCGCGGGCAGGAATTCGCTGCCGAGATTGCGCGCGAGGAAGCCGGTGCCGACCAGGACAAGCAGGCCGAATACGACGACCACCCTGCGGCGATCGAGCGACCAGCGCAGCACCGGGTTGTAGAGACGGCTCAGCAACCGCACTACGATCGTCTCGTGCTCGCTCACGTCCTTGGGCAGCAGGTAGGAGGTGAGCACCGGCGTGACCGTGAAAGTGGCGATCAGCGCGCCGGCCAGCGCATACCCGTAGGTGCGGGCCATCGGGCCAAAAATCTGGCCTTCGACGCCCTGCATGGTGAACAGCGGCACGAAGGCGGCGACGGTGATGGCGGTGGAGAAGAAGATGGCGCGGTCGATCTGCAGGGAGCTGAACAGGATCAGCCGCAGACGGTCCGTCCACCCGACGGCGTTGGGCCCGGATGACGGGTCGTCACCGAACGCGCCTTCCGCCATGTCTTCCAGCACCTGGCGCCGCTCGTTAGGGGCGGTCTGGAAATTGCGGAAGACGTTCTCCACCAGGATCACGGCGGAGTCGATGATGATGCCGAAATCGACCGCACCGATCGACAGCAGGTTAGCGTCTTCGCCGCGCAGCACCAGCATGCAGATGCTGAAGAACAGGGCGAAGGGAATATTGACGCCGACGATGACCGCGCTGCGCAGGTCGCCGAGGAAAATCCACTGGATCAGGAACACCAGCACGCAGCCGAACACCAGATTATGTACGACCGTATGGGTGGTCACGCCCACCAGGCTGGTGCGGTCGTAGAACGGCACCAGCTTCACGCCCGGCGGCAGGCTGCCATCGGCGTTGATCTTCTCGACCTCGGCCTTGATGCGCCCCACCACCTCGTTGGTGTGCAGCGTGCGGTTCATCACCACGATCGCCGCCACCACGTCGTCCTCGGCGTCGCGGCCGGCTTTGCCCAACCGCGGCACATAGCCGACATACACATGGGCCACGTCCTTGATCGTGACCGGAACGCCGTTGGTCTGGGTCAGCACGATGTTCTCGATGTCGCCGACCTTGTAGCCCTGGTCCAGCCGGTCCGTGCCGCCGCTGTCGATCAGGCCGACGCCGCGGATGTTGACCGATTGCTGGCCGATATTGATCGTGCGGCCGCCGACATTGATGTTGGCGTTGCCGACCTGGGTGAGCAGCTGCGGGAGGGTGATGCCGTAGGCGTCGAGCTTGTGCAGATCGACCTCGATCTCGAACTCCTTGGTGGTGCCTCCCCAGGTGTTCACCTGCACCACGCCGGGCACGGTCAGCAGCCGGCGCTGCAGCACCCAGTCTTCCACCGTGCGCAGGTTGGTCAGGCCGAAATGCGGCGGTCCGGTCACCTGGTAGCGGAACACCTCGCCGACCAGGCTCGATCCCTGGATCTGCGGCTGCACGTTGTTGGGCAGGCTGACATTCTGCTGCAGGTTCAGCGCGGCCTGTTCAAGGGCGAAATAGTAATCCACCCCGTAGTCGAACGTCACGCGAACGAACGACAGCCCGTAGAACGACGTGGAACGGATATTGTTCACCCCGGGAGTCGCCGCCAGGCCGACCTCCATCGGGATGGTGAAGTACCGCTCCATCTCCTCGGCGGACAGGCCGGCCTGCTGGGCGGTGATTTCCAGGATCACCGGCGCCGGGTTCGGATAGGCCTCGATGTTCAGCTTCAGGTAGGCGGCCACACCGGTGCAGATGAACACCATCAGGCCGACCAGAACAAGTGGGCGCTTGGTCAGCGCAAAAACGAGAACCGATTTTAACATCGAACTACCTACCCTGGATCATGCGTGGGCGTTTATTCACCGAAGCCGATTCTTAACCGAGGCCCGGCGATTTCTGCGCCGCCTGTTGCGCTAATTATAGTCGCGCATGGACAGACAGCAGCCTTATCGTGGACATCGCAATGGAGCTTACGAGCCCAGGGAGGAACGGCTGCCGGATCGGGTGAAGCCGGTTCGTGCCCCCTCCGGGCGACGGCCCGGACGGGGCAGGCGGAGCCCGCTCACTCGGAAACCCCGTTCAGGGCGTTACTGATGAACAGCGCGCCGTCGGCCGCGATCAGTTCGCCCGGCCGCAGACCCTCGAGAATCTGGTGATAGCCGTTCTGCTGCAGGCCGAGCTTCACCGTCCGCCGGGTGAAGCGCTTGCGGTCGGTGGTCACCCAGGCGGTCATCGTGCCGTCGCCTTCGCGGGAGACGCCGTCCACCGGAACGGCCAGCGAGCGCAGCGTCTCGCCGGTCTTGATGACGAAGCTGGCAAACATGCCGGAACGCAGCAGGTGATCCGGATCGGCAATCTCCGAGCGCAGGAACACCCGCCGCGTATTGGGGTCCACCGTGGTGCCGATGGTGGTGATCCGGCCGTCGAAAACATGGCCCGGATAGGCCGGCACCGTCACCTGGAGCGCCTGGCCGTTGGTGTAGCGGGCGATGTCGCTCTCGGGGACGTTCGCCAGCATCCACATGGTCGAGATATCGGCCACCGTGTACGGCGCCGGCGCGTTGCCCGGCTGCACGAACAGCCCCGGCGCCGCGCTGCGGGCGGTGATCCGGCCGGAAACCGGGCTCGGCACCACCAGAATGGAATCGATATGGTGGGTGGTGGCCACCTTCTGGATTTCCGCCGCGCTCTTGCCGAAGATACGCACGGCATCGAACGCCGCCCGGTAGCTGGCCTCCGCGCCCTGCTGGTCGGATATTGCCTGATCGTAATCCTTCTGCGCGATGCCTTTCACCTCGTAGAGTTCCTTGGCGCGGGCCAGCGCCCGCGTGGTCAGGCGCAGCACGCCCTCGGCGCTGATCAGCGTCGATTCCGCCTGGAGAAGATCGGCGCTGTCGATGGTGAACAGCGTCTGCCCCTTCTGGACGTCGTCGCCAACTTTAGCCGACAGCGTAACGATCCGTCCCTGGTAAGGGGTGAAGACCTGGACTTCCAGATCCTCGTTGAAATCGATGTTGCCGATCGCCTGATCCTGGACCGGAAAGACCCGGTATTCGACCGGTCCGACCTTGATCCCCCGCAGCTGCGCCTCGCTCAGCTCGACGCTTTCCGCCGCCAGCGGATCGCCGGTGCTGGTCTTGACGGCTTCTGTCGCAGGCTTGTCGGCCGCCGCGGCACTGGCCGTGGCAAGCGCAAAGCCGGACCATGTCGGTTGACCGAACAGCAGAACCGCGCCGGCCACCGCCGCGGCGGCCACCGAGCCGCCCAGCGCATATTTGGTTGTCAGGTGCTTCGTCGTCGCACCCCGCAGCAAATTCCGGAAAGCCATGCCATCACCTCGCAGTGCAACGGGCCGATCATTGCGGCTAAGTCCCGGCCGGTCCACTGTGACAAATCACACTTCGCGCTGTGATTTCTCACAGTTCCGCCGGCCGCCGCCGCTCCGTAAGGTCGGCATCTCATTGTTCAGATGGAGTGGCAGGCGTGGCCGCGCGACCGCAACATGACCGGATACGAGCCAGCCGCGCCCCGGCGATCGCGGCTGCCCTTGGCGTCGCCTCGCTGCTGTCGGCCTGTGCCGTTGGCCCCGACTTCAAGCGCCCCGACTCACCCGCAGGGGCCGACTATACGCCGGCACCGTTGCCGCCGGCGACCGATTCGGCGGCGGTGCATGGCGGCGAGGCGCAGCATTTCGCGCTCGGCCATGACATCGCGTTCGACTGGTGGACGCTGTTCCAGTCGCCCGCCCTGGATGCGCTGGTGGAACAGGCCTTCAAGGCCAATCCGACCATCCCGGCGGCAGAGGCGGCCCTGAAGCAGGCGCAGGAGAATGTCTACGCCCAGCAGGGCTATTTCTTCCCGACCTTGCAGGCCAACTACACGGCACAGCGCACGCAATTATCCGGCAATACCGCCGGCTCCAGCGAACCCGGGCTGCAAGGCAATGGCTGGGTCATCTCGCAGGGCACCAATGCGCAGGGCAATGTTAACCAGGCCAAGTCGGTCACTTTCAATTTCCACACGGCGCAGCTGACCGTCGGCTATACGCCGGATGTGTTCGGCGGCAACCGCCGCGCGGTCGAATCGCTGGTGGCACAGCAGGAGGCCCAGCGCTTCGCCCTCGAGGCGACCTACATCACACTCGCCTCGAACGTGGTGGCCGCCGCGTTGCAGGAAGCGTCGATACGTGCGCAGATCGAAGCGACCAAGGACATCATCCGCGTCAACGAGAAATCCCTGGAGATTTTGCAAAACCAGTTCCGCCTCGGCTATGCCATGGGCATCGACGTGGCGGCTCAGGAAGCGGCACTGGCGGCAGCGCGTGCGCTGCTGCCGCCGCTGGAAAAGCAGTACGAACAGACCCGCGACCTGATCCGCGCCCTGGTCGGCAACCTGCCGAACCAGGACGTTCCGCAGACATTCCAGATTGACGCCATCCAGTTGCCGCAAGAGCTGCCGGTAAGCCTGCCCTCGAAGCTGATCGAGCAACGGCCGGACGTACGCGCGGCGGAGGAACAATTGCATTACGCCAGCGCGCAGGTCGGCGTCGCCATCGCCAATCTGCTGCCGCAATTCAATATCACGGGGGCGGTCGGCGGCAACGCGGCCCATCTCGCCTGGAACCAGATGTTTGCCGATGGCGGTCCGTTCTGGAATCTGGCGCTGGGCGTCACCCAGCCGCTGTTCGACGGTTTCACCCTGTTGCACCGGCGCCGCGCCGCCGATCAGGCGCTCATCCAGGCGACAGCGCAGTACCGCAGCACGGTCATCACGGCGTTCCAGAACGTGGCGGATACGTTGCACGCGCTGGTTTCTGACTCCACGGCCTTGAAGACGGCGGTCGATGCCGAGAAGGCGGCGAAGGTAACGCTCGATCTGACGGCCAAGCAGGAACAGACCGGCTACGTAAACTATCTCACCCTGTTGAGCGCCGAGCAGGCATATCAGACTGCCGTGGCGACGCGGGTGCAGGCGCAGGCAACCCGTTTCGGCGACGCCGCGGCACTGTATCAGGCGCTGGGCGGCGGCTGGTGGCACCGCGAGGAAGAGAAAACCGCCTCCCGCTGACCCTGGTTTTCTGATCCGTTTGATGCTGATCAGGTGAGCTCCTGGCCCCGGAGGGGGTCGGGGCTTTCGCAAGCTGGATACAGCAAGACAGGCCGGGTTGCGGCCGGGATGGCGGCGGCGGGCCACACGCGCCACCGACCGCCGCGATCCGGCGGTGCGCGCCTGGCTGGAGCGCGCCTTGGAACGGCCGCGCGGAGCGGCCCTTAAGCGCCCCGGCGGCGCGAGACGCCCAGGCCAACCAGCCCCGCGGCAAGCACCGCCAGCGAGGCCGGCTCGGGGGCCGCATGGGGGTCCGCGTAGAGGGTGTAGCTGAAGGTTTCGCCGATGCCGCCGAACGCCGCGCCCTGGTCGGTCTGGAAGGTCAGGGTCGCCGTGAAGTCGCCGGCCGATGCGGACAGGAAGTCGATCGGCACATCCACCGAGTCGCCCACGTTGAGGGCATTGCCCGTACCGAAGCCAGTGAAGGACGGGTCGATCGTGAATGGCTGCGGGTCGGCGCCGCCGATCGTCGCCCCCTCCAGCGTCAGCCCGGTCAGGGAGATGCCGAGCAGCGGATCGGTGGTCAGGTTCGATATGACCAGATTTTCGGTCGCGAGCGTGCTGAGGCTGACGGTGCCGAAATTGATCGTGCCGCCGGGCGCGACGGAGGAGCTGTATTGCGGCCCCACGCCCTGGCCGCTGAGCGTGGCGTTGACCGTCTGGGCCTGGTTGGTGCCGTCGGTGCTGCCGTTCGAGAAGTTCGCCGTGATGCTGGCCGCATCCAGACTGTGGCCTGTCGGCGTGTAGCTGTAGCCGAAGCTGCTCGCGGTTCCGTCCTTCAGGTCGACGCTGCCGCCGGCGCCGGAAAACAGGCCGGTGGCGCCGCTGACGGTGCCGTGCAGGTTGCTGGGATCGCCCAGTCCCGACAGATTGCCGTTGCCGGTATTCTGCACTGAAACGGTGGCGGCGCCGGTGGTGCCGATGCGGGTGTATCCGGGGCTGCTGCTCTGCACCAGGTTGACCGGCGCCACGCCCTGGCCGGTGATCGTCGCGCTGACGATGCTGCCCTGGTTCGTGCCGTTGCTGCTGCCGTTGGTGAAGGTGGCGCCGATGCTGTTGCTGAAGCTGCCCCGCGTGGTTGGCGCGAAGCTGTAGCCGACGCTCTGCGACCCGCCATCCGCCAGGTCGACGCTGCCGCCGGCGCCGGAAAACAGGCCGGTGGCGCCGCTGACGGTGCCGTGCAGGTTGCTGGGATCGCCCAGCCCCGACAGGTTGCCGTTGCCGGTGTTGGTCACGGTGACGGCGACGGGGTTGCTGCTGCCGACCAGGGTGTAGCCGGCGCTGCCGCCGGCAATGCTCTCGACCGGGGCGACGCCGGTGGCGGTCAGCTTGGTGCTGGTCGAGTACGCCGCGTTGGACCCGTCGGGCTTGCCGTCGGTGAAGCTCGACGTGATGGTGGCCGACGCCGAGGCGCCTTTCTGCGTCGGCGTGTAGGCATACAGGAAGGTCTGGGACGTGCCGTCCGTCAGGCTCACGGCGCCACCGGTTCCGACCAGGCTCGCGGTGCCGCCGCTGACCGTGCCGTTCAGGTTGGCGGCCGAGGCGGACCGGTTGACAAGAGGCAGCGCCAGGTCGCCATGGCCGGTGTTGGTAACGGTCAGCGACGCATCCCCGGTCCGGCCCACCAGGACATAGCTGGTGGGGGAGCCCGCCACCGCGGCGATCGGGGCCACGGCGATACCCTCCAGCGTCACGGTCGAGCTCTGGCTTTGGCTTCCGGCCGTGGCAGTGATGCTGACCGGCTCGGTCAGCAGCGCCGATTCGCCGGTGCTGCCTGCAGTGGTGGGCGCGAAATCATAGTACTCGCTGGCGGTGGGATTGGGGGAGGCCTTGGACCCGGTCAGCGCGACCGACTTGGTGCTGCCGGTGAAGGGCCCGGTCGCCGCCGGGAATGTGACGGTCACTTTGGTGCCCGTGGCAGCGGCATCCGTCACCGTTTCCGGCTGTGAAACGCCGCTGCTGCCGGCCAGGACATAGCCGAAGTTCAGCGTGGAGGCGGAAGTGGTGAACAGCGCGCCGGCCGCGGCCGGCGCGCAAGACAGGGCCAGCAGCGCCGCGGCTGACACGCCGGACAACAGACCGGACCGCCCGGTCCCGAGAGCAGTCCTCATGGAAACCTCCAACGTATGCGCGCCCATCCTAACCGGACTTAACGCTCTGTTGCAGGTATTTATATATGGCGCGATAGCGTGCTGCAACTGCATAGTTTTTTTACACTCTTACCGCGTCCCGCAGCAAAAATACATATGCATTCATGGTTCCGGGCCTGCAGCTGCCTAAAAGGCTTTTCGACAGGTTGCCCAGAAGCAAAAATAAAGCTTTAAGATCAATGAATTCCACCAATCAGCTCGGCATAGGTCCGGAACATCGTCGCCTGGTCGTACTCCCGTTCCGCCTTGGCGCGGTTCGCGTCCCCCACCGACCGGCGGAGCGCCGGCGCGTCGAGCAGGGCGCCGAGCGCCCCGGCCAGGGTCGCGTCGTCGCGCGGTGTCACATAAATCTTATTTGGCGCCGCCAGCATCTCCGTCACGTCGCCAACATCGGTTGCCGCCACCGCCAGCCCGGAGGCCATCGCTTCCAGCACCGTCAGCGGCATCTGCTCGGTGTCCGAAGACAGGGCGAAGACGTCGAAATGCCGGTAGGCACGCTGCGGCTCGGCCATGTGCCCGGTGAAATGCACGGCCGCGCCGATACCGAGCTCGGCCGCCAGCGTCTCCAGCATGGGCCGCTCGGGCCCGTCGCCGACCACGACCAGCCGCGCCGGGGCCGCGCGCTGGCGGTGCAGCCGGGCGAAGGCGTGCATCAGGCGGCCGAGGTTCTTTTCCGACCGCAGCGCCGCGACGGTGCCGACCACCGGTCCCTCGCCGGGCCATGGCGACGGCCCGGGATCGCGGGCGGCGTCGAAGCGGGTCAGGTCGATGCCGTTCGGGATGTAGCGCACGCAGCGCCGCGGCAGCCGCCAGGTGCCGGTGGCGATCCGTTCCAGCGTGCGCGACGGCAGCACCACGGTGGCGCGCCGCAGCACCAGCCGCCGGGTCCAGACCCGGCGCGGGATCTGCCGGTCGCGCTCGTCCGGGCCGAATCCGTCTTCGATATGGATATGCCGCAGACCTACCAGGGCATTGGCCATCGCCCATTCGATCGTGCCCCAGTTATGGGTAATCAGCACATCCGGCCGCAGCGTGCGCAGGGCGTCGCGGAAGCGCCGGACATTGCCGATCATGTCGCCCTTGCGGATGTCCGGCGCCGGAAAGCGCAGGTCGAGGTCGGGGCGCAGCCGGGCGCAGCAGGCGGTGTTGCCGTCCATGGCGACCACCGCATGCTGCCAGGCCGGGCCGAAATGGTTGGCGAGCGCGGCAAAGCGTATCTGCGCCCCGCCGACGGCGAAGGTGGCGAAGATATGCAGCAGCCGCGGTGGTGCGGCGACGGTCATGCCGCCACGCCGAGCCCGGCGGCCGCATCGGCCGCCCCCATTTCGGATACCAGGAACCCCTCGAACACCAGCAACTGCCACAGCGCGGTGCCATGGTCGCGATGGCCGCGGACATGCTCGTCCAGCAGCCGCGCCACCGCCGCCAGGTCGAACAGGCCGCAATCGGCCAGCGCGGCGCCCAGCAGGCACCGGCGCACCCGCGCCGCCTCGCGCCGCAACAGCGGCGCCAGCGCGGTGGCGAAGCCCTGCTTGGGCCGGTACAGCAGATCGTGCGGCAGGTAGGGTTCCAGCGCCCGCTTGAGGATGTATTTGCCGGCGCCGCCATGCAGCTTCAGCGCCGCCGGCAGGCCGAGCCCCCAGGACACCAGCTCGTAGTCGAGGAACGGCGCGCGCACTTCCAGGGAGTTGGCCATGCTGGTGCGGTCCACCTTCACCAGCATCATGCCGGCGAGCCAGGTCTGCAGGTCGGCATACTGCGCCTGCAGCAGCGGCTCGTCGGTGCCGCTTTCCGCCATCAGGGCGGCGATGCGCGCCGACGGGTCGTGGCCGTCCAGCCCGGCGCGCAGCGGGGCGGCGAACAGCGCGCGGCGCTCGTCGTCCTGCATCCGGGCCATGGTGCGGTAGTAGCCGACCGCCGAGTCCAGGCTGAGTTCGGTCAGCGTGTATTTGGCGCGCAGCCAGCGCGGCGCCCGGTCGAGCTTGGGATACAGCCGCGCCAGCGTGCCGATCACGCCGCGCCGCGCGCCGGCCGGCAGCAGGGCGCGCGCCGCCTCGACCAGCCGGTGCCACTGGTAGCGGCGGTAGCCCAGGAACACCTCGTCGCCGCCATCGCCCGACAGCGCCACGGTGGCGTGGCGGCGGGCCAGCGCGCAGACGCTGTGGGTGGGCACCGCGGAGGCGTCGCCGAACGGCTCGCCGAAAATGCGTCCCTGCCGCCGCGCCGCCGCGATCATGTCGACCGCCGCCGCGCGCTCGTTGTGCTGCGTGGTGGCGTAGCGCTGCGACACCATCATCGCATACGGCGTTTCGTCCTCCGCGCCGTCGAAGCCGATGGTGAAGGTGTCGAGCGGATCAGTGCGCAGCGGCGCCGCCATCGCCACCACGGCGCTGGAATCGACGCCGCCGGACAGGAAGGCGCCGAGCGGCACGTCGGCGATCAGCCGCCGCCGCGTCGCCGCGGTCAGCTGTTCGATCAGTTCTCCGGCCGCGGTGGGCGCATCCACCGCCCGGATCGCCGTCGGCGCCTGCCAGTAGCGTTGCGGCGCCGGTACCGTCCCGTCGCGGCTCAGCAACAGGAAGTGCGCCGGCGGCAGCTTGCGGATGCCGGCGAAGATCGATCCGGGGTCGGGCACGTAGCCATAGGCGAAGAAATCGTCCACCGCCGCCGGATCGATCCGCCGCGGCAGCGCCGCCACCTCGGCCAGCGCGCGCAGTTCGGAGGCGAACACGAAACGCCCCGTGCTGTCGGTGGCGTAGTACAGCGGCTTCTTGCCCAGCCGGTCGCGGGCGAGGAACAGGCAGCCCCGGTTGCGGTCCCAGATGGCGAAGGCGAACATGCCGGACAGCCGCTGCAGGCATGCCGGCCCCCAGCTTTCCCAGGCGTGCAGGATGACCTCGGTGTCCGAATGGTCCGAGCGGAAGATGTGGCCCAGCGCCTGCAGCTCGGGCCACAGTTCCGGGAAGTTGTAGATTTGGCCGTTGAAGACGATGACGACCGAGCCGTCTTCGTTGGCCATCGGCTGCACCCCGCCGGCGATATCGACGATGGCCAGCCGGCGATGCCCGAGGCCGACGCCCGGTTCGACATGGAATCCGTCGCCGTCCGGCCCGCGATGGGCCAGCGCCGTGGTCATGCGGCGCAGCAGCGCCTCATCGGTGGCGCCGCCGTCCGCCCGGAACAATCCTGCCAGCCCGCACATGGTCCGCGCGTATCCTTTTGCTCAAGCGGCTTATAGACGGTCCGCGCACAGCGCGCCTTCGGCACCTGCGTGCGAAGCGCGCCTTCGGCACGACAGGCTTTGCCCCTGCACCCCATTTCTTAAGAATGGGTTCCAAGGGCTTGCCCCTGGTGGAGGTCCAGGAGGCGAAGCCTCCCTGGCGGGATGGGCCGCGAAGCGGACCGATGGGCAGCGCCCCGGCGACGTTCACATGCCCGTAACCGGCCCCGTGCCAAATAACCCGCAACGGAATACTCATGGCCGTCGTCACGGCGTGCTACGGGAAGGGCAACGTCCACAGTGCGGCCCCACGCGCACATCCCCCGCTGGAACAGCCATGACCGGAATCCTCTATGACGGCTGCGTGGCGTCCTATGTTGCCGTGGCCGCCTTCGTTCTGCTGCGGACCCGGTCGAACCCGTCGCGCGCGCCGCTGCTGGCCGCCTGCCTGCTGACCGTGCTGTGGGCCGGCTTCGCCGCGGCGAAGCCGGCGCCGAACCCGCTCGGCGGCGTGCCGGGCCTGCTCGACCTGCTGCGGCTGGCCGGCTGGTACGGCTTCGCCCTGCACGTGTATCATCGCTTCGTGCCCGGCGGCGGCGCCGGGCCGGGCCGGACCTTCACCGTCATGGGCGTGCTGATCGCGCTGATGGTGGGCGGCGCCATGCTGATCGGCGGCTTCAGGATCGGCGGCGCGGTGTCGCTGCTCTCGGCCGCCATTGCGGCGCGGCTGGTGCTGGCCATCTGCCAGCTGCTGCTGCTGGAGAACCTGTTCCGCAACGCCGCCGAGGATTCGCGCTGGAACATCAATCTGATCTGCATCGCCCTCGGCGCGCCGAGCATGTACGACATCGTGCTCTGCACCGACGCGGCCCTGTTCCGGCAGGTTTCACCGGTGCTGGCCGACGGGCGGACGCTGACCACCATCCTGGTCGCGCCGCTGCTGGCGCTGGCCGCGGTGCGCAGCCAGGGCTGGAAGCCGCCCGAGCTGCAGTTTTCCCGCGCCGCCGTTTTCCACAGCGCCAGCCTGGTGCTGAGCGGCGCGCTGCTGCTGGCGCTGGCCGGCGTGGGCGAGGTGTTCCGCGCATTCGGCACCCGCTGGGGGGCGGTGGCCGAAGTCGGGCTGCTGTGCGGCGGCGTGATCGCGGTGGCGGTGCTGCTCACCTCCGGGTCGGGCCGGTCGCATATCCGCGCCGCCCTGGTCGATCCCTTCTTCGCCGAGCGTTATGACTACCGGATCGAGTGGATGCGCTGCATCGATACGCTGTCGGGCGTGGGCGGCGGCGCGCCGCTGCATACCCGCGTGATCTGCACCATTGCGCAGGTGGTCGACAGCCCCGCCGGCGTGCTGTTCCTGCGCGAGGACGGGCCTGTCCCCGCCGGCGGCGCCTTTGCCTGGGCGGGATCGTGGAACATGCCCGCCGTGGCGCAGCCGGTGCCGGCCGACCACCCGCTGCTGCGCGGCTTCGCCGGCGGCGAGGAGATCGTGGTGCCCGACCCCGTTCTGCTGGCCGCGTTGCCGACCGATACGCTGCCGGCGGTCTGGCTCGCCGTGCCGCTGCCGCATGGCGGCGCGCTGGCCGGCTTCGTGCTGCTGGCGCCGCCGCGCGGACCGTTCGCGCTGGATCGCGAGGTGTTTGCCCTGCTGCGTACGGTCGGCCGCGAGGTGGCCACCTACCTGGCCGAGCAGCGCGCCATGCAGGCGCTGCTGGAGGCGCGGCAGCTGCGCGATTTCGGCAAGCGTTTCGCTTTCGTGGCGCACGACATCAAGAACGTGTCCAGCCAGCTCTCGCTGCTGCTGGCCAATGCCGAGCACCACATCGACAATCCCGAGTTCCAGCGTGACATGCTGCATACCGTGCGCGCTTCGGTGCAGAAGATCAGCGTTCTGCTGCGGCGGCTGCAGGAACCGCAAAGCGGCATGGCCGGCGGGGCGGGAGAGGCCATGACCGGCGGCCTGGCCGAGCCGCGGCTGGCGCGGGTCGAGCCGCTGGCCCGGCTGGAGGCGATCGCCGAAACCTGCCAGCGGTTGCGCCGCACGACGGTGGCGCTGGAACACGACACGCTGTCCGGCGAGGTCGCGATCGAGCCCGCCGCCTTTGACGCGGTGGTCACTCATCTGCTCGACAATGCGGTGGAGGCGGCCGGCAGTGCTGCGCCGCTGCGCATCCTGCTGCGCCACGAGCAGCGGCAGGTGCTGATCGACATCATCGACCAGGGTCCCGGCATGACGCCGGAATTCATCCGCGATGAGCTGTTCCGGCCGTTCCGCACGTCCAAGCGCGAGGGCAGCGGCATCGGCGCCTTCCAGGCCCGCGAGCTGCTGCGCGAGGCCGGCGGCGATCTGATCGTGCTCAGCCGCCCCGGCGCGGGGACGACGATGCGGCTGCTGCTGCCGCTGGCCGAGGGCGCGGCGCTGCCGGCCGCTGCCGGCATGCGAAACCCGGGGTGAAGGAGCGACGATGGCCAAGCCGAAACTGCTGATTATCGAAGACGATGTCGGGCTGTGTAACCAGTACCGCTGGGCCTTCCCCGGCTACGAGACGCTGTTTGCCCATAACCGCCAGGCCGCGATCGGCGCGGCGCAGCGCGAGCAGCCGCCGGTTGCCATCATGGATCTCGGCCTGCCGCCCGACCCCGACGGCGTGACCGAGGGATTCGCCACGTTGGAACAATTGTCGCGGCAGATGCCCGAGATGAAGGTCGTGGTGGCGACCAGCCATGTCGACCGCACCTATGCGCTGCGCGCGGTGGCCAGCGGCGCCTATGATTTCTGCGATAAGCCGATCGAGATCGAGGTGTTGCGCACGGTGGTGGACCGGGCGTTGCGGCTTTACGAGCTTGAGCAGGAGAACCGCCAGCTCAGCCAGGCGGCGGCGTCCGGGGCGCTCAAGCGCATCGTGACCGGCAGCGACGCCATGCTGAAGGTCAACCGCACCATCGAACGGGTGGCGCCGACCAATGTGACGTTGCTGCTGCTGGGCGAAAGCGGCACCGGCAAGGAACTGCTGGCGCACGCGGTGCATGAGCTGAGCCCGCGCGCCGGCGAACCGTTCATCGCCATCAATTGCGGCGCCATTCCCGAGACGCTGCTGGAGAGCGAACTGTTCGGCTACGAGAAGGGATCGTTCACCGGCGCGGCGAAGCAGAGCGTCGGCAAGATCGAGAGCGCCAACCACGGCACGTTGTTCCTCGACGAGATCGGCGACCTGCCGCAGCCGCTGCAGGTGAAGCTGTTGCGTTTTCTGCAGGAGCAGACGGTCGAGCGGATCGGCGGCCGGGCGCCGATCCAGGTGGATGTGCGGGTGGTGTCGGCGACCAACGTGGCGATCGAGGAGCGGGTGGAGCGCGGCACCTTCCGCGGCGACCTGTTCTTCCGGCTGAATGCGGTCAGCGTCCGCATTCCGCCGCTGCGCGAGCGCGGCAGCGACGCGATGCTGCTGGCGCGCTTTTTCCTGAATCGCTTCAACCGGGAACTGAACCGCAACCTGCGCGGTTTTTCCGAGGCGGCGGTGGCGGCGATCGGCAGCCATGCCTGGCCGGGCAATGTGCGCGAGCTGGAGAACCGGGTGAGGCGGGCGGTGGTGATGGCCGACGGGCGGTTTATCGATGCGCCTGATCTTGAACTTGCACCCGCGGCCATGACGGCGCTGGATTTCGACCTGCGGTCGGCGCGGCTACGGGCCGACCGGGAGGTGCTGCTGCGGGCGCTGGCGCACAGTAACAACCGCCTGTCGGCTACCGCGAAGCTGCTCGGGGTCAGCCGGCCGACATTGTACGGCCTGCTTGAGCAGCATGATCTGATGCCGGCACGCAGCAGCCCGGAGGAGAACGGGGAGGATTAGGCCGGCGCCAAACGAATAAAAGTTTTTGCTTCTTTTTTCAAAAAGAAGAACCAAAAAACTTTCCTGATTACCCTCTTTCCTCAGCCGTTCAGCCGTGGCACAAACCATGAACACCATTCTGCGGCGAAGGGCACAGCCATGGCTCGGAACAGCGTGCAGTTTCAGAAGGGCCTCAGCGAGGCGAAGTTCGAAGAGCTATACGGCACGGAAGAAAAGTG
>Ga0326727_10006327_pt1 | contig 32617 bp, 30 predicted proteins | sample MB2enrmetagenome_FD_207643 | JGI IMG/M metagenome (GOLD analysis project Ga0326727, IMG submission 207643) | Lab enriched peat soil microbial communities from McLean, Ithaca, NY, United States - MB29MY | ecosystem: Environmental > Terrestrial > Soil > Wetlands > Peat | place: USA: New York...
GCGCCTCGGATTCCTACTTGATGCACGAATAGCAACTGTACATCGGGCCCCAATGCATAGGTTCCTCGCCCCGCGCCCTAGCGTTATGGCAACGGTCCGGATCATGGCGGGCACGGGACTCGGAATGACAATTTGTGGGAGGGCCAGGCTGTTGATGAATCCGATTCCTATTTTCGAGACTACTTCTCAGTACTCAGCAGTCAGCAGTCAGCCGAACCGGAACCCGTGCAGTCGTGCGGGCATTCGCCTCCGCGCTTGGCGAGTGGGCCGGCGAGACGTCGCTGGAGCCTGTCCCGAGCCAGGGCGAGGGAACTGCCGGCGAGGATGCCCGCGCGACATCAGCCACAAATGGCAACTACAGATAGGGCCGAAATACATAGGTTCTTCAGCCCCGCGCCAAACGGAGCCGCAACTGGCTAAGCTGTAACGGCGCGGGGCTTCAGAATGACAGGTGTTGGGGTGCGGATCTATGCAAGGTCCCTACCCAAGAGGGCTTGACCGCGAACCACAAGCGACAAGTCGCAAGTAACAAGTCGCAAGCCACCAGTAACAAGCCACAGTCACAAGTCACAAGCAGCACGCCACACGCAACCAGCCGGGGGCAAGAGGCAAAAGGCAACAAGCGGCAAGCAACCAGCCGTCTTAATCTGTCGTTAGCTTTGGGCCTGTAGCTTGTGGCTTGTTGCGCTAAATGAAAGCCGTGCGTACTGAGCCTAGACCCGAAATGCGCACTTCGAAGGCATCGCCGGCTTTTGCCGGAACCATCGGGCCCAGCGCGCCGGAAAGAATGGTGTCGCCTGCCTTGAGCGGCCGGCCGACCCGCGCCATGGTGGTTGCCAGCCACAGGGCCGCGGCCAAGGGATTCCCCAGGCATGCGCCGCCCGTTCCCGTGGAGACGGTCTCGCCCCGGCGCTCCATGGTCATGCTGCAGCTCACCAGATCAAGCTTGCGCAACGGCATGGGCTGGGTTCCGATCACGTACATGCCCGCCGAAGCGTTATCGGCAATCGTATCCACCAGGCGTATATCCCAGTTCTGTATGCGGGAATCCACGATTTCGATCGCCGCCACCGCAAAATCCACCGCCCGCAGCAGATCTGCGGTGGTCGGAGTGGCTAAATCGAGGTCGCGGCCAAGCACAAAGGCAATCTCGCCCTCCACTTTGGGCTGCATCAGGCGCTGGACCGGCACCGACTCACCGTCGGCGGCAGCCATGTCGGCAAACAGCATTCCATAGTCCGGCTGGTCAACGCCCAGTTGTTTTTGGACTACTACGGAAGTGAGGCCGATCTTGCGGCCCGTAAGCCGCGCGCCCTCCGCCACTCGCCGCTTGGTGTTGATCTCCTGAACCTTGTAGGCGGCATCTGCCCCGCCGCCTTGCAGCAGGTCCCGTATGGGCGCGCACGGTTGCCGCTTCTGGGCCGCCGACCAAAGGAGATCCGCTATCTTTTTTGCTGTTGTCATTTTTACGGTTGTCGTCATTTGCGTTCCCGGCTCTCAGTTGAGTTTCCCGTTTCCAGTTTTCAGTTTCCAGAAACACCATGCACCTGCCTTTGGCTCCGAAAACGGGAAACCGGAAACGGGAAACGGCTTTTACGCTGCTCCGGCTTTGGCCTTTTTGGCGTCGGCAAAGAATTTGAAATCGTCGCGTTCCACCACCAACGAGGTCAGAACCCCCAGGACAATCGCCCAGAAGGGTGCGCCGATATTGAGAATGGACAGATTGGTGACCGCTATAAAGAAGGCCACCACCGCGCCCGCTTTGAATTTAGCGGTGAATGCTCCGCGAAAGGCGCTGCCGAATACGTCAAACATGGCCAAGCCGGTAAGCACCGCGGTGAACTCCGCGGGAACCAGCTTTACGGCGTCTACCGCCACCTTGGCCGACAGGGCAAAGCAGAACCAGAAGACTCCTTCAAAAAACGCGGCGATGAAGCGGAGGTCTTTGCGCTCGCCGGCGGCGGAACTGGAACAAATGGCCGTGCTGGGGCCGGCGGTCACTGCCGGATGAGCGCCTATTAAGGCATTGATAAACGCCCCAATCGAGGGGATCAAATACATGGCGTTGATGGGCGTCTCATATCCCTCGGCCATCAGCACTCCGACGGCCTGGATGTTCTGCACGCCAATCACCAGGAAAAAGAGCGGCACACTGATGTTCAAGATGGCTTGCCAGCTAAACGCCGGCGCGGCCAGATGCGGCACGGCAAAGTGCCACGTCAACGGCACCGGCTTGACCAGACCGGAGAAATAAAGAAGCACGGCCCCCGCCACCATGGCCACAATGATGGGAGGGAATTTCTGGCTGAACCGGCGGAAGGCCATGACGGCGAAGAAGATCACCATCATGAGCCCATAGATCGATGGACTCTTGATCGACGCCGAGAACAGGCTGACGCCAAAGCTTAAGAGCACACCGCCGACCATGCCCAGCATGACCGGTCCCGGAATATGCTCGACCACTTTCTTGATGGCGCCGGTAACGGTGAGAATTAGCGTCACCAGGCCGACAACAAAGTAGGCCCCTACGGCTTCGCTGAAAGGAAACCGGGCCAGCAGTTTGCCCAGCAGAATCGCTCCCGGAATACTGTAGGCGATGACCATCGGGATGCGATACCGCAGCGCGACATACATGGTGGCCAAGCCGCCGAAGGCATAGATACCCAGCAGCCAGGAGACCGCCTGGGCGTCGGTCAGCCCGCCTTGCTTGGCCGCGTTCATCACAATGACGCCCGGGCCCAACGTACTGAAGAGAGTGGCCACCAGGCCGGTGCCGACTCCTGCCGCATTGATGTTGCGGAATACAAGCTTGATGCTTTCCCCGAGATCGTACCCTTTCTCCAGAATCATCGGGCTTTGCCTCCTCGGAATATGGCACTCCCTGCCGTCCGGAAAACAACAAAACAACCGGCGGCCAGACCGGGCGCGCTTGCGGGCAGAATGGGGCAATTCTACCCCAGGGCTGTGTTGAGGCAAAGCACCTTTCAGTTCCCAGTTCTCGGTTCCCGGTTCTCAGAGAAGTCAGAAGTCAGAAGACGGATACCTTCTGACCTTCTGACTTCTGACTCCCGCTTTTCCCACTGAGAACTGAGAACCGGGAACTGGGAACTGCTTCTCAGGCCGGTACTTGCATTCGTGACCGCTGTCACTGCACTGGTGGTTGTATTGAGCTAAAGAAGAAATACCTGCCTTCATCCGAGGAGCGGGCTCGCGTTACGTAGTGTTGAGGAGGAGGTGCGTTCGATGAAGCTGATTTCCCTGATCCCCCTTGTCGACCTGGACGCCTGCAATGGCTGCGTGATCTGCAGTAACGTTTGCCCCACCCTGGCCATTTCCCTGGTGGACAAGAAGGCGCACGTAAAAGAAGCGGATTGCCGGGGCTGCGGCGCCTGCGACCAGCGTTGCCCGGTCTACGCCATCAGCATGCAGAAATTGGAAAAGCCTTACACGGTGGGTGTGGCGGTCGACGACCTTCCGTATGAGAAGATCAGCGCGCTGTGTGTTCGCGCCAATCTCAATCCGGAACAAATTATCTGCTACTGCACCGCCACCCGGGCGGAGGAAGTGGCCGCGGCCATCCTGAAGGGAGCCACCTCACCCGAAGACCTTTCCCGAGAAACGGGCATTCGGACGGGTTGCAAAGTGGAATGCATCCAGCCCGCGCTACGGCTGTTACAGGCGGCAGGCGTCACCCCCGAGCGGCCCGAGGGCTGGCAATGGTATGGGCTGACTCCGGCGGTGTGGAATATGCCGGAAGAGATCAAGGCCAAGCACAACAAGAGTGGATTCTATTTCGAAGAGGACATCGAGCTGTTTAAGAAAGTGGTGGAAGCCAAGTCCGAGAGGAGGGATTCCTAATGAAAGCTGCCGGCAAGAGTTTTCAGCGGGCCTGCATTAAGCCGATGGCGCCTCGGGCCTCCCAATACGGAATCGCGCCCGAGTTGGTGACCAAGCGGCTGGCGGATTATCCGCAAATGACCTCCCTGTTGGTGAAGGAGCTGTTTCCAGATTCCCCCGCCGTGATTTATCCCTCCGAAGCCGGACTGGCGGCGGTGCGCAAGGCGGCGGAAGAGGCATTGAACCGGGTGGATATGTCCATGATCAAGCCCGGCCAAAGCGTTAACGTGTGCGCGTCCCATCACGGGTTCACCTTGCTGGGAGGCGAGCCTTATGCCGAATTGCTGCGGGCGGTCCGGGACGTGATTGCCGCCCGCACGGGCACCCAGAATATCCGCTTGCGCGCCGGTGTCGGTCTGCGTTTTCGGGAAACCGAGGAGTACATCAAGCGCTACAAACTGGACGAACATTACAAAGGCAAGGCGCGCGGCGTGGCGCCGATCGACGAAGGCGTGGCCATCCCCACCGAAATCGGCACGCTTTACGGCATCAAGGCCATCTACGACGCCGATTGGATCGTGCATGTCCACAACAGCGACGTCCGCGAAGTTCATTTCCACCGCCAGGTAGACCGGGCGGTCAAGCCTTTCGGGATGTCGTACGCGCGGATTGAAACCCGCTCTACCTATCACTGGAACATGGGACCGCGCGGCGCCAACTTTACCGCCCGGGCCATTTTCGACTCGGAGTTTGTACGCAACAAGTTTGCCTTTACGGCCTTTCTGAACATGTCTCCCAGCGGCGTGGTCGGAGCCAGCGCCGACAACAACCTGTATGCCCTCAACGACCGGATCACGGTGGAAGGCTGCCAATACTACGGCAAGATCATGACCCTGCTCGGCGAAATCGACGAGTGCATCGTAGGCCTGGATTTTCCCTGCCCGGTACCCTACGTATTTGCTGCGGGAGTCATCTACGCCAACTTCGTCGGCGCCAACCAGGATCTGTTCGATCTCGACCAGCCGCTGCCGCCCTATACCTGGTACACGGAGGCCTTCTACGGCAAGGACGGCAAGCCATTGATTGATGGCGTCGCTCCCATCAACCCGGCCATCAAGCTGGCGGTGCATAACTACGCCTGGGTCGGCTATCCCAGCGCTTTCTTCTCCGAACATGTCCCCACGGTGGTAGTCGGCCAGAAACAAGCGGAGTTGTTCAATAACGATCCGCAGAACCTGCAATACATGAAGTACGCCGTGGTGGCCGACGACCTGGATAGCGCCATGCATTTCGCCTCCGCCGCGGCCAAGACGGATAAGGTGATCATCTTCGACGGGGCGATGGGTGGGATCAATATCAGCGAAAGCCTGGCGGAATTGCTGGTGCGAAGAGCGCCCGCGGTAGCGGCCAAGGTCGATAAAGAATTAATGCCCAAGTGGCTCAAACAGCGCGGGGTCAAAGCAGGCGCCGCCGCCGCAGCGGATTAGAAAAAACCCTACCACAGAGACACAGAGGTTTTCTCTGTGTCTCTGTGTCTCTGTGGTAGGTGTTGGGGAACAAAGGGGGAACACTTGCCCATCGGGGTTGTACAGCAAGACATCCGGGAAACCATTTTCGCCGGCATAGCCGGCCGGAAGTACCAGGCGGAAATTATCACCGAGCAGGACGGTGTTGTAACCGGAACCAAGCGTCTGCTCGCGGCTTTGGCCGAAAAGGGGATACAGGCGGAACTGCGGCTTGCCGACGGCGCTCCGGCGCAGGCGGGAGATTGCGTTGTCCAGTTGGTGGGTACGCCCCAGCAGCTTGCCGTCGCGGAAGAGTTTGTTATCGGTATGCTGGCCAAACCGTCCGGCATTGCCACCGCGGCGCGCCGGGCCGTGAGTTTCGCGGGCGATGCGATCCGGATTGTCTGCGGCGCGTGGAAGAAGATGCCCCCTGAGATCAAGGGTATTGTCCGGGAGGCGGTGGCCGCGGGAGGAGCCGCATTCCGGATCAGCGACCAGCCGTTTTTGTATCTGGATAAGAATTTTGTGCGCATGCTGGGCGGAATTGTCCCCACCCTGCGGGCGGTCGCTCCCATGAAAGACAAGTTGAAGGTCATACAGTTAAAAGGCGAGTACGGCGATATCGCTCAGGAAGCCGTACTGGCCGTGGAGCATGGAACCGATATCCTGATGATCGACACCGGTTCCCTTCCCGACGCGGAAGCCGCCCACCGGGCGCTGCTGGCGGCAGGCCGGCGGAATCAAGTGAAGTTGGCTTTTGCCAAGGGCATCCGGGTTGAGGACATCCCCGATTTACGCGGGCGGGGCATCGATATTCTCGACATCGGTGTAGGGATTATTGACGCTCCGTTGTTGGATATGAAGCTGGAAGTACGGGAAGGGCTCCATGCAACTCAATCTGCTGGAAAAAACTGAACTCCGCATCTACGGTCTCGAACTGCAGCAGGTCAATCTCGGCCAGGTGGCGGCCAAGGTCGCCCAGGTGCTTGGGCTGGAGCCTTCTAAGGTGCTGGTGGTAGATGTGCGCGACGACCACATTTGCCTCGACATTCTGGCCAAGACGGTTGATATCCGCCAGGTAATTGGCAAGCAGACCGCCCTGCTGAATGAGCTGAAAGGGGTCGAGGGCCTGGTTCTAAAGGAAGGCGCTTACGTCGATTCCAGCGGCATTATGGGACTGATTGGCTACGAGGAACTGGATACGAACGAGATCGTGGCCCGCACGGAAGCCCTCGGCAGCGAAATCGAAAAACGCGTCTTGCAGCGGGCGATCGTCTATGCCACAGGTTTCGAGGTCCAACGGGCAATGATCGAGGATACCAACTCGCCCTTCCTGGTGGCTTTGCTCGCCAAGCAGGGATATCACGCGGAATTCGGCGGAATTCTGGAAGACGATATCGGGGCGATCGCGCGCCAATTGGGGGATGCGGTAGATCGTGGTTTTGGGCTGGTCATCACCACCGGTGGCGTCGGCGCGGAAGATAAAGATTTCAGTATTGAGGCTCTCACCAGACTGGACCCCGACGCGGCCACCCCCTGGATCGTCAAATTCCAGGCCGGTACGGGCCGCCATGTTAAAGATGGGGTGCGCATCGGCGTCGGCCAGTATGGGTTGACCACCCTGATCAGCCTGCCGGGGCCGCACGACGAGGTAGTGGCCGCCGCAGCCGCGCTGCAACAACGCTGCACCGGCGCTCGCGTGGACAAAGTTGCGCTGGCCAACGACATCGCCCAGATCCTGCGGGAGAAACTGCGGCACAAGCGGCATCATCACTGATTGGCAATTTGTAAGTTGTAATTTGCAAAGTAAGATTCCCCCGGTGATTTGCAATTTGTAAGTTGTGATTTGCAAAGTGAACAGGACGTACACGCGTTGAGGTTCTCACTTTCCAAATTACAAATTGCAAATTACCAATCACGAGGTTTGCCATGGCTTCGGTCTACCAGAAGCGTATTGCCAAGGCGCAGGCCATGATGAGAGATTCTGGCCTCGATGTTCTATTCGTGAACAACCGGGAAAACCTCATCTATTTCACCGGTCTGACCGAGATGGAGTGTCTGGCCATCCTGATCCCCCGCGAAGGGGAGGCCTGCGCGGTTACGCTTTGGCTGGATGGGGCCTACGTGCAGCAGGCGACCGGAATTTCCGCTTATGGCTATCACTTCCCCCGGGAGAATCTGGCGGAGAAGTGTATCGAGCGGATCACGAAGTTTGGCTACACCGCGCCTCGCATCGGCTTCGAGCGCTACTTCGTTGCCTTCGGGGTGTACGACAGCCTGCGGCGGGTCTTTGCGGAAAATAATTTCGTCGCCGCCAGCGATCTTTTCTATCGCCTGCGCTCGCTAAAGGACGAACAGGAATTGCAGCTCATGCGGCGGGCGGCCGCCAGCGTGGTCACCGGCATGGATGCTGCCGCGCGGGCCGTTCGGGTGGGCGTCAGAGAATTGGAGGTTCTGGCCGAAGCGGAGTACGCCATGCTGAAGGCGGGCTCCGATGGCTCTCCTTTTCGGCCCCAGGTGGTATCGGGCAAGCGCGCGCTGCTCACTCATCCCTGCGCGACCAACAAGGCGATTCAGGCGGGTGAGGTAGTGGTCATTCATTTGGGGGCCACCTGCGAAGGGTATTGCGCCAAGATGTGCCGTACCGCAGCCGTGGGCGATGTTCCACCGGGTCCGGTGGAAGTATATGAACTGCTGCGCCGGGCGCAATGTGCCGCCATCGATGGGTTGCGGCCGGGCGCGACTTCCGACGCAGTCGATGCCGCGGCCCGGAGGATCGTGGCCGCCGGCGGGATGGAGCCTTTCTATCTGGACGTCGCCGGTTATGGGGTTGGGACCAGGCAATCGGAGTTTTACCCCATCATCGGCAAGGGCCGGAGCGAGCTCATTGAGGCCGGCATGGTCGTGGATCTGCTGCTGTCCACCATCTACCGGCCGGATATCGGCGGCCCGCGAGTTACCGATTGTATTTACGTCGGCCCGCAGCAGAATGAGATTCTAACCGATTATCCGAGAGAACTGATTCACGTGTGTGCGTGATATCGCGGGTAGTCAATCGCTATTTGCAATTTGTAATTTGTAATTTGCAAAGTGAAAACGTGCGTGAAAGGCTGTTCTACTTTGCAAATTACAAATTCGAAATTGCAAATGGAAAATGGAAGCTCCGAGGGGTCTTATGGGCGGGTACAACGTACAGATCATTCTGATCGTAGTGGCAGCCTATATCTGCCTCACGGTGCTGTTGAGCCTCTGGACCAAGAAGTTCACCGGCACTGCCGCCCGCTTCATGACCGGCGGCAGGGACATGGGAACCTTGGTCATCGGCGTGTTGCTGATGTCGGAATTCATGGGAACGGCAGCGACCATGGGAACCGCCGAAGCCGCTTTCGCGAAGGGTATTTCTGCGGGCTGGAATCTCACCAGCATGTTCGTGGCCTTTATCCTGTTCGCTTATCTGATGGCCTCGAGATTCCAGCGGCTGGGAGAATACACGATTTCCGGCGCCCTGGCCTCCAAGTATGGCGAGCGGGTGCAGGTGATGACCTCGGTCATGATGATCTATGCGCTGCTGGCGGTAAATATCACGATGTATGTCGGCGGTGCCGCCACCATCGCTACCCTTTTGGGCTTGCCGATTCCGATTGCGGTTTATATCACCGGGGCGGTCACCATGATCTATGTCACCGCCGGCGGCATAAAAGGAGTTGCCTATACCAACCTGGTGCACGCCAGTATCAAGTATCTTGGTTTGATCATTACCACGGTAGTCGGCCTGCGCTACTGTGGTAGCCTGACACGGCTGCACCAGTCGCTGCCTCCGCATTATTTCTCCGTTACCACCGTAGGCATACCCACGATCATCGCTTGGACAATCGGTAATATAGGCGCGGTTTTTTCGACTCAATATGTCATCCAGGCGATCGCGTCGATTAAGGATGAGCGCAAGGCTAAGAACGCCAGTATTCTGGCCGGGTTGCTGATAATCCCTATCGGGATCATGGCTTCCTTCATCGGGCTTGCGGCCAGGTTTGCTTTTCCTGCGATTAAGGGCGTCAATGCAATTCCGGTGCTCGCAACTCATACCAGCCCGTGGTGGGGTGGGCTGGTGATTGCGGGCTTAGTCGCAGCCGTGTTCGGCACCGTGTCCGCCGGCACCCTTGGCTCCACCGCTCTGGCCATGAAAGATTTTTACATTCCCCTGGTTAAGCCCGGGGAAAAGCATAAGCTGATCGCAACCCGTATTCTTTCCATCGTGCTGGGACTGTTGCCCATACCTTTTGCCATGCTGATGCCGGCGCTGCTGAAGACTATCTTTTTCGCGCGCGCGTTGCGCACCTCCATTTCGGTGGTCGCGGTTTGCATGTTCTTTCTGCCGTTTTTTAGCAGCAGCGCGGGGGCATTTTGGGGGCTGTTGCTGGCCACCGTGGCGGCAACCGTGTGGTTCCTGTTAGGAAACCCGTTTGGAATCGATAACATATATGTTGCCTTGATCGCGCCTCTGCTCATAATGGTCATGGATCATTACTGGAAACGGCAGGCTTCCGGTCCGGCAGGCGGACGGCAGGCAAAGGGGGCAGGCGCTTCGTGACCGCAATGGCATCTCCCGGACAAACCGTGATGGCAGGGTGGGGCGGGAGCTCCATGCGCCAATGGCTCGATCTTTTGGCGCAAGAGAATCTCTTAAAGACCGTCGATCGAACCGTCAGCTTGCGTTACGAACTGGCGGCGATTGGCAAGAAGTGCGACGGCCGTTGGGCGGTACGCTTTAACCATCCGGAGAACTTCAGCATTCCGGTGGTGGCCGGATTTGCCGGCAGCCGGGCATTGCTGGCGAAAGCCATGGGCGTTCCGGCGGCGCGCGCCTCCGAACACTTTGCCTGGGCCCAGGCCAACCCGGCGCCCTGCGAGCTGGTGGAGAGCCAGTCGGCTCCGGTGAAGGAGGTTATTTGTCCACAGGTCGATCTGGACAGCCTGCCGATTCCCCTTCACCATGAAAAAGACGGCGGCCGTTACATCACAGCCGGTGTCCTGGTATGCAAGGACCCGGCAAGCGGAACACGGAACGTATCCATTCATCGCTTGCAGGTGCTGGGCCCCAACCGGCTGGGAATTCTGATCCTGCCGAGACATCTCTCCCACTTCTATCGCGCCGCCGAACAAAGGAACAAGGCTTTGGAAATAGCCATCGCGATCGGCGTGGATCCCATCGTCCTGCTCGCTTCGCAGGCGCTCACTGCTTTAGGCTTCGACGAATTCATGGTTGCCAGTACCCTCTATGGGAAGCCATTGCATCTGGTCAAGTGCGAGACCGTGGATTTGGAAATTCCGGCGGAAGCGGAGATCGTGTTGGAGGGTCGCCTTCTGCCTTCCATACGGGAAGTGGAGGGCCCGTTCGGCGAATATCCACAATATTACGGGCCGGCCTCACCCAAGCCGGTGATTGAGTTGACGGCCATGACCACTCGCCGCAACCCCATCTACCACACCATCGTTCCCGCTACCCTGGAGCATATGCTGTTGGGTTCGATCCCCCGCGAAGGCGGGATGTTGCAGACCATTCGCGCCGCGGTTCCCAACACCGTCGCCGTCCACCTGACCCCCGCCGGGGGCTGCCGCTATCATGTGGTGGTTGCTATCGACAAGAAGCATGAGGGCGAAGCGAAAAATGCCATGTTTGCCGCCTTCAGCAGCAGCCAGGAAATCAAGCGCGTGGTCGTCGTCGATAAGGACATAGACATCTTTGACCCGGTAGAGGTCGAGTGGGCCATTGCCACCCGCTTCCAGGCGGGACGCGACTGCACTATCATTACCCGGGCCCTCGGCAGTAAGCTTGACCCTTCCAGTGAAGACGGCGTCAGCGACAAGATGGGTATCGACGCCACCATACCGCTGGGCGCAGATCCGTTTCGCTATGAGCGAATCCGTATCCCGGGGGAGAACGAGATCAACCTGGAAGAGTATTTTAGTGAAACCAGCTAATTTCTGACGCGATATTTGGACTAGAATCGCAGCTGCCATGCTGAGTGCCACCCCGCCAAGGGGGGCGGCTGTGGCGGAGCCCACCAGGCTTCTTTGCGAACGCACGGGAGGAATCACACGTGTCAGGGCACGACTTTTAGTCGTGCCGCAAAGGCTCCCAGTGGACTTTGGGCTTTAGCCCCTGTCCATCGGGCGTCGCAAGCGGCACAGGGGCTAAAGCCCAGCCCTATTGTGCGTTTTTCGGCACGACTAAAAGTCGTGCCCTGACACGTGTTGCACGACCAAATCCACCGTGATTGGCAAAAGTAAGCGACCTTAGGCCTCCAGGCTCGTGCTACATGGCGCTGCGCTCAGCATGACCTCGGAAATAAAAATTGGAGCAAAACCCATGAATCCTGGCATTGAAAACATTCGCAAGCAAGGTAGCCGTATTGTGGCCGAGGGTGTGCACATGTTGCCGGCGGCCTCGCTGATGATCGCCGAAGGCGTCATCCAGTCGCTCGACGATCTGAAAAAGCCGTTTGTGACGGTGATCAACTCGTATTCCAACCAGATTCCCGGCCACGCCCATCTCGACGGCATTGGGGCAATTGTGCGCGACGAACTTAAGGCGCTAGGGTTCAACGTGTGGTACGTGAATGTGGGCGGCGCCGTCTGCGATGGCATTGCCATGGGACATTTTGGCATGAAGTATTCGCTGGCCTCGCGGGAACTAATCGCCGATCAGATTGAAACCATTATTGGGGCCCACCCCTGCGACGCGTGGATTGGCATCGCCAACTGCGACAAGATTGTTCCCGCCATGTACAACGCCATGGTGAGAATCAACATACCCGCCGTGTATTTGAGCGGGGGGCCGATGCTGGCCGGAGCGGGCAATACGGACCTGATTACCGTTTTCGAAGCCGTAGGAAAACATAGCGTGGGCAAAATGAGCGAGCAACAGTTGCGCGAGTTGGCGGAAACCGCCTGCCCCGGCTGCGGCAGTTGTGCCGGTATGTTCACGGCTAATTCCATGAATTGTCTCGGCGAGGCGCTGGGGCTGGCCCTGCCCGGCAACGGAACCATTCCCTGTGAGCGCTGGGCCGATTCCGCCCACCGCAAAACCCAGCCCAATCCCGAGCGTATCGCGCTGTCGAAGAAAGCAGCGCACGCGCTGAAACGTTGCCTCGACAAGAATCTGCGCCCGCTCGACATCGTCACCGAACAGGCGCTGGTCAATGCCTTCGTCCTCGACATGGCCATGGGAGGTTCCACGAACACCGTGCTGCACACCCTGGCCCTAGCGCATTCGGCGGGTATCCCGTTCGATCTGGCGCGCTTGAACCAGATCTCCGCGAAGACGCCGAACATCTGCAAGGTTTCCCCTAGTCGTCCTGAAGTGCACGTCGAGCATGTCCATCGCGCGGGTGGTATTCCGGCAATCCTGAAAGCGATCCATCGCGGCGCCGACACGGGTTTGAACCCCGAGATTCCGACCGTTACCGGAAAACTGGCCGAGGCGATGGCCTGCGCCCCCGATGCGGACGGGGATGTCATCCGCCCGGTGCCGAAGGCTTTCTCGCCAAGCGGCGGACTCGCTATTCTGTTCGGCAATCTGGCGCCCAACGGCGGGGTGGTGAAGGTAGCCGGCGTCGATCCCAGCATGATGGAATTCGACGGCACGGCCCGGATCTACGAATCGCAAGATGACGCGCTGCATGGCATTCTGGCGGGGGAAGTGAAGGACGGGGACGTAGTGGTCATCCGCTATGAGGGGCCACGCGGCGGCCCGGGCATGCAGGAAATGCTCTCCCCCACCGCGGCGCTGGTAGGCACCGGCGTGCGCGCGGCCCTGATCACCGACGGCCGCTTCTCAGGCGGCACGCGCGGTCTCTGCGTCTGCCACATCTCTCCCGAGGCGGCGGCGCGCGGCCCGATTGCCGCCATTCACCCCGGCGACCGAATCTACATCAATGCCAAGACGTGCCGGCTAGAACTGAAGGTAAGCGATGCCGAGATTAAGCAGCGGCTCGCGGCCCTGCCGCCATTCGAACCTAAAGTCAAGCGCGGCTGGCTGGCGCGCTACGCGCTGCACGTCACCAGCGCCGATACCGGAGCGGTGTTTGAGATCTGACATCCGTTGTTCGTTTCCCGTTACCCGTTTCCCGTCACCGCCCCGGAGCACGATGCCGCTGCCGGCTACGGGGAACGGGCAACGGGTAACGGATAAACTGGAAAACATCGCCGATGGTGTATATTTGGCTGCAGGTTCAGCGGTTCACAAATTCTATAGCCGTTAACGGCGGTTGATTCGTCGTCCAATCCCGCCCTTACATCATGAAAATTGTTCGCGCCAGTGACTCGTCTTTGCTGATCGTCTTTGGAGACGAAATCTCGATACACCTGCATCATCGGGTAATGGCGATATTCCATGCTCTACAGTCAATGAATGACGTTCGCATACGCAATCTGCACCCGGGATACGCCTCACTGCTGATTGATTACGACCCGCTGCAGATGAGCTACACGGAGCTGTCTTCGTGGCTAAAAGCCATCGAAAACATGCCCGGGTTCGCCAGTGGCGACCAGCACGGTATGATTGAAGTTCCGGTGTGCTACGGCGGCGAATTTGGTCCCGATCTTCCGGACGTCGCCAGCCACACCCGCATGTCGCCTGAGGAAGTCGTTCGCATTCACTCGGCTGAGACGTACGTGGTCTATTTTATTGGGTTCTCCCCTGGCTTCGGCTATTTCGGCGGATTACCGCCGTGCCTGCATACCCCAAGACTGGCCACTCCGCGGACGTCTGTGCCGGCGGGCGCGGTGGGGATTGCCGGCAGCCAGACCGGTATCTACCCGATTAGCTCTGCGGGAGGATGGCGCCTGATCGGCCGGACCCCTTTGCGCATGTTCGATCCCGACGCTTCTCCGCCAACCCGGTTGCAACCGGGAGCGCTCGTGAAGTTTTCTTCCATTGATCGCCAAACCTACGACGAGATCGCGCAGCGGGCGTCGTGATGGAGTGAATAATTTTTCGTGCCGATACACGTGAAAGATCCGGGATTCCTCAGCACCATGCAAGATCTGGGCCGATATCGATATGTGCACCTCGGTATCTCGCCGAATGGCGCAGCCGATCGGCTGGCTTTTCGCATCGCCAATCTTCTGGCCGGCAACGAGGAGAATGCGGCAGCGTTGGAAATGACCTTCCTGGGGGCCACACTGGAATTTGAGGAACCCGCCGTAGTTGCGCTGGTGGGTGGTGGTACGGAGGGTAAGCTCGGAAGTTCGTCCCTGCCGGCCGGCGAGGCCGTTGCGGTCCCTGCGGGCTCCACCCTGGAATGCGGCACGATGAGATCGGGTATTCGCTCCTATCTGGCGGTGCAGGGTGGGTTCGATGTCCGCCCGGTTATGGGTAGCGCCTCCACCAACCTTGGCGGTCAATTTGGGGGGATCGACGGCCGCAAGTTGAAGAAGGGAGATGTGCTTCGCGTGCGAGCCCAGGATGGGCTTCGCGCCCGGCGCTTACGGCCGGGAGCCCTGGACCGGTTCGTGGCCGAGGGTCCCATTCGGGTTACCGAAGGGTCGCAATACGATTGGTTTGGTCCGGAGGCAGTGGCCACTTTCACCTCCTGTTCGTACCAGATTTTGGAACAGTCCAACCGCAACGGCCTGCGCCTGCGCGCAGAAGCAATACGTCCCCTCAAGCAATCGCAACTGCTGACCGATGGAATTCCGCTTGGAGGGGTTCAGGTACCAGAAGATGGCCAGCCGATTGTTCTTCTGGCCGACCAACAAACAACTGGGGGATATCCGAAGATTGCGACCGTAATCTCCGCCGACATGTCCAGGGTGGGTCAGTTGGGACCGGGCGACCAGGTGCAGTTCGCGGTCATTTCAATGGCAGAAGCCCTGCAACTACTCCGTGCGCAGGAACAACGCTTCAAAGAGATCTTTTTGAACTGAAGCTTTCCGCGGCAAGAATCTCGGATTCTACATAACTCAGCATTCAGCTATCAGCGCTCAGCCATCAGTCCCAAATCGTTGGGCTTTGGGTCTGGCTGATTGCTGAATGACTGCTCAGATCAGAAAGTACCGAAGTCACGCGTAGACAGACATTTCAATTCTTCCCGCCACGCACGTTGTGGGATAGTGTTGGCATCTAACTATATAGCCGGCACAGTAAGAGAGGTATGCAAGATGGAGCAATTCACAATCGATATCAACTCCGATATGGGTGAGTTTCCCGAAGCATTGGAAAACGATGCTGAACTGATGCGCTACATTACTTCCGCCAATGTGGCTTGCGGCGGCCATGCGGGAGACCAGGCGTCTATGCGCAAGACCCTGCTGGCGGCTAGAGATCTGAAGGTTTCGGTAGGCGCACATCCGAGTTATCCGGACCGTGAAAACTTCGGGCGCGTAGACTGCTCGCTCTCCGCAGCCGGGGTTCAGGCTGCTGTCCAACAGCAGATTTTGTCTCTTATCCAAGTGGCAGACGAGGTGGGAATCCAGGTGGTGCATGTGAAACCCCACGGCGCGCTCTATCACGCCGCCAGCCAGAAACCGGAAATCGGGGTCGCCATAGGCCGGGCGGTGCTGGCGGCCGATCCCCAACTCGTCATGGTAGGCCAGCCGGGGACGCCGGCTCTGGCCATCTGGCAGGAGATGGGACTTCGCTGTGTTGGGGAAGCGTTTGCCGATCGCGCTTACGAGCCGGATGGCACCCTGCGGAAGCGTACGCTGCCGGGAGCCGTGCACAACGTTTCCTGTGCCGCGCAACAGGCCCTGGATATTGCTTTGCGGCGCATGGTCACTGCCGGGGATGGTTCTACTCTGCCGGTCGCGGCAGAAACTATCTGCATTCATTCCGATACGCCAGGCGCGGTCGAAATTGCCCGCGAGATCAATCAACAGCTCAAGTTGGCAGGCGTACGGGTGCAATCGATCCGGCAGCTTCCTATGCGTATCGATTTGGCGCATTCGGTAGAAATACGGAAGCAGGCAGCCTCCGTCGGCAGGGCCGCTAAAGAAACCGCGGTCCAAACACCCGGGAGAAAGCACTAACGCCGGCCCCGTTACCAACGCCAAGGTTGTCATCCCGCCGATGGCCCAGGTATGCGCCCTGAGAGGAATAGCAAGCTTGAAAAACGTCATGGCGCATACCTGGGAACTCCTGGCCATTTTACCCTCATGCGCCCGGTGGCTTTCCCGCTTGCTTGCTGTCCACTCTGACTCGATTTGTACCGTACAGTCTTCCCCCGTGACAACGCAAATTGTTTTATCGTCCCATGTATGCGCCATCGATGTTTTCGTGATGGTCAAATTCCAGAGGGCGCATACATGGGCCACCTGTCCTATGCGTATCGATTTGGCGCATTCGGTAGAAATACGGAAGCAGGCAAAAAGCATCCCCGAAGGCAAGGGGGCTGAAGCAGCAGCGGCCCAAGTGCCCGGGAGAAGGCACTGACGTTGGAGCTCGTCCAACCCTTAGTCAGGCCGGCCCGAACTCGTTCCCTAAGTAAAACTGAAAAACCCCACTCCGGCGCCGAACAGCACGGCGCCAAAGTGGGGCACCACACTGCGTCCGGGGGCACCACACTGCGTCCGCTACTTCATCCAGAAATATGGGCTGCCATGCCGACCACGGCTCCCGATAGCGGAATCACATAAGGTCCTTCCGGGATAACGGCTATGCGGCGATCGCCCTGCGCCTTTACGCTCTCCATCACCGCGGCTAACGGCGATTCGATCATGGTCACTCCGGTGAGCGCCCGCTGCTGCTGGTTCAGTCCGTCGGTATAGAGCAGGATATTGGCCTTTTTCATGGCCTTAACCTGCATTTCCGTCTGCCATTCATCGATCTCGGCGTACCGCTTGTCCATGATTCCATGAAGGAATTTTTCCGGGCCCACCTTCGTCAGACATTTCTGCGCCTCAGCGTACTCGGGTGAGCCAATGCCTTCGGAGCAGGCAGAAACAATAATGAGGTCGCCGCCCGGCGCCAGAATATCGATCGGACCCACCATTCCCTTTACCGTCTGGTAATAAGTCTTGTCCAGCGGGTAGCCGGCGGAGCTGGTTAGAACTGTCTTGAATGTCTGGTCGATGCGAATCTCCGCATAGGGCCGCACGAAGGAAACCGCCTGCTCGTGACTGGCTTCGATTTCGCCGAAGTTGACAAATGACATCCGGCGATCCTCGTCGATGACCGTATTAACGGCCAGGCACTTGCCTACGAGACGCACGATCTCAATCTGGGCATTGTGCAGGGGATTGCCATCCAACACGCAATTGGCGGCTCGCTCGTGTTCCAGGACGCGGGCGCTGTGGAACGTGCGGATGGTCTTTTCATAGGCGACCCCTGGGGCCACAATTTTTCTTCCGCCGGAGTAGCCGGCCATGAAATGGGGCTCTACCAGTCCGACTACGATGCGCAGATCGGCTTTGAGAAAGCGGCGGTCGAGCCGGACTTCTATCCCGGCCGAGGTGGTCCCCAGATACTCATGGGCCTCTTCATCGCGCGCGAAATGGTTGGCGACCTTTACGGTGTTGAGCACCCAGTCATTTCCCACCAGCTCCCGCAGCTCCTCGCCCTCATTGGGCCGGTGAAGACCGGTGGCCACCAGGATGGTGATCGCGCTGGGGGCCATTCCCGCCTGGAGCAACTCTTTCACCAGCGGCGCCAGAAGCAGACCATTCGGGACAGGCCGGGTGATGTCGCAGATCAAAATGCAGCAACTACGGCAGTTCCTGGCTTCGTCCCGGAGCGTCCTGCAGTTCACCGGATGGGCAAAGGCGGCCTGGATCGCTCCCTCCGGGTCTTTCAGCACGGGCATCGCCTTCTTCTGGATCAGAGTTACGTCAAGATCTGCGGGAAGATCGAGCTTGAGTCCGGTCTTGCCGTATTTCATTTCGACATTCATGGTCGTCCTCCGTTACATACCGAGGTATGCCTCTCTAACCAGATCGCTTTGCAGCAGTTCCTGCCCCCGGCCTTCCATAACGATGCGTCCCGTCTGGAGAACGTAGGCCCGGCTGGAAATCTCCAGCGCTTCAAAGACATTCTGCTCTACCAGCAAGACCGTGACACCCCGCGCGCTGATGTCTTTGACAATACCGAAAATTTCCGAGACCAGCTTGGGCGACAGTCCCAGGGAAGGTTCATCCAGGATGAGCAGCGACGGGTTGGACATGAGTCCCCGCGCAATGGCCAACTGCTGCTGCTCTCCGCCGCTGAAGGTCTCCGCGCGCTGTCCCTGCCGTTGCTTCAAGATGGGAAACAGCTCGAAGGCGCTTTGAAGCTGTTTTTCTATGTCCGCGCGCGACTGCACGGCATAGGCGCCCAACAAAAGATTATCCAGCACCGACAGGCGGCCGAACAGCCTCCTGCCTTCGGGAATCATGGAAATACCGAGTTTAACGATATCGTACGGCGGGGTATGGTGGATCGCGGCATTTTTAAACTGAATTTCCCCGCTCCAGGGATGAAGCAGGCCCGCAATGGTTTTGACGATGGTGGATTTACCGGCGCCATTGGAACCGATAAGGCTCACGATCTCGCCTTCGCCGACGGTGAAAGAAATACCTTCGACAGCCTGGAGGCCTTTGTAGCCCACGGAAACATTAGTTAAGGTGAGCACTGTACTTTTCCCCCAGATAGGCTTGAATGACGTCCCGGTCCGATACCACTTCCTTGGGCGTGCCTTCCATGATCTTCTTGCCGGTGTTCAGCACGACGACGCGGTCGGAGATCTGCATGACCGCCTCCATGACGTGCTCCACAATGACCAGCGTCATCCCCTCGTTTCTGATTTTCCTGAGCAGATCGAGGATCTCCCGCAGCTCGACTTTGGTCAGTCCCGCCATGGCTTCGTCCAGCATGAGCAGGCGCGGACGGGTCGCCAGCGCCATGGAGACCTCCAGCCTCTTCTTGTCGGCAATGGTCAATTCTGTCCCGAGAAAATCCCGCTTTTCATAAAGACCGGCGAAAGCCAGGACCTCTAACGCCTTGTCCATGGCTGGCTTGATGCGGTTGTGGCGGAGCAGTGCGCCTGTGGTGACGTTTTCCAACACCGTCATTTCGCTGACTATCTGCACGATCTGGAAGGTGCGGGCGATGCCGAGCTTGCACACCCTATTGGGGCGCATGCGCGTGATGTCTCTGCCGAAGAAAGACACGGTGCCGGCTTCGGGCTTGTAAAATCCAGTCACGCAATTGAACAGCGTCGATTTTCCGGCCCCATTGGGACCGATAATGCTGACGATCTCGCCTTCCTCAACGGAGAAGCTGATATCGCTGTTGGCAGCCAGACCGCCGAAGTGCTTCGACAGCCCGGTAACTTTCAAACAGGTCGCCTTATCCATTTCAGTTTCCCTGACGAATTCCGGGAACCCGGTTTACCTCTGCGGTTCAAGCCGGGTGCTGCCCGTAGCGTAGTCTCTCCCTCGGTAGCGGAACTGGCCATAAGTCACATCAAGGCCGCACACCGGCGCTGGCCGTTTTCTCCGCGTGCAATGAGGTTCTGGTCTTTTTGGCGCCGATTCTGGAGAGCAGCTTCCAGACGCCTTCGGGATAGTACATGGAGATCATCATGATCAGGAATCCATAGATCAGCATGTCTATGCCCGTTCCCCTGGCGCCCAGGGTCATGCGCGTGTACTCCGAAGCGGGTATCAGGATAGCCGCACCGAGCACCGGTCCCATGATGCTTCCCGCGCCCCCCAGCATCGAGATGAGCACGATCTGCACCGAGAAGGGAAGAAGCATCACGCTATCGGGATCGATGTAGAGCACGTATTGGGCATAGAAGGTGCCCGCCATGGCGCACAGGAAGGCGCTGATCATGACCGCGATCAGCCGGTATAGGACCACATTTACGCCCAGCACTTCAGCGACATCATGACTCTCCTTGATGGCGCGGAAATAGTAGCCCATCTTGGACGTGGCTACAAAATAGCAGACCACCAAAGCCAGCAGCAAAAAAGCCAGCATGATGTAGTAGTAGGGCAGCTTGGAACTATTGAACAGAAAATGGGAGAAAGACGGATTGTCCATGGGAAGGGTAAGCCCTTCTGCTGCCCCCACCGCCTTCCAGTTGTTGAACACAATGCGGACGATTTCGGCAAAGGCAATCGTGGCAATGGAGAAGTAGTGGCCCCGCAGATTTGAGCATGGATAGCCGATGCCGGCCGCTACCATCGCGGCCGCGCAGCCGCCTGCGATCAGTCCGAGCCACGGATTAATGCCGTGATTGACCGACAGGACGGAAGACGTGTAGGCGCCAATCCCAAAGAACGCCACCTGCCCGAAGGAATAAAGCCCGGCATAACCGCCGATGATGTTCCAGGCCACTCCCAGCATGCCGAACATGAACACCAGGATCATCACGTGGATGTGAATGGGCTGGCTAATAAAGAGAGGAAAGGCGATCAGGAGCAGCAGAACGACGATGCCCATGGTCAACTGTCCCAGCGAAATTTTACGCATGCGTTACCACCCCAGCAGCCCCTTCGGCTTGATCCAGATGGTGATGAGATAGATGCTGAAGACAATGGCGTACTTGTAGGAGGGGTTAAAGAAGAAGCCGCCTAATGTCTGCGCCAAGCCTACCAGGATCCCGGCGATAAACGCCCCCTCGATACTGCCGAAGCCCCCCAGGGCCACCACACAAAAAGCGATCAAACCAAACAGGCCGCCCACTTGCGGATAGATGTAGTAATAAGTAGACAAAAAGGCCCCCGCCACTCCGACGAGGGCCGAACCAATCCCAAAGGAGAGAGCATTGATGCGATCGGTATTGATGCCCATCAGCAGGGCCGCGTCCCGATCCATTTCGGTAGCCAGGATGGCCTTGCCGGTGTTCGTCTTCTTCAAGAACAGCAAGACACAGGCAGAGGCGACCACGCTGCCCAGGGAAGCCGCCAGCTTGGGGATACTGATATCAATGCCGCCAATGTTCCAGGTACCCTGGAGTATGGTAGGTGGCAACAGCCGGAAATCCGGGGTCCAGAAATACACCGCCAGATTGCTAATAAAAATGCTCACTCCAAAAGTCACCACCACCTGGGCCAGGATCGGACCCTTCATCACCTTGCGTACGACAAAACGGTAAATCAGCATTCCCATAAGAAACATTCCGGCAAAACAGATTGGAATGGAAAAAATGGGATCGAGGCCGAACAAGGTGAACAGCCAAAAGGAGGCGAACATGCCGAGCATAAGAAAATCGCCGTGGGCGAAATTCACGATGTTCATCACGCCCCAAATCAGGGTCAAGCCGATGGCCACCAGGGAATACACCAAGCCGATCAGGAGGCCGTCGGCAAGCTGCTGAATCAGTTGTTCATGCATGGGTCCTCCAAACAGTGGCCAGTGGTCAGTGGCGAGTGGTCAGCCGCATACAAGAACAATCTTCATGCCGGCCACTCGCAGCCACTGATCACCGCTCACCGCTTGGTTTTGTTCTACTGGCCACTGGCCACTGGCCACTGACTACTGCTTTCTGTTCTTCCAGTCGGGGAATGGCCAGACGTACGGTTTCGCGGCGGACTCGAATGGCCAGACCGTCGAGTATTGCTGGTTCAGCACCTGCACCAGCGTACCCCGGGCGTAAATGTTCTGGTGGGTCTTGGGATCGAATTTGATCCCCTGCCACGGGTAGATCACCTGGTTGCCGGAGATGTTGGTCTCGTTGAGGGCCTTGATGATGGCCTCCGGATCGGTCGACTTCGCCCGGTTGATGGCGTCGGCCAGGACGAAGGGCCCCATGAAGCTGCGGGCGGCGTTTTCGCTCATATCGTGGCCATATTTCTTCTTGTAGAGTTCATTGACCTTGGCCACGAGCGGCTTGTTCTTGGCAAGATCGGTCGCGAAAGTCGAGCGGATGAAGATGTAGTTGCCATCGGCTTTGACGGCCGGCAGGTAAGCTGGCTCGATGTAGCCCGCCATGGTGATGATGCCCTTGGGACGGAAACCCATCTCTTTGAAAGTCTTGGTGAAAAGAATGGCATCAGTAATGTAGGAAGCGTGCAGCAGCACATCCGGCTTGGCCACGATGAGCTTGCCCACTTCACTGGTTACGTCGGTAGCATTGGCCGTATAGCTTATGTCGGCGACAACCTTATACCCGAACTCTTCGGCGTATTTCTTGTAAGCCTTGCCGGCCTGGGACCCAAATTCAGTATTTTCGTAGAGCAGACCGACAGTCTGAACTTTCTGGCCGGTTTTCTTCTCCAGGTCCTTCAAGAAGAGGAATGGATCCTTGGCCATGGTGTCGTCGTGCGGACTGACCCTGTAAAAGTACTTAAAGCCTCTTTCCGTCAGGGTAGGAGAGGAAGAATCCGAGCAGACGAACGGAATATGCAGTCTTTCGGTAGCCTGGCTGGCGGTTTTGGTCACGGCGCTCTGGTAAGTGCCCATCATGGCAACCACGTGCTCCGAGGTGACCAGTCTTTCGGCCTCCGACATACCGTTTCTGGGGTCGCCTTTGCTGTCGGCATAGACGATCTGGAGCTTGGCGCCGCCCAGGTTCGGTAGTCCACCGGCTCCGGCCAGGGGAAGATCGAGCTTGACGTTCCCGTTGATGATGTCCACTGCCAGATCGACGCCCGACTTATTGTCCAGGCCAGTCGATGCGATGTTGCCGGTCAGCGGATAAACAGCGCCGATCTTAACGACCTTCGGCTGCTGGGCCATGGCTGACACGGAAAAAACGAAGATCAGCAACAGTGACAACGCGATCGTCACTCTGATTCGAATTGATGCCATCTTGCTTTTCCTCCTGCTCACAGTTTTGTCGATTTTCATACCCGGTAAACTTTTCCTGGGTCCTGGCAGAAATCTAACCTATCGCGGACAGCGAATTGAAAGGTGCCTGCTGTTCGGAATGTGCTTCGCCGATTAGAAATACCACTAAATTCCGCAAAGCACAATGGCGGAATCCCGCTGGACTCTAAGGAAACACAACATCCTGAATACGTTTGGCGGTTTCCGGGTCCAGACTCTCGGTGATCAGTACGGTGCTCCCGCGAGGCTCGATGGTGAGCCGGCCTTCACTGGTTAGCCACGTTGCCGGTTGGGACAGGTGTGGTGCGACATTGACTTGTGTACCCGTTCCTGGAACTTCCCGTGGTACGGGCACGCTTGGCCCCGCAATCTGAGACGCACCGAGATAGCGTTGGGGCACGGCCTGGGCATAGGTGCCCGCAAAGCGTTCGGCCGCGTCGGCGTCAGCCCATCGCGAAAGGTAGACAACGGCCAGATCCGCAGTGGTGAGCAGGCTGTCATCCTTGGGTGCGTTCGGGGTGCGCCCCGCCCAGTAATAGCCGCCCCGCCAATTTCCGCTCAAATCCTTGGCCAGCTCCGGCGTGGTGTACTGCTTTAGTAGCAGCAAAACATCAAACTCACCCATGTTGCTGAGGTCCCATTGCCGATAGTCGCGAGCCAGCTTCCCGAAATCCAGTGGCGATAACGGCTGCACCAGTTGCCCTTTGAGATAGGTTTCGGGATACATCAACTGGCGTGTATCCTCCGGTGGGTCTTTCAGAACGCCGGCAAAGGCCCGCTGCTTGCCTCCGGCCACTAATATGTCGCGTTCAAACAGAGTTCCATAGCGATAAGGAAAGATCAGCACCTGCTGCATAAACATCGGCGCGCGGTTGAAGACCGCCATGCCAGGACCGGCCGCTATCAGCCCCGCCTGCATGGCGTCCACCAGCTCTGGCTGCTTGGCGACCGAGGTGCCCGTGGGGGCTAGCATGTAATCCATCAGCACGATCATCCCTTGGCCTTCCAGCACCGCTTCCCGGGCGGCCAGCCGTTCATCGGCTTCTAACTTGGTGGGGTCGTCCTTTTTCGTGTTCCGGGAGAACTTTTCCAGGCCAAAATTCTGGTCTTGCAGGGCGTGGGTCAGCTCATGCGCGAGTACCGGCTTCTGTTGTTCGGGTTCGACCCAATCCAGCAGGTAGACCGTCTGCGTCTTGGCGTCGTAATAACCGGCCACCTGCTCCTTCAGCAATTCGACCAGGAACTGCTGCAGGTTGAAATCCCGCGGGATCAGCCCAAACTTCTTAAGTACCAGTGCGTTCCGTTGGAGGCGCTTGGCATCCTGGTCGTTTTTCAGACGCGACTCAACGTAATGTTCAACCTGCGCCCGGTCGGCCAGCCGCCGCTTCACTTTGTGCTTGATTGGCAGTCCGGTGTCCTGGCTGACAAACTCCAGGATTTCGTCGACGGACCGGAATAATTCTGCCGCCTGTTGCGGCGTGATCTTGGTTTCCGGGCTGCCCGAGGGAGGCTCCGGGGGCGATTCGGGGGTGGGCGGCGGGGCAGGCTGGGGCGGGGCGACGGGTGGGCGAGCGGCAGGCGGCGACGGTGGCGCCGGAGGCTCCGGAGCGGTGGTCTGCGCTATGGGTCCGCCGGCTATTCCGGCACTCGCAGGCTGTGGCGGAACACCACCCGCGCACAAACAAAGCAAAAGAATAATGCCAATGCGTATTTTCATAGAGCCAATTCCCAACGGCCGTACTCTGCCCGCTGCGCTCGCCTTAGCGGCCTGGATGGAACTTCGTTATACATGATTTGCGAGCCACTCGCCGACGGCGCGAGTCCCCAGGTTGCCACCAACATCCGGGGTCAGTTTGCGCTGGCGGACGGCATCCTGCACTGCTGCTTCGATTCGCGCCGCTTCTTTCGCCAATCCCAAATGCGCCAGCATCATGGCGCTGGTAGCAATAGCGCCGATGGGGTTAGCCAAGTCCCTGTCGGCGATATCGGGCGCCGAGCCATGGACCGGCTCGAACATGGAAGTGCGGCCGGGATGAATATTGCCGCTGGCCGGCATCCCCAGACCGCCCTGCAAGGCCGCCCCCAGATCGGTAACGATATCGCCAAAGAGGTTGTTGGTGACGATCACTTGGAACTGCCGCGGATCGCGCACCAGGGCCAGACAGAGCGCGTCCACATACATATGCTGCCGCTCGATCTCGGGATACTCTGCCCCCACCTCCCGCCACACCCGCTGCCAAAGCGAGCCAGCGTGGGTCAGGGCGTTGCTTTTGTCGCTCATCAGCACCCGCTTGCGCCCATGGCTGCGAGCGTATTCGAAGGCGTAGCGAATCACCCGCTCTACCCCTTTGCGGGTGTTTACGTCTTCCTGTACGGCCACTTCATCCGCCGTTCCCCGCTTAAACACCCCGCCAAGATTGCCATACATGCCTTCCGTGTTTTCCCGGATTACTGTAAAATCCACATCCTGCGGCACACGATCCTTCAGCGGACAAAGTGAACTGTCCAGCAACTTCACCGGCCTTACATTGGCAAACAGATCGAGCTGAAAACGCATGCCGAGCAGGATTTCGCGGGCATGAACGTTGCTCTTCACGCGCGGGTCGCCGAATGCGCCCAGGAGGATGGCATCGAAGCCGGCCAGCTTGGCAAATCCGTCGGGAGGAACGGTAGTGCCGTCGCGGAGATAGCGGTCGGCGCCCCAATCAAATTCGCAGAACTCCACCGGCGCACCCGCAGCGCGCACCACGTTTACCGCTAGTGGGATAACTTCCTTACCGATTCCATCGCCGGGAAGCACGGCAATCTTCTTCGCGCTCATTCTTACGAATGTACATGGACGCAGAGCGCCAGGCCAGAGCCGCTCAACTCGCCATTACTTAAGCCGGCTAAGCCAGCTTCAGGAACGGTTGTGCAGTCATGTTCGGCGGAGAAAAAAGATTTGAATGGGCGAGGCACACATTCATCGAGCAGAATTCTCATGCAAGCTGTCTGAGTAAGCTCGACTTGGCTTCTTCAAGGGCGGCTAGCGCAATCCCCCCGACACACCGTGGGAAAATCCGAGAGGAACTCGTCGAGCGTTTGCCCGCCCTTAAGGTAGTCCAGAAGAGTTTCGAACGGAACCTGCGTACCGCGAAACACAGGGGTTCCTCCTAGAATATCCTCGTCTTTAACAATAATTTCTTGCATCGTTGGCTCGATTTTAACGCAGAAAGCGGACTCCCATTCAAAACCTGTATGCATGCGATGCTATGATATGCTTGCTATCGGGTCCCTTAGGGATGGTAGCAACATGCAGAAGAAAAGTAACCGTGGTTCCAGCGACACCGACGCAGTGCGGCGCTATGTTGTAGAGCACTACGTGCGGCCAGCCAAAAGGAACGGCAGGGGTTCGTTCCGCGTTGTCGTCGGCGACGTACATAGAGCACTAGGACTACATAATCGGGTACCGCTGGTTTGCAATGCCTTGTCTTCACGGAAGTTCCTCGAGCAGAATTCATTGCGGATCGTTGAGCGCACCGGCCCTCCATCGGGGCAGAGCACCACTGTCGTCTTGACGTACGAAACGTTTGATCGAGAGGTTCCCGACAGGTTCGCTGCACTATTCAGGATTCGTGGCTCTGGCAAGAAGACGTTCAGCGAGTTGGGAGGCGGCGAGAACTTCTTGCGTTCTGAGCGCAGCTCGTTCCAAAGCACTTTAGACACCGAGAGCCCAAGATGAGCCGGGTTTACTGGGATTCGATGCTCTTCATCTACTGGATAGAGGACCACCCCAAGTACGCGCCTCGCCTTGCACGAATTCTCGAGAAGATGCGCGAGCGCGACGACACTCTTTGTACCAGTACTTTCACGGTTGGCGAGGTCTTGAGCGGTGCGTATAAGCGCAACGACTCGATATTGGTGGCCCGGATTCGAGAATTGTTTGCGGATCCGGAAATAGAAACTATGCCGTTTACAACGGCCACAGCAGATACTTACGCCTCGATCCGTGCACGATTAGGGCTCTCACCTGCGGATGCCATCCACCTGGCGAGCGCGGCGGAAGCCAGCACGGACGTTTTCCTGACAAACGACAACGCGTTGGTTGGTAAACGTGTTCCCGGAATCCAATTCGTCGCGAAAATCGATACCGACTTGTTCTGAGTCCCGCGGCACCGATGCGCTCGCGTCGCGATCCCTAAATCGGCCCGACACCCCGTCCGCTATAATCAATCGTTTAGGTATGACGCGTACGCTGCTTTATGACAAGCTGGCCGGAATGGGCGCCACCATGGGCGAGTACTGTGGGGCCCAAACGGCGCGTTCGTACGGCAATCCCCGTGCGGAATTCGCTGCCCTGCTCCGCGGCTGCGCCATCTATGACTTAGGTTGGCGAACGTTCTTCCGCGTCAGCGGCCGCGACCGGGCACGCTGGCTCAATAATATGGTCAGCAACAATGTCCGCGACCTGCCGGCGGGCAACGGCAACTACAGTTTTCTGCTTTCGGCACAGGGCCATATTCAGGGCGATTTATATGTCTTCAACCGCGAAGCAGAGTTTGTAGCCGCCACCGAGTCTGGGCAATTTGAGAAGATCCTGCTGTGGTTGCGCAAGTACATCATTATGGACCAGGTCGAGCTTACCGATCTGCGCGAAGAGCTGACCGCGCTCGGCATACAGGGACCGCAGGCACACAAGGTATTGGAACAAGCCGGGGTGCCTGGTCCTTTTCCCGGGGTACTGCAATTGGCAGAACGCGAATGGCATGGCAGAGGGGTTTTTCTTACTCGCAAGCGTTTCGAAGCGTATGAGATCTGGATGCGCCCGCAGGAAATACCTGCCTCCTGGGATCTTCTGGTGGCCGCGGGGGCTACCCCGGCGGGTACGGAGGCGCTGGAAATGTTTCGCGTGGCGGCGGGCGTCCCGCGTTTTGGCCTGGATATACGCGAGCGGGATTTACCGCAAGAGACGGGCCAGATGCAAGCGTTGAACTTCGCCAAAGGCTGTTATATCGGGCAGGAAATTGTCGAGCGGATTCGCTCCCGCGGCAGTGTGCATCGGACCTTTACCGGTTTTGCGCTGGAAGGCGCCTTACCGCCGGCCGGAAGCAAACTTCAGGCCAACGGCAAAGAACTGGGGGAGATCACCAGCGCCCTCCCGGTTCCCACCGCCCGTGGCGACCGCACGCTGGCGTTGGGCTACGTGCGCCGCGAGGCGGCCAAACCCGGCTCGGCCTTGCAAGCCGGTGAAACCTCGGTCTTCGTGACCGCTTTACCGTTCCCGGAAATCTTTAGCCTAGAGTCTTTGAACTATGCCAAATAAGAACAATAATGAACCCGAGTTTAAAGTGAGTGACCGCCGCCGCTTCTCCGCGGAAGGAACTGCCCTGGGCGAGGAGGCACAGGAGCGCCAGGAAGAACAACCGGCGCCGCGTCCCTCTCCTCTTATTACGGAACCTGTACCCCAAAGCAAACGCGGGCCGGAACTGGTTCAGGACCCGTCCTCACCCATACGCAGTACTTCGGCATCGCCGCCGGAAGCACCGCCGGCACCGACTGCCGAACAGCGTGTCGAGAGCAGCCGGGCTTACAAGAAATCCACCGCGGAAATGGACGAGCAGCTCCGCCGCGAACTGGGCGGACAGGCCATGCCGGACGATTTCAAGGTCGGTTTCGACCGCATTGTGGAACCGCTTTACGTGACGGCGCTCGTCCAGTTGGGCTTTATGGGGCAGGAAGGCCAAACGCAGCGGCGCGTGGATATCATAGGCGCCCGCCAGTCTATCGATGCCCTCAACTTGCTCCAGGAAAAGACCAAGGGCAATTTGACTCCAACGGAGATTACGGTGCTGGAGGACGTGCTCTACGATATCCGCATGAAGTATCTAGAGGTCACGAACGCTCTCGCCCGTGCGGTGAAAAATCCATCCCAGGGGCAGCCCGGCGGCAGCAAGGCATGAAGGCTACGCTCACGGTTTTGGGCAGTGGCACCTCCATGGGAGTGCCCACCATCGGCTGTGATTGCCGGGTGTGCATGTCGGCTGACCCGCGCGACCAGCGCACCCGCCCCTCCATTCTCGTGCAGTATGCAGGGCATTCCGTGCTGATCGACACCACCCCGGATTTTCGCCAGCAGGCGATCCGTGAGGGCATTCGGCGGCTCGACGCCGTGCTATACACCCACGCCCACGCCGACCACATTCTCGGTCTGGATGATCTGCGCCCCCTCAGCTTCCGCCGCGCCAACGGCAAAATCCCGCTGTACGCGGAAGAAGGCACGGCCCAGTTGCTTCGCACCATATTCCGTTACATTTTTGATTCCGATTACAAATACGGGGGACTCGCCCAGGTTGAGTTGCACAACATCACCGGACCGGTCGAGCTGTTTGGCGCCACCTTCGAACCGGTCATAGTCCTGCACGGAGACGCGGAGATCTATGGATTTCGCTTCGGATCGGCAGCCTATCTAACCGACTTCAGCCAGATTCCGGCGGCCTCCTTCGCGCAACTTCGCGGGCTGGACTTGGTTTTTCTCGATGCCTTGCGGCATAAGCCGCATCCGACCCATTCCACCATAGAAAACTCACTGCGCATTGTGGAGGAACTCAAACCCCAGCGCGCGTTCTTTACCCATATTTGCCACGACTTACCGCACGAGGAGACCAATGCCGTACTGCCGCCGCATGTGCGCTTGGCCTACGATGGTCTGAAGCTGGAATTCGACATCGGCGTCCCGGCGGCCGCAGCGTCTGGCCAATAATCGGGAGTTGCCTTTGATCGTCTACTACAGCCTCGAACAAGTACCCGCAGAAATCACGACGGTGCTCAGCGTCGGCAACTTTGATGGGCTGCACCGCGCCCATCAGCGAGTTCTGCGGCAGAACATGCGCCGGGCTAAGGAACTGGCAGCCACGGCTATGGCAGTGACCTTCGAGCCTCATCCCGTGCGCATCCTCCGTCCGAATACCCCCAAGCAGTTGCTCACGCCGCTGCCGGTCAAATTGAAATTATTTGAGCAACTAGGACTGGACGCGGTCCTGGTCTTGCCGTTCACCCGCGACTTGTCTTTGATGTCGCCGCGCGACTTTGCCAAGCAGGTGCTCGCCGGGCGGCTGCACGCGAAGGAAATTCATGAGGGATCGAATTTCCACTTTGGCCGGCACGCCGAGGGAAATGTCCATAAACTGGCGGAGTTTGGCCGGGAATTCGGCTTTCACGTCGAAATCTATCCGCAGATGCAATATCGCGGGGAAAAAGTCTCCAGCAGCCGCATCCGCCAATTGGTGGCTGAAGGACGGGTCGAGCGCGCCCGGGCTTTGCTGGGCCACCCTTTCGCGGTGCTATCGACGGCCGGCCGCGGCCGTGGTTATGGACATCGTTACACCGTGCCTACCATCAATCTTGCCCGCTACGATGAGCAAGTGCCGGCAGACGGTGTGTACATCACCTGGACGCGGGTGGGCCAGGAGCGCTTCGACTCGGTAACCAACGTCGGCAAACGGCCCACCTTCGAAAACGAATCGTTCGCCATTGAAACCCATCTGCTCAATTTTCACCCCATCGCGCTGGCGCCGGATACGGAAGTGGAGATCTCATTCTTGAAGCGCCTTCGCCCGGAAATCAAATTTCCCTCGGTCGACGCTTTGCGCGACCAGATCGGCAAAGATGTCCACAAGGCCAGGCGATATTTCAGCCGAATCAAGTCATCTCCACCCCCGAGCGATCAGAACGTCGCCTGATCCGAGCATCGGAAGATCGGGTGATCCGGTGATCGGGTGATTTGAAAACAACGGGATGGTTTGGAAATTTGGTGATTTGGCAATTTGCGAGTGGTACTGCTGAGGCCTTCCCGTTGGTTGAGACCGGATTGCTGATCTTCCGATCGCCGGATCACCCGATCATCCTATCGCTTGTGGCCCGGGCTAGAAGCTCAACACCTTCTCACACTCTTCGGTCCAGGCTATCAGCTCATCGAGAGTGCTACGGCGCGCCTCGGGAATGAGCATCTCGGGACGTATGCCCCGCGCTTCCACGCAGGTACCGCAGGCCGCGATAGGCGCTCCGCTGGCGGCTATCTGCCGCAACATCTCCTGCGGGTTATAGTCGGCATTGGCCGGATTGAATCCGGCCAGCCCGCAGATGACTCCATCACCCAGCAGGAACACGCGAAGCGCCGCCTTGCGCGCCAAAGCCGCTGCCAGTCGCAAGCCGTTGTAGGCCCGTTGATCGCCAAACGGCGAATCATTAAAAATAAAAAGAAATTTCATGGCTCATCCTCCGGAGACCGCCTGAAGATATTAAGTGCGCGGTACCACGTTGGCCCGGGAGAACGCCTGGTTCCCAGACCAAAAGCAATGTGCCTGATGCATGGTGCCCGTCCTAGTCCGCGGTTCCCGCCGCAATCGGCGCGGCCGCAGGTCTGGCAGTTTCCGGCAACTGGATAGTAATGGTTGCGATCAGGACGAGGCTGATGCCAAACAGCTGCGTCAGGCCAAGACTTTCGCCCAGCACTGCAGCGGCTATGGCAATCGTGAACACCGGTTCCAGACAACTGGTAACAATGGCGCGGGTCGCATCCAGACATTGCAATCCGGCGAAATAAAAAGAAAAGGGCAAAAGCACGCTGGTAACGGCGAACACCGCCAGGAACAGCCATTCGGCGCCGCTGTAGTGGGCTGCCATGACCTTCGATGGCGGATTCACTATCAGCCAAAACGCCGCCGCAGCCAGCAGCGCCATTACCAGAACGCGCCAGCGATCATAGCGCTGCAACAGGCTGCCGGCAGCAACGTTGTAGTAGGCAAAGGAGGCCGCCGCCAACTCCGCGACGACCAAGCCGCTCAGACTGATCCGGAATCGTCCCGGACCGATAACACCGACGGCTAGAGCGATTCCCAGCACCGCTAGCATCACCGAACCCACACGCCGCGGCGTGGCCCGCTGCCGTCGCCGGGCCACCATGTAGGAAAGCACCAGAATGGGCGCCGTGTATTGCAGAATGATAGCCGTAGCGACGTTGGTCTTCTGGATGGCCAGGTAATAGAAGTAGTTGGAGAAAGCCACGCCGAGCACGCCTAGAATCAGGCTCAGGACAAAATCGCGCCGACCCATGCGAAATGCCTGAGGGCCGCGCCGGGCCAGCAAAAGTGGCGCCAGCACCAGCAAGGAAATAGTGGTACGACTCTGGGCAATAATCAGCGGGTCGATAGGATGGGGGCTGCCGGCCAAAAGCTTGCCGGTAAAGGCAGCACGCCCCATGCTGGCGGAAATGCCCCACATTAGCCCGGCCCCGGCGATAAACAGATAGCCGCGAAGGGTGTGGGCCGGTTTACTCGGAGAGCAGCTGATCGATCCGCTTTGGGTTGAAACCAACGATGACCTCGTCGCCGATTACCACCGTTGGAGTGGCGCGGCTACGATATTTATAAACCAAATCGCGCACCGCCTGAGCGTCTTTACTGAGATCGCGGTCTTCAAACTCAATACCTCTGCCCGAGAGGTAGGCCTTTACCGTGTGGCAGGGTGGTCAACCCGGCTGGCTGAATAC